>Ga0315907_10000253_pt1 | contig 79884 bp, 75 predicted proteins | sample LakEriMetagenome_3_FD_203525 | JGI IMG/M metagenome (GOLD analysis project Ga0315907, IMG submission 203525) | Freshwater fungal communities from buoy surface, Lake Erie, Ohio, United States - Buoy 12 MA123 | ecosystem: Environmental > Aquatic > Freshwater > Lake > Lake biofilm | place: USA...
TCAATAAGTTAATGATTATGTCCCGAGTGCTGAAATGTGATTTAACGTTTTGTTTAGAAGTTAGTCAGGGTTGATAATCATTCAGTTGTCCTCTTTTTTCTATTTTTGCCGCGCCTTGAAAAGACAACTTCACATATTCGCAACTGTCATCCTTTTAGGATGCTCTATTTCATTTGCCAGGGCGCAGGGTGGTGAAGCCGATCTTTTCTCTGAGTCTGAAATTGCAGACGAGCAAAACGCTCTGCCTCACGCCGGAGGAGCTACCGATGACGAAGTAAGTTCATTGGCAATTTTCAATGAGCGTGAGGTAGAACTTCAATTGCTAACAGTTGGAGATTCCATTCGACATATTCCCGCTTACGAAACATATTGTCATTGGGATACCAAGAATCTGTTTGCCTACAGAGCCGATCAAACCGCAATAGGCACTGGAATCAGCTTCAATTTGGCCAATAGCGATTGCGATTTTCACTACCCCGCCATAGGTATGATGACTTCTCCCTTTGGTCCGCGTTGGGGTAGAATGCACTATGGTTTGGATATCGACCTAGAGGTAGGCGATAATGTTTTCGCGGCATTCGAGGGAATGGTTCGTATTTCCCAGTATCACTCGTCATACGGAAATGTAGTCGTCATCCGACATAATAACGGTTTAGAAACACTATATGCGCACATGTCTCAGCGCAAGGTATTACCAGGCGACCATGTAGAAGCAGGCGACATTTTAGGCTTGGGCGGAAATACCGGCCGTTCTTATGGTGCTCATTTACATTTTGAGTTTCGTTACATGGGTCAAGCTTTCGATCCGCTTCTGATAGTCAACCCATCTGCTCAGGCACTTCTGTCATCATCTTTTACATTACTGCCACTACATTTTGAACCTGCGGGTGTTTCACCTCAAACAATCGCTGCGCGCAATACAGCTGCGAAATCAACAAAATCAGCCAAGGCGCGATATCACGTAGTCAAAAAGGGAGACACTCTCTATTCGCTTGCAAGAAAAAATGGTACATCCGTATCGGCGATTTGCAAGATGAATCGAATCAAAGAGTCAAGCACGTTGCGACTAGGACAGCGCCTGCGGGTCAAGTGAGGACCTGATTTTCTTCATTTTGTTGAATGAGATATTCGCTTGAACCATTGTCGGTTCAGTTTGTTTATTGTATACCTCTAATCGTTAAACAAACATGAAAGCGCTATCAACCAAAAAAATTGCTGTTATAGGTGCCGGTTTTGCCGGGCTTGCATCCGCTTGTTCTCTCGCCCAAAAGGGTTTTCAAGTCACACTGCTAGAGAAAAATGCTCAAACCGGTGGAAGAGGGCGTGCTTTTAAATACGAGGGTTATTCGTTCGATATGGGTCCGTCGTGGTATTGGATGCCTGAAGTTTTTGAGCAGTTTTTTAATCGCTTTGGCAAAAAGGTGAGCGATTACTACACCCTGGAGCGCCTCGACCCCTCTTATCGAGTTTTCTTTCGCGATGGCTTGCCTCTTGATGTCCCTGCTGCTTACAGCGAGTTCAAAAGTATGATTGAGACTTTGGAGCCGGGTGCGGGTACAAAGCTTGACAGCTTCTTAGCAGAAGCGAAAGTGAAATATGATGTCAGTATGGCGGACTTTGTTTGGAAGCCATCGCTCAGTATACTCGAATTTGCTCAACCGCGTTTGCTAATTGAGTCTTTTCGTCTTCATCTGTTCTCCGGATTTTCTGATCATGCAAAGAAGTTTTTTAAGAATCCAAAAATCATTCAGCTGCTTGAGTTTCCCATCCTGTTCTTGGGCGCAAAACCCGAGAAAACTCCGGCTATGTATAGCATGATGAACTACGCTGATATCATGCTCGGAACGTGGTATCCAAAAGGTGGTATGTGTAAAATCGCCGAAGCGATGACTTCTCTTGCGAAGGAATTAGGTGTTCGAATCGTTACATCGAGCACTGTGAATGCAATCGATGTTTCGCAAAACGAGGCTCACGCGATTGCTTTTGATGGAAAAACTGAAAACTTCGATGCTGTGGTTGCTGCGGCAGACTATCAGCACGTAGAGTCCAAACTTCTTTCGAAGGAATTCAGAAGTTATTCCGATGATTATTGGGAACGTCGAGTGATGTCTCCCTCTTCGCTGCTATTCTATTTGGGAGTGAATCGAAGAGTATCAGGTATATTGCACCATAATTTGTTCTTTGACGAGCCTTTTGATAAACACGCTACAGAAATCTACGATACACCCGCTTGGCCTGAAAACCCGTTATTCTATCTATGTTGTACCTCTTCGACGGATTCGTCGGTGGCTCCTGCAGGAAAGGAAAACCTTTTCATTTTGATACCGGTAGCACCGGGGCTTGCCAGTAATGAAAATGATCGTATGCGCTATCTCAAGATGTGTCTTGAACGTATTAAGAAACATACCGGCGAAGACATTGAAGCAGACATCGAATATGTTAGGTCTTATGCACATGAAGAGTTCATTAACGATTACAATGCCTTCAAGGGAAACGCCTACGGACTGGCGAATACACTCATGCAAACAGCTGTAATGAAACCACGCATGAAGAGTAAAAAAGTCAAAAATTTGTTTTTTACAGGTCAACTTACGGTGCCGGGGCCTGGTGTCCCACCCAGTATCATCAGCGGACAAATTGTTGCTGATGAAGTAGAAAAGTATTTCTCAAAACGATAATCACTACTATGGCTCATAACCAACGCGAAATTTTCGACATCGTTTCATTCAAGGCAAGCAAGACTGCCACCCAGGCTTACAGTACAAGCTTTAGCGCAGGCATTCGTCTCTTGCATCAGCGTTTCCAAAACGCTATTTATGGAGTTTATGGTTTTGTTCGATATGCGGATGAAATTGTGGATACGCTGCATGAGTTTAACAAAGAAGAATTGATGCAGAATTTCCGACGAGATACGCTTCACGCAATTGAGCATAGGGTATCCATGAATCCAATTTTACATGCTTTTCAGATGGTTTATCATCGCTACAATTTCGATTTTGAGCTGGTAGATCGGTTTCTTATAAGCATGGAAATGGACCTGCAGCAAAAGGAATATGATAGGGCAGGATATGAGGCCTATATTCTAGGATCCGCTGAAGTGGTAGGACTTATGTGCTTGAAGGTTTTTACGGAGGGTAATGATGAACAGTACCGCAAACTAACCCCATACGCTATGCGACTCGGGGCAGCGTTTCAAAAAATCAACTTCCTTCGAGATATGAAAGATGATTTCAACGGATTAGGCAGAGCCTATTTCCCGGGTCTGGACTTTGAGCGATTTGATGAAGAAATGAAAGCGCGCATTGAGGAGGAAATCGAAGAAGATTTTGATGTCGCCTACAAAGGGATTTTAATGTTGCCAAAAGATGCCAGACTTGGTGTTCTTATCGCCTACGTATACTATCGTCGCTTGTTCGCGAAGATTCGCTCCATTCCGAGCCATCGAATCATGGAGGAGCGCATCAGAATACCTAACACGAGCAAGTATGCATTGTTAATGACTTGCTATATCAAGAATAACCTCAATTTGATTTAATCCTGAAGGGAAGATGAATACGAATGAGGTGATATTGGTAGATGAAAGGGATAATGAGATTGGAGTCATGGAAAAGATGGAGGCCCATCGAAAGGGATTACTTCATCGAGCATTTTCCATTTTCTTGTTTAATGGTATGGGCGAAATGCTGCTTCAACGAAGAGCTCTCGCCAAGTATCACAGCCCGGGTCTTTGGACAAATACATGTTGCTCGCATCCTATGCAAGGGGAAACACTCGAGGTGGCAGCTTCACGACGTCTTATGGAAGAAATGGGCATGATATGCACCATGTACAAGGCGTTTGATTTTATCTACAAGGCGGATCTCGACAATAGTCTTGTGGAACATGAGTTTGATCACGTTTTTTTCGGCACCACGAATCAGGCACCTACTTCAAATCCGGAAGAGGTTGCTGATTGGAAATGGATGCCCGTATATGATGTATACATCGATGTGCAATTGAACCCATCTCGTTACACGGAATGGTTTAAAATTGCATTACCGGAAGTTATGAAGCGCCTAAAACTGCAAATGTCATGATGGGAGTTTTAATTACCCTCGCTACATATATCGTAATGGAGGGTATTACGTGGTGTACACACAAGTTTGTGATGCATGGATTGATGTGGTATTTCCATGAAGATCATCACAGACCGACCGGATCTTTTTTTGAAAAGAACGATGCGTTCTTTCTCATTTTCGCAGTGCCCAGTTGCTTGTTAATAGTGTTTGGTTCAATGGCGGGATTTGACTGGCGCTTCTTTGTGGGTGTGGGGATTTTGTTTTACGGGGTATCTTATTTTCTCATTCATGATGTGCTCATACATCAACGATTCGATTGGTTTTCGCGCACCGATAATTTGTATTTCCGAGCCATTAGAAAGGCTCACAAGGTCCATCATAAACATTTGAACAAGGAGGATGGCGAGTGCTTCGGAATGCTTTATGTTCCCAAAAAGTACTTTGTTGAGGCCGCTAATTATCGAAAGAATATCGGTAAATAGTTTATGGAATTCTCTCCGGCTTCCATTGCAGGGTAGCAGTTACGGCATGGTGGTCACTCAGTTTATCTGGCAGTGTTTTGTATTCAATCGATTCCATTGATGGACTATGCAAAATGTAGTCGATCCTAAAAGACGGAAACGCACCAATGTAAGTATTGCCTATGCCGTTTCCGCATGATCTAAATGAATCCTCCAAGCGTTCGGTGAGTGTGCAGTAGGTATATGAGACCGGTGGATCATTAAAATCGCCACACAATACTGCAGGGTGCGGGCATGCACGAATACTTGCAGCAATTCGGTCAACCTGCTCTTGCCGCTTCACAAATGCATTTTTTAATCGCTTTGCGATGCGTTTGCTTGCATCATCAATTTCGCTTTGTTCTGTTTTCCCTTTCGCCAAATCATAGTCCTCCTTCTTGAATCGTATGGATTGAAGATGCGCATTGTAAATGCGCACCGTATCCGACTCCTTTAAAATGTCAATGTAGATGCAGAAATTATTTACATCCGTAGCAAACGGGACAAAGCCTTTCCGAACAATGGGATATTTTGAAAGCGTTACAACGCCAAAGTATTGTTGCCCGCTTATGGCGTGTGTGTATCGCTCATGATAGTATTTACTGGGGAGGAATTCTATTAATGTATCGCGTGTTGGAAATGACCGAGATTTTTCTGATTGATAGAATTCCTGAAAACAAATCACATCTGCTTGCTCTCTGTGCAGAAGATCATAAATAGCATCGCGTGTTGCTGCTCCTTCTTTTTTGTCAAATACATCAAAAACGTGGACGTTGTAGGTAAGCACTTTGAGTTGATGTGCGTTGGGGTCTAAGGTTCCGGAAAAACTGATTTGAAAGAATGCGGTCAGATGATTAATTCCTAAGAGAATAACGGAAAGTGAAATCAACATGTATTTCCGCTTTTTAAAATACCAGAAAACAAGAAAAATAATATTGGCCAATAAACAGAAGGGATATGCCAAACCGAACAGTGCAAGATACCCCATCGCTTCAGGCGAAAATAATGCTGCTGCATAGGTTAGCAGGAGGGAAAGCACTGCGGCGCCATTGAGTAATAGCATGAACCAATTGGTTCGAGAGCGCTTGTCTGCAGTGGCTCCGACAGTTGTCATAGGTCAAAGGTAAAACACGCTAACGGCAGTTGAATTGGATTGTACCAAGTTATTTCTGTGAATGTTTGAACAAAAAATCTTTTTCTGATTGACTCAAACTTTCATAACCGGATCGGCCGATTTTATCGAGAATTTCATCGATTTTTTTTTGTCGATCTACGCGTTCCGTGTTGAATTCATCATCGGTTTTCGGACGCGCGTGACCATGAACTACGCGCATTGAATTGCGTTTGGTCAAGTTGGAGATAAAGGAGCGAATATCTTTCCAGGTTCGAAGGCCTGCCCGTTCACTTAACCCGAATAATAATCCTAAAAGAGCACCTCCAAGATGCCCGATATGGCCACCGCTGTTGATACCATTGCGAATACTGGCCAAATCAAGCACCGCCAATATGATTGCCAACCACGATAGTTCCAAGCGTATAGCATTAAACAAATACACGATTCTTCTCGGCTGAATAATTGCGGTCGCAGTAATAATAGCCATAACCGATGCAGACGCTCCTAAAATAGCATGGTCGCGACCGGCACTTAAAATACTCGAGCCGGAATAACTAATCAGGAATAATAGGTAACCGCAAATGCCTCCTAGAATGTAAACTGTCCATATCCTCCTTGGTAATACCATCGTGGTGAAAAGTCTGCCCATGCTATAAAGGGCTATCAAATTGAATATTAAATGACCCGGTTGAATGTGAGTAAACATGTGGGTAATGAGCGTCCAGGGACGTTCCTTCATGATAGTAAGTGAAGAACTGGCCGCCAACATCAAATCCTCACCCCAGGGAAGCGTTGCCTTTAAACCGCTTACATATAACCGAAGTAAATGCAATTGAATGATGGTGAACAACACGAGGTTGATGATAATTAATATCATCAAGGAGTCCCCTTTACGAATCTTCGATAAAATGGAATTTTCAGATGCCATGTTATGAATAAAGTCTTCCTTGCTTTTGCCAGTATTTCAATAGGATGTACCCGATGAGCATTCCACCTATGTGTGCGTAGTGCGCAACATTATCACCTTGCCGATTAGCCAAAGCAAGCAGCAATTCGATGGCGCCGTATCCAATTACGAAATAACGCGCCTTCACAGGGAATGGCAAAAACAATAACATTAACTCGCTATTCGGAAAGAGCATTCCATAGGCGATGAGAAGTCCAAAAAGGCAACCGGATGCTCCTACCAGTCCAACATTTATGGCTAGGTTGAGTTGCGCGGCGTTGTGATCAACGAAGTTCTTGCTCTCCATTAATGCGAGTCGCCCGTTCGCCATCACTTCATTCACAAGCTCGGCGGGCATTTCAGACATGAGATGTTGAATCTCTAAATAACTGATGAGCTGATGAAGGCCAAAAGCTCCAAGACCACAAATGAGATAGTAGTTTAAAAATTTCTTCGCCCCCCAATAGCTTTCAAGCAAAGCCCCAAACATGTATACACCGAACATATTCATGAACAAGTGGCCTAAACCTCCGTGCATGAACATGTGAGTAATGATTTGCCAAATTCTAAATGATTCACTTTCGAAATAGTAACCGGTAAGCGGTTCCTTGAGAGCAGGAATTGCTTCGCACCCCAGGAATAATACGATGTTTATCAGTAGTATGTTTTTGGTTACAGTCGGCAGATTGTTGAACATGGTCACTTAAAATATTCGTTCAGTTGAGGTGCGTCGAATTGGATAATAATGGGTTTTCTGTTTCGCCAGTAATGGGGTTGGTTACATTGAATGAGTTGTTGAAATAACGACTCCATTTCCGGCAAGGTAAGAAGTTGGCCATAGCGAATGCTTCCCGATGATGCCATTTGCCAACAAATATTTTCATGCGCTTCGGCCGTTGTAGAAACGTCTTCTTCTAAAGCACTCAATGCGCGTGAAAAAGCAGTTTCACCACTTTCGGCTCCGCACTCAGAAGGAATCCCGGTCAGTTCAATTTTTCTTTTGTCAATCTGGGTAAAGCGAAAACCAAGCGATTCTAGCTCTCCCACAAAAGCACCTATCAAGGACTCTTGGATGGGAGTGAGCTCCATTAACTCGGGAAATAACAAGTGTTGCGACGCTCCTTTTCCGGATTCAATCAGTTGCATGTAACGCTCGAATAGAATGCGTTGATGCGCGCGTTGCTGATCGATTATCATCATGCGATCACCGGATGAACAAAGAATATACTTTCGATTATGTTGCAGAAAAGTAACTTCATCGGATATTTCTAAATCGAGAATGGGCGTATCTGTTTTTCCCTTTTCTATTTGGGTTGCTACTTCCATCAAATCTTTCCAGCCGCTTGAATCTCTTTCTTTACTGTCAAACCATCCACGCAGATTCATGGACCGATTGGTTGAGACAGTAGTTGATTCAAACGGGTTGAATTGCGGATTCACATCAATCTTCGGGGGTTGAAGAAGGGCGTTTGTTCGAGGTGGCTGAATCGTGATGGAGGTTTCTTGTTCAAAATCTATACTAGGTGAAATACTAAACTTGCCTAGGGCCCTGCGCACCGCTGCATGGATGATGGCATAGATGGCTCTTTCATCCTGAAATTTGATTTCGGTTTTGGTTGGATGAATATTAATGTCAATTTGTGCCGGATCAATTTCCAAATAAATCAGGTACATGGGAAATGTTCCTTTTGGCAACAAATCTTGAAATGCGCTGGCAACAGCATGATTGAGGTAGGTATTCTTTATAAACCTTTTATTGATAAAGAAGAATTGCTCTCCACGTGTCTTTTTAGCCATCTCCGGCTTACTTACAAAGCCGTTTACTGATACGATGTCTGTATGTTCATCTACAGGTACCAATTTCTCATTGTACTTAGAACCGAATATGTGAACAATCCGCGCTCTTTGAGGGGCGGCAGGTAGCATGAAAACTTCCGCTCCGTTGTGTGTGAACTGGAATTCTATTTCAGGATGGGCTAATGCTACGCGCTGGAACTCGTCTATCATGTGGCGCAATTCAATAGCGTCACTCTTCAAGAAATACCTTCGTGCGGGTACATTATAGAATAAATTCTTGACAAAAAAAGAAGTTCCCGACTGGCATTGCACGGGTTCCTGATTCTGAACCTTTGAAGCCTCGACAGTAACCTGTGTGCCTATTTCGTCATGTGGCATGCGAGTGCGCAACTCTACTTGGGCCACTGAGGCAATACTTGATAATGCTTCGCCTCTGAAGCCTTTAGTTTGAATGTGGAATAGATCTTCCGAACGCGATATTTTGGATGTGGCATGGCGCTCAAAACAAAGGCGAGCATCGCTAACGCTCATGCCTTTTCCGTTATCTGTGATTTGAATAATGGTCTTTCCCGCATCTTTTGCGAAAAGCTTAACCGAGGTAGCCCCTGCGTCTATCGCATTTTCCAGAAGCTCTTTCACTACTGATGCAGGACGTTGAACTACTTCACCGGCAGCAATCTGATTGGCGACGTTCTCGGGAAGAAGTTTGATGATGTCTGACATGCAGGTGAAATATAGTTCCGCACAAAGCTAACTCGAATAGTACTTCCCGAAAAGGACTTGTTATGCCAAGTCCGACATGAAATGGGAAAGTCCTTCTTCCGGAGTCATCTGTGCCGGACGAAAAAGCAGAATACGATGTACTACTTCTTCCAGAACGGTGTCCGGGCAGGAGGCCCCGCTCGTTATCAGAATACGGAGGTCATTCTTTTGGGGAAGCCAATCGGTGGTTTCTGCATGTGCATGGCTATTGTAATGGTAATGTCTAATCAGGTCTTTGCCGACAATCTCATCTGCATCTTGGATAAAATATGTTGGAAATTTTGATTCCAAGATGGTTACAATTTGAGAAGTATTGGAACTGTTGTAACCGCCTATTACCAGCGCTAAATCTGCGGCACATTCTAGGGCTGCAAGTGTGGATTGCTGATTGTCGTTAGTAGCATAGCATAGCGTATCGCGAGTGTCCGCAAAATACCCACCGGAAAGATCACCATGTTTCCTGACCATGATTCCCTTGAAATAATCCGCTATCTCTTGTGTTTCTGAAGCCAGCATTGTAGTTTGATTAACAACGCCCACGCGCATGAGATCGGATTCGGGATTGAAACCAATAGATACTTTTCCTGCAAAACGCTCCATGAGCGTATCAGAATCCAGTTCTCCGAGCATAAACTTTCCAAGTAGTTCGGCTTCGGAGATATTGCGAACAATAATTGAGGGGGCATTTTGATAGCTGTGCGAGAACGTTGCCCTGGTTTCTTCGTGTTTATGCTTGCCATGAATGATGATGGTGTAGCCGCTTTGCCCGATTTCTGCTGAACGTTTCCAAACCTTTTCTACAAATGGACACGTCGTATTGTAGCGAGCAAGCTCAACGCCCTTCGAAAGGAGTAATTGTTCGGTTTCGATCGTTGTTCCGAAAGCGGGTATTATAACCACGTCTTCGGCGTGAATATCATCCCATGGGTGGATTTGTCGACCCTCTGTGTCCAGTATGAACTTTAATCCTCTCCCTTCCAAATCTTCATTTACAGCCGGGTTGTGAATCATTTGGCTCAACAGAAAAAGCCGTTTTCCCGGGTTTTCACGAATCGCTTTGTAAGAACGCTCGATAGCATTTTCAACACCATAACAAAAGCCAAAATGTCTTGGGAATATGAATGTAACGTCGCCTAGCTTCAGTTCTCCGGGAGAAAAATCTTGCTTTCGAGGATCTGCTTGTTTGCGCCGGTTCTTTATTTCTCCGATAATGGTCGAACGGAAGTGATCAGGGATGTCGAATTTCTTCACTTTTCTGTTTTGTTTTTCATGAGTGATTCTACAAAAGGCTCCAGCTTGTTTTTCTTGTAGGCTTTTACAATGGGTTGTAGCTGTTTAGCCCTCTTTAACTCCTCATCTGTCTGAATCATGTATGCTACGCATTCAAAACCGCTTATCATGGCTTGAAGTTCACTGCAGTCCGTCTTTTTTCCCAGTTTGCAACGCGCAATTCCATGGATATAAGGAAAAAGCAAATCCGGGTAATCGATGTAAAACGGAAGGATGTCGGAATCAATGCGAATCTCGATTCGAGGGCTTCCGCAAATCCACTCCATTACAAATAGATTGGCTTTTCCTCGAAGAAGGATATCACTGCTGAGGGGGGTAACCGTGAGCCATTGAAGAGTTCTTAAAACCAATTCCTCGTCACGTTTGTATTCTTTTCCGGATTCCCATTTGTACTTGTCGGGCAGCTTGGGGCACTTGACTGTTTGTCCCCGAAAAATCTGCGGGGCCGTTAGTATTATTAATGCTATGAACATTCGCGCTGCTCGCATGGATTAAAGCCGTTGTTCAGATTCTGAAAACAGGATGCCCAGTGTTTCCAATTCTTCTAAAACCGGTTTGTATATATCGGAATGAGTGGGCAGAAGCACACCGCTCAAATTCCAATTGCCTTGCAATATGTGCTTCGCAGCTATGGCGATGGGAAGTCCAACTGTTTTTGACATGGCGGTATGAACAGGGTCGTCGCCATACGCTATCAACTTTGATTGCAGTTCAAACGACGATTCATTGAGCGTATATCGGAACCGATGCCACATCACAATCATATCCGTATCATTTTCTTCAAGCTTCCAGCGTTCTTCAACGAGTCGCTGTAATACTTGCGCCGGGCTTCCTTTTTCGATATCCAACGGTTTGTGATCGAAAATGCCCAGCCATTCGAGCATTTCCATGGTTTTAGCAGAAGGGCTGAGGTAGCTGCTTAAGCGTTGTTGAACGGTTCCCTCTGAAGAGGGAAGGAAGGATGTTGTTAATGAATTCCAGGTCATCCCGGCCGGAAATGTGAGTTCAAAGGAATCATCGGTCAATCCCAATTGCACAAGCACATTCCAAGCTTCGCAATAATCTGCTCCTCTCAGCGTACCGCGATAGAGGGTAGGAATATCATCCAGATTATAAAGCTTCAGATATTTCAGAGAGTCTCGGTTTCCATATCCGGTGAATACGCCATCGGCTCCCATGTCGACATGGGTAAGTCGTTCGAAGAGTTTATGGTAGGGAATGAACTTCACACTTCCGTTTTCTTTGAATCTGGCAGTACCCCCGTATCCTGCCAAAACCACATTGCGCGGATTCCAGGTTATCTTGTAATGCCATGGATTATTGTCGCTTTTGGGCGCTATCAGTCCGCCGGTAAAGGACTCAAAGGATTCTAATTTAGCTCCCTCTGCCTTGAGTCGGTCTATTATCTTCATAGCCGACATGTGGTCAATACCGGGGTCAACCCCCATCTCATTCAGAATTACAATGCCTTTTTGCCTTGCCCGTTCGTGGAGTTGCCACATTTCGTCGGGTATATAGCTGGGTGTAATCACATTCTTACTTAGATCAATGCAATCCAATGCTACCTTCATATGCATGGCGGCCGGAAGCATGGATATGACTAGGTCGGAATTTTCGATTTCCTGTCTTCGTTGCTCGTCATTCGAAGCATCAAGCTTGAAAGCAGTGGCGTGTGAAGAGTGTCCGATTTTACCTTGAGCAAATGCAACATCCATATCACCAACGCGGATGTGCCAATCGAATTGAGCAGCATGTTCGAGCAGGTACTTGATGAGGTTGGCGCTGCTTCTGCCTGCACCAATGATGAGTATCTTTTTCATAAGCGAGAGTGCGTCAAAAATAGCGGTCTTTTGAATAGAGCCTTGACGCGGATTGAGTATTTTTGGCACGGCCTTCGCCAAGCGAGGATTCACCTGCCATCTAAAAAATAATCAAACAATGAAATACATCTCTACATTTCTTTTAACACTCGTTATCAGTGGCCAATTATTTTCTCAAGCTTCTGCAGTTGTCTTTTCTGAAGGTGGTGAGAAATTTACAGTATATCTCAATGGTGAGAAGAGCAACAGTGCTCCTCAAGCTAATGTTAAGATCCAGGGACTGACTTCCGAGTTTTATCAAGCAAGAATCGACTTTGAAGACCCCATGCTAAGTGACTTTGCAGAAGGCAATTTTGCAGTTCAGCGCGGATCAGAATTCACCTATATCATCAAGAAGAACAAAAAAGGTGAATATGTCCTTCGCTATTACGGCCAGATAGATGGTACAATCACAGAGGAGAAACCACAAAGTAATGCTGAGGTGAAGTCGTTTGCTGAAGTAGACGAGACTGAGCAGCAAGCAGATGATGTTCAGATTAACCAGACAATTTCAATACAAGAACAGCCCGTGGCGAAGACAACCGTTACACAAACGACTACCACTACAACAAAGTCGCAGCCTACTAAGCCGGCACAATCAACCGGAGGTAATGTATCAATGGGTATCAATGTAGACGGTGTCAATATGGGCATAAGTATTAATGCAACCGAAATGGATGGAAACATGGATATGAATGTGGATGTTGAAGAAACTCACCAGACTACGGTTACCACCACTACGACGACAACCACTACACAGCAAGAGCCAGCGCCAAAGCCAGCTCCTCGCCCTGCTGCTAAACCCGCATCAGCTCCATCAGCTCCAGCAACACCAGCACCTGCTCAACCTGCCGCGCGTTGCGCAAGCTCGATGGCGCCTGCTTCATTTTCAAAAGCAAAGGATAACATCTCCTCCAATAGTTTCGAGGATTCGAAAATGACTGTGGCCAAGCAAGTAACAAAAGCCAATTGTATGACGGCAGCTCAAATAGCGGAAGTTATGGGGCTCTTCAGTTTTGAAGATAGTAAGTTGCAATTCGCGAAATATGCCTTTGACTTCTGTTTCAATCAAGGGGATTATTATGAAGTGAATGCCGCTTTCACATTTGAATCCAGCATTGAAGATTTGAATAAATATCTGGAGTCGAAGTAGTCAGGTTTGATTTCAATTTAATCGAATGAGAACGACAGTCCTTTTACTTGTATGTGTTTCTATGGTTATGGCCGCTTGTCATAGCAGCAAGCATTATTTTAAGACAGGAGCAAAGCAAGAAGAGGGTGGGTTAGTGAATGAGGCGGCAGAGAGCTACTACATCGCACTGCAGCGTAAACGTACGAATGTGGATGCCCAGATAGCGATGAAGCGAACCGGTCAACTCGTATTGAATAATTTACTGAATGATTTCGCGAAGCAGAAAAACTTCGGTGATCACAAGTCGGCGGTATACTCTTTTCAGCAAGCGTCGAATTATCGCAACCGAATTCAAAGTGTGGGCGTCTCACTTCTTCTTTCTGATTTTTATGAAAAAGACTATCAGGAAAGCAAAGCTATTTACCTGAAGAGTCTATATGACGAAGGAAACGCGCTTCTTCTGGAAAAGAATTTTACGGAGGCGGAGAAGAAGTTTGCAGAAATAAAGCAGCTCGACCCGGGCTATAAGGATGCGGGAGACCTAGGTGATATTGCATACCTGGAACCCCTTTATCAGCAAGGAAAAGGCGCAATGGCGCTGGAGCATTACAGGGAGGCCTATGATTTTTTTGAAAAGGTGATCGCTCGGAAGACATCCTACAAGGACGCTTCTAGTTTACACCGTGAATGTATAGAGAAGGGCCGTTTTACTATTGCTCTGGTCGATTTTAAAAATGCCAGTGGAATAAACGGTATTGAAGCCAAGATGGCGGCCTATACACTCGATGCACTTACATCAAGCAAAGACCCCTTTATTCATGTCGTTGATCGAGAAAATCTGCAAAACATTATCAACGAGCAGCACCTTCAAATGACCGGTATAATCGATGAGAATACGGCTGTAGAGGTTGGCGAGCTAGTGGGGGCAAAGGCTATTCTCACGGGCACTGTGCTAAGCTATTCGGAAAAGAAGGGGACTCTCAGAAGCAAGCAACGCGATGGTTACACGTCTTATCAGGATCGAGTGCTCAACAAAACCGACGGGAAATATTATATGCAAACGATGTATCGCCCTTGCAGTTTTACGGAGTATTACAATTCGAACGCGTGCAGTGTTTCATTTCAATACAAGTTGACGAATATTAAAACAGGTGAGATTATAGCCACAGAAATTGTGGAGAAGACATTGACAGATGAAGTAATCTATGGACGTTTCGATGGCGATGTGAATACCCTTTGGCCGGCCGGGCAAGGTGGTCCTAATATGAATCAAAGCGATCGGAAAGCGCTAATGGCCATGATGAATGCCAGACAGGATGTGAAGCCGTCAGGAGAATTATCAAACACCTTATTCAATCAAATATCAGTTCAAATGACGGGAGCAATTGATAAGGCTGTAAAGGAGATTGTAAAATGAAACGAACATTCGGTTTTTTCTTGTTCATAGTTCTCTTTGTTGCCTGCAAGGGAGGTAAGGATACTACTTCAGCGAGTCAAAAATCTACAATAGAAGTTCCTGCTCCGGAATGGGTCGGTAATCGCCCACATTCTCCGTCATACTATATCGGCATTGGCTCATGTAGTAAATTTTCTCAGCCCTACGATTATCAAACTATTGCCAAAAAAAACGCACTCAATGACCTTGCTTCAGAGATAAGTGTGCGTGTACAGGGACAAACCTTTTTGAACTCGCTCGAGGTCAATAAAAGTTTCAGCGAGGAGTTTATTTCCAATGTATCTACTTCCACTGATGCAAAAATTGAGGAGTACGAAATTGCAGGTACCTGGGAGAACAAAAATGAATTTTGGGTATATTATCGTTTGGACAAGGCTCAGTATCAGGCACAAAAAATGGCCAAGAAAGCGGCGGCTCTCAATTTGGCAAATGATTTTTACCAAAAGGGCATCGAAGCAGAGAGAAACACGAATGTCACAGCAGCCTTTGACCTTTATATGCGCGGGATCTTCGCTTTAAAAGATTATTGGAATGAAAGCAACGAATACTTGTCAACTTCCGGAAAGGTCTTTCTCGATAATGAAATTTTTGGTGCCATGCAAAAAATGTGTGGGAATCTAAAGTTGACAACCGACAAGAACAAGGTATTACTCTCTTCAGAAAATAGTTTTAGTCAGGATTTACTAGCTACATTAACGTTGAATAATGCGGCTGTTAGAGGGCTAACAGTGAAGTACTCCTATGAGAAAGCGCAAGGAGTGCATCGCTCGGAAGCAATAACAACTGAGGTCGGGCACGCCTCTGTTCCTGTAAGCGATGTAAACTTCGCAAATACCGCGAATACAGTAACACTAGAATTGGATTTGAGTAAGCTGAAGGTTCAGGATCTCGACCAGAAGGTTCAGGATGGATTCATACAATCGTTCAAAACAGATCGAAAGGTGATTCCTGTCGAAGCTACACTTCCCTCTTTTTATATCACATCCATGGAGTCTAATTATGGCGCGGCTGCTTCCGGTAAAGTGTTACAGAGCGCCTTGAGCGCTGCGCTTGTGGCAAAGGGGCTCAGAATTGCGGGTAACGCTTATGAGGCGGACTTCTTGGCTACAATAGAATCGAACACGAAGGAGGGGGGACAGGCTAATGGATTTGTTGTAGCTTTTTTGGAAATGAATCTCGAGGTGAAAAACAGAAAGACCGGCGAAATTTCATACAGCGAAACACTTTCCTCTGTAAAAGGGCTTCAACTCAACAAGGACGCAGCTAGCATTGAGGCTTACAAAAAAGGAAAGGAAAAAATAGAGCAGCAGATGGCTCCCAAATTAATTCAGGCAATTTTATAGACCGCAAATGCCTTTGGCATGATTGTAGAAATTACTTTAGCAAAACCAAACACGAATAACAAATAATTTACTTCCTATGAAAACTCGTCATTTTACACTCGTAATGCTTGTTGCAGTTGTAGCCTTTATGGCCACATCATGCAAGAAGAATAAGAAAGCCGTGGAAACACCTAAGCCTACAGGAGAGGTTCTCATTAATGAATATTGCACAGGTGAGCAGTATCAAAGCAATAAGGATGCGTTCCGTGCAACAGCCACCGGAGAAAGTTCGGATCGTGAAACTGCTAAAAAGAAGGCGCGCTCTAATGCACAGTCAGAGTTGGCTAAAACTATTAGCAGCACGATGAAGATTGTAGGCGACAACTACGTAAATTCTACTGAGTTTAATAATAAGGAAGAGGTAACTGAGACTTTCCAGGAAATGGCGCGCACAGTCGTAGATCAAGAGCTACGCGGCGCTATTGAAATCTGTGAGAAGCTTACGCAGCGGGAGAATGGAACATTCGTGAGCTATGTTGCTATCGAATTGAGCGGTTCTAAGATTGCTGATGCATATAACTCAGGTCTTTCTCAAAATGAGAAGTTGAAGGCTGACTACAACTACGAAAAGTTCAAGGATACCTTCGAGAAGGAAATGGAAAAGATGGCTAACGGTAAATAGTACCGAAGTCTGATAAACAAAAAACCCTCGCAGATGCGAGGGTTTTTTTATGGTCAGACTTTTTTATTTTGTCATTCGGTTGCGCAACTCGGCGTCAATAGCATCCAGGAAGTCCTCTGTTGTGAGGTAATGTTCTTCCTTGGTTTGCTCGCCGTGAATGCACACAGCTAAGTCTTTGGTCATCTTGCCACCCTCGACTAAATCAACGCAGACTTGCTCCAGTGTTTTGGAGAAGTTGGCTAGTTCAGCATTCTCGTCTAACTTGGCTCTGTGAGCTAGTCCTTGTGTCCATGCGAAGATCGATGCAATAGGATTTGTAGACGTTTTCTTGCCTTGCTGATGTTGGCGATAGTGACGGGTCACTGTTCCGTGAGCCGCTTCCGCTTCCATCGTTTTGCCATCAGGCGTAATCAAAGCAGATGTCATGAGTCCTAGAGAACCGAAGCCTTGAGCTACAATATCACTTTGTACATCGCCATCGTAGTTTTTACAAGCCCATACAAAACCACCCTCACTTTTCATACAATAGGCTACCATGTCATCGATAAGGCGGTGCTCATAGGTGATACCCAGGTCGGAGAATTTGCTCTTAAACTCTGATTGATAGACCTCTTCGAAAATGTCTTTGAAACGGCCGTCATATGCTTTCAGGATAGTATTCTTGGAAGAGAAATACAAATCCCATTTGCGCAAAATTGCCTGGTTGAAACAGCTGCGCGCGAATCCATAAATGCTCTCATCTGTGTTATACATGCTGAGGGCAACACCATCGCCTTCGAAATTGTACACTTCCCAGGACTTTGTTTCACCACCGTCTTCCGGTGTGAATGTCATGGTGAGCTTTCCTTTTCCTTTGATTACAGTGTCGGTAGCGCGGTACTGGTCACCAAATGCGTGACGACCAATGTTGATGGGTTTTGTCCAACCCGGAACAAGTCGCGGTATATTTTTGCAAATGATAGGCTCTCTGAAAACGGTTCCTCCAACGATGTTGCGGATCGTTCCATTGGGGCTCTTCCACATTTTCTTCAAATTGAACTCTTTCACACGTGCCTCGTCAGGAGTAATCGTGGCGCATTTCACTGCAACGTTATATTTTAACGTTGCCTCTGCGCTTTCGATTGTTACACGATCATCTGTGGCATCGCGGTTTTCCATGCCAAGGTCGTAATACTTGATGTCCAATTCCAGGTAAGGGAAAATCAACTTGTCTTTGATGAATTTCCAAATAATGCGGGTCATTTCGTCACCATCCATCTCAACGATGGGGTTGGCTACCTTTATTTTATTCATTGCAAAATGAGTTTTACAACTGGATGATTATGCGTGTTCGCGAGTAGTGAAATAGAATGCGCCTTCGATAAGGGCATTTTCGTCGCTGTCACTTCCGTGCACTGCATTGGCTGCAATGCTGGTGGCGAACATGCGGCGAATGGTTCCTTCCGCTGCCTTCTGAGGGTCGGTGGCACCTATCAAATTGCGGAAATCCTCAACAGCATTGTCCTTAACCAAAATGGCTGCTACTATAGGGCCGCTGGTCATGTAATCAACCAACTCGCCATAGAATGGGCGTTCTTTGTGAACTTCATAAAACTTGCCTGCTTCTTCTTTGCTCAAGCGAGTCCACTTCATTGCCTTGATGGTGAAGCCTGCTTCTAGAATTTTGTCGATGATTTTTCCGGTGTGTCCCGCAGCTGTTGCATCGGGCTTAATCATAGTAAACGTTACATTTCCTGCCATTGGTTTATAGAATTTGTTTGGAGCCGCGAAAATAATGCATTTGTTGTTTGGCAGCCATGGCAATCGTTCACTTTCGGTCGGCTTGTGCGGGCATGCCCGTTGTATCTTCGCAGAAATTACCCGTATGGCAACTTTGGTTCAAACCACTTCCAATGCTACACAATACATGGATTTGGAAGAAAAGTATGGCGCACACAATTACCACCCGCTACCCGTGGTCCTCGAGCGCGGAGAAGGCGTTTACGTGTGGGACGTAGACGGTAAGCGCTATTATGATTTTCTTTCTGCTTATTCGGCCGTAAATCAGGGGCATTGTCACCCGGTTATTACACGCGCCTTGGTAGAACAAGCGTCAAAGCTGGCTCTCACAAGCCGGGCATTTCACAATAGTTCTCTGGGCCCATACGAGAAGTTCATTTGCGAGTTTTTTGGGTATGATCGGATACTACCCATGAATACCGGTGCTGAGGGAGTGGAAACTGCCATCAAAATTTGCCGCAAGTGGGCCTATGAGAAAAAGGGTGTTGCCGAGAATAGAGCGAAAATCATCGTATGTGAACACAATTTTCACGGAAGAACTACGACGATTGTTTCCTTTTCGACAGACCCCGACTCGAAGGGTCATTTTGGGCCATATGGTGGTGGGTTCATAACCATTCCCTATAATGATTTGAATGCGTTAGCTGTGGCGTTAGCAGACCCGGATGTTGCCGGGTTTCTGATAGAGCCAATGCAAGGCGAGGCCGGCGTTGTTGTGCCCGATGATGGTTACCTCAAGGGGGCTTTTGAATTATGCCGCAAGGCAAATGCGCTATTTATTGCCGATGAAATTCAAACAGGTATCGCTCGCACCGGAAGAATGCTCGCTTGCGATCATGAAGAATTCAAACCGGATATGCTCATACTAGGCAAGGCTCTCAGCGGTGGTATTTATCCGGTAAGTGCCGTGCTGGCATCCGATGAGGTTATGCTGTGCATAAAGCCCGGTCAACACGGAAGCACATACGGAGGAAATCCTCTTGCTGCCGCTGTTGCGGTCGCAGCATTGGGTGTTGTTCGTGACGAGAAACTCGCAGAGAATGCCCAGCGATTGGGAGAGATCTTCCGAAGCGAAATGAATCGCATTATTGCAGCTCACTCCATTGTGAAGTTGGTGCGAGGAAAGGGTCTACTGAACGCCATCGTCATTAACGATTCATCGGAAAGTAAAACCGCTTGGAACATGTGTTTGGCTTTTGCTCAAAACGGATTGCTGGCTAAGCCAACTCATGGTAACATTATCCGTTTTGCACCACCGCTGGTCATATCGGAAGAACAACTTATGGATTGTGTGCGAATCATCGAAAAAACCATTCAAGCTTTCTCCGCTCATTCATGATTATTGTTGGAAACACGCTGGTGAGCGAAGATTTGTTTGATCAGCAGTTTGTGTGTGACTTGAATGCCTGCAAGGGAGCTTGCTGCATTGAAGGCGAGAGCGGTGCTCCACTGGAGCAGGATGAACTTCTGAAGATCGAGGAAAACTTGGATGCCGTGCGACCTTTCATGAGGGCCGAGGGAATAAGGGCCATGGAGGAGAATGGGCCATATGTGATCGACGATGATGGCGAATTTGTCACTTCCTTGGTTGGAAAACATGGGGCATGTGTATTCGTGAACTTTGACGATAAGGGTATCGCCAAATGTGCTTTGGAACAAGCGTATAATGCCGGTGCAACGAATTGGAAAAAGCCTATTTCCTGTCATTTGTATCCCGTCCGCTTGGCAAAACTTACTGAATACGTGGCTGTCAATTACCACAAATGGCAGGTATGCGAGCCGGCCTGTGCCTGCGGGAAGGCTTTAAAGGTGCCGGTCTACAGATTCTTGAAGGAACCGCTCATACGGAGGTTCGGTGAAGAATGGTACTCAGAGCTTGAAGCCTTTGCCCAACAGTGGTTGTCGCGATAAAAGTCGGGTGCCGTGCTTGTTATAGCTGTTCACTTTCATTCGTTAATAGTTCATGTGGCAAGGCTCTAAAGCATGCGTTCTTTGGGCTTATTTGCGGTCAAATACTTAGCTGAGAGACCACCATGATGAAATTTCGAATGGCCGCAATTTGCCTGTGTTTTCTGTACACGGGACTTGATGCTCAAAATGCTCCCGGAAAAATATCTTACCAGGCCGTGGTGCGTGATAATCAGGGAAACGAGCTGGTAGATCAAAGTGTTTCAGTGAATTTTACCATTCACAAGGCGAGTGCCGACGGTGAGGTTGTTTATTCTGAACACCACAACTTAGTTCAGACGGATCAGTTCGGACTTTTTAGCACCCTCATTGGAGAAGGAATATCAACCGGACAAGCGACATTTAGCTCTTTAGGCGAAGTAGCATGGGAAGAAGCAGAGTATTTCCTGGAAGTAAGTGCGGGGGCTCCGGGCAGCCCCGCTCAAGTAGTGGGCGTTTCCCAGATTCTGGCGGTACCTTATTCCTATTATTCCAGCAAGGCCGGGTCGGTAGTAAATGAAGCTGACGGAGATATACAAAATGAGCTCATTGAAGAGTTTGCCATCGATGGTACTTCGCTGCAAATCACCGAGCAGGGAGTAACCTATGCCGTAGATCTTTCGTCTATTCTGACCGAGGACGCAGGCGATGAGCTCATCAGTCAATCGTATTTAAGTGCCGATCATTTGTTGACCATTCAGGAAGATGATCATGCCAGCATGGTAAATCTCACCTCGGTTGCCTATGCTACTTGGAGTGAGAATGATGAAGCGGTATACACTTCGAATCAATCTGTGGGAGTAAACACATCAACACCGCAAAGCACCCTGCAGGTAAACGGTTCATTTGCGTTTGCTGTTGCCAAGATCAACACCGGAGAGTATTCTTTGAATACAGATGCGGCCTTAGCAAATAAGACAGTATTTATTGGCGATGTGGGTGCAGGAGATATTGAGATTTTTTTAATGCCGGCAGCTTCTTGTGGAGGTCGAACTTACAAGTTTCGTAAGTTTTTTCAGGGGGCTATTACTGCCAATGACATCACACTTACCGCTTTTGCAGGCGATCAAATAGATGGTTTGACCAGCTATATAATGGATAGCACTACAGCTGAATATTTGACCATTATAAGCGATGGTGAGGCGTGGTATATTATCGATCATTATCATGAATAAGATAGTTGTTGTTTTGGTGGCTATGTTGATGTGCTTTCCCGCAGCCGCTCAATTTGTGCTGGGCAGGCAAACCATGTCCTGTTTCTCTATCAAGGCTTGCGATGAACTATGCATAAATTCTACTGCCGGGCAAATAGATTTTGGAACCATGACCAATGACAATACTATTTTCACCCCGGGTTTCGAACAAACGGAGGGCGCTGCGAATCTTTATTTGAATATCGATTTTAAAAGAGATGAATGCTCGGGTCTTATAAACGCGGTCATAGCACAAACATTTGGCTGTGAGAATGCCGATACTCTCTTTGTTTTCTGGGATAATATCCCTTCTACCTTCATAACCCAGCTTACTGGTTCATTGCATACGCTGCGCTTGGAAACTAATACAGGTTGCACATTCGAGAAGGTATACGACTTTCAACAAATCAATGTCCCGACTATAGCGTGTGGACTTGATTTTTATAACTACGTATCGCCAAACGGTGATGGTAGCAATGACTCTTGGGTCATTGGTAAAATTGATGCTCCCGACTTTTCAGAGAATGAGGTCGTAATCATGAATCGTTGGGGAAGTGAAGTGTGGAGTGGATTGAATTATAACAACCAAGATGTTTGTTGGAAGGGTATAGGTAGCAATGGACTTGCCCTTCCCGACGGCACTTATTTCTATCGCATTAAGACAAATAAGTCGGAGTATTCGGGTTACATTGAATTATTACGTTGATGCTGAGTTTACTCTTCAAATACCGTGAGTTTGTTTTGATTGTCTTTATGACGATAGTGAGCCTGACTCATACGCAAGCGCAACAAGAATGGTCGTATACACAATACCAGTTTAATCTCTATGACGCAAACAGCGCTTATGCCGGTAATCACCAAACGTTGAGCATGTCTGCAAGGCATCGGGCGCAGTGGATAGGTATGGAAGGGGCGCCGGTAACCGATCAGATTTCTGTACATGCGCCACTGGCGGGAAATAGAATAGGGGTGGGCATGCGCATAGTAACCGACAAAATTGGCGCACGAAGACAGCAATTATTTAAAACGTCGGTGGCGTACAAGGTTTCAACTGCATCTGGACAAATAGCTCTCGGTATAACAGCCGGTTTATTGCGCAGTGCTATCGAGCGACAGGATTTGAACGCATTCGATATGAATGACGCTCAGCTTGCTCAAATGGGCGTGGCTCATGTTACACCCGTCTTTGGTGCTGCGTTTCTATACTCTTCTCATCGCTTTTTTATAGGAGCTGAATCAGGATCGTTGAATAAGACGCCAATTTCAGATGTGTCAGGTTCACTTGCACGACTTTATCGCAATGCGAATTTGGTAGCCGGTGTTCTTCAGCCGATTGGTGAACAGGATATGCTGGAGGTATCCACTCAAATTAAATGGAGTGAGGGCCGGCAATGGCAACCGGAAGTGAATGTTCAGTATTTGTATCGCAATACATGCTGGTTGGGTGGCGGATATCGAGTTGGCTCGGCTTGGCAAATTCATGCCGCGTGGCTGTTAAGCGATCAATTCAGAGTAGGATTGAGCTATGATAATACAACTGGAAAGTTGATGAGCTGTAATCAAAGTTCAGCAGAGTTATTTCTAGGATACACGCTACACAAACGAATAGCCGGCTCGGTGCGTTATTTCTAAACATGAAGAATCTAACATTGATACTTTGCCTCGTGTTCTTGCCTTTTTGCATGGCAAGTCAAGATACGTTCGGTATAAAACCGCTTTTCGATTTGAATTCGGCACAAGATGAGTTGGCATGCACAATGGTAAATGAGCAGCTTGTCGTCATGAAAGCCGGTCGTGTCGATATGGTCAATGACTATCAATGGACTGAACGACCTAAGTATGCTCTACAATCATGGGAAAGGGGAATCGATTACTCGAAGTGGAGCAATCAACAGCATTTCTTCCGTGGTGCATTGCATGACATTGGTCCGGCTTCATATTGCGCAAAGGATTCCGTGTTGTTTTTCTCTTCCGTTCAAAATTTTGGAGATGCAACAGGGCAGCATTTGAAGCTCTATTCCAGTCAATGGAACGGCTGGCGTTGGGAAGCTCCGCAAGTATTGCCTGTTGTTGATATGGCGGCCGACTTCACTCATCCGCACTACGCTTCTGAAAGAGATATGCTGATATTCTCCAGCAATCGTGCAGGTGGTCATGGTGGTATGGATTTGTGGTATTGCGCGCATACTGGGGAGGGTTGGTCACAACCAATCAACCTCGGGCTCGGGGTCAATACATCTGCTCATGAGATATTTCCTACCTATCACAATGGAGATATTTTTTTCGCGACTAATACGGCCGATACGTGGGGCGGATATGATATACGCCGCGCTTCCGGCAACACTCAATGGAGAACCACAGTAGCAGAGGGGGCGCCCATGAATAGTGCTGCTGATGATGTTTGTGTGTTGTTTCTCAGTAATGACAAGGCGATTTTGACTTCCAATAGGGCCGGTGGGCAGGGAGGTGACGATTTATTTCTTCTCACTCGGGAAGCCAGACCGGAGGAGTTACATGATATGACTGCTCAATTGGAGTGTAATGGACAAACACTAGGTGGGGTTGAATTGACAGTGCGCAATGATGCCGGAGAAATAGTGCAAGTAGCGCCCACCGATGAGCACGGTGCATTGGACATACGCGCGCTTCGATTAAATCAGACGTATACGTATCAAATGAGTTTGCGTGCCGGCTTAGTGCCATCTGAGTGTTTACTAGTGTTGAAGGATTCCAAGGGTAATAGACTTTCTGAAGTAAGATTCAATATCAAGGGCTTGGCAATGCTGGAACTTTTACCGTTCCAATTCAGTGAGACTAATCCTCTTGCGGTTACGGATGAGAGTTTACTCAACCTCAGTTTGGAGGGTCAGTTGTACACGGAAGAACCCGGCGACATAGGACGGGGAGAACCCATCACCATTCTGAATTCGAAGGGCGAACCGGTTGCGATTGCGTATACCAACGATTCAGGAAAGTTTCGATTTACAAAGCTTGATCCTCAACTGAAATATGTGATGCGATTGTCGGAGCAGACCGATGTTACGCATGCTATTATCACCGATAAGGGAAATAAGATTGACATACCCGTTTTGAACGCCGAGGTTAATTACACGAGAATTGCTGCAGAGGATGCTATCACGCTGGTGAATGAATATAATGACACCATACAAATCTCGCCGGAGGATTTATTTGTGATTAACAGGATTTACTATGCCTATAACAGCGCGCTGTTGACAGCAGAATCACGAAGGCAGCTGGAGCAATTGTCAATTATCATGGAGCGCAATAATGAGATTAACCTTGAACTTAGATCGCACACTGATTCCAGAGGAGATGCCGCTTATAATCTAAAGCTATCTCTCAACAGGGCTAAATCCGCCATTCAATATCTCGTAGAGAAGGGGTTGGACGCTGAACGTTTTCGCGCGGAAGGCCTGGGCGAAACGCAGCCTATTAATGAGTGTGTGGACGGTGTGGTCTGCTTGGAGCCCGAACACGCCATAAACCGACGTACGGAGATTCGTCTTAAGCGACGCAGCGGACTTGCTCTATCAGAGCAATGATCATTGGTTGGCTTTTCTGATACTTGTCAGCTCATTTATTGATTTACATTACCTGTCCACTTTTGCCGTACATTGTGCTTTGCAATTGTTGACATCCCAATTGCCCATCGCATGATTGATACCTCCTCCACTACTGAATTTAGCGCAATCATAAGTCCTGACATTGAAAAACGCCGACTACAGACTCTTTTTGCATTGGACCTGTTGGATACACCGGCAGAGGAGCTGTATGACGAGATTACTCGAACAGCAGCCTCACTTACCAACACAAATACCTCGCTGATTACGCTAATTGATGAGGATAGAGTTTGGTTTAAATCACGCGTGGGCGGCAATCAGTCTGAAGTGAGAAGGTGTGATTCGTTCTGTCAATATACCATCGCAGGTGATGGATTACTGGAAATTGAGGATACACTTGAAAGTGAACATTTCAAGGATAGCCCGTTTGTTGCGGGGCCTCCGCATTGGCGCTATTATGCGGGTTTGCCGCTTCAAATGGATGACGGATCGAAAATCGGGACCTTATGTTTATTGGATACAAAACCGTTTAAACTGTCGAAAATTCAAGCAGATACCCTGACGTTTTTATCCAAAACAGTAGTGCATCTGATTAAAATGCAAAAGAGCTTGCACGATCTGAATGAATCGCAGCATCTACTCAGAGTATTGCAGGAGATTAATGAGGATTTTATCCGTTCGCCAGAGAGTAAGCGAGAGCTATTTAAGAAAATGCTCGATTATGTCTTGAAGGTGACCGGCAGTGAATATGGTTTCATTGGTGAAGTGTTCATGAACGAGGAAAAGCAAGCACTGCGCACGTATGCCATTACGGATATTTCATGGAATGAAGAGACACGCGAACTTTATAAGAAGTATGAGGATAAGGGAATGGTGTTCACCAATCACAACACATTGTTTGGTTATACTCTAAAAACCGGCGAATCGGTTTTGACCAATGAACCGGGAACTGATCCAAGGAAAGGTGGTATACCTCATGGCCACCCCCCATTGAACTGTTATTTGGGTTTGGCCATCAAAGACAGTAAAGAAAATTTGATTGGGATGATGGGCTTGGCCAATAAAAAAATTGGTTACAGTGAAGAGGATATTCGATTTCTCCAGCCCTTTCTCTCGACGTGCGGAACTATGATTATTGCAATACGCACGCTTCAAGAGCGCTCTGAGGTAGAGGAGGAGAACCGACAGATTTACCAAAAACTATTGAATGCACAGGCAATTGCCAAATTGGGTAGTTGGGAATATGACATGAAAACCAACGGTGTTAAATGGTCGGATGAATTATATGAGCTTTATGAAATTCCCAAGCAGGGGCCATTACTCGACTATAAGATATACCATAGCAGGATCCACCCTGACGACATCGAACGAAATGATTCAATCGCTGCAGCTGCAATCAAGGAGCGACGCGATTTTTCTTTTGAAGAGAGATTATTGTTTCCAGATGGCCGAACTAAAATAGTATTGGTAAATGGCTCTCCTGTGTTTGATGCCGAAGATAATCTCGCTACTATTCAAGGTACAGTCCAGGATGTAACCGCACGAAAGAGACAAGAGGAAGAAGTGCAACGATTCTTTGATTTAGCGGTCGATTTGTTCTGCATCATTTCCCGGGAAGGATTCTTTCAACGAACCAGTCGTTCATTTTTAAGCACACTTGGATTTACTGAATCGGATTTAGGGTCATTGTCTTTTGTTGAATTGGTGCACCCTGAAGATAAAGAAAGGACAATTGACGAGATTGATTTCATCTTGCGAGGAGGAACTTCGCGGAATTTCGAAAGCAGGTATAGGAATAAATCAGGGGAATATGTCACGCTGAGCTGGACAGCGACGTTCGATGCGGAGTCACAGCTGATTTATGCTGCCGCAAAGGATGTGACTGATAAGATTTTGCTGGAAAGAAACCTGATTGAGACCCAAATCGAGGCTGAGAAGTCTAAAGCGAAGGATATATTTCTCGCGAATATGAGTCATGAAATTAGAACGCCTCTCAATGCCATAATCGGTTTCAATGATATTCTTAGCCAAACTGCTTTAACTGATGAGCAGAGGAAGAATGTCGACTTTATTGGCAATGCGTCAAAAAAGTTGAGTGTGCTTATCAACGATATTCTTGACATATCCAAATTGGAAAGTGGAAAGCTAGATTTGGAGCACGCGCCTTTCCGCATAGAGGAGGCTGCACGGCAAGTTATACAGATGCACATCGCAACGGCAAAGCAAAAGGGTGTAAAATTGCTCTTCAGTTTCGATCAGGATATCCCAGAAGTATTGATTGGTGATGAAACGCGCCTGTCTCAAATTCTGCTCAACCTGATTTCGAATTCAGTCAAGTTCACAGAAAAAGGTAGCATTGAACTGCGGGTCTTGGAGACACGCCGAACCGACGACAAAGTATCCATATTTTTTGAAGTGAGGGATACCGGAATCGGTATTAGCAAGGATAAGCAGGATTTGATATTCGAACGTTTTACACAAGCCGAGAGTTATACCACACGAGTGTATGGCGGTACCGGCTTGGGATTGAATATAGTGCGCTCATTGGTGGAGCTTCACAATGGTAAGTTGCATTTGGAAAGTGAAATTGGCGTCGGGTCCACATTCAATTTTACGATAGACTATTCTATTGCTTCAGAGCAAGACAAGAAACTTCTGGAAGGTCCGTCTCAAGAAGTGGGATTCAATCGTTTGAATGATATGGATATTTTGCTGGTTGAAGATAACGAGCACAACCAAATTCTGGCCGAAACATACCTTCAGAAGCATAAAGCAGCAGTGGATATTGCCGGTAATGGAAAGATTGCGCTTGAAATGCTAAAGAATAAATCGTATGATGCCATTTTGATGGATATTCAAATGCCAATTATGGATGGTATATCAACAACGACCATACTACGCAATGACCTTAAAATTCAAACACCCATCATTGCCTGCTCTGCCCATGCTATGGCCAGTGAACGTATGAAGTGTAAGGAGGCAGGAATGGATGATTACATTTCTAAGCCTTACACAGAAGAGAATCTTATTAGCGTGTTGGCTAAATTCAAGAAGTCCGCAGCGAAGAAAAATAAAATGGTTGATGATGATTTTGCCGCGGTCATAAAAGCATTGGAACAAAACATCAGTAAGACTTATGCTGAAAAGATTGTAGGGATTTTCAGGGATCGATTGCCGGACGAAATATTATTGCTTGAACAAGCTATTGAGGAGCGTGATTTCAAACTTATGGAAGAGCGAGCTCATTATCAAGCCGGCTCTATGTCGAGTCTTCACTTTAAGCAAGGTTATCAGATTGCATATGCGGCCGAAAGAGCTGCTGTTGAGAAAAATAGCGAAAAGGCAAACGAGTCGGTGGGAAGATTAATCATCTATCTGAAGGAATTGCTTGGTTATTTAAATACGCAGTGAAATAATCGAAAATGAAGTGACTAGATTGCAAGCGGATTTTCCTTATTTTCGGGGAACATTTTTAGTCCATGCGAAACGTACTAGTTTTTTGTTGTTTAGTATTTAGTGTTCTTCTTATTTCCTCTTGCAAAAAGACGCCTGATTACGTGGCGGTCCCCTACGATTGCGCTTGTGGCAGTCTTTCGTGGCAAGGACAAGAGTATCCTTTGTTGGGAACCACCTATATTCTTTCGGATTCAACCAATGCGAAGTCACGTCGCTATTACATTACTTCCAATGTATCGCTCGAGGGCGAGGTAGACACCCATGGATTAAGCGCATGGATAGAGGTGCCAGATATTGGTAATGGGGGAAATTTTGCAATTGACGCGCAGAGTGGAGAGAGTGATTTTGTGGCTTGGGTAGATGAGTTTAACCCCAACGACCCTACAGATACGCTTCGTCAGTACATTCCGGTTAATGCAGTCTTGCAAATTGGTGCTGCCCCACTTTCCGGTGGAATAGAAACAGTGAACTTTCAGTTTACTCTCAACCAGTTGGAGGCGGGCGAGCCCGTACCTGGCGATATTAATTGCTCCGGTAATTTTACCGTTACTATCATACCCTAAGTAACTTTTTTCCTTTCAGGGCGTTTAAAGTCCACTTGCTATGAAATTATTACAACTATTCGCATTCCTTTTTGGGTTGCTCGCACTAAGCGCTTTCCAGGACATCCCCACTGAGCGCCGCGTAATGCGAAAGCATACGAACGGTAAGGAGCATGTTGTACTTTATTTCGATAAGGAGACAGGGTATTTGATGAAGGAGGAGGTTTTTTATAGCGATGGAAAACTCAATTGGTCAGGAAATTATAAGCGGAATGTAGAACATGGTTTGTGGCAGTTTTATCATTCCAATGGAAAACTAAAGACCTCTGAAACTTATTCTAACGGAAAGGAAAACGGTATTTCTACGCATTATTCGGAAACCGGTAAGAAAATCAAAGAAGAGCACTGGAGAAATGGTAAGTTGATGAAGGAAGTACAGTTGTAATCATCCGACTTGTATCACATTATTCTCGGCTATAACGAATAGTTGGTCCCCTTTTTTAGGTTGTATTGTATGGCTTCCTGTGAACTCCCCAAAGGCAGGAAGCACTCCTGTTTCAGACCCTAGCCAGAAGCAAGGTAACCGTAAGCTTTGGTGCGCATTGCCGTGCATACGAATAGCTGGATGAATGTGACCGCAGATTGTGTAAGTATCGTCGGGGTTCTTCTCTGTTGGCTGGTGCGAGAAAACTATGTCCTCAAATTGAAGAGTCTCATGAATCGAAAACCCGAGTTGCTCATAGACTCGCTGTGCTTCAATTTCGTGATTACCTTTTACCAGCAGCTTTTCCAGCTGGGGGAAATGTGCTAGGCAATCGTGTAATTCATGCCATTCTTCGTTTATACGGCTATGGAAAAGATCGCCTAAAAACAGGATTTTAGTAGGCTTATAATGCTCAATTAGTACCACCAGATTCCACAGGTTGGAATCATTGACCCGTTTGGGAATAGGTATGCCATAATGTCGAAAATGAGCTCCCTTTCCAATATGGACGTCGGCACAAATAAGCAGAGAATATTTCTCCCACCACATAGCCCGAAGTGGGTGGAGTTCAACAGTGTGGCTTCGCAGTTGGATGGTAAGGGGACGCATGGGCAAAAAAAAATCGCCGTGAGGCGATTTTGTGGGAGCAACAGGATTCGAACCTGTGACCCTCTGCTTGTAAGGCAGATGCTCTGAACCAGCTGAGCTATGCTCCCATTCCGTTCAAACGGGGCGCAAATATACACGTACATTTCAAAAGCACAAATTTTTTTTCCTCGCGCATAGCTCAACTCACCGCCGGTAAGACCTAGCGCCATATTAACCCTCATCTTATGCACTTCAAGACGAGCCGTTTCCACGATGTGTCGGGGCTCCTTACTCGAAGTCAGGATAGAGCAGATAGGCAGAGCGCATCGATTTGTATCGCTGCAGCTCCGGTTGCCATGAATCGCGAATCTCCTGTTCGGTTTTACCGGCAATCAACATTTCCCGAACCTGCGCTGTGCCGCATAGCTTGTCAAAGAATCCGTTCGGGTGAAAAAAGGAATTTTTGTTGGGATATGACGCATACATGGTGAATAGCCATCCCAGCTCGAGTTGTTTGAAACGGCCGGTTTTAGAAGAAACCCCGTCCCTCAAGTCTAAGCCGTTGCAGAGTTTGTTTTCGAATGGCGGATCCATAGCTATACCCGGAATATCGATGGGTGTGAAGGCATAGGTTCCTGCTGTGCAGCCCGGAAACCCAATGATTTGAAAAGGATACGGGGTGCCGCGACCTACGCTGACTTCTGTCCCTTCAAACCAGCAAAGGGAAGGATAGAGCGAAATTGCGCGGTCATTGGGAAGATTCGGTGAGGGTCGAACCGGAATTGAGTAGAAGTCGTTGTGTGAATATCCTTGGCACGCTATGACCGTCAGTTTGGGTTTCTTTTCAATCCAGTTTTCACCAAGTATCATATTGGAAAGTTCACCAACTGTAAGTCCGTGAATAATAGGAATGGGATGCATACCCACGAAGGATGAATATTTTTCCTCGCGTATAGGGCCGTCGATGTAATGTCCATTCGGGTTGGGTCGGTCTAAAATGATGACCTCCTTTCCTAGTTCTCCGGCCGCTTCAAGCACATAATGCAGTGTGCTGATATAGGTGTAGAAGCGCGCGCCAACATCTTGAATGTCGAAAACGAGCACATCCACGTCTGCAAGCATTTCCGGGGTTGGCTTTTTGGTTTTTCCGTACAACGATAAAACAGCAATGCCAGTTTTAGGGTCTTTTCCATCCTGAATGGTTTCGCCCGCACCGGCCTCACCACGAAATCCGTGCTCGGGCGCAAACACTTTGGTTATGCGCGCACCTAGCTGAAGTAAAGTGTCGACCAAGTGCCTTGAGCCAACTAGTGATGTCTGATTTGCCACTATGCCAACACGCTTATTTTGCAAGCGTTCAAGGTAGAGTTCCGTTTGTTCGGCTCCTGTGTTCAGGGACATAACCTTGGTTGTTTTGCCCGGTATTGTCTGGCTTGTGCACGAAAGAAATGCAGCGAATAGCAGGAGTAGTAGGGGATGTTTCATGTGTCAGTGTGTGAAAATCGCTTGTTTTCTCCAATAAAATTGAATCGATGGCAACTACTTTTACGCCATACAACGTGGAAATCAGGTTTACGTGCGCATTGCCTCTTTTATAGCCCAACGCATTCGTCGTGCAGACGACAAATCGCGCATTTCCAAACCTATCGTGCGCATTGCTACGACCGGTATAGCGGTTGGCATGGCCTTGATGTTGCTCAGTCTCGCAATTGTGAGTGGTTTTCAGGAGCAGATTCGCAATAAGGTCATTGGCTTTGGTTCTCATTTTCAAATTACGGGTATTGAGCGAAATTATTCACGCGATTCTCAGCGGTTGTTGTTTGATGAAGAAGTATACAATCAGTTGAAGCAAACATCCGGTGTTAAGCATGTGCAGGTATATGCCTCGAAGCCCGGCATAATTGAATCGGATGAGGCCATGCAGGGAGCCATCGTGAAGGGGGTTACCGACGATTATGACTGGACGTTTATCCAAAATGCCATCAAGGAAGGTCGTGTGCTACAGTCCGATGATTCCGTTTCTCATATTGTAATCTCCCGTTTTATCTCTGATCGCATGAAGTTGAAGTTGGGCGATAAGGCTCGAATGGTGTTTTTTGACACCCAAGGGGATAATCACCGTCAGCGCAGTTTTCGCGTGTGCGGCATTTATGATACGGGCTTGGAAGATTTTGACAAGCAGCTCGTATTCGCTGATTTGAAGGATGTACAAAAGCTTTATGGATGGGGCTTGCGAGTAGGCATTTCCGCTGATAGTGTTGCTGTCAATGATTCGGTGTCGGTTTATGCCTTGGCTTCCGGCGGTGATGGTGAAATTGAATTTCAATGGAGCGATTCCTCATGGGTGGGTCCCGGACCGCATAAAATGAAACTTTCCGGTGACACGAGTTTGCAAGTTGTTGTTTCTGATTTGTCGGAAACGAAGGCTGCAATAGCGTCGGTTCATTGGAAAAGAAAGGCAAACGATGATGTAGTTTATGCCACAGAAACCTCCATAGAAAATTCGGATACAGATTATATCGGTGGCTATGAAGTGAACATCCGAGATTTCGATAATTTGAACGAAAACCAGGAAGCGCTGCAGGCTGTGGTGATATCCCATTTCTTACAAGCCCAAAAAATCACCGACCGTAATCACGATATTTTCGCATGGCTTGAAATGCTGGACATCAACGTGGCCATTATTATTCTGCTTATGATAGTCGTATCGATAATTAATATGACGTCTGCTCTTTTAATTATCATTCTGGAACGTCAAGCTATGATTGGTGTTCTCAAAGCGATGGGTATTTCAAATGGTGCTGTAATGAGAATTTTTATTCAGAATGCCGGTTGGATCATCGGCAAGGGTTTAGTTATCGGTAATGCAATCGGCGTTGGTTTGGCCTATGTGCAATGGAAATGGCGTGTAGTCTCACTCGACCCGAAAAATTATTACATAGACACAGTTCCGGTTAAGTTTGACGTTTGGGGAATGTTGGTACTTGATGCCGGAACACTGGTTGTTTGCGTTCTTGCCATGGTCATACCCGCGCTTTATGTTTTGAAGATTTCACCTATAAGAGCTATTCGATTTAGTTAATGACACGTTATCACAAACACGAAAAGGAATTATGAATTATCACGAAAACATACTCAGCACCATTGGTAATACACCGCTGGTTAAAATCAATCGAATCACTTCGGAAATACCGGCTCTCGTGCTTGCGAAAATTGAATCGACTAATCCAGGCAATAGCATCAAGGACCGCATGGCGCTCAAAATGATTGAGGATGCGGAGCGCTCCGGTATGCTTAAGCCCGGCAGCACGATAATTGAGGGAACGAGTGGCAACACCGGAATGGGGTTGGCGATTGCTTCAGTTATTAAGGGGTATAAATGTATTTTTACTTCTACCGATAAACAGTCGAAAGAGAAGTTTGATGCCCTGCGCGCTTTTGGCGCAGAGGTTATTGTTTGTCCAACCAATGTAGACCCTGAGGATTCCCGCTCCTATTACAGTGTGTCGAGTCGATTGGTTAATGAGGTTCCTAATTCCTGGAAGGCTAATCAGTATGATAATCCGAGTAACGCTCAGGCTCACTATGAGAGCACAGGTCCTGAAATATGGCAACAAACGGAAGGAAAGATTACACATCTGGTAGTGGGTGTAGGAACGGGTGGTACCATTTGTGGCGTAGCCCGTTATCTAAAGGAAAAGAATCCGAATATTCAGATCCTAGGTATCGACACCTATGGATCAGTGTTCAAGAAACTCAAGGAGACCGGTGAATTTGACAAGAATGAGATTTATCCATACATCACCGAAGGTATTGGGGAGGATTTCGTTCCTCAGAATGTTAACCTCGATCTGATTGATTATTTCGAGAAGGTGACTGATAAAGATGCTGCGCTGATGACGCGTCGCATTGCCCGCGAAGAGGGAATATTTGCCGGTAACAGTGCCGGAAGTGCAATGGCGGGCCTTATGCAGATGAAAGATCGATTCAAGGAGGGTGATGTGGTGGTGGTTATCTTCCATGATCATGGCACTCGATACCTCGGTAAGATGTACAATGATGAATGGATGCGCGATCGCGGGTTCTTGAAGGAAGAAAAGAAAACAGCGCGTGATCTCATTGCAACACACATGGACAAACCACTTGTAACGATTGGAAGTGGTGAACTGGTTGGGCATGCTATCGATAAAATGAAGAAGTTTGGTATTTCGCAAATTCCTGTAGTGAAGGATGATTCTTTTGCCGGCTTTGTGGATGAAACAAGGCTCTATCAAAGCATGGTTGAAAATCCGGCCAACGTCAACACGAAGATTGAAGAGTTGATGGGACCGATACTTCCGGTTGTTTCAGAAGACGATTCTATTGATTCAATCTCTAAGCTAATTAGTAAAGACGTGCCGGCTATCTTGGTGAAAATGCACAGCGGTAAGCACCACATCATAACCAAATACGATATCATTCAAAGCCTATCGTAATCAGAACGTAAATGAAGACGATATTTTGAAAGCGAAGTTTTCGTGTGTGGTTGGAAGGGCATAGGTGCCGTAGCGATAGTAAACTCCCAATCCCAATCCGCTGAATTGTGAAACGAGCAAGTTGTCGATTTGTAAACCGCTTTCTACATAACCTTTCTGAGCCTGTGAAGAAACAAAACTATGGCTTTCGGCATAGTTGAAATCTCCCCAAAGCATGCTGTGAGCGAGGGTTAGACTGGGTTTGAATTTGCCATCGAACATGTTGAATGGTCTAAAGGAATGCCGCACGTGTAGAGCGGCAAAACGAGAATGCATGAATTCATTGACACGCATTGTTTGGAATGAACCGGGGGCCACGATGGTGAATTTTTCGTATGTCCCTTCTGCATTGTAGAGCAGTGAGAGCGGCACATTCTCTTCGCAATAGCCGCCAAGAGTGGTTAGGCTGAGTTTTCCGAAAGTGAGAAAGTTGAAGGTCTTTTCAATGCGCATATCCAAGCGATTGTAGGCGTAGTTTCCCTGCCAACTTCCCGTAAGACCTGTGGTGTATTGAAAGTAAAAAACCGGAAATCGTCCTCCGAGGCGAATTTCTCGCGTGTTGGTGCGCATCAGTTTTTCGCCCGGAGCAAATCGAAGTATGATTCCGGCTTCGGTAACACGATAGTTGCTGTCGGTTAATGAAACAGACTCGTTGCCGGCGACCTGAAATGCGTACCCTGTATAAGACTGAATATATTGAGTATTTATAAAAGTAGTTGCTGTTAGGTTACCGATAAGACGTCCGTTTAAACTTGCCTGCGCTTGCTCGCGCTTATCCATGCGAGAAATAAACAGCCTATACAGATTCCGGTTAAAGAAGTTTCCAGGTTCGTACATTCGGATACCATTACCCCCCATTTCGAAAACGTCGTTGCTGTATTCTAACTTGAACCAGATGTTGCGTTTGCGATATAAATGCACCATCGCATCGCCTCCATATTTCAAAGCTTGATCATTGAAACCATAGGCAGCATAGATTCCCGTATTAAATTTTTCCGAAATGCGATGATTCGTGCGAAGCCCTCCACCTAATCGAAAACCCTCATATTGATTAAAGGCAAGGAGTTTTTTTAAATCGAAGTTTACATAACCCAATGCCACCTCTCCGGTGGTTAGTGCTTCAATGGCCTTTAGTCGTCGGTCGAGGTTGAGTTCTTTTCCAATACTATCAATGACATGGTATGTTTTGAGCTCTTTTCCCGTGAGTGATTGCCCTCGGTATTTTTCCCACAGTGCGTCGTCGGCCTTTTCTGCATCGGGGTTGATCTGCAGAGTGACGGGCGAAAAGTCGGAGGGTTTGAGTGGGGCTCCTAGCACAATGTTCTTAATGTATGAACGCCCTTCACCAACAAGCGGAAACGATTCTGCTGAAAATGTTGAGTCGAACAAAATGGTCGAATTCAACTGCATCGGAAACCACTGTTGGTTGTTGTAAAACGAATACTGTTGTTGGATTTTCAATTGAACTTTGCCTTCTTGTTTTGGCTCTGCGACAACCAGCTGAATGGCATAGCCGTTGGTATTGATATACAATCGCCCTGTCATAGAAGGGAAATTTTTCTTTGTTCTTGGTCGAAAGGATATTGCAAACACCGTATCGACACCGAGAAATGTGGTGTCTTCTAATTCGAAGTAGTATTTGTTGATTGCATTCTTGGCTAAAGGGCTCATGTATTTTACCCCCAAGAGTTCGACAGCCTCTCCATAAAACGAAAATGATTGTAGTTGTGTCGCGAGCAAAAACATTTCTGTGTTCTTCAAGCCCGAAACACGGTTGGCGAGAATGGTTTCCTCGCTATGTCCGGGCGGCGAGAATTTGCGTTCCGTAACACTTTCCATCATGAATAGATGTTGTTGCTTGAAGAAGTTAATCGCGTTGCGAGCATTCGTATCCAGCTTGATAGGAAGAGTGTCACACAAAAGAGTGGAGTCGATGATGGCCCCAAAAACAAGTTTGTTGTAGCTATTGTAGGTAAAAGCTGTTTGCGCTTCCGGATTATTTACATCCTTGTTTTCGATTGCTTTTTGAATAATCCTTTCTGCCGGGTTTACTCCGGGTCGAATCGTTATTTCAGAGAGCACATTTGATTTAGGCGTTAATGCTACATTGACCGGTATGGTTTTGTAGCTCTCAAAAAACAGCGGCTCAAAGCCAATCAGGTTTATGTGAATAGTGCTCAGTGAATCTGTTAGGGAAAGTTCGAATTTCCCATCGATATCGGAATAAACACCGTTTACTGTGCCCTGTTCCACGATGGCCGCGAATGGCAGTGGCTCGCCTGATTGACGATTCAAAATGGTGCCTGCAAGCGTTTGGCCCATAATACTGTCATGAAAAAGGAGGCCAACCAGGATTACAAGTAGATAGGTGGTGGTTTTCACAGTTGTCAAATATAGTCGAGTGTGTACTTGTACTTTTGTACCGATGTCTCAAGCCTTTTCCGAAATAAGGAGGTACTTATCTTACCTAACTCCGGTTAAAGTATGGAACGCATTCCTTGTGTTCCTGTCATTCTACACCTCTCGAAAATGGGGAAGCCGCCACCCGGCATGGCCAATCAGCGTGAGCATTGAACCTACCACGGCATGTAACCTCGGTTGTCCGGAGTGCCCCAGTGGACTCAAGATGTTTTCGCGCAAAACCGGTCAGGTGAATTTGAATGACTTTCAGCAATGGATCGATTCCATGGCTGCTCACCTTATTCACGTTAACCTCTATTTTCAAGGTGAGCCTTTCATTCATCCGGAATTTTTGCGTTTGGTTGAGTATGCGCACAAGCGAAAGATTTTTACGGGTACGAGCACTAATGGACATTTTATGAATGAATCTATTGCGCGAGATGTGATTGCATCTGGACTCGATCAGCTCATCATTTCAATTGATGGCGTGACGCAGGAGGTCTACGAGCAATATCGCATTCATGGTAAGTTGGACAAGGTCCTGGAGAGTACACGAGCGTTGGTGAAACAGAAGGAGTTGATGCGTTCTGCAACCCCGCATATTGTATTTCAGTTTTTGGTGGTGGCTCCTAATGAGCATCAGATACCAGAGGTCTTCAAGTTGGCGAATGAATTAGGGGTAGATGAGGTTCGCCTAAAAACAGCGCAGGTATATGATTATAGAAATGGTAATTCATTGTTACCATCGGATGAGCGATACAGTCGTTACGTCCGCAAGGAAGATGGAACGTATCGAGTCAAAAATTCTCTTGAGAACCAATGCTGGCGTATGTGGAGTGGTTGCGTTATTACCTGGGACGGCAGGGTTGTGCCCTGTTGTTTCGATAAGGATGCTACACACGCCTTGGGAAGTGTCAGAGAGCATTCGTTCAAGGAGATTTGGAATGGAAATGCATATAATCAATTCAGAAGAACCCTGCTCGAATCGCGCGCAGGTATTGATATCTGTGCCAATTGTTCGGAGGGCACAAAGGTCTGGACAGAAGCTTAATGGTTAGCCTCTTGACAGGTTCAAGTTTCTTTCTATCTTTCGCCAATGCAAGTGCTGGAGTTCCTTAAGGAGTTGACCAATCCGGAGTCTATCATTCATCATGGAGGATTGCTGCTGTTGTTGCTCGTTATTTTCGCAGAGAACGGTCTTGTAGTTGGATTCTTTCTACCCGGTGACTCGCTTATTTTCTTGGCAGGACTTATTTGCGGTACGAAGCCCGAGCTGCTGAGTACTGATATTACCACGCTTACTATCGCTATGTTTCTTGCTGCTGTGGCAGGCAGTTTATTTGGTTATGTCTTTGGCCGGAGAGTTGGCCCGCCTCTTTTCGAACGGAAGGATTCTATCCTATTCAAGAGAAAGTATCTGGATATAACTCAAGCTTTTTATGCGAAGCATGGCGGAAAGACCCTTGTGCTTGGGCGATTTCTCCCCATCATTCGAACCTTTGCGCCTATCATTGCCGGTGTCATTCGCGTTCCCGTGCCGACCTTCATGTTTTTTAATGTAGTTGGAGGGGCTTTGTGGATTACGTCTTTGAGTCTAATCGGATATTTTCTGGGTACACAATTCCCGGCTATTGAAAACTATGTAGGTTATATCGTGATTGGGTTCATTGGTATTACGACCACATTACTTATCCGAACCTACATTAAGCAGCGACGAGAACTAAATGCGCGAAAGAAGAAGCTTGCCGAAGAAGACGATGAAGCGCCATTACTTATGCCCTGAAGGCATCAAAAGCAACTGCTGATGACAGCAGAAATCAATTCTGTTTTACTAATGCCTTTTACACCCGCCTGCTGAGGTATAATGCTCGCCTCAGAAAATCCGGGTGTCGTATTCACTTCAATAACGAAGATGTCCTCTCCCCGAATGATATAGTCCACGCGAATCATGCCGCCGCAATCGAGCGATGTGTAAATGGCTTCTGAGTTTGCTTGAACACGGGCGTAAATTTCCTTTTCTATGCGAGCGGGAGTGATTTCTTCTGATTGTCCCTGATACTTGGCTTCGAAGTCAAAGAATTCTTTCTGTGATACAATTTCTGTAATTGGAAGTGCCATGACTTTTCCCTTCCATTTGATCACACCGCATGTTACCTCTGTTCCTTGTATGAATTCTTCAATGATGATTTGCTCATCTACTTTGAGTGCCGTATCAATGGCCTTATGCAAGTCTTCCGATGCATTTACACGTGATGTTCCAATGCTGCTTCCACCGCAGTTAGGTTTCACAAAGCAGGGTAGTCCAACTTGTGCTATGATTTGCTGGGCAGAGTAAGAATCGGTTCTTTTCAGGGTAAGACTTTTCGCAACATGGAAGCCGTAGGTGCCCAGAATTCTCGTTGTCATTTTCTTATTGAAAGTAAGTGCCATATTGAGCGTATCACCTGTGGTTGTGGGTATATCCAATAGTTCGAAATATCCTTGTAAAATACCGTTTTCTCCGGGTGTGCCATGGATAATCATGAACACACCGTCGAATGTGAAATGGGTACCATTTATAGTCACGCTGAAATCGGCTTTATTTACGGGCGCCTTGCTGTGCTCTGTTTCTGCATACCATTCCTTTTCGGTTATCACAATTTTGATCGGCTCATAGAGATTGCGGTCAATGTTGTTCATGATCATTTGCGCACTTCGCATGCTTACAACCGATTCACCGCTATATCCACCGCAGACTACCGCAATTCTCTTCTTCATAGGAGTAACTTTATTGCGCCAAATTTCAGTTGTGCTTGCGAAGTATGATTCACTTCCGTAAGGGCGTTTGAACATGCGCAGGTTGATAGCAAGCTATTTCCTTGTTATCATTGCCATCTAAACAATGTACGATGTTCAGACAACGAGTTATAGCGGCGTTATTTGCCCTGGGACTTTCGAACCCCTTATTCACTCAAACTGCCGGCTCAGCAGGCCCCTATACGTTTGCAGTTACGAAAGAAAATGCTGCAGGCGCTATTGAGAACCAATGCCAAACCGGAACCTGTTGGAGTTTTGCAACGGTCTCTTTTCTCGAGGCGGAAGTATTACGAAAAGGTGGAAAGGCCGTCGATTTATCGGAAATGTATAACGTACGAATTACTTACCCGCTAAAGGCAGATGCCTTCGTGCGATATCAGGGTAAACAGCAATTCGGTCCCGGCGGTTTAAGTCATGATGTGCTCCGCGTGGTAGCCGAATATGGAATTGTGCCACAGTCTGCATATTCAGGAATGAATGCAGGAATAAAGGAACATAATCACGGTGGTCTCGACGCATTGCTGGAGTCCACTGTTAAGACGGTCCTGGACAAGAAACTGAACGAAGAGGGTTCAGCTTGGAAGAACTCCGTTGAGGGAATTCTGGATGCGGAAATCGGAGCTGTGCCGTCGTCGTTCGATTTCAACGGAAAGAAATTTACGCCTGCCCAGTTTCGTGACGAGTTGAAGATAAATGCCTCCGAATATGTGAGTATTACTTCGTTTACTCATCACCCATATTACGCTCCATTCGTGTTGGAAGTGCCTGATAATTGGTCTAAGGGAGGTTTTTATAATGTTCCGTTAACGGATTTGGAAAGGATTACGGAATACGCTCTGGATAACGGGTATACCATTGCCTGGGATGCTGATGTGAGTGAAAAAGGGTTTTCATATTCGCAGGGCGTAGCTATTTTACCTGCCTCGATGCCGAAGAAGGAGGAATGGTGGACAACAGTGCATCCTGAGTTAACACCAACGGCTGCATCACGACAAGATGCATTTGATCGTTTTGAAACGACAGATGATCATTTGATGCACATTACCGGTAAATCGAAGGATCAGCTAGGTAATACCTATTACATTACGAAAAACTCTTGGGGTGCAACAAATCCCTTCAAGGGCTATTTGCATGTTTCGAAGAATTACTATCTCATGAAAACAGTCGGTATCGTCATTCACAAAGATGCCATCCCTGCTGACATAAGAACAAAACTAGGATTGAAATAAAGGAATGAAGAAGTTCGCTGCTTTATCGATTGCGGGAAAGGTTTGGCGAATTGCTTGGCTGGCCACCGTTGTTTTTTTTGGTGTCACGATTTTTTGGGTGGTTGCATTAAAATGGATTAACCCACCGACTACTTTTCTCCAACTTACGAGCGAATGCCCTTCGGGAGTTGAATTTCACAAAGAATGGGTTGATGGAGAAGAGATTTCGAACTTCATGAAGTTGGCTGTTGTGGCTAGTGAAGACAATAATTTTATGAAGCACGGAGGCATTGACTGGGGCGCAGTAGAAAAGGCGCGTAAGTATAATGAGACTGTAGGAAAGAAGAAAGGTAAGTATCGAGGCGCCAGTACAATAACACAACAAACAGCCAAGAATGTATTTCTCTGGCCGGGACAATCGAAATGGAGTAAATGGATTCGTAAGGGTTTCGAAGTGTATTTCACGTATTTGATTGAGTGGGTTTGGGGTAAAGACCGGATTATGGAGATCTACCTCAACGTCATTGAAATGGGCCCGTGTAAGTTTGGTGTTGGTGCAGCTGCCAAAGATTACTTTGGGGTATCAGCATCGAAGCTAACACGAGAGCAGGCTGCGCTAATTGCAGCGTGCCTTCCGAATCCCAAGAAATATAGCGTTGCCAAACCGGGCGCTTACATGAAGAAGAGACAAGCTCAGATTGCACGTCTCACACGATTGATAGGCGATGATTACTTCAAACGTTATGGTAGTGAAATGGGGAAGGAACAGCGAGAAGCCGTAGAGCGCGATGTAGAAGAAAAGTTGCGCCAATTGCCGGAGGATGAAGTGCCTGCGATTGTTGAAGAAAATGAGGAACCGGCGGTGCAGCAAGATGAGCCAACGGAGCAACCAACTGAAGAATCTCCATCCATTGAAAGTGAGAAGGAAACTGAATCAGCAGATACCACAAGTGCGCCTTAGAATCCGAATAAACCGCCTACACGAAAAATAGGATTGCTGTAAGGGGAGTTTGGGTCTTGTATAAGGTCATACATGACCATGGCACTGAATCCAATTCTTCCGCCACTGTTGTAGCCGGCTCCTACAAGCCATACAGGCACATTTACCGAGGCCATATTGCCATATCGATCAGAAGCTTCTCGCCGAAGCATCTCGAATTCGGTATGGGCAATGATTGTTTTAAGCACGTAGGCTCTGCTCCATACACTTGCGCCATAGTTGGATTGCGAGATTCCTCCTTGCGAAACATAGAAGTAGTTAAGTCCAACACCATTCACCCACCATTCATTGGTTCGATATCCGATCATCGGATTGACCTGGAAAAAAGTGGTGGCTCCAAAAGCACCACCGAAGTTTCCCCCGAAAACGAGCCGATCACGAAATGGTACCCTGGGCTCACTGTTCTCTTTCTTGGCTGAAGATGAAGCGTAATCTTCTTCCGTTGTTTTTTGTGCATGCAGAGGCAGTATATTAGAAAAGAGGAGGAAGATGATCATTGCCTGTATGCGCATGGTCAAAAATAGGATGTGTCTGTTCACCAAATGAAATTCTTCGTTTCTTTCGCGTAAAAGTTTAAATGCAGCATGAGTGATTTGGAATTAGCAACACGTATTGTCGATCGCATGTTCAATCATGACCCGATGTCGCAATGGCTCGGTATTGAGCGTGTTCAAGATGGACCGGGTATTTCAGTGCTTCGAATGGTCGTTCGCAAGGAAATGCTCAACGGATTTGCCATCGCTCATGGTGGTATTTCATACAGTCTCGCGGATAGCGCATTGGCCTTTGCCAGTAATGCTCATGGTGTACAGTCGGTTTCCATTGAAACATCTATCGCTCATGTGGCTCAAGCTCGCGAGGGAGACATCCTTACAACGCGTGTAGAAGAGAAAAGCCTGACAGCACGCACAGGGCTTTATCATGTCGAAGTAATGAATCAAGATGGGAAGGTGATAGCCTTCTTTAAGGGTACTGTTTTTCGTACCGGAAAATTGTGGGAGGTCTAGACCTTGCTCAATTATGGTTGATACTTCACGATTTTTTTCGCAAAACTTTTTCCTTGCTGCTCGATTACAACGGTATAGTCACCTTCAGGATAGGCGGATAAAGTAATCAATCGCTTATAACTCCCTTGCAAGAGAGTCTGCTCATCGTATAGAAGTGTATGGCCTTCCCGGTCTTTCAACACAACAGTAACCGGTTCTTTGGATGTCACGGAGAATTGCACTTCAATGGCACCTGTGGCTGAGTCGGGAATGAATGAAAGCTGATTGAAGACCAGCGAGTTGGGCTGGAGCTCAAGTGCTTTTAGATCTGCTTCATCCATTTCTTCCAATCGAATCAAATAGGTGTTTAACGGCATTTCAAAGGGCGTGATTTCCGCTGTAGCGCCCAAGTTTTTAAATAATTCTTGCATCTGACGTTGAATGTCGTCAGCATCCATATTGAATTCGAAATCGTAGAAGTAGTTCCCCTCATCATCCATGCCTTTGAAGTCATGAAAAATCTGAAAGTCATCTGAGGTGCTAGTCTTGCGTTTACCTAAGGTTCCCGTAATTCTCTTTTGTTTTCCTGCGCGCACAATGAGCAGTTCAACAGACGTTTCCGGTTTGCATTTGCGCACAGCGGCAGCAAGTGCTGTGAAGTCTCCAATACTTTCTCCGTTGAACTCCAAAACCACATCTTCATCAAGTAATCCCATCGCTTCCGCGGGTGAGTTTGTTTCCACACGTATGCTCACGCCTGCGGTACTCGTAGTTCCGGATGGGGTAACGCCGAGAAAGGCGGCTTCACCACCCATAAATCCATCCTGTGATAAATTGAATGGCTGAAGAATCGTAAGGGAATCATCCATGCCAGGATTGAACATGAAGATGGAATCAGGCCCAAGAAATAAATTAAATTGATTACTGTCTGATTCAAACTTAGGAGAAGGTTCGATGACAGCCTTCACTTTTTTACGCTTGCCTTCGCGCTCAATGACCAAGTTGAGGTTTCCTCCTTGGCCGGCGAATTCTTGCACTGCATTTATGACCTGCTGGGTCGAATATATCTTCTCTTTATTCACTTGCAAAACGATATCACCCGGGCGGAGGCCGGCTTTAGCAGCAGGCGTATTCGGTATTACCTCCGTGATGCTAACTAATTTTTCACTTTCGCATTTGCGCTGTGTGCATGCCATTTCGCGAAGCATAACTCCTAATGAGGGCTTGCGTTGTATTGAAGATGCGCCCGGAAACCCCGGCATGCCAAATGCACGCTTACCTTCTTTTCGACTGCCGAAATCACCCTCCGAAATAATGTTTATTTCGATTTGCTGATCAATAACTCCGTCCTGTTGCTCAGGAATCGTATTGAGCTCACGCAAAACGTCTTCAATACTGTTGTTATCGTCAATGATGACCTCTCGTGTCTCTTGCGATTCAACGCCGTTAATGTTTTTCTTAATTCGAATTTGCGCTTTTTGCTGAGCCAGCATGCCTCCAGCAAGCAGGCATCCGAAGCAAAGCGTAAATAGTATTGTCTTTTTCATCTGAATTACAATGGCTGGGCTGCGAAAGTAAAACGAGGTCTGTCGTGATAGTTGTTAAGACAATCCAAAAGTCTGTTAATGTCAATCTTTGAAGAACCAAAGCATTCGCCGCTGGATTAAATGCACATCGGTATAATAGAAATGGATGATGTCTTTGAAGGAGTAGCCGAGTTTCGACATACGCATGGCTCCTTCCTGGCAAAGCCCCACCCCATGTCCAAAGCCCCGACCTTTGAATATTACTTCCTCCGATGTGTATTGAATATCGAATTGGGTGGAGCGCAGTTTTAAGTCCGTGCGCATGGCGCGTCGCGGAATTTGCAAAGTCGAATCATGGCAATACATCGGGTTGCACTCGCCCAGAATGCCACCGTCGCTCAGCGAAGCAAGGTCGCCGCTTCCTCTCTTTTGTTTGATGTAGGAATTCCATTTTTCGGTAGGCAATCTTTTCTCCCAGTTGCTGTGCGGCATTTGTACACAGAAAGTGTCGCAACGACCTATGAGATAAGGAACAGGCTTCGACCATGCGACTTCGGCGTTGACCGTATGGCCTCCGCAGTTGCTATGAAATGCTGCGGTGATGAGGTTAATCTCGTGGTCAACAATCACTATGTCTTCCGTGGCTTTAGCAGCGTTTTCAGCTAAAGGCTCTTTGCGTGGTTTACCGTGATATACTTGACAGTGTGTGCCATCGCATATCTCATAACCCATATCGAGATGACGTATGCGATTATTCAAGGCATAGGTTCGGCTAATTACAGCCTGCACCTTGTAGTACTCCAACTCATTACCGGCGCCACTTTCCGCCTCAATTACACCGGCAACATACTCTTCAATATCGATACGATTTACAAGTTGCAAATGACCATTTATGCTAAATGCGATGAGATCTCCAGCGTATATGCGATTACTTGTTTTCTGACCGGCAGGTTGAGCTTTGAACTCAGCGCCGTTTTCTGTTCTCCAAATGATTTTCTTAAAGCCGGAATGGTTTTTACCCGAAAAGAAAATATTGACTTTCCCGCTAATGGCTGTGATATCTGCTGTTTGCCCTTTCGAAACGGTAAAAAGTAACTTATCATCACCTAATACCTGGTAGCTGCCTTCGGCCGGGCTGATGCCGCATCGCAAATAGCTGGACTGGCAGTGCATTCCAATTAAAATCGGGTCGGCACATAAATACAGTTGGCAAAGCATCAGTAAACACGTAATAAGCCACTTCATCATGGTGGCAAATTACAAGCGCTATCGGGTTGATTCGGATTCAGCCTCGATAATTTTCAACATTGCAATGGCAGTTCTGTCTGAAGCGCCTTTGCCTCCGAGAGATTCGTGAAGCTCACGGTAGTCGATGCGAATTTGTTTTCTCCGCGATGCATTTTTAAGTAAGTCGGTGAGCTCTTTTTCAAGTCTATCGGGAGTTAAATCGTGCTGAATGAGTTCGGTAACCGCAGCGCGGTTTAAAATCAGATTGACAAGTGAAATGAATTTAATTTTCACGAGTCGTTTCGCGATTGCATAAGAAATGGGTGACCCCTTGTAACACACTACCTGAGGAACCTCAAAAATGGCCGCTTCCAGTGTGGCGGTCCCACTTGTGATGAGGCCTGCATCGGCATGTCGCAATATTTCGGAAGTTTTTCCGAAAAGAATGGTCACATTTTTCCCTCCGGCAACCGTTAGATAAAACGATTCGGCTTGCGAAGGGGCTCCGGCAATTACGAACTGATAATCGGGAAAGCGCGGTGCTACCTTGAGCATGATAGGTAACATGGTTTTAATCTCTTGTTTTCGACTTCCCGGTAAAAGCGCTATAATAGGTTTGTTGCTCAGGTTATGGTTGCGTTTAAAATCTTCTTGTAATGTTCGGTCCGGAGTTATCTCGTCGAGCAACGGATGACCAACGAAAGTCACCGGCATATGGCGCTTTTCAAAGTACTCTTTTTCAAAGGGAAGTACCACAAACAAATGACGAATGTGTTTACGCATGTTGTGAATGCGACTCTCCTTCCAGGCCCATACCTGGGGTGCGATGTAATAGAGAACCGGAATGTTTAGTTTATGTGCCCATTGTGCAATGCGCAGATTAAACCCGGGGTAATCAATCAGTATCAGCGCATCGGGTTGAAAATCGGTAATGTCGGTTTTGCAAAATCGAATGTTGCCCAATATGGTGCGTATGTTGAGGAGCACTTCGTAGAATCCCATAAAAGCCAAGTCGCGGTAATGCTTCACTATTTCTGCGCCTGCTTGCTCCATGAGATCACCCCCCCATGCGCGTATATTGAGAGATGGGTGATGGGAATGCAATGATTTGATGAGATTGCTCCCATGCAAATCACCGGATGCCTCGCCTGCTATAATGTAAAGTTTCAACGTATGAATTATAGTTTAATAGAGCCATGCTATTACGGCCACCGAAACAACCAAAACGATGATGAGGCCTTTGCAAAATTCTTCATAACCTCTTCTGATCAGTAAGAAAAACAAAATCACGTCGGCAAGCATTGAAAAGGATATAATTCTACTTTGAAAATCCTGAAGAGCAGCCCCCAGAAAAACATCCAGAACAAATTCGCTGAAAAAAATCTCGTTGTACCAGGAGAAACCTATACCGAAAATACAAAAGCCGATGAGCGCTCCTACTAAGCCGCCTATGATACCGTAACCTGCGTGATTCAGCGTTTTTTGCTTCATAGATTCCATTTTTTTAATTCTTGCATCGCCTGGTAAGCTGTGAGGTCGAAGTGAACGGGTACTACCGAGACGAAATTGTTAGCCAGAGCAATCTCATCGGTGTCCATGCCCTGGTCCATGAGCTTGAATTCGCCGGTTAGCCAGTAATAGGGTTTACCGAATGGATCTGTTCGAACATCGAAGTTGTCTTCCCAATATCCTTTTGCTTGATGACAAATCCGAATTCCGGCAATGGCCGAAGGTATGCCTTTCGGTATGTTCACATTCAAACAGGTTCCGCTGGGTAGACCGTTTTCGAGCGTAGCAGCAACCACCCTGGATACGACCTGTTGGGATGCTTCAAAATCGGCGTCCGCACTATGGTCCAATAACGAAAACCCAATGGAGGGGATGCCTTCCACGGCTCCTTCTACAGCTGCCGACATGGTGCCGCTGTATATCACATTGATACTTGAATTTGATCCGTGATTAATCCCTGAAACAACGAGGTCGGGTTTGCGATGCATGACTTTATAAATGGCCAACTTTACGCAGTCTACCGGTGTTCCGCTACAAGCGAAAGCGGCATCAACGGGAAGGTCATATTTTAAGGGGTTCAGGCGCAGTAAATTGCTAATGGTAACCGCGTGTCCCATGCCGGATTGCGGCTTGTCGGGAGCCACCACCACGACATCACCGAAGGGTAATACGGCTTCAGTGAGGGCGAGAATACCTTTAGAATAAACGCCGTCATCATTGGTAACCAATATCAACGGGCGGGCAGAAGTCGAATTCATTGCGCAAACATACATCGTCGACCCTCGGTTGAATGACTTAACTCATTTTCGGTTACTTGTGCCATTTTTTGTCATTCTAGGGTTAAATTCGCCTCATTCTCAGGTGTAAATGATTCGGAAGAAGAAAATTGTTATTGTTGAGGACCATCTCATCATCCAGGAATTGCATAAGCAGTACGTGGAGGATTTGGGCCATGAAGTTGTTGCTTGCTTTACAACAGGGGAGGACGCTATCCATTTTTTTCAAGATAGCTCTGCCGACCTGGTGCTGATGGACATCCGACTGGAAGACGCTATGGATGGCATCGAAGTTACGAAGCGTATTCAAGAGCTCAAACCTGTGCCGGTAGTTTATATTACCGGAAATACAGAGGATTCGAATTTCCGTAGAGCGATGGAAACGAGTATGGCGGGTTTCATCTCAAAGCCGGTTTCACAGAGCGAATTGGAAAATGTAATCGACTCGCTCAACGATTTAACAAGCTCGATTATCTACGCTGAGAAAATACAGAAGGCCATTTTCCCGCAGCGAAAGGACTTCGATGCGGTATTCGAGAACATAGTACATATAAACAGACCAATGCACATCATTGGTGGTGATTTTCCATTTCTGCAGCATTTTCCGGATTTGGGTATCGTTGTAGGTGGCTTAGGCGATTGTACCGGACACGGTATACCGGCAGCATTGCTATCCGTTCTCTGTCATGAGATAATTTCGAATATAGTTCGTCGCACTCAGAACCTAAAAGAAATTGCGCAAGACCTCAACATTTCATTGATAAACAACCTGGCTAAAATGAATAATGCTGATGGGGTCAATGATAGTCTCGACTTAATTGTTTTCAAGCTCGACGTTGGTGCACAAAGCATGGAAATTATCGGCTTCAAAATGGGTTTTGTTCATTGGAAGGCGAAAGAGGCAAATTTGCATTATCATAAATTCAAAGGTCGTCCGTTGGGAGCACCCATGAACGATCAGGATATGCAGGTTATTCAAGCATCATTTGAAAGAGACGATCAGATCTTTTTTTACAGTGACGGAGTAACCGACCAATTTGGCGGACCCTTATCGAAGAAGCTTTCTACCAAAGGTTTGTTGCATGTGTTACAAAGTGTAATGACTGAGGCTCCGGAGAATCGTGAAAGGGAGATTAATTTATTATTGAGAAGATGGCAGGGCATGAACGTGCAGACGGACGATATGCTGATGTTGGGTTTATCGCCGGGTAATGTGAAGGCATAGATCGGATCTGCTTCTCAAATTAATTCATCCAGATATAGTTACAACTATGAGTGCTTTTAGACAATCAACGCTTGTAGGGCAGATGTTTGCCTCGTCCGATTTTGACTGGGCAAAACTAAGTGAGGCTCTAAGCGAGTTTTCATTTGCTGCTAAGCCTGCCTTTTGCGTTATCGACTTTTTCCGAGAGGACGGAATTGTGCGGGTAAAGCAACGCGAGGTTATTGATTTACCGGTAGAACTTAGTGATGAAGATTGGCAGTTTTGCTTTACGCTGGCCGAAGGCCTTCGTCCTATCGGATCCGAGGTGCCACATTGGTTGACGGAAATCTCAGAGGGAGTGCTTTCACGATCAACCTGCCTGGTTGCAGAGCCTATATTGGATGAGAATGGACTTACAATCGGATTGTTTTATGCCTTCTATACTGCTGGCCCACCCGATGAGAGTATTCTTGCCTTCCAGCGTTCAATGGCAAAGCAATATACAAGCATCGTCCAGCAATGGCAATATGGCCGCCGTCACCACGAATTATTGGCGAGACTCTGGACATCGATTGATTTAAGTTGCCCGGGCTATTTAATTTTAGATGAAAAGTCGAGGGTTCTTCACAAGGGTTCACTCTATTCCAAGTCGGTTCCGCACCTAACTACCGGTGACAAATTTGAGCAACATTTTATATGGGATACAGCAACATCACCCGAAGAGTGGAATCCATCCGTGCAGTCTAAGCCAAAATTGCGATTTTACCATGCACTGGAGCTTAACCAACGCTACAAATGCACTATTCAGCCTATTCACTCCAATTTGTTCTTGTTGCTGGCGAGTCCGGTGATTAATACGAATCATGCAATGGTCGACTATCACGTATCGGCCTCCGACTTTCCTGCGCATGATTACATCACTGATTTTGTATTCTTACAAACCACCACCCTTCATAGTTTAGAGGAGATTCAGCGCTCCAATGAAGTTATGCAGTCGAGAAACCGTGAGTTGGAGTTGGCACAAGCGGAGCTGTTGAGGAATAAATTGATACTCGAAAATAAAATCTCAGAGAGAAACGAACGGGTTTTTAGACTATCGAATTTTCCGGAACAAAACCCGAATCCTGTTTTTGAAATTGATTTCAACCGACAATTCATCTGCTTCTCTAACCACGCCGCAAAAGTTGCATTCGGAGAGCTTTTAACGCTTCCTTATCATGAGTTTTTGGCCATGCTTTCTCTTAGTCATGAACGAGTATCCGAAAGTTTGAAACTGCGTGTTGAGTTTGAATGCGCAGATCGTTACTTCTTAGCCGATGCAACGCGAGTTCCGAATGAGGAAATCGTTCGGTTTTATGCGAATGATGCAACGGAACTGAAGCATTTGAAAAACCTTTTAACCCGCCAGCAGCACGGAATCAATCAACTCATGGGTGTCCTTGAGGCATTCAATATCGATCGTGCAGAGGCAGCGCGAAGCGCAAATCTGAACGAGGTAATTCAAGAGGTTACCAAAGTGTTGAATCTTAAACGAGGCTAGGTTTGGTTATGATTAATAACAGAACTGATTGCCGCATAATTTCATATGTTAGCCTCCATCTTTATAATTCCTGATTACCACCCTATATGCACCAAAATGTAGTTATTGTTGTCGACGACGATCTCACCATTCTAGAATTATTGCGCTATCAAATTACGGATGCCATTGGCAGTCTGTGTGATGTGGAGTTGGCTACTTCGGGCAGTGAAGTGGACGACTTAATGTCGAGTCTCCTTGAGCAAGGCAAGAATGTGAAAGTGCTGGTAACAGATTATTTTCTCGATGATTGCACGGGCGTCGATATCATTGAGCGGGTTAAAAAACATTTCCCCAATTGTTCAACGGTTTTACTTACGGGCCAGCATCAGCGCGATATTGACAAAGTTGCGAATTCTTCGATAACTCCGGATCGATATTTTTCGAAGCCCTGGAATTCGTTTGAACTCAAGTCACATTTGAACAATTTAATTTCTGACATCAACAATTAATGACGGATAACGATGGCAAGGGGTGAAGATGAGAAGCACTGGTTATTGAGAAGGCAACTGCTCGAGCATTCGGAGGATACGTTACCCAAAACGCTCTTGAATGCTGTCAATCGCGCTTACCGCGTGTTTGACGATAACTACCTGCGTATCAAACTCATCTTACGTCGAAAAATTTATCAGCTGGTCGAAGCAAACGCGAAACTTCAAGAACTTTTGAAGGAACGTGATGAACAGTTGGATAGTGATCGTGAGCATTTGAAGCAATTGATTCAAAACCTTAATCGCGCCGAAGTGATTGCCCAGTTGGGAGGATTTACTTGGGATAAGGCTGCGGGTAAGGTGGAATACTCAGATAATTTGGTTCAACTGATTAAGTTGAAGTCAGCAGAAAAGACAATATTTGCCATGTTTCGGAAGTTTGAAAAACCGCAAGCAATTATTCGTGAAATTCGTTCTGCTCATCCCGGTCAAAGTGTGATCAGAATCGAAAATGTGAAACTTAGAAATGAAGCTCGTTTCTTTGAACTAGAGGCGCACGTGTCGTTCGATGAAATGAATCAAATGGTAGCTATTTCCGGCGTTATTAAGGAAAACACCCGTTTGGTACATATAAATAACCGAGCTGAGGATCAAAAGAAATTCTATGAGTCAATCTTGAATAATATTCCGGTTGACATTGCTATTTTTAACTACGAGCACAAATACATGTACTTTAATCCTATTGCCGTAAAAAACCAGGAGGTTCGTGAGTTTCTGCTCGGTCGTGATGATTTCGACTATTGCGCTTTCCGGAATCTGGATACAGCTAAAGCGGTTGAAAGAAGAAAAATGTTCTTGCAGGCCCGCGAATCCGGACAAACAGTACAATTTGAAGATATGAGTACAGTGCCTGACGGAACACCGAAGTTCTATTCAAGACGTTTTGTGCCGGTGCAAAATGCCTATGGTGATTTTGCGTTTATGATGGGATACGGAGTTGACATATCGGCACTGAAGGAGCATGAGCTTATGCTGGAAAGCTCGCTCAAGGAAAAAGAATTGTTGCTTGGTGAAATTCACCACAGTGTGAAAAACAACCTCACTCTAATTGTTGCATTGCTTGAAATCAACAGCGCACACGAAAAGGATGAGCTGGTAAAAAAGTATTTTAACGAAATCCGAAATCGTATTAGTGCTATGGCACTTATTTACGACAAGCTATATCGTTCAGAAGTATTTAATCGAATCAATTTACGCGAGTATATCGCCACCTTGGTTCAATCGCTCCAGCAAAGTCTTTTGGCAGGTCGTCGCGATATCGTGGAGTTGGATCTCGACGAAGTATATGTCGAAAACAAGATTGCTGTTCCACTTGCGCTTCTCGTCAATGAACTCGTGAGTAATGCGTTTTTACATGCATTCGCGGCAACTGATTTTCCTCGTCTTCACATTGCATTTAAACGTGAGTCTGAAGCTGTTATTCGGTTGGTAGTATCCGATAATGGACCGGGTCTGCCTGAAAATGTCGATTTGACCAAGGGTAAATCATTCGGGTTTAAATTAATCAGTCTTTTTGCGCGCCAGCTCAAAGGAAAACTTCATATAGAGAATACCAATGGTCTTCGTGTAGAGGTTGAGTTTCAAAATATGGTGCATGAGGTTCGGAATTGACATTTGACCTCCATCTTTGCCTAAATTTTATTGGAATGAATGCATTTATCGTGGATGGGGTTCGCACTCCTGTAGCAAGCTTTGCGGGTAGTCTTGCCTCCGTTCGTGCCGATGATTTGGCGGCTCATGTTATGCAGCAATTACTAAATCGAAATCCTACATTGGATGCATTGCGCATTGCCGACGTAATCATGGGTTGCGCCAATCAGGCCGGCGAAGACAACCGTAATGTGGCGCGTATGGCTCTGCTGCTTGCCGGATTGCCCAAGGAAGTTCCAGGAGAAACAGTAAATCGCTTGTGCGCTTCCGGAATGGCAGCAGCAGTCAATGCTGCGCGCGCCGCGCACGCGGGTGAAGGCGATTTTTTCATTGCAGGAGGGGTAGAACAAATGACTCGCGCTCCTTGGGTTATCTCCAAAACATCTTCAGCTTTTGGTCGCGATGCCCAAATGTTCGATAGCAGCTTCGGTTGGCGATTTATTCATCCAAAAATGAAAGAGATGTATGGCGTGGATGCCATGGGTGAAACAGCTGAAAATTTAGCTGAGCTTTTTTCCATATCCCGCGAAGATCAGGACCGTTTTGCATCTTGGTCACAACAAAAGGCTGCCAGTGCAGGACAACGACTTGCTCAGGAAATATCGCCCGTGTCTATTCCGCAAAAAAAGGGTGATGCATTGGTTTTCTCAACGGATGAGTTTGTGAAGCCGGCCACAACCATGGAAGGTTTGTCGAAATTGAAGCCCGCGTTTCGCGCAGGTGGCACAGTCACTGCCGGTAACGCATCTGGTTTGAATGACGGTGCAGCGGCCTTGCTAATTGCTTCGGAAGACGGCCTGAAGAGCGCGAATTTGACTCCGCGCACACGAATCGTGGCTTCCGCTGTCACAGGAACAGAGCCGCGAATTATGGGTATAGGTCCCGTTGAAGCTTCTCGACTTGCACTTAAGCGAGCAGGTCTTACCCTCCATCAAATAGATGTAATTGAATTGAATGAAGCATTCGCAGCTCAAGTGCTCGCCTGCACAAGGCAATTGGGACTTGCCGATGATGATTCGCGAATAAATCCAAATGGTGGAGCAATTGCACTAGGCCACCCGCTTGGTATGAGTGGTGCGCGACTTCTGATAACCGCATCAATGCAACTGCAGAATACGGGAAAACGCTATGCATTGTGTACCATGTGCATTGGAGTAGGTCAGGGATATGCTGTTATTCTGGAACGCGTTTAATACCGACAGCTATGGCTAATATTTTTGAGTTTGATGGTTATATACCCGTTGTGCACGAGTCGGCATTCGTTCACCCTAATGCGACGGTGACCGGTAATGTAATTATTGGAAAAAATGTATACATCGGGCCGGGTGCTGCTATTCGAGGAGATTGGGGGCAAATCATCATCGAGGATGGGTGTAACGTGCAAGAAAACTGCACGATACATATGTTCCCCGGAGTTACGGTAACATTGAAAGAAGGAGCGCATATTGGTCATGGAGCCATTATTCACGGAGCTTCGATTGGACGCAATTGTCTGGTGGGAATGAATGCGGTGGTTATGGACAGGGTGGAGGTAGGCGATGAATCAATAGTGGGAGCACTTGCTTTTGTAGCCGCTGATACGGTGGTGCCTGCGCGAAGTGTCATTGTCGGTAATCCGGCCAAAGTAGTGAAGCAGGTGACGGATGAAATGCTGGATTGGAAAACGGAAGGCACGAAGATCTATCAGCAATTGCCGGAAGAATGCCGACGTGGATTGCGAGCGGTTGAACCCTTGCGAGAAGTACCGGCCGGCAGACGGGTACAGTCCTCTGGCTATAACACCTGGAATGAACGCAAGTCGAATTCGTAATCTGTTCATAAAGGCGTTTTCCTAAACTTTGATTATGTTCGTGTGACCTTAATTAAAGCTATGCCATCGCCGGCAAAACCGTTTCGTTTCAAACAATTTGAAATTGTGCAGTCGCGCAGTGCTATGCGCGTAGGAACTGATGCTGTCTTATTAGCTGCATGGGTAAGGTTGGTGAACTGCAGTCATTTGCTCGATGTAGGAGCTGGCACCGGTGTAATTGCGCTCATTTGTGCTCAGCGTTGCACATCGGCTATGATTGAAGCTATTGAAATTGACCAAGGAAGCGCGGACGATGCACGGGAAAATTTTGAACGTTCTCCGTGGCATGAAAGGTTGAAAATACACTTGGGCGATTTTCTGAAAATTACCACGAGTGAAAAATTCGATTTGATAATATCGAATCCCCCTTATTTCACCCATTCACTTCGAGCGTCAGATCCAATACGAAACGCTGCGCGTCATGACGATTACTTGCCGTCTGATGCTTTCATGAGGCATGCCAAGGGTATGCTGAAACCCGAGGGAAAGGTTGCGCTTATTTTCCCAAAGAGTGAGCTCGAGCGATGGGTGCTAGATGCTTCTGCCGCCGGACTTAACCCGGCCCGCATTTGCCATGTGTTTACACTTGCGCATAAGGACGCAGCACGTGTAATGATTGAATTTTCATTCGATGCCCCCACTGAACCCGAGATGGAATCCATCCTTATTCAAAAGAGTCCGGGTGAACCTTCCGATGCCTACAAACAACTTACAACGGCGTTCTACACCAAGTGGTAAGATCACTCTTTTTCATCGAAACTTATTTTCCGGAATCAATCTTTTTAATTAGCTCTTCCAACTGAGCTTTTAAAACAGCGTTTTCTTGTTTGATGAAATCTAATTCCCGGGCTAATTCTTGAACCGATTTCACAAGTGGAACCGTAAATTCGGAATAGCGCAACCCGTAAAAATCAGTGTCGTTTTTTGGCTTGTCAACACCACTGAAGTCGTAACCGGATTCTTCTGCTGCCTGCTCCACTTCTTGAGCAATGAAACCGGTGTAGCGAATTTTCTCCTTTTCTAATCGTGCCGCATGAACCGATGCATCATTGCGCTTTGTGATTTGTCCATTTTGGTCGCGCGTGACGTCTTCATCTAATTCTTCTGCCAATTCCCGAACGGCCAGATTGTAAGTAACCGGGCGCAACTTCAAAATGAAGTCGAGTCCCTTCACATCTTCTTGAATATTTCTTTTGAAGCGACCGTCCGAAAGATTCGTGTAGTCTACAAATCCTCCAATAGAGGTAACGAATGTATTGCCTAGCCGTACCTGATTGTTTGCTGTGCCGCGGCTCACGAAGCCAAGACAGGTGGAATTGGTTAAATTTTCAATGTCTCCATATGCATCGCAACCAAGGTAAACGCAATTGCTGAATGATGAACGGAAATCACCGGAAGCGTATCCCAGCGTTGTATTGAAGGACCCACTTGTGTTTTGAAAGCTTGAAAACATCCCGCTTGCGACGTTGCGAATACCGGTGATGTTTTCGCGCATTGCCTGGAAACCAAATGCAGCATTGTTATTTCCCGTAGTGTTATCAAGCATGGCCTCATAACCGAAAGCCGCGTTGTTGTTGCCTGTGCTTTGGTACAAACTGAAGGCCCCTACCGAAGTGTTTTGAGTTGAATTACCTACCGCTTGGGCATTGTAACCTACAGCTGTATTTGAAACTCCGTTTTGAATTGCTCCTGATGATAAACCCACCATAGTGTTGTATGAGCCGGAGGTCAAATTAGAAAGTGCGCCATTACCGATTGCGAGGTTATTTACACCTGTAGAAGTGCCGGTGTTAGCTCCGCCAAGTGCACTATTTCCAATTGCAACTGAGTTAGAGCCGGAAATGCGGGTTCCGGCACTATTACCAATGGCCAGATTATTCATGTCTGCTGCGCCGTTAAGTGCGTTATTACCTATGACGATGTTGTCGCTTCCGGCTTGAATGCTATTGCCCGATTGAAAACCGATTGCAATGTTATCGTTACCCTGCGCAAGTGCCTCGAAGTTTTGACCTCCTATGGTAACATTCGATGAACCGTTAGTAAGAGCCGGCAACCCTTGTTCAGCCAGTGATATTGTTGTATTACCTGAGGTTTCAGTTGAGCTAATAATGATTTGATTGATGCTGGCAGTTTCTGCGCACTCCAAGAGATAGGTCGGATTTGTAGTGCCAATTCCAATATGTGATCCGTCGTTATGAAGCAGTTCACTGGCTGTCCAAGCATTACCATCGTGCCTAAGTGTTTGGCCTGAATTGCCCGGCACTAGCGGTCCTTCCGGTCCTTCCGGTCCTTCCGGTCCTTCCGGTCCTTGAGGTCCCGCAGGGCCTTGGGGCCCCACCGCACCTTCTGGTCCCGCCTCGCCTTGCGGCCCTTGCTCACCTTGCAGTCCTTGCTCACCCTGTGGCCCAAGTAATCCGGAGGGGCCTTGTGGTCCTTGTAAGCCAGGAACGCCTTGAGGACCTTGTATTCCCTGTTGTCCCTGTTCACCTTGCACACCTTGCTCACCCTGCTCACCCTGCTCACCCTGCTCACCTTGAGGACCTTGTATTCCCTGAGGACCTTGCTCACCTTGCTCACCTTGGTTACCTTGAGCCCCTTGCTGACCGATTGGTCCTTGTTCACCCTGCGGTCCTTGTGGTCCGGGTTGATTGTTTGCCGCTGTTTCGGCATAGAGTGCATAAGGAACACTCAAGAGTTGGCTGATTTGATAAATGGAATAATTGGTTCCACCATTGAAATCCGTTTCTGTTCGAACGAAGTAGGGACCGTTTGACCAATCTATGGAAGCGAATGAACCGATTTCCGGAGTACCATTACCCAACTCGAGTGTAACCAGCCCGTTGGAGTTGGTAATTGGAGTTTGGGTTTCGACATACACAACCACCTCGCCTTCAGTGCCGGTCATAATGCTCAACCGCATTCCGATAGGTTGATTGACTAAAAGCGATTGAGACGCGTCACGTATAACCGCTTGATAGCTCATTTTCTGCGGTGTCTGAGCGATAACCTGTTGTGCGAACAATAATCCGATGAGAATGTGGAAAAAGCGCACGGGGGTACTAAAGGAAGTACGCATATCAATTCGTGTTTTAAAAAATTAGTGTTTGATTAGGCGATACGAGACCGATTTGCCCGAGGTGTCGGTGAGACGTATCAAATAAGTTGCGGCAGACCAGCTGCGTACGTTTATAGACGTGCGCTCTGAAAGTAAACGACGACTTTCAATTAGCTTGCCATCAGCGTCGTAAACATCCGCTGCAATTCCATCGACATAGTTTTTCATTTCGATAATGAACTCATGCGAAGTCGGATTCGGGAATAGGTTTATTTCGAATGCGGCAAATGAAGCATCAACTGAGGTAATGAATAATTCGAATGGTTGTTGAACGCCTTCATTTATTTGTGCCCCGGCACTGGTGGAGTATGCAACCTGACCAATGGAGTAAGAAATACTTCCTGCACTGCCAGATGCATCACCACCCGATGTTACAACTGCTTGTTGACCATTCGAAGTGATATAGAGTATGCAAAAGATATAGATTACCGCAAATTTCATAGTCTAGGGTTGGATTAGGTATAGCTCGATTTCAGCCTCCAATATGACGCTTTAACTCATGAACAGCTTCATCCCAAAGCATTTTTTGATCATCTTCTTCACCTTCGTCTGCAAAATCCAGAACAATTAGGGCTAGCTCCCCGGTCATTTCATCGATTTTGATTCGAAGCTCAAAGAAGTTGGTTTCTTTATCTGTCTCATCGAGCCATTGATAACGGACCATTTGTTCCTTCTTTTTGGCAACCAGTTGTGCTTTTCGTTCTTCGCCTTCCCAAATGAAGGTGTAGACTTCGCCTCGAATGTGAACCTGGGGAGCGAACCATTCTTCCAATCCGCTTGGGTTGAACATACAGTTGTAAAGAATTGTATCGGAGGTTCGAAGGATGTATTCGAGTTCAATTGGTTTTTTCGCCATGGAATTTGGTTCGGGTATAGATATGCAAGAATAAGTTTTTTTGCGGGTCGAAGGAAGTTTTTTTACCCATGTTTTTGAAGCAAGCGAAACTGATTATATTTGCGCCCTCCATTTTGGCGGGGTAGCTCAGCTGGTTAGAGCGCATGATTCATAATCATGAGGTCGGGGGATCGTGCCCCCCTCCCGCTACAAAGATTCAAGACATAAAAAAGGCCGCGTTTGCGGCCTTTTTTCGTATCTCTTGGAAATCGATTGCTTAGTAACGATTGCCACGGTCATAACCGCCACCATCACTGTCGCGGTTGAAACGTGGCTTGAAACCACCTTCACGACGACCACCGCCACCGAAGTTGCTGCGAGGACGATCGTTGCTGCGAGGACGCTCTTCAGCTTCCTTTACATTGATTTTGCGACCGGATACTTCCGTCTGGTCCAATTGTGCAATTGCTGCACGACCTTCATCTTCTGAAGGCATTTCTACGAAGCCAAAACCGCGTGAACGACCGGTTGCACGGTCAGTTACAACCTTGGCAGATGCCACGGCACCATAACTTGAGAAAACTTCGCCAAGCTCTTCGCTTGACATGCTGTAATTCAGCCCTGAAACAAAAATGTTCATTTTTAAAACTGTTTGTTGATTAAAATATTAGACAACTGCGAACTCCAACAAACATGGACCACATTAGAAAACATATTGTTGAAAGAAGAGTAGTCTCGACAAATATAGACCTTTCCGCTTAGCGTGCAAGAAAAAAGTGAAATTATTACATTTTATCAAGAATTGCTGAGATTGACCTCGTATCCTGCATGGGAACGAATGTTGAGCACCCTATCGTTGTCTAGCAGCCAGTATTGGCCTTTAATACCCAATAGAATTCCCTCTAATTCAGGCGTCGAATCGAGTTTGACGGATTTGGGCTTAACGGGAAGTCTTAGTACCGGGTAGGTGATGGCTTGAACGAAATCGTTATCGTCAATAAATGCATGCAGATCCTCAGGGAAGTATTCCAATAGCTGGTTTTTTTTTTCCAGTAAATCGCCTTCTACAGCGTATTCGCCTTTTAGCATGCTTTGCCAAGCGGTTTTGTCCGCCAGATATTCCTTCAGCATAACCTCAATTTTACCCGCGAGCTGCCTGTAAGGGGTTTCTGCCATTCGTATACCTTCCGTGGCTCCCTGATCTATCCAGCGTGAAACGAGATTGGTGCTTCGGGTCACACCTACTTTTATGCTGCTTGTACGTGAAAGGTAAACGTAGTGGGGTTGGTTGTGGTGTTTTTGTTCCCATTCGAAGTCTCGCAAGGCAACGCCCTCATGTATTCTGCTTAATTCCGGGTGAACAATACTAGGACAACTTAATGGAGAAGTAAGGAAAGCATCATAACTAAGCCCCTCGCCGTAGGTTTTTTTTATTTTTTTACCGGTTGCTACACAGTGAATGTTTCCCGTGAATTGAATTTTTACATGCTTCCCAACCCATGCATTGAGCGACTCTTGCCCTTTAAAGTCGAGGATATTCACCAAAGGCAATTGATAAGTGGCAAGTCCTTGCTCATCAAGTGTTGTCGACATTTTGCGCAGGTTAGTGTTGATGTTTGTCATTTTTACAATAAGGGTTTTTGAACCAATTTAGCAGCCTCGGAATTCTGAATTCTGATCCACGAAATGAAAATTGAAGTTCCGCAAAAATTATATTCTTACTCCGAATATCAGCAGTTAATTCAGGAATTATTACAGGCAGGCAAAGTTACAGGAGAACAACAATCAGAGTCATTGATTGAATATACAAAGCTCAATATGCACCGCATGCACCGATGGGAAAAAACGTTTGTTCCTAATCCTTTACTTGCAAAAAGAATTACTGAATGGAAATCACCCCAGAGGTGGGTCGTAATTACGGAAGGTTGGTGCGGGGATGCGGCCCAGCAAATTCCCGTTATCGAGAAGTTAGCCTCCTTGAACTCGGCTATATCCACACACTATGCGCTGCGCGATGCAAACCCGGATTTAATGGATCTCTTTCTCACTAATGGCTCGAGATCCATACCAATCTGGATCTGCCTCGATTCCCATGGCGAATTGCTTTGGAAATGGGGGCCGAGACCAAAAGAGGCGAGTAATCTGCTGCAGCGATTGAAGGATGAGGGAGTTGATGAGGCGATGCGGAAGCAAGAGCTCCATGGATGGTACGCCAAAAACAAGCACCAGGCAATGCAAAAGGAAATTGAACACCTGCTTGCTCAACATTCGCGTTCGCAAGGTTTGAATGTTTGGACCTCGTCGCCTTAATTTTACCTCGCAGCTAGTATAAATAGAGGCTTACGCTTTTCGGAATGGTTCTTGCCAAAGTGCGTTGCAATCTTTGGCAAAACGAAATGTTAAGTTTACGCCTGATAACAGATCTATTTTGCTTGTTGCAATCCGGTTAATTTTTTAAAACACGAACTATGAGAATTGTGATTCTGAAAAGTGCTTTGTTCTTCCTTACAATCGCTGCTACCTTAACGCTAACAGCTCAAAGCAAATACAAAATCAAAGGACACATTGAAGGATTGAAGGACACGTCCATCTTTCTGGCCAATTATTATGGCAATAAACTTTACTATAACGATACAGCCAAGGTTGATAGCAAAGGCAATTTTGCTTTTGACGGCAAACCATACAACGAGTGTGGTAAATATGCTATCGTGGTGAATAATCAAAGTCGAATGGATATTGTGGTCGATGAAGAGGAGATTGAACTGGAGTTTACTCCTGACTGCAGGATTGATGCTATCAAAGTCAAGCAATCCAAAAACAACAAAATATTCTTCGAATACGTCATGTTTATTTCGGACAAGATGCGCTCGCGTCAGCCCATCGATGTTGCTTTGCAGGATTCAACGAAATCAGAAGAGGAAAAGAAGCCATTCAGAGAGCAGCTTAAGAAGATGAATGATGAAGTAGTGAATTACCAGAAGGAACTCATAGTTAAGTATCCGGACCTTTTGGTAAGTAAGCTTATAAAGATGTCGATGGATATTGAAGTGCCGGAAGCTCCGGCCGATTCGACAGATGAAGGCAAAAAACTATGGCAGTATTTGTACTACCGAAATCACTATTTCGATAACATCGATTTGAACGATCCTCGAATGATTCGTGATCAGGCTTATCATAAGCTAATTGAGAAATATGTAACGCAGGTTTTACCGCAAATACCGGATACAATGATTACGGAAGTGCAGCGTCTCGTTGCTGCTGTTGGCGATAATCAGGACGGGTTTAAATACATCGTTCATCAGTTTACCTACAATTTCGAAACGGCGAAGATTATGTGCATGGACAGGGGGTTTGTCTATATGATTGATAATTACTATGCGAAAGGATTGTGTGACTGGGTGAAGGAGGACAAAATCAAGGATATGAAGGAATCGGCCGATGGAAAGCGCAATTGTTTGTGCGGTGAAACAGGACTAAACATCATTTTACCTGATACGAATAACGTTTGGCAATCCATGCATGCATTGAACGCTAAGTACACTCTTCTGGTTATCTGGGAAGCCACTTGTGGCCACTGTAAAAAAGAACTTCCTAAGATTAACGAACTCTACAAAAACTGGAAGTCGAAGGGTTTGGAGGTATTTGCTGTGCATAACAATATGGAAGTGGACAAGTGGAAAAAGTTTATTCGCGACGAAAAGCTGGAGTTCATGAATGTATCGCGAAACCAGTTCATTATGACACAAGATTCGGCCACTAAACTCATCTATGGCGGCAAGACCACTCTACAAAGTCTGAATTTCCACCAATACTGGGATGTAAACAGCACGCCAAAGGTTTATTTAATGGATAAAGACAAAAAGATTATTGCCAAGTCGCTGGGTGCGGATCAATTGGAGGATTTGTTAAGCCGATTGGAAAACGGCAGCGATACTTCAGCTCCACTTAAAGAAACTGAGTACGAGGATGAAGATGAGGCCCCGAGGAATCGTTCGAATGCCGGGGGTAAACAGAAATCCTTGAGCCCGAAGCCAAACAAGAAATAACTTCGAAAAGCGCATCACCCGATGCGCTTTCTTTTTTGCAATGAAGCTAGCTGATTATCTTGTTGTCCGCATGGGAAGATCAACCCGCGACAGGGTAGCAGCCTATGTTGCATCTGATCAAAGCACGCTTCATGATTTGTTACACTTAATTCGTTGCGGAACAAAGCCACAGCGAATGAAAGGTTCGTGGGTTTTATCCGGATTGCACACAATAGCCCCTGAAGTGTTAATGCCCTATTATGACGATCTACTTGGCATGCTGCGATCAGAAACGGTAGGTGGAGTGAAGCGTGAGTTGCTGCGCTGTTTCGAAGATGTTCCGCTAAACAATACTGTGGCCGACGACTTGGTGGTCATTGCCATGGATTGGGTGACGGATGAGCGCCAAGATTTGGCAGTCAGATATATCTGCTATCGATTGCTTAAACCTTTGTTGAAACTACATCCGGAGTTGGAAGTAGAGCTGCAACAACAGGTTGATTATTATCGTTCGAAATTCGGACGCTTCCCATAAAAAAAAGCCCGCATACGCAGGCTTTTTTCTTCCTTCTTAGGTGTTATTTTTTCTTGAAGTAAAGGCGGGTAATGAATATACCGCTGCCGTCTTGTTTACCGGCATCGCTTTCCACGCCGCTGGATATAAAGGCAAGTTCAAATCCCTGCGCATCCATCTCGTTTAGCTTCGAGGTAATAATGGCATCGTTGGATGCGATGTTCTGAAAATTGATACCAACCATACTGAAGAAGTTGAGCATTTTGGTTTCCTTGAACGAACTTACCTTGAGTTCACCGCGGTCTATGTCAGCTTGCTTCGAATCTTTTCCTTCGGTTCGGCTAGTGGTGAAGGCATTGTGATCGATGGTCGATGTGTTTTCAATCATTCTTGACCGACCAATACCACCGGGTACTATTGATTCCACGATAGTTACAACCTGATATTGCGCATGAGTTAATGCAGAAATTACGAGGAATGCGAGTGTGACTATTCGTTTATTCATCAGATTATAGTGTGACATGCATGTTGTAAAGCATAAAAGCGTAGCGGTCAGCAACGGAGTCAATCACTTGGTTTGTGCTCATACCCGCGCCGTGACCTGCGCTTTTTTGAATGCGAATTAGCACAGGTTGTTTGCCACTGTGGTACTCTTGCAAGCGCGCAGCAAACTTAAAACTATGAGCCGGTACTACACGATCATCATGGTCTGCGGTAAACACCATAGTAGCAGGGTAGTTTGTTCCCTTTTTCAGATTGTGATACGGAGAGTATTTGTATAAATAGTCAAATGCAGCTTGAGAGCTGTCGGCACAACCGTATTCAGGAATCCATCCTTTGCCTACCGTGAAGAGGTGATAACGCAGCATGTCGAGCACGCCCACTTCAGGCATGGCTACAGCGAATAGTTCCGGGCGCTGGGTCATGCAAGCACCCACCAGCAAACCTCCATTCGAACCTCCATTGATGGCAAGTTTCTCGCTGCTTGTGTATTTCTCCTTGATAAGGTATTCTGCTGCGGCAATAAAGTCGTCAAATACGTTTTGTTTGTTTTCAAGCATGCCGCCTTTGTGCCATTCTTCGCCGAATTCATTACCTCCGCGGATGCAAGGCATGGCGAACACGCCACCGTTTTCAAGCAAGATGATGCGGGAAGATGAGAATCCGGGCTGCATGGGAATCGAGAATCCACCATAGGAATAGAGCAGAGTTGGATTCGTTCCATCGAGCTTAAGACCCTTCTTGTGCACGATGAACATGGGAACTTCTGTGCCGTCTTTACTCTTGTACATGACTTGTTTGCTTTCGTAATCAGACGGTTCAAACTTCACGCTGATGGTGTAGTACTCTTCCGACTTCCCTGTTTCGACATCATACTTGTAGATGGACGTAGGGTAGGTGAATGAAGTGAATGAATAAAAACAAGATTTCTCGTCACGCTTTCCTGAGAAACCGCCTGCAGAGCCGGTTTTATCGGGCATGGCAATTTCTTTTTTGTCGCTTCCGTCATAGTTGCAAATGAAGATGCGCGTATTGGCACGATCAAGATAGCTCAAGAATAATTTCCCACCACACGTTGAAACCCCTTGAAGCATCATGTCGTTCTGAGGCACAATTTCCTTCCAATTCTCTTGCGCCGGTTTGTTTGGATCGACCTGCACCAAACGGTAGCGCGGAGCTCCTGCATCGGTGTGCATGAGCAGTTGACCATCGGTTGTGCTTTCGACGATAGAGTTATGCAAGGAAATGTCGGTGAAAAGCGGCTTGAACTTTCCTTGTGTGTCCTCCGGATTTTTGATCCACACTTCCCATCCATCTGTACCTGGTGCTGCATTTAAAATTAGGAACTTCTTGTCTTCCGTTGCACTGATCATATTGTACATGTGCGGTCTTTCATTGTCGCGGTATACCAACTGATCTTGGTCCTGGTCAGTGCCCAGCTTGTGGTAGTATACCATGTGATATTCGTTGTTTCCGCTGAGCTCTTTTCCTTTTTCCGGTGCGGGATAGCGGTTGTAGAAGAAACCATCTTTGTACCAAGTAGCGCCGCTGAATTTAATCCAGTCAAGTCGGTCGGAGAGTCGCGTCTTGGTTGCAATGTCAAATACCTCAATGCGGCCCCAGTCGCTGCCGGCTTCATTTACCGAAACAGCCATATATCGGTTCGAATCGTCGGCACCAAGCAAACTTGCTGCTGTCGTGCCCTCTGCTGAAAGCGCATTCACATCGAGAAAAATCTCTTCAGGTCCATCAAGTCCTTTGCGAACGAAATATTTTCCTTGTGGCTCTAAGCCGCTGTTGCGAAACATGAAATAGTATTCGCCTGCTTTTACCGGTGCTCCAACTTTTTCGAAATTGAACAGCTCCGTGAAGCGGTCTTTGATTTTTTGACGAAATGGAATGCTATCGAGATATCCGGTAGTCAACGCTATCTGCTCGTTAACCCATTCTTCCGTATTTGCTGCTGTATCGTTTTCTAGCCACATGTAGGGGTCTGAAACGGAAGTGCCAAAAAAGTCAAGTGTTTTTTCTTCTTTGACTGTGGCTGGGTATTGCTTGATGGTCATAAGTGGATTTTGGTTGGGTTCAGAGGGCGAGCTGCAGCTGGCAAAAGTGAGTGCCCCAACGACTGCAAAAGCGAGTTGGTGGTTTGTTTTCATGACAAGCGGATTCTTGATTTATTTGGAATGCATGACACAGAAAGGAATGAGTATTTCTTCCATTGAAATGCCTCCGTGTTGGAATGTGTTTTCGTAGAAGTGAACAAACTGGTTGTAGTTGTTGGGATACACGAAAAAGTCACTGTTTTGCGCAAATATATAAGCCGTACTCACATTTGTTTTTGGTAGGAAAATATCTGCCGGGTTGCGCACTTCGAAAACTTCTTTGGGATTGTAGTTGAGGTTTTTCCCGGCTTTGTAGCGAAGGTTTGTATTCGTGTTGCGATCGCCAACTACTTTCACCGGATTCTCCACACGTATGGTTCCATGGTCAGTCGTAATAATAAGTGTGCAGTTATTTTCAGATACTTTTTTAAGAATATCGAGAAGCGGAGAATGATCAAACCAGGAAGAAGTAATGCTGCGGTAAGCGGGCTCATCATCAGCCAACTCTTTGATTACCTCCATCTCCGTTCGCGCGTGGCTTAGCATATCTACGAAGTTATAGACGATCACGTTCAGCTTGTTGTTCATGAGGTTGCTGAAGGAGTCGTTGAGCCTTTTACCTGCGTTAAGGTTCGTAATTTTGTTGTAGCTCCATTTGAAGTCGAAACCGAGACGCTTCAATTGTGCTGCCATCAAGGCCTCTTCGTGCATGTTTTTTCCTCCTTCATCATCTTCGTTGAGCCACAGATTGGGGTGCAAGCGTTCTATTTCACTCGGCATTAACCCCGCGAACAGTGCATTGCGTGCATAGTGTGTGGCGGTAGGTAGAATTGCGTAGAAGATGTCTTCACTCTCAGGACGGAAATACTCTTTCAATTTGGGCTGTATCACCCTCCATTGATCGAATCGTAAATTGTCGATGACCACCATGAAAACCGTATCGTTCGATTCTTTCAGAATAGGAGCCACTTTAGTTTTTACCAAGGTGTGCGACATAACCGGCGCTTGAGCTGTGTTCTTCAGCCACAAGGCGTAATTGTTTTTGATGAACTTGGCGAATTGTTCATTAGCCTCAATGCGTTGAGTGCGGAAAATTTCGGCCATGCCTTCATCTTGCGAGTCGGAGAGTTCCAGACTCCATCGCACTAGTTTTTTGTAAAATTCCGACCATTCATCAGGGTTCATTTTATCGCCAAGGCGCATAGCGATTTCGCGAAATTCCTGCCTGTAGTCATTGGTAGTTTTTTCGCTCACCAATCGTTTTTCGTTCAGGTTTTTCTTGAGCGAAAGCAAAATCTGATTCGGATTGACGGGCTTGATGAGGTAATCAGCGATTTTCGATCCGATGGCATCTTCCATGATTTGCTCTTCCTCACTCTTGGTAATCATCACTACCGGAAGAGTAGGGTCGATGTCTTTTATTTTTTGAAGTGCAGAAAGCCCATTTATGCCGGGCATGTTTTCATCGAGGAACACAATGTCGAAAAAACTCTCTCGGGCTTTTTCAATGGCCTCAGCACCATTATTGACGGTTACTACTTCATAGCCTTTTTGTTGTAAAAAGAGAATATGGGGTTTGAGCAAATCGATTTCGTCATCGGCCCAAAGAATACGTTCACTTGCCATAATAGAGAGGGTTGTGTAGGGGTTATAGCCTGTTCAAATCTACGATGAAAGGCATTGTGCCCTAACTCAGCTGTGCATTAGATATTTTTGTCATCTAATTATTTTTTTCTTGGCACTTAAGCGAAAAATCATCAATGACCCTGTTTATGGATTTATTTCCATTCGGCATGCGTTTATCCTGGAGCTTATCGATCATCCGTGGTTCCAGCGTTTGCGACGTATTGCGCAGTTGGGTTTATCGCATCTGGTGTATCCCGGTGCCTTACATAATCGCTTCCAGCATGCCATCGGCGCCATGCACCTCATGCAGAATGCGATTGATGAGTTGCGATTGAAGGGTAACGATATTACGGATGAGGAGGAGGTGTCGTTGTTGTGTGCTATTCTGTTGCATGATATCGGACATGGGCCTTTCAGTCATGCGCTTGAGTATACAATTGCCAGCGAGGTTCATCATGAAAGAATTTCTTCGCTCATGATGAATCGCCTGAATGAGCATTTCCAAGGAAAGCTAACCATGGCAATCGCCATTTTCAATAATGAGTATCCCAAGAAGTTTTTGCATCAGTTAGTGAGTAGTCAGCTCGACATGGACAGGCTCGACTATTTGGCGCGCGATAGTTTCTTCAGCGGTGTTGTCGAAGGTCAGGTTGGGAGTGAGCGCATTTTGAAAATGCTCGACGTGGTCGATGATCAACTGGTTGTAGAGGAGAAGGGCATTTATAGTATTGAGAAGTTTATTGTTGCCCGCCGATTCATGTATTGGCAAGTGTACCTGCATAAAACGGTATTGAGCGCGGAATTCATGCTGGTAAATGCTTTGCGTCGTGCGCAAGTCCTTGCGCGTGCAGGAGCTGTTTTACACTGTTCCCCTGCATTACATTACTTCTTGTACAACCAGGTAAAGCAAGAAGAGCTTATCTCAAAACCGGAAGCACTTCAGCACTACGCTTCTCTCGATGATTTCGATATCGCTGCAGCGTTGAAGGTGTGGCAACATCATGACGATCGTGTATTGGCGATGATTGCAACCAATATGGTGAATCGCAGTTTGTTCAAAATAGAAATACAACGCACGCCTTTTGACGCGTCGAGAGTGAGCGAGGAAATAGAGCGTATTTCAGCGAAGTATGGTTTTACGAAGGAAGAGGCTTCATATTTTGTTATTCAATCGAGCGTGGATAATCGCGCCTACAATAGCCAATACGATGTGATTCGAATTCTAATGAAAGATGGCAGCGTGCGCGACGCTGCAGAAGTGAGCGACCACCTAAATATCGCTGCATTGAGCAGTGTGGTTGAAAAGCACTTCGTGGCGTACTTGCGGTAGTGGGATACTATTTACTGGTTACCGGTTACTAGTTAGTTTTCACTGTCTCTCGAAGTTAGTGAATAGTAAATAGTGAATAGTAAATAGTGCCTTTTGTTAGAGGTTTACCTCTTCCCCGTCCTTATCAAAGATGTGATACTCAAGTAATGCTGCGCTTGTTGATGGCTCTACGCGAAGTTTGATTTTGTACCTCTTACTCCACGTTTTGGTGATATTCGAAAAGAAACCACGATTCATATAAGCTTCTACCATCGGGTGCACAGCCAAACGCAGTTGCTTGTGCGTGCCTTCTTCCGATAAGAAGCGGATGTTATTTTCGATTTCTTCGGTGAAGAGTAAGGACGATTGAATGGTGCCTTTGCCGTCGCAGCTTGGGCACTTTTCGGTGGTGACGACTTTAGTGACGGGCTTTACGCGTTCACGGGTTATTTCCACTACACCAAAACGGCTTGGTGGAAGTACGTTGTGCTTGGCCTTGTCTTCTTTCATCGCGTCGCGCAGTACGTCGCTGAGCTTGCGCTGATTGTCTTTGTTCTGCATATCGATGAAGTCGATGCAGATGATACCACCCATGTCGCGCAGACGCAACAGACGGGCTATTTCTTTCGCGCATTCAACGTTGGTTTGAAGCGCATTTTCTTCTTGATTTACGACCGTGGAGTTTTTGCGATTGCCGCTGTTCACGTCGATAACGTGCATGGCTTCGGTGTGCTCTACGATGAGATAAGCTCCGCTCTTCAGATTGACCTGCTTGCCGAAGCTCTGTTTGATTTGGCGATGAATGCTGAATGCGTCGAATAAATCGGTGCTGCGATGCATCTTCACGATGCTTTCCTGGTGGTTGAAGGTTTTCAGGAAGGCTTTAACTTCAGCTGCAACCGAATCGTCGTTGACGTGAATTGCCGTGAAGTTGTCGTTGAGAATGTCACGTAAAATGGAAGTCGTTTTGTTGATCTCACCCAGAACACGCTGAGGGGCTCTTGCCGAACGCATGTTTTTATGCAACTCTTCCCAACGCTTTACGAGGTCTTGTAAATCCTGATCAAGTTCCGATACGCTGGTACCTTCGGCTTGCGTGCGGATGATTACTCCCATGTTTTGGGGGCGAATGCTGCTGATGAGTTTTCGCAAGCGGTCGCGCTCGTCGTCGTCCGTTATACGGCCGGATAAAGAGATTTTGTTCGAGAAAGGAACGAGCACCAAGTAGCGACCGGCTATGGTGACCTCGGAGGTCAGGCGCGGACCTTTTTGCGAAATAGGTTCTTTGGCGACCTGCACCGGAATTACATACCCCTGACCAATAACATCCTTGATTTTCCCTTCTTTTTTAATATCGGGTTGCATCTGGAACCCCATTAGATCGGGTGTTCGCTGCTCACCGGCAGATGTCTTGCGTGCGAACGCATTCAGCGAGGCGAATTGCGGGCCCAGGTCGAGGTAATGCAGAAAGGCATCTTTGCTGTAACCCACATCCACAAAGCAAGCGTTGAGGTGAGGCAATATCTTTTTCACCCTGCCGAGGTATACGTCACCTACAGCGTACTCCTGATTACGTTGTTCGCGATGGAGTTCGATGAGGACCTTCTCTCTGAGCAAGGCAATTTCAACCCCCGTAGAGGTAGAATTGATAATGAGTTCGATGTTACCCGTCAAAACCGGAATATTGAGAAAATAGAAAACAGGTGGAAGCGCAGAGCTACCACCCTGATTGGAGGACTGCTGCGCACAAGTTGGCGCAGCAGCACGCAGAAGAAACTACTAGCGTTGTTTCTTCTTGTGGCGGTTCTTTCTCAAACGCTTCTTTCTTTTGTGTGTGGCCATCTTATGGCGCTTTCTTTTCTTACCGCAAGGCATTGTTTTGCTGTGTTAATTGAATATTTAAAGTATCTATAAACTCTTTTACTTTGGCAACAACCACTTCGTCGTTGTTGTGTCGTAATAGTGCTTCGTAGCGTTGTTTGGCTTCAGCGGGGCGATTCAATCGTTGAAGCGCCTGAGCTGAGAAGAACAGGGAGTTGTTGTCGGTTGAGTCCAACTGCAATCCTCGTTCGAAACACTGTAAGGCCAAACTCACAGTGTCCATTACCATAAACTGATATCCTACTTCTATCTGGTATTTGATGTCGTCGGGGCGAAGGGCAATTACTTTCTCAAAGCGCCCAATGGCTTTGTCGAGCTGTCCGCTTTTCACCGAAAACAATCCCAAGTAGTAATGCGCATCGGCATTGGTGGAATCTTCTGCAACCATTTCCCGCAGCATTGTGATGCCTGCCATGGGGTTTGTTCCATTCACCAACTCAACTGCTTGTTGGAGCTTGAGGGAGTCCGGATCCATTGTTGTCGCCGCTGCCTCTTTGGAAGCAGGGTGTTTAGGTAACATTAAAAAAAGAACGATAAGTCCTAGTGATAGAATCACTAGCAAGCTCAGAATTACACGCTGTTCAGGCATTTGCGTTCTGATCAACTTTCACCTTTGCCTTCACGTCGTCCATGAATTCCTTTGCAGGTTTGAATGCCGGGATGTAGTGAGCCGGAATAACCACGCTTGTTTTAGCGAGTATGTTACGTCCCAATTTCTCTGCACGCTTCTTTACGATGAAACTTCCAAAGCCACGCAAATAAACGTTTTCGCCGTTCTCCATGGCATTCTTTACAGTGCCCATAAATCCTTCAACAATGGCCAATACGTCGTTACGGTCAATACCGGTTTTGTTGGAAATCTCGGTTACTATATCTGCTTTTGTCATATCGTAGTGTTGTTAAATGTCGATTAGGTGTTTTTTAAACGGGCGGCAAATATACTCCGCTTTTTTTTATTTCCAACTTGTTCTTTTACTGAAAGTTAGGAAACGTGATTTACATATATTCATTCGGGTTTGCCAGGTGTGCCTTGTCTGGTTCCGCGTTTATGCCGCTGATGCTTAACATTGTCGAGCTTTATGAGTATCTCCGAACGCCTTATTTCCTGGTATCAGATTCACAAGCGTGACTTACCCTGGCGTCATACTAATGACCCCTATGCCATCTGGCTATCGGAGGTCATACTGCAACAAACACGCGTGAATCAGGGCATGGCTTACTACCACCGTTTCCTGGAGTTATTCCCTACGGTTTTCGATCTGGCGGCGGCTTCGGAAGATGAGGTGCTGAAGGCGTGGCAAGGGCTCGGCTACTATAGCCGCGCCCGCAACCTGCATGGAACCGCAAAACGGGTGGCTTATGAGATGGCGGGTGTTTTCCCAACGTCATCTGCCGGATTGAAAACGCTCAAGGGCGTGGGCGACTATACCTCTGCTGCTATTGCATCTTTCAGTTACAATGAATGTGTGCCTGTGTTGGATGGAAATGTTCAGCGAGTAACCGCCCGAATCATGGCCATCGAAGAGCCTATCGATAAGCCGTCGACTAAAAACACCATGCTGGAAATTTTGAATGAATGGATAGACAAGCGACATCCGGCCTTGTTCAACCAGGCTATCATGGAGTTTGGGGCGCTGCAATGCACACCGCAAAAACCTGGCTGCGCTGTTTGTCCGCTGCAGTCGCATTGTTTGTCTCATGAGAAGGGAATTCAAAGTACCTTACCATTCAAGGCCGGTAAAACGAAGGTTACGGATGTATGGATGTATTACTTCGTTGCGGTGCACGATAATAAGGTTCTGATTCGGCATCGCAGGCACAGTGGTATTTGGAAGGGGCTTTATGATTTTCCTTCCATCGATTCTTCGGTTGCATTAACGCCTGAACAGGTTGCAGAGCAATGGAAGAGTGAGCGTGATGTGAAGGTCAAGCTTCTGCTGAAGGGCAACCCTACAGAACTGCAACACATATTGTCGCACCGACGCGTGCACGCTGTTTTTCTGGAGTTTGAAATCGGTTCGTTCATACGGCCCGGAGAATCGGAACGATGGATTTCCCTGGATGGATTTGCGGAGCTTGGCGTTTCACGACTTGTTGATAGATATATCCGCGAGCATAGTCAACTGCTCGGAGGAATGGAATAATTTTGCTATAACTCATTCCACATAGGAATAAGACTTGGGGAGCCGGCGAACGTAGGTTTGCGGCGTTAAACAAATTATTCACCCTAAATTTTTAAACACATGGCAAGCGTAAACAAAGTAATCTTGCTCGGACACCTTGGTCGTGATCCTGAGACGAAAAATTTCGAGAACGGAGGCAGCGTGTGCTCCTTTACAATGGCTACTACCGAGAGCTATTGGGATAAAGAGAAAGCAGCCCGCGTTGAACTTCCAACAGAATGGCACAACATCCGGATTACCCGTCCGGGGTTGATTAAGATTGCTCAACAATATCTGCATAAAGGCAGTCAGGTGTATTTGGAAGGCAGCCTGCGCACGCGTCAGTATCAAACCAAAGAAGGGGAGACGAAGTACTTCACGGAAGTTTCCGTGAACGACATGGTTCTTACCGGTGGTCGTCCAAATGGCGAGGCATCTTTATCTTCGGGTCATACCGAAATGTCTGCCCCAGTTGCTGTTCCTGCTTCGGTGGGCGACGACGACCTTCCATTCTAAGTTGAACCAAAACACTTCGATTGGAAGCCATTAGTCTAACCGCACACGTTGCGACTGTAGTATTATCAGTATGGAGCAACACCGGCCCGTTGGCGGCGGTGTTGCTTCTGCTTTTATGCAGTGCTCTCATCTCGAGCAGTGAAGTGGCCATGTTCTCGCTGACCCCTGCGCAGAAGGATGATCTCAATAATTCCAAGAATAAGTCGGATAAGCGGATTCTGGAGTTGCTGGAAACACCTGATCGTGAGAAAGGACCGAAGCGATTGCTGGCCACCATTCTCATTGCAAACAATGCGGTGAACATTGCCATTGTATTGCTCTCCTCTCAAATTACTGCCGGATTCTTTGCCGATGGAACCTATCCGGAATGGCTGCAAACCATGATTGATGTTGTGGCTATCACCTTTGTGATTGTTCTTTTCGGTGAAGTGATTCCGAAAGTGTATGCAACCGGAAATAATCTGCAAGTGGCTCGCTTCATGTCCTTGCCACTGGAGTTTATTCGCCGGTTGTGCAGCCCGCTCACGTGGTTTTTGATGCGCTCATCATCTCTCCTCGAAACGCGCTTGAAGAATAAAGTGCGCAGCAATATTTCGGTAGATGAACTGGGGCATGCGCTCGAGTTGACAGCCGACGATGGCCGAACGGAAGAGGAGCACAAAATTCTAGAAGGCATTGTGACCTTCGGTGGAAAAGAAGCAGCACAGATCATGACACCGCGCACCGACATTGTGTTCTTATCGATTGACCAATCGTTTCAGGAAGTGCTTGCTATCGTGCTGGAAAAGGGCTATTCGCGCATGCCGGTCATCAAAGATTCGAGCGATGAGATCGCGGGATTCCTTTTCATTAAGGATTTATTGCCGCATATCGAGAAGACAGAATTTGATTGGCCGTCGCTCATCATGCAGCCTTTCTATGTGCCCGAGAACAAGATGATTGATGACTTGCTGCAAGAGTTTCAGCAGAATAAGATCCACCTGGCTATTGTGGTGGATGAATATGGCGGTACTTCCGGACTCGTAACGCTCGAAGATATTCTGGAAGAAATTGTAGGAGAGATCAAAGACGAGTTTGATGAAGAAGACCTGCATTATTCCAAGCTCGACGACTATACGTATATCGTGGAAGGAAAAACACCCCTGGTGGACTTGTACAAAATTCTCGGTATCGATGGAGAAATTTTCGAGGAGCAGCGCGGCGACAGCAGCACGTTGGCCGGCTTCATGCTCGAGCAATCAGGCCGATTGCTGGAGCGTGGCGATTCTGTTGACTTCAACGGATATTCTTTGTTTGTAGAAGCAGCAGATAAGCGTAAAATCAAGCGAGTGAAGGTTACGCTGCCGCGTCAATAGTTTCGTTGGCGTCAGTAGCGGCCCCAACACCAATTCCGGTATTTATTGAAAAAACTTCTGTTTCCTTTTTGGGAAACTGTATATTTGTACTTCAACAACGTTGAAACCTCACTTTGAAATAGCTTTTTTGCCTCAGGCTGTCGATTTCATGGAAAAGCTCCAAGACAAGGCACGCGAAAAGGTGTACTACAACATCAAGAAATCACAGTTTGTGCGCGACGAAGAGTTGCTGAAAAAGCTGACCGAATTTATTTGGGAGTTCCGAACATTGCACAATGGAATCGCATACCGGCTATTTGCCTTTTGGGATAAATCAAGTGGAAAGGACACACTAGTTATAGCGACTCATGGCTTCATTAAAAAGAAGCAGAAGACACCTGTCAATGAAATTCGAAAAGCGGAGGAGATAAGAATTGCGTATATGAAGAATAGAGAAAAAACATAATAGCCATGGCAAGCAATAAATTCAAAACGACGTCATTGGATCATATGCTCGACAAGCATTTGGGTAAGACAGGAACACCACGAAGGGATAAGTTTGAAAGTGAACTCAGGGTAGATTTGCTCGGCCAGGCCATCAAGCAAGTACGACAGGAATTGAATTTAACCCAGGAACAATTGGGTGAAATGGTGGGTGTGCAAAAAGCGCAAATTTCCAAAATAGAGAACAGTGCGAAGAGTGCGCGTTTGGAAACTATTCTCAAAGTTTTTGAAGCGATGGGAGCGAAGGTTAACTTCAATGTTGAGATCAATAAAAAACGACTTGCCTTTTAAGTACAGGATGATGCTGCAGATGTGTGACAGTCCTTTTCAAAGCATTTGATTATTATGAAAAAGAAACTCCTCTTGGTTGTTAGTGTTGTCTGCCTCGCTGCATGTGGTTGGTGGTGGTTCGGTATGGATGAGGCAAGCGTACCGAAGCCGCGTGCTTACTTTCGAATAGACCTTCCCGAGAAGGAGTATCGCAGTTACGAATCGGTATGTCCGATGAATATGGAAGTGTCGACTGCTGCGCAGATTGAAGTGTTTCGCGACAGACAATCGGTCGATTCATGTTGGTTTAACATCTACTATCCACGTTACAATGCACGCGTGCATTGCACGTACATCGCGGTCGGTAATCGATTCAATGAACTGGTGAATGACGCCTACGGATTCGCTGCCAAGCATGAAATGAAAGCATCCGGTTTGCGCAGAATGATGGTGAGTGATTCCACGCGGGATGTGCATGGCATTATCTACGATATTGAAGGAGACGCTGCTTCGAACGTACAGTTTTTTCTGACCGACAGCACCCGGCACTTCTTGCGTGGAGCATTGTATTTCTTCAATGCACCGAATCCGGACTCTATTGCGCCGGTGCTCGATTTTGTGCGCGGCGACATTGATCGCATCGCACAAACGCTTGTGTGGCGCTGATTAGCGTTTTATCCAACGCACGATCATCACAATTACCACAATCAAAAACATGAAAATGGAAATCTTGTTGATGCCGTGCATGAAGCGCAGGTTCAAGTCGACCTTCTCACGCTTGAACAGGTTGCGCGGATCGAGGTAGTACAGAATTTTTTGGAGGAACATGTTCAAATGTAAGGTGTGATTAGCTGCACACCGCAATCATGGAAATTTCCACTTTGCAGCTTTTTGGTAGACACGCCACCTGCACGGTTTCCCGCGCCGGAAATTCGCCCGTGAAATAACGAGCATACACCGCATTCACTTTCGGGAAGTCGCTCATGTCGGCCAGGAAAATCGAAGTCTTGACCACCGCTGAAAAATCAATACCCGCCGTTTTGAGAACTGCTTCCATGTTTTGCATTACGAGTTCGGTTTCCGCATCCACGTCGAGCGGCGTGTATTCCTGTGTTGCAGGATTAATAGCGATTTGTCCGCTGGTATAAAGCATGCCGCCGGCTTTCACGGCTTGTGAGTAGGGGCCGATGGGAAGTGGGGCGAGGTCGGTTTGGATGATGTGTTTCATGGGGGGAAATTAGTGATTGCGGATTGCGGATTATGAACAGGGCAGCTCTGAAGCCAAAAAGGTGGCGCTTTTGTTTGATGAAGTTTTTGACCCATCCCCGGCCCTTCCCAAAGGGAAGGGAGAACCCTACTCGCAAGGTGCGCATTGTGTTTCCGAACGTTTAGGTTTCACATAAATCTTTCGAGAGAAGGAACCTCCCTTCCCTTTGGGAAGGGCCGGGGATGGGTCATGCGCTCCAACAAAAAAGTGGCGCCCACATATTTCACCACTTCACCACTTCACTGCTTCACCACTTCACAATCTCGCGCTGCATTCTCTAAACTATGTGAATCCCCCGCGTGAATCCCCGAACGTCTTACTTTTGACAAATGACCCGTTTTCGAATTTTTACTCTATTAGTTATAGCGATGGTGCTCATGGCCTTCGCGCCTAAGCCGCCTTCTTATAAGGTTGCCGTGCTCAAATACAAAGGCGGCGGTGACTATTACTCCAACCCCACCAGCGTGCCTAATCTGGTCGATTTTGCAAACCGCAATCTTTCTACCAACATCGATAAGGATGTGCCCTTCATCGAAGTGGGCAATCCGGAGATCATCAACTTCCCGTTTGTGCATATGACAGGTCACGGCAATGTGGTGTTCAGTGCATCGGATGCGAGCAACTTGCGCAACTACTTGCTGGGCGGCGGTTTTCTGCACATCTCCGACAACTTCGGTATGGACAAATTTGTGCGCAAGGAAATGAAGAAGGTGTTTCCCGAGCTTGAGTTTATTGAGCTTCCGTTTAGCCATCCGATTTATCACCAGACGTACGATTTCCCGAATGGCTTGCCGAAGATTCACGAGCACGAGAAGAAAGCACCGCAAGGGTTTGGTCTCATGTGGGAGGGGCGACTCGTATGCTTCTATGACTACGAGTGCGACCTGGGCGATGGCTGGGAAGACTTTGAAGTACATAAAGATTCCGACGAGGCACGCACCAAGGCGCTTAAGATGGGCGCCAATATTCTGCAGTACGTCCTCATGGGCGGTGAGGAGTAATTTTTTTAACCGCATTTTTTTTTCTAACCGCAGAGGCGCAAAGAACGCAAAGATTTTTTCTCTGCGTTCTTTGCGCCTCTGCGGTTGATAATCATACACAGCAGATTGCAATCCTTTGAACATGTAAGGCGTTTAACCTTCATTCTACAATTACTATTGATGAGCAGGGGGGATTAATTTTAAACCGCAAAGTCGCTAAGTAAACAGAGGAAGATTTCTTTGCTTTCTTTGCGCCTCAACGGTTGATAATCATACACAGCAGAGCACTCCCTTGAAAAAATTCGCCGGTTTATCCTTCAGTGAACTCAAGTCGTTTCTCGACGAGAAGTACGACCAGTTCAATGTATCGGCGTTTATCGATGACGACCCCGTTTCCATTCCGCATCGATATACAAGTAAGGCCGACATAGAGATTGCTGCTTTCTTAACGGCTACCATCAGCTGGGGCAACCGTAAGGCTATTCTCAAGAGCGCTAACCGCATGATTGAGTTGATGGACGATGCTCCTTATGACTTCGTGATGAATTTCTCGCCGCGCGATGCCAAGGCTCTGAAGGGTTTTGTACATCGCACATTCAACGCCGAAGACCTTGCTGACTTTATTCGGGCCTTAAAAAGTTTGTATGAAGAGCAGGCTTCGATGGAGTATTTCTTCGCTCAATCTATCGCGACGAACGGCAACACAGCGCCGGCCATCTCAGCGTTCAAGCAACGATTTTTCAGTGCGCCTCATGCCGCTCGTTCCGAAAAGCATGTGTCGGATCCGATGTCAGGTTCTTCCGCCAAGCGCATCAACATGTTTTTGCGGTGGATGGTGCGGAAGGATAAAAACGCCGTTGACTTCGGTATCTGGAAAAACATTGCGCCTGCGCATTTATCAATTCCGCTCGATGTGCATTCGGGCAACGTGGCGCGACAACTGGGCATGCTCACTCGCAAGCAAAACGATGCGCGTGCTGTGGAAGAGCTCGATACAGTGTTGCGTAAACTCGATCCCGTTGATCCCGTCAAGTATGACTACGCGTTGTTTGGGTTGGGGGCGATTGAGAAGTGGTAGATAGGGGTTGCAGATTACGAATTACGGATGACGGATTACGGATTACGGATGGGGCGTCCCTTGGCAGTGGTTCTCGGTGTTCCTATGAATTGATATGCTGCGCGCTTTAGAATTCTTTGATTACTTATGTGAAAAGGAAATTCGCTATATTTGACACAATCAGTCAACACGTTTCATGTCAACAGAAACCATTGGACATATGCTTCGCCGATTGCGTGTAGAAAGCAAGTTGCCTTTGCGTAAGGTTGCCGCATTGGTCGACGTGGATGTTGCTATTCTCAGCAAAATGGAACGCGGCGAGCGACGACTTACGAAAGCCATGGTGCAGAGACTGGCGAAGCTGTACAAGCACGATGTGGATGAATTGCTGGTGTTATATCTACGCGATAAGGTTTTGAACGAAGTCGGTGACGACCATTTAGCGCTTAAGGTATTGCATGTGGCCGAGAATGCTGTTATTTATAATGCGATTAGCAGCCAAAGCAAATCGAACATTGTTAGTGTAATTAAGGCCGCGCTAAAGAGCGATGGACGGGTAGAAGTGGCGTGGTTGTTTGGCTCGGTTGCACGCGGAGAGGCAAGAAAGGATAGTGACGTTGATATCATGGTCGAGCTGAACAAGAAGAAGAAATACTCCTTTTTCGACCTGGCGGATATCGCGT
>Ga0315907_10000255_pt1 | contig 79315 bp, 95 predicted proteins | sample LakEriMetagenome_3_FD_203525 | JGI IMG/M metagenome (GOLD analysis project Ga0315907, IMG submission 203525) | Freshwater fungal communities from buoy surface, Lake Erie, Ohio, United States - Buoy 12 MA123 | ecosystem: Environmental > Aquatic > Freshwater > Lake > Lake biofilm | place: USA...
GCCCTTCCTATGGGCTGAAATACTCCGCCGTTGAGGGCGAAGCCGCTGATTATGGCACAGCTTTTGGGGCGGGTCAAACATTTCCTGCAATTATTTTGCATGCCCCTGCCACCCCTACACTGTGAGGCATGAGCACAGCACTCCCCCACATCGCATTCATTGGCGGCGGCAACATGGCCAGCGCCATCATCGGCGGCCTGATCCGCCAGGGCATGGCCCCCAGCCAATTCACCGTGATCGAGCCCTTTGTCGAGACCGCCGCCAAGCTGAAAGCCGACTTTGGCATCAGCGCCCTGAGCGCCGCAGGCCCCGCTTTGGCCCAGGCCGACTTGGTGGTTTGGGCCGTCAAACCGCAGGTTTTCGCCGAAGCGGCCGCCCCCGTGAGCCCCCACACCCGCCAAGCCCTGCACCTGTCGGTGGCCGCCGGCATCCGCACCGACAGCATCCGCCGCTGGCTGGGCAGCGATCGCGTGGTGCGCAGCATGCCCAACACCCCGGCCTTGGTCGGCCAAGGCATCACCGGCCTGTTCCCCTGCCCCGCCGTCTCCGCCACCGATCGCGCCATGGTTGAACGGGTCATCCGCACCACCGGCCAATACGTGTGGGTCGACAACGAAGCCCATTTGGATGCGGTCACCGCCCTCTCGGGCTCGGGCCCGGCCTATGTGTTTTATTTCTTGGAAGCCATGACCGAGGCCGGCTCGGGCATGGGCTTGAGCGCCGAGCAAGCGCGCCAACTGGCCATCGCCACGTTCTCGGGCGCCGCCGCGCTGGCCGGGGCTTCACAGGAACCCCTGGAGGTGCTGCGCCAACGCGTCACCTCCAAGGGCGGCACGACCTACGCGGCCCTGACGTCCATGGAATCGGCTCAGATCAAACCCGCGTTTGTCAAAGCCATGCAAGCCGCCGAACAGCGGGCGCGCGAACTCGGCGACGAATTCGGCAAGGCCTGATTCAGACCGCGTGGCTCAAGGCCACGCCCGCGAACAGGCTCAGGCCGATCCAGTGGTTGAGTCGAAAAGCCTTGAAGCAACCGTCGCGGCTCCGCTCGCGAATCAAGGCCATGTGCCACAGCACCTGTGCGGCGGCGGCGGCCAGCCCCAGCCACAGCCAAAGGCCGCGTACACCAGCATCGAGCAGCCACGCCCAAGACAACAGGTAGGCCACATAAAACCCCGCGATGGCCGGCACATCCCATGTACCCAAGGTGATGGCCGAGGTTTTCATGCCGATCTTCAAGTCATCGTCGCGGTCGACCATGGCGTATTCGGTGTCGTAGGCCAAGACCCAACACCAGTTGCCCAGCATCAAACCCCAAGCCAACGCGGGTACCTCGCCCTGCACCGCAGCGAAGGCCATGGGGATGCCGAAGCTGAAGGCCACACCCAAGACAGCTTGTGGCATGGACACGTGGCGCTTGGCGTAGGGATAAGCCAAGGTCACGGCCAAGGCCGCGAACGAGGCCAAGACCGTGAGCGTGTTGGTGGTCAGCACCAGCGCAAACGCCAGCAGCGCGAGCACCGCGCCCACGGCCAAGGCTTCTTTCACCCCCAAACGACCGCTGGTGATGGGGCGCTGGGCCGTGCGTTTGACGTGGCGGTCAAAGTCGCGGTCGGCCACGTCGTTGACGGTGCACCCCGCGCTGCGCATGAGGATGGTGCCCAAGCTGAACACCGTGAGCAAATGCCAGCCGGGGAAACCATCGGCCGCGACCCACAAGGCGGTGAGCGTGGGCCACAAGAGCAGCAGCCAACCGGCGGGCCGGTTCCAGCGGATCAGGTCGAGGTAGAGCGCCAGCCGCGTGCGCACCTGCGCGCTCATGACAAGCGCGTCACGCCCGGCAATTCACAGGCGTAGATGGCGTTGCGCAAAGCGGCGATGGCTTCGTATCGCGTGAAGCTGCGCCGCCAAGCCAAGACCACGCGGCGCGTGGGTGGGTCGCCCGCAAAGGGCACGTAGCTCACGTAGGCCGAGTCGCCGTAGTCTTTGACGCCGGAGTCCGACCCTTTGAGTGCGGACGTGGGCGCCGACAAACGCGGCACCAAGGTCACGCCCATGCCCGCAGCCACCATGTGTTTGATGGTTTCCAACGACGAGCCTTCAAAGCCTTTTTGCACGCCATCGGCGTTGCTCGAGAAGCGCGCAAATTCGGGGCAAACCTCGAGCACGTGATCGCGAAAACAGTGACCCGTGCCGAGCAAGAGCATGTTTTCGTTTTTGATTTCTTCGGTGGTGATCGTGGCTTGACTGGCCAAGGGGTGTTTGCGCGGCACAGCGGCCACAAAGGGCTCGTCGTAAAGGGGGGCCACGGCCAAGCTGGTGTCGGGGAAGGGCTCGGCCAAGATGGCGCAATCGATCTCGCCGCTGCGCAACATCTCGAGCAGTTTGGCCGTGAAGTTTTCTTGCAGCACCAAAGGCATCTGCGGCGTTTGCTCGATCACGTTGCGCACCAAGTGCGGCAACAAATACGGGCCGATGGTGTAGATCACGCCGAGCTTGAGTGGGCCGGCCAGCGGGTCTTTGCCGCGCTTGGCGATTTCTTTGATGTGGGCCGATTGATCCAACACGCGTTGCGCTTGGCGCACGATCTCTTCGCCCAAGGGTGTGGTGCTGATCTCGTTGGCGTTGCGCTCAAAAATTTTGACCTCGAGCTCTTCTTCGAGCTTTTTGATGGCCACCGACAAGGTGGGCTGCGACACGAAGCAGGCCTCGGCCGCTTTGCCAAAGTGCCGCTCACGGGCCACGGCCACGATGTATTTGAGTTCGGTCAGGGTCATGTCGCTATTTTGCGTCAAAGCGCGGGGGCGGCTTTGTTCTTCGTCAAGCTTTGAAGTAGTCGGTCTTGTCGCCCAGCCAGCGGGCGGTGTGGCGCAAGGCCGCTTCGGGGTACTGGTCCAACATGGTCAGCGCCGCGGCTTGCGCCCAGGCCAGCAAATGCGCATCGGTGGCCAAGTCGGCAAAACGCAGCAAGGCCGCGCCCGATTGACGGGCCCCCATGAATTCGCCGGGGCCTCGAATCTCCAAGTCGCGCCGAGCGATGTCAAAACCATCGGTCGTCTCGGCCATGGCCTTGAGGCGTTGGCGCGCGGTCTCGCTCAAGCGCCCACTCTCGTTGTGCGAGTAGAGCAAGACACAGGCCGAAGCGGCCGCGCCGCGCCCCACCCGGCCGCGCAGCTGGTGCAGTTGCGACAAACCAAAACGCTCGGCGTGTTCGATCACCATCAGCGAGGCGTTGGGCACGTCCACCCCCACCTCGATGACGGTGGTGGACACGAGCACGCCCATGCGACCCTGCACAAACTCGGTCATCACGGCCTGTTTGTCGGCGCTGCTCATGCGCGAGTGCAACAAGCCCACCAGGACCGAGGGTGCGCCGGGTGGGTTGAGTGCGGCACACAGTTCGGCGTGGGTTTCGGTGGCGTTGCTCAGGTCCAGGGCTTCGCTTTCCTCGATCAGCGGGCACACCCAATACACCTGCCGGCCTTCGATCAACTGCGCGCGGATGCGCTCGATGACGTCGGGGCGACGCGCATCGGCCACCAGCTTGGTGACGATGGGCGTGCGGCCGGGCGGCAACTCGTCGATGGTGGAGACGTCCAAGTCGGCCAAATACGCCATGGCCAAGGTGCGCGGGATCGGCGTGGCGCTCATCATGAGCAGGTGCGGCTCACCGCCGTCGCGCAGCTTGCTGCGCAGCGCCAAGCGCTGGGCCACGCCAAAGCGGTGCTGCTCGTCGATGATGGCCAAACCCAAGCGCTGAAATTCCACGTGCTCTTGAATCACCGCGTGAGTGCCCACCACCAAGGCCGCCTCACCGCTGGCGATCAGGGCCAACATGGCTTGGCGCTCTTTCTTTTTTTGGCTGCCCGTGAGCCACGCCACACAACGCCCCGTGGGCTGCAAGATGGGCTCGATCCACTGCACCAACTTGGCGAAATGTTGGGCCGCCAAAATTTCGGTGGGCGCCATCAAAGCGCACTGCCAGCCCGCGTCCATGGTCACGGTCGCGGCCAAGGCCGCCACCACGGTTTTGCCCGAACCCACATCGCCTTGCAGCAAGCGGTTCATGGGCACTGCTCGTGCGAGGTCGCCGGTGATTTCAAGGCTCACGCGCTGCTGCGCGGCGGTCAAGGCAAAGGGCAGACGCGCCATCAAGCGCTCGGGCAAGCCCCCTGCTTCGGCACGCAAGGACGGCGCCACCAAGCGCTCGCGCTCGCGTTTGGCCGTGAGCTGCGACAGCTGTTGCGCCAACAACTCTTCGGCCTTGAGCCGCTGCCAGGCCGGGTGGCTGCGGTCTTCCAGGGCCTCCAGCGCGGTGTCGGGGGTGGGCTGGTGCAACAAGCGCAGCGCTTGCGCCAAGGTCATGCGCGGACCTCGACCTTGGGCCACCGCCGCTTGCAGGCTGTCGAGCAGCGGCGCGGGCAAGGTCTCCGACACATCGGCTCGGCGCAAACCGCTGGCCACGGCCTTGCGCAAATAGGCTTGCGGCAGCTGCGCGCTGGTCGGGTAGACCGGCGTCAAAGCCTCGGGCAATTCGCCGCCCGCGCCCGAGAACGTGGGGTGCACCATGGTCCAGCCCAAGAAGCCACCGCGCACCTCACCACGCACGCGCACACGCTGGCCTTCGGCCAAGGTTTTTTGGTGCGCAGGGTAGAAGGTGAAGAAGCGCAGCTGGCAGGTGTCGGTGCCATCGTCCACCGTGACCAAGAGCTGGCGGCGCGGGCGCAGCTGCACCTCGCAACGCGTGACCACGCCTTCGATCTGCGCCAACTGGCCATCGCGGCAAGACTTGAGCGGCAAGATGCGGGTTTCGTCCTCGTAGCGCAGGGGCAGGTGCAAGGCCAGGTCGATGTCGCGCGACAAGCCCAGCTTGCGCAGGGCTTTTTGGGCGGCCGACAGGGGTTTGGGACCTGCGGACGCGGTGGGCGCGCGATCGGTTTCTGACATGGGACAATTCTGCCTCTTCCCTTCAACCTCAACTTGGAACGGGCCCGTCCGGCCCTCAAGCTCATGACCACTTACCGCCTGAGCGACTTTGACTTTGAACTGCCCGAGTCGCTGATCGCCCAACACCCCACCGCCGAACGCAGCGCCTCGCGCTTGCTCGATGGACGCCAAGCCCCCTGGGCCGACCGCATCTTCAAAGAACTCCCCGACCTGCTGCGCGCGGGCGACCTGCTGGTGTTCAACGACACCGAGGTCGTGAAAGCGCGCTTGTTTGGCGAGAAGCCCAGCGGGGGCAAACTTGAACTCTTGGTTGAGCGCGTGTTGACTGGCCATGAAGTGGTGGCACACATGAAGGTCAGCAAGAAGCCCGCCGTGGGCACGGTGCTGCTCATGCACGGCGGTTTTGAGGCGACGGTCTTGGGCCGCTGGCCCGACGCCGATGGCCCGCTGTTTCACTTTCGCTTCAGCGACGAGCCGCTCGCGCTCATGCAAGCGCACGGCCACATGCCGCTGCCGCCCTACATCGAGCGCCACCAAAACCAAGCCGGTGCAGCGCCCGACAGCCCGGAACAACAGGCCGAGGACGAGCGCCGCTACCAAACCGTCTTCGCCAAAAACCCGGGGGCGGCCGCGGCCCCCACCGCGGCCTTGCACTTCGATGAGGCGGTGTTGAACGCCTTGGACAACCAAGGTGTTCGGCGCGCCAGCGTCACGCTGCACGTGGGTGCGGGCACGTTTTCGCCCGTCAAAACCGAAGACCTGAGCGAACACCGCATGCACAGCGAGTGGTACAACATCCCGCCCGAAACGGTTCAGGCCATTGCCGACTGCCGTGCGCGCGGCGGCCGTGTGTTGGCGGTGGGCACGACCAGCGTGCGCACGCTGGAGAGCTGGGCGCAGACCGGCCAGACCTGCGGCGACACCAGCATCTTCATCACCCCGGGCTTTGAGTTCCAAGTGGTGGACGTGCTGATCACCAATTTCCATTTGCCCAAGAGCACCTTGCTCATGCTGGTCAGCGCCTTCACCGGCTTTGAGCACATGCACGCCCTGTACCGACACGCCATCGCACAGGGTTACCGATTTTTCAGTTACGGCGACGCCATGTTGTTGGAGAAAAAACCATGTTGAAGTTCGACGTCTTGCAGCAAGACCCCAGCAGCCATGCGCGCCGAGGCACACTCACGCTCAACCACGGCGTGGTGCAAACGCCCATCTTCATGCCCGTGGGCACTTACGGCACGGTCAAAGGCGTCATGCCACAAAGCCTGGAAGACATGGGCGCGCAAATCATCTTGGGCAACACCTTCCATTTGTGGATGCGCCCTGGCCACGAGGTCATGAAAAGCTTTGGCGGCTTGCACGGCTTTGAGCAATGGCACAAACCCATCCTCACCGACTCGGGCGGGTTTCAGGTCTGGTCGCTCGGCGACATGCGCAAGATCACCGAAGAAGGCGTGACCTTTGCCTCGCCGGTCAACGGCGACAAGCTCTTCATGTCGCCCGAGGTCAGCATGCAGATCCAGACCAACCTGAACTCGGACATCGTGATGCAGCTCGACGAGTGCACGCCGTACGAGACCAAAGGCCAGCTCACCACCGAAGCGCAAGCGCGCCACTCCATGGAGATGAGCCGCCGCTGGGCCGTGCGCTCCAAGGCCGAATTTGAGCGATTGGAAAACCCCAACGCTTTGTTCGGCATCGTGCAAGGCGGCATGTTCGAGAACCTGCGCCAAGAGTCGCTGGAAGCACTGGTGGAGATGGACTTTCCCGGCTACGCCATCGGCGGCGTGAGCGTGGGCGAGCCCAAAGACCTGATGCTGCAAATCATGGCGCACACGCCGCACCGCTTGCCCGCGAACAAACCGCGCTACCTGATGGGCGTGGGCACGCCAGAAGACTTGGTGCAAGGCGTGGCCGATGGCGTGGACATGTTCGACTGCGTCATGCCCACCCGCAACGCCCGCAACGGCACCCTGTTCACCCGCTTCGGCGACCTGAAGATCCGCAACGCACGCCACAAAATGGACCACCGCCCACTGGACACCACCTGCACCTGCACGGCCTGTGCGGGGCGCAGCGGCGTGAGCTGGGACGACGGCGGGCGCGAAGGTTTCTCACGCGCTTACCTGCACCACCTGGACCGCTGCGGCGAAATGCTCGGCCCCATGCTCGCCACCATCCACAACCTGCACTACTACTTGAACCTCATGAGCGAGGTGCGAGCGTCGCTGGAGCAGGGGCGCTTTGCTGCGTTTCAGGCGCAATTCAAGGCGGATCGGGCCAGGGGCATCGACTGAATCGACAGCGGATTCACTCCCCCACAAACACCGTCAACACCCCGCTGTACCCATGCACCTGCCGGTGGGCGATTTCGCCGGCGCCAAAAAAGCCCACCAAGGGCACGTCGCCCAGCGCATGGCGCACCAGCTGCATTTCGGCGTTGGGCTGACCGAAGTGGGGGCCGCCACGGCCCACGCAGCTGATGTAGACCGCGCCCAAGATGGGGCGAGCGGGTTCGGCTTGAAGGGGGTCGGACCACTGCTCGTCCGACACCGAGGCGGTTTCGAGCTCTTCTCGGATTTCGGCGCACATGCGCATGAGGTCGGCGCGGGCGGCGGCGGCGTGGCGCTCACAAAAGGTCAATCGTGTGCCCACCGGGGCGGTGGCGGCGATGGCCACGCCCCGTCGCTCGGGGTCCAAGCCCACCAAGTGCCGCACCAGCACATCCGAGCCAAATTGCCCTGCCACGTGCAAACCCGATGGGGGCGCTGGGACGGCATCGGGCAAAACCAAACCCACCAAGCTGCGCCGCACACGGGCAATCGCGGCTTCGGGGTGGTCGAGTGAAATGGCGAGGTCGCGCAACATGACGTCCAAAGCAGGTTCGCCGTCGAGGGCGTAGACGACATTGCGTTCGGCCTCGGTGACGGTGCGGGTGGGCCCCAAAGGCTGTGCGCCTTGGGTGACGCGGGACACCAAGGCCACCTCGGGCGAAAACGCCACGCCACTCAAGCCCCCGCGCAAGACCGCACTGGAAGCACCTTGCCCCGACAGTTGTCCTGCGCTGCTCAAGGCAAACTGCACGACCGAGCCTCGGCCGCTGGACAGGCCACCGAACACGTGTCCACTGGTGGTGCGGTCGGCCATTTCGGTGATCAGTTCGTCGAGCTCGCTGGCTTGGCCGTCGACGTGAACCAGCGCCGTGTGGGCCACAAAGCCCGCCGCACCGGTGCGACCGCTGGGCGACAGCGGCGCCACGCCACTGAACACGCGGTATTGATCCACCGGCACGTCGCAGAGCATGACGGCGAGCGCACCTTCTTCAAAGTACTCGACGTTGTTGGCCACGATGCCGATGCCGGTGGTGCCCACCCAATCGGTCACCTCGGGCAGTTCGGCGCTGAGGTGGTCGAGCAGGGCTTGCGCATCGCCGGCATACAGGTCGGTGATGTAGAGGACGCCCAGCGGCGGCGCGGTGGCGTGATCGGGCAAGGCCATTTGCGCGCGCAACTGCGCCAGCACCAATGCGGCGGCCATGCGCCACTGCGGGTGTGTGGCGTGGGCGTGAACGAAACGTTTCATCGACCGGCGGGTTTGACGGGTTTGCGTTTGGCTGCGGTTTTGGCGGCGGGCTTGCGAGCCGTTTTGGTGGCGGGTTTGGCCTTGGGTTGGGCTTGGCGGGCGCTCGGCGCGGCGTGGGCCTGGGCGTGTTGACCCATGTCTTGCACGGCTTGGCTGGCGATGGTTTGGAACTGTTGGGTCAAAGCGTTCCACCACTGCGCGGGGTCCACGCCGGGGGCCGCCGACTCGGCCGCGGGTTTGTCAGCCGAGGCGGGCTTGGCGGCATCGACCATGTCTTGGAAATTCATGTTCATGCTCTTGAGGGTGCTCAGCGTCATGCGCTGCACCTCCAGCGCTTGGATGGTCGCGCCCAAGGCCTTGGCGTTTTGCTCCAGCCAAAATTGCACGGTCTTGAGTTCTTGGATGCGCTTGTCCAACTCTTCGGGATCCACCGTGGGGGCGATCCAAGCGCTGGCGGCGTTGGCAGAGCCGCCTGTGCCGGCGCCCAGGTTCTTCAAGAAATCGAACCCGGGGACGAACTGGGTGAAATCAAAGCTGGGGGGGTTGGACATGGTGGCGCTCCTGAGCGTTGAACAAACAAAATCCATTAAACCTCAAGCCACCCGACTTGGGGCTGACAGCTGTTGTAAGCTGTTCTCCATGAAAAGCCTGTTTCACTTCGCCTTCAACGTGACCGACTTGGACGCCGCTCGCCGCTTTTACGGCGACGTGATGGGCTGCCAAGAAGGCCGCAGCACCGACACCTGGGTGGACTTCGACTTCTTTGGTCACCAAATTTCCATGCACCTGGGCGAGCCCTTCAAAACCCAAAACACCGGCAAGGTGGATGGCCACTTGGTTCCCATGCCGCACTTCGGTTTGGTGCTGAACCTGCCGGACTGGCGCGCTTTGGCCGACCGCCTCACGGCCGCTGGCATCGACTTTGTGATGAAGCCGCAAATTCGCTTTGAGGGCAAGCCCGGCGAACAGTGGACGATGTTTTTCCTGGACCCGTTCAAGAACCCGATCGAGGTCAAAGGCTTCGCCGACCTGAACCAGATTTACTGAGGCTCAGGCGTGGGCGGCAAACCCTGCTCGAGGGTGCCCCAGACGCTCTGGCCATCGGCGCCTTTGGCTTCAACCGCCACGCGCTCGCCCGGCGCCACCCATTCGGTGCTCACCGTGCCGTCCATGGCCATTTCCATCGCCCGCTTTTCGGCCACGCTGTGGTAACCCTTGGGCCAGCGGTTGGCTCCGCTCTCGGCGGCGGGGTTGCTGACCGGGCCGGTGCCGACCACCGTGCCGGCGCGCACCGGGCGGTGGGCCGCCACCGCCGCGATCAAAGCGCCCATGTGGTGCGTCATGCCCACGGCGGCATCGCACAAACCGACCTTGCGTTCGTTCCAGCGGGTCTGCAGCGTCAGGTGCACGCGCCCGCGCGACCAAGCCTCGCCCAGCTCGTCGGGCGTGACCGCCACCGGAGAGAAGGCCACCCAAGGCGCGCTGGCCTGCTGAGCTTCTGGCACCAGCCACGCATTGACCAAGGCCAACAAACGCACGCCGTCGATGGCGTCGCCCGTCGCCACGCCTTGCGCCACATCTCCGGTGATGGCGGCCCAACCGGCCGAGAAGTCCGCACGCGGCGCGTCGCCTGGCAAGACCACGGCGTCGGTGGCGCCCAAGAACGCGGCGCTGCTGCCCCATTGCAGGGTCAAGTCTTTGTCGGCGTCTGCGCCACGCGTCAGCGCGAGGTGGGAGGCGTAGGCGTTGCCCTGCACCCATTGGTGGGCGCGTGGCAATGGCGCCATGCACAGGGCCGGATCGAAGGCAAAGGCGTGTCGTGCTTTGCCTTGGTTGAGGGTGCTGTAGAGGTCTTCCAACTGCGGCGCGATGAAGTTCCAATCGTCCAAGGCTTGTTGCAGCGTGTGGGCGATGCCGGTCGCATAATGGGCCGTGCTCAGGTCTTTGCTGACCACCACCAGTTGTCCATCCCGTGAGCCGTCTTTGTACGTGGCCAGTTTCATGCGCAATTCTCCAGATGGCCAAATTTTAGGCCACCCCAGCACCGGTATCCCGCGACGAGCCTTGTGGTGGCTGATCGCGCTCGTGGTATTGGCCCACGCGGCCCTGTTGCTCGACTTCCCGGCCCTGACCCAAGAGCGCCGAGCCACGACCAGCGTGTCGCCGGCTGCGCTGCTCACACCGCCGACCGACACCAACACCACCGATAACACCACACGAAGGGTGACCGCGGTGCGGTGGGTGGCCAGCCCGCCGCAGGCCCCCAAGCCATCCGCGCCGAGCCCTCCGGTGGCGGCCCAACCCACACCACCAGCGCCTACCCCAGCCGAAGAGCCTCAGCCTCAGCCTCAGCCTCAGCCTCAGCCTCAGCCTCAACCTCAGCCCGCGCCCACCGAACCACCCGACACACTGGGGGCAGCCAACACCCGTGAGCCCAGCCCACCGACCTCGGATACAACCGAACCCGATAAGCCCAGCACCCCAGCCAAGCCAATTCCCGTACCGCCATCGCAAACGCGGTTGGTGTACGACATCACCGGCGAAGTCAAAGGCCGCAATGTGTTTGCGGAGGGCTTGTTGGAGTGGACCGTCAAGGATGGTCGCTACGACGCGTCTTTGGCGGTGCGCATGGTCTTGTTGGGCACACGAAGCCAAACCAGCGTGGGGCGCATCGGCCCGCAGGGCTTGATGCCCGAACGCTTTGGCGAACGGCAACGCGACGACGCTGCCACCCACTTCGATTACGAGGGCCAGCGTGTGCGCTTCAGTCGCAACCGACCGGATGCCCCTTTGCTGCCCGGCACCCAAGATCGCCTGAGTGTGATCCTGCAGTTGGCCGTGCGCATGCAAGCGAATCCACAAGACTTTGAGGTGGGCCAAGGGTTGAGCATGCCCGTGGCCAGTTCGCGCGAGGTGGAAAATTGGCGCTGGCAGGTGGGCGAGCTGGAGACCCTGGCGTTGCCCAAGGCCAGCGTGACTGCGCGCCACCTGACGCGTCCAGCCATGAACGAACGCGACAACACCATTGAGCTGTGGATGGCACCCACGCTGCAACACCTGCCCGTGCGCATTCGCATCACCCAAAGCAACGGCGACTGGCTGGACCAGCGTTTGGTCCTGGCGCCTTGAAAAAACACACCGCCACCCCACTTAATGGCCATGCACCGTCAACCCTTCCGTTTTCCATGTAAGCTGTCCCATAAGAACTCAGCACAAACACAAGGACTTTGGTCATGAACACCGTCTACGACTCAGAATCCTTCGCCGTGGTCCACATCTTGGCCAACGCGGTTGACGCCGCCGACGTCGACGAGGACGCCCCACCCCAGCTGCCGCGCCACGGTTTTGAAATCGTGGACAAGCGCTCGGGCAAAGAGGTCTACCTCGACGGCTCATGGGCCGAAATGTTCCAGCAACACATCAGCGCTTGGCAACAAAACACCCCGTCGCAAGACGAGGTGGAAGACATGCTCGAGCGCTACGCCAGCCTGGCCCAAATGCCCGTCGTGGTGCACTGAAGCGCCCCATGCTGCTTAGGCGCCTTGCGCCATTGGGCGCTGTGCTGTGGCTGAGCGCCTGCGCCACCCCCGATGAACGTTGGCGCTCCCATGTGAACTCGCTGCCCACCCAAGCCCCCATGGTCTTGCTGGGCGAACAACACGATGCCGATGAACACCAAGCACTGGCGCGCAGGGCCGTGCTTCGATTGGCGCAATCCCCCGGTCTGTCGGCCTTGGTGTTGGAGATGGCCGATGACGGCGCCAACACTTCTGGATTGCCCAACGACGCCACCGACGCCCAAGTTCGCGAGCGCTTGCGTTGGAACGACGCAGGCTGGCCTTGGCAACGCTACGGCCCAGTGGTGATGCAAGCGGTGCAATTGGGCGTGCCGGTGGTGGGCGCGAACCTGCCGCGCTCAGCCATGGGTGCGGTCATGCGCGACGGACAATGGGATGCTCGGGTGCCCGCTGGGGTGTTGGTCGATCACCGCAAGCGCATGGTGAGCAGCCACTGTGGGCTCCTCCCCGAATCGCAAGTGCCGGGCATGGCGCGCATCCAAATCGCCCGCGACGCGCGCATGGCCCGAACCGCTGAGCGCTGGTTGCGTCCAGGAAAAACGGTGCTGTTGGTCGCGGGGGCCGAACACGTCAAACGCGACCGTGGCATCCCGCTGTTTTGGCCCGAGGCCTTGGCGCAGCAAGCCCATGTGGTGTGGATGCGCGCTGGCGCACCCCAAGCCGGCATTGAAGGTATGACCGATGCGATTTGGGCCACACCGCCCACACCCGAGCGCGACCACTGCGCCGAGTTGGCGCGGCCGCGCTAACGAGATCAGGCGTTGCGTTTGATGGCGTCGGCCAACACGTTCACCATGGTGTCGATGTGCGACTTATCCACGATGAAAGGCGGCGCAAACACCAAGTTTTCTCCCGCGTGACGCACCAACACACCGCGGTGAAAGCAATCCATGAACACGTCAAATGCCCGTTTGCCCGGCAAGCCAGCAATGGACGAGAGCTCGACCACCGCAGCCAGACCCAAGCTGCGGATGCTGATGACGTTGGGCAAGCCTTTGAGCGCGCTGTGCATGGCGTCGCCCAAGACATGGCCCATCTCGCCAGCACGGGCGAAGAGGTTTTCTTCTTGGAACAACTCCAAAGTGGCGATGGCGGCCGCACACGACACGGGGTGGCCCGAGTAGGTGTAGCCGTGGAAAAACTCGATGGCGTGCTCGGGCGCGCTGCCGTGGGCGCCCATCATGGCGTCGTAAATGTGCTGGCGGCAAATCACACCGCCCAGTGGGATGACACCGTTGGTCACACACTTGGCAAAGTTGAGCATGTCGGGCACGACACCGTAGTAGTCGGACGCGAAGTTGGTTCCCATGCGGCCAAAGCCGGTGATGACCTCGTCAAAAATCAACAAGATGCCGTGCTTGTCGCAAATCTCGCGCAAGCGCTTGAGGTAACCCTGGGGTGGGATGTACCAGCCCGCGCTGCCGGCCACGGGCTCGACGATGACGGCTGCGACGTTGCTGGGGTCGTGCAAAGTCAAAATGCGGGTTTCGAGTTCGATCAGCGGGTCCTCCGCCCAGACCGGTTCTTGGTTGTGGATGTAGGCGTGGTTGACCGGGTCGTGAATGAAGCGCATGTGGTCGACGCGCGGCAACAAGCTGGGGCCATACACCTTGCGATTGGCCGGGATGCCGCCCACGCTCATGCCACCAAAGCCCACGCCGTGGTAGCCGCGCTCGCGGCCAATGAAGATGTTGCGGTGGCCTTCGCCACGCGCGCGGTGGTAGGCCAAGGCCACCTTCAAAGAGGTGTCAGCGGCCTCAGAACCGGAGTTGCAGAACAAGACCTTGTTGAGGTCACCGGGCGCCATGCCCGCGATCATGTCGGCGGCGCGAAAGGCTTTGTCGTTGCTGGCGCTGAAGGCGGTGCCGTAGTCCAAGGTGTCGAGTTGTTTTTTGATCGCCTCGTTGATGGGCTTGCGGTTGTGGCCCGCGCCCACGCACCACAGGCTGGAAATACCGTCGATGACCTGACGACCGTCGTGGGTGGTGAAATGCATGCCGTCGGCGGCCACGAAGATGCGCGGGTCACTGGCGAAGCTGCGGTTGGGGGTAAACGGCAGCCAGTGGCTGTCCATGCGGATGTCGTTGAAGGCCATGGGGAAGAGTCTCCTAGAAAAAAGTATTCAACATTTTGACATCTCGCCCATGGGTGCGCCAAGCCGAACAAACCCCACCCCCAGGGCTTCCTGCGACAATGGGTTGACACGGCTCAGTCCCCCCATCACGCCATGACCATCCGCATCCCACCCATCCAATGCTTGCTCACGTTTGAGGCATTGGCGCGGTTACGCAGCGTCACGCAAACCAGCGAAGAGCTGTGCGTGACCCCCAGCGCGGTGAGCCACCGCATCAAGCAGCTCGAACAGATCATGGGCGTCAAGCTCTTTGGCCGGGCGGATTTTTCGCTCACCACCGAAGGCAGCGAATACTTGGCGCACGTGCGCGACGGGCTCAACACCCTGCAAAAATTCCCCACCAACGCCATGGCGCCCGGTCGGCGCAAATTGCGCCTGGCGGTCACGCCGACCTTCGCGCGTTCGATCTTGATGCCGCGTCTCAAACAGTTCGGCGAAACCTATCCCGAGATCGACCTGACGCTGCAGGTGAGCATCCCACTGCTCGATGTGGTGGCCGAAGACGCTGACCTCACGGTGCGTTTTGGCACCGGGCGCTACGCCGATGTGGAGCACGTGTGCCTGATCAAGGACGACGTGACGCCCATGGCCTCACCCGCTTTTGTGCGCGAACACGGCCCCTTTGAAAACAGCGACGACCTCAGCTCCTTACCCCTGCTGCGCAGTCCCTTGGAGCCTTGGCGCACCTGGTTCGCCGCCCACGACCTGGACTGGCCCGAGCCAACCGAGGGCTCGCAGTTCAACGACATCGGCCTGATGTGCGACGGCGCAGCCGCCGGCATGGGCGTGGCCCTTTTGCGCTTGAAGTTGGCCGCGCCTTGGCTGGACAACGGCACCTTGGTGCCCCTGTTCGACCGCCGCGTGCCCAGCCCCCACGCGCACTACCTGTGCTGGCGCACCGGGGCCATGGAGCGCTGGGAGTGCGCAGCCTTTGCTGAATGGCTCAAAAAAGCCCTGCTTTGAGCCCAGCGGCTTTCATCAAGGCTTGTAAGTTTCTTCACGCCGGCGCCGGGGCTTTGGCCTAAACTGACCGTCATGAACGCGCCCATCCCCGAATTCGCCACCCACGAACGCGCCCGCCGCCTCACCGAGGTGGTGCAAGCCCTGCAAGCGGTTTTGCCCGCGCACGCCTTGCTCTGGCACAACGAAGACACCGTGCCTTACGAATGCGACGGCCTGACCGCCTACCGCCAGCGGCCCTTGGCCGTGGCCTTGCCCGAAACCGAGGCCCAAGTGGCGGCGGTGCTCCAGGCTTGCCATGAGCGCGACATCCCCGTGGTGGCGCGCGGCGCGGGCACTGGATTGTCGGGCGGCGCCATGCCCCACGCCATGGGCGTGACGCTGTCGTTGGCCAAGTTCAACCAGATCGTGCGCATCGACCCCGAGGCGCGAACCGCTGTGGTGCAAGCCGGTGTGCGCAACTTGGCGATTTCCGAGGCCGCTGCGCCGCACGGCCTGTATTACGCGCCCGACCCGTCCAGCCAAATTGCCTGCACCATCGGCGGCAACGTGGCCGAGAACTCGGGCGGTGTGCACTGCCTGAAATACGGCTTGACGCTGCACAACATCTTGCAGGTCAAGGGTTTCACCATGGACGGCCAAGCCGTGACCTTTGGCAGCACCGCACTGGACGCGCCGGGCTTGGACCTGCTGGCCGTGGTCATTGGCAGCGAGGGCATGCTGGCCGTGGTGACCGAGGTCACCGTCAAGCTCGTGCCCAAGCCCCAATTGGCGCGCTGCATCATGGCCAGTTTTGACGACATGCGCAAAGCCGGTGACGCCGTGGCCTCGGTGATCGCCGCGGGCATCATCCCCGCCGGTTTGGAGATGATGGACAAGCCCATGACCGCCGCCGTGGAGGACTTCGTCAAGGCCGGCTACGACCTGAGCGCCGAGGCAATTTTGCTGTGCGAGAGCGACGGCACGCCCGAAGAGGTGGAAGAAGAAATCGGCCGCATGAGCGATGTGCTGCGCAACGCGGGCGCCACCGCGATCGCGGTCAGCCGCGACGAGGCCGAGCGCCTGCGCTTTTGGAGCGGGCGCAAAAACGCCTTCCCCGCCAGCGGGCGCATCAGCCCCGACTACATGTGCATGGACAGCACCATCCCGCGCAAGCGCTTGGCCGACATCCTGCTGGCCATTGCCGAGATGGAAAAGAAATACCAGCTGCGCTGCGCCAACGTGTTCCACGCCGGCGACGGCAACCTGCACCCCCTAATCTTGTTCGATGCGAACGACCCCGATCAGCTGCGCCGCTGCGAACTCTTTGGTGCCGAGATTTTGGAAACCAGCGTGGCCATGGGCGGCACCGTCACGGGCGAACACGGCGTGGGCATCGAGAAGCTCAACAGCATGTGCGTGCAGTTTTCAGCCGAAGAAAACGCGCTGATGTTCGGCGTCAAACGCGCCTTCGATCCGCGCGAGTTGCTCAACCCCGGCAAGGTCATCCCCACGCTCAACCGCTGCGCCGAGTACGGCAAGATGCTGGTGCGCGGCGGGCAAATCAAACACCCCGACCTGCCACGCTACTGAAGGCCCACCTTTAGGCTGCGAGCAAACTGCAGCGCTGAATCTTGGTCAGCGTTTGGCCCATTTTTTCTCTAGCAATCGCCATGTCGTATTGGCTTTGGCCGCGCAACCACCAACCATCGCTCAGACCGAAGTAGCGGCACAGGCGCAAATCGGTGTCGGCGGTGATGGCGCGTTTGCCAGCCACGATTTCACCAATTCTTTGCGCGGGCACGCCAATGTCTTTGGCCAGCCGGTATTTGCTCAAACCCAGGGGTTTGAGGAATTCTTCTTCCAGCATTTCGCCGGGAGTAACAGGAGCCACTTGTCGCATGTTTTAACCCTCAGTGGTAGTCCACAATTTCAACATCGGATGCGCCATTGGCACCCCAAACAAAACAGACCCGCCACTGGTCGCTGATGCGGATGCTGTGCTGACCTTTTCGATCACCTTTCAAAGCCTCCAAGCGATTGCCGGGTGGGGCGCGAAGATCGTCCAACACACTGGACCACTCCAACTGCTCCAACTTTCTCAGTGCCGCTCGTTCGATATTGACCCACCGCGCAACCCGCTGCCCCACAAACAGACGCTGAGTCGAAGAGCATTTGAACGATTGGATCGCCATGGCCGAAAATAGTAACGCCTCTCGTGATTATGGTCAAGTGCTCAAACGAACAGCGCCACGTTCCCCCCCGCCGCGGTGGTGTTGATGGTCAGGGTTTGCTCAGCGCAAAAGCGCAGCAGGTAGTGCGGCCCGCCGGCCTTGGGGCCGGTGCCGCTCAAGCCTTCGCCGCCGAATGGCTGCACGCCCACCACCGCACCGATCATGTTGCGGTTCACGTACACATTGCCCACCCGGGCGGCTGCGGCCAAGGCTTGGGCGCGGCTGTCGATGCGGGTCTGGATGCCCAGGGTCAAGCCGTAGCCCAGGGCGTTGATGCGCTCGATCACGGCCATGGGGTCGCCCTTGAATCGGCACACCTGCAAGACCGGGCCAAAGATCTCTTCGCGCACCGTTTCGATGCCTCCGACCTCAAAGAGTTGGGGCGCGATCAGGTGCGGCACGTCGGTGTGCACACGCTCGCCACCCAGGTGGTCGATGGCCGTTTGGCGCAAGCGCTGCACCTGGCGCTCGATGTGCTCAAACGCCTCGCGGTCGATCACCGGGCCCACATCGGTGCTGAGCTGTGCGGGGTTGCCCACCGACAACTCCAGCGCCGCGCCGCGCACCATCTCAATGACGGCGTCGGCCACCTCGTCTTGCACACACAACAAACGCAGCGCCGAGCAGCGCTGGCCTGCGCTGCGAAACGCGCTTTGCACCACCGCGTCGGCCACCTGCTCGGGCAAGGCCGTGCTGTCGACCAGCAAGGCGTTGATGCCGCCGGTCTCGGCGATCAGCGGCACGATGGGGCCGTCTTTGGCCGCCAAGGCGCGTTGGATGGTTTTGGCCACCGGCGTTGAGCCGGTGAACACCACGCCGGCCACGCCCGCGGCGGCCACCAAGGCCGCGCCCACGGTGTCACCGGGGCCGTGCAAGAGCTGCAGCGCATCGGCGGGCACACCGGCTTGGTGCAAGAGGTCCACCGCCGCCTTCGCCACGGCAGGTGTTTGTTCGGCGGGTTTGGCCAAGACCGTGTTGCCCGTGGCCAGCGCCGCGGCCACTTGGCCCACAAAAATCGCCAACGGGAAATTCCATGGGCTGATGCACACCCAAGGCCCCCGGCCTTCGAGGCGCAAGGTGTTGCTCTCACCGGTGGGGCCGGGCAAGGTTTGCGGCGCCATCACGCGCTCAGCGTCGTTGGCGTAGTAGCGCAAAAAGTCGACCGCCTCGCGCACCTCGGAGACGGTGTCGCCCCAGGTCTTGTGCGCCTCCACCACCAGCAAGGCACACAGCGCGGGCAGCTGCGCCTCCATGGCATCGGCGGTGCGGCGCAACACGGCGGCGCGCTCGGCCACGGGGGTGTGGTTCCATGCGGCGAAAGCTTGGTGCGCGCGCTGCACCGCGGCGGGTGCCTCGCTGGCCTGCGCTTCGGGTACGCGGGGCAGGCCTTGGGCGAGCAACGCTTGGTGAGCGGCCAAGAGCGCATCACGCTCGGCCACCACGCTGAGTTCGCGCCCGGCGGAGTTGGCGCGGCCCGGGCCGTAGAGTTCGGGCGGCAGCGGCAAACCGGGCGTGGGCGTGACCCGCAGCGGCGAGGTGAGCAAGGTGTCCATGCCCACCGATTCGTCGGCCAGTTGGTGCACAAACGAGGAGTTCGCGCCGTTCTCCAACAAGCGGCGTACCAAATACGCCAAGAGGTCGCGGTGCGCGCCCACCGGGGCATACACCCGGCAGCGGATGTCGCCGGCCTTCAAAACCTCGCGGTACACCCCCTCGCCCATGCCGTGCAAGCGCTGCAGTTCAAACGGTACGCCAGCACGAACCGCCATTTGTAGGATGGCCGCGATGGTGCCCGCGTTGTGTGTGGCGAACTGGGGGTAGATGGCGTCGGGCACGGCCAACAAGGCGCGGGCACACGCCAGGTAGCTCAGGTCGGTGTGGTGCTTGTGGGTGAACACCGGGTAGGTGGGCAAGCCCAGCTCCTGGGCGCGTTTGATCTCGGCGTCCCAGTAAGCACCTTTGACCAAGCGGCACATGAAACGGATGCGGTGGCGGCGGGCCAAGGCGGCCACGTGTTCGATCAGCTCCACAGCGCGGGTTTGGTAGGCCTGCAGGGCCAAGCCCAAACCGGCCCACTGCGGGCAGTGGGTGGCCACGCGTTGCGCCAACGCGTCCAACACCTCAAGCGACAACTCCAAACGATCGACCTCTTCGGCGTCGATGGTCAGGTTCAGGTTGGCCTGCGCGGCGGCTTCGCACAGGGTCCACGCGCGCGGCACCAACTCGGCCATGACGCGCTCGTGCTGCGCGTCCTCATAGCGCGGGTGCAAGGCGCTCAGCTTGATGGAGATGCCGTCTTGGTCGGCGGGGTGTTGGGTGGCGTCGCTCACCCGTGCGATGGCGGCCAGCGCATCGCGGTAGCTCGCTAGGTAACGCTGCGCATCGGCCTCGGTGCGGGCCCCTTCGCCCAGCATGTCAAAACTGAAGCGCAGTTGGGGCTGTTGCTTTCGGGCAGCCGCGGCTTCTTTTAAGCCTTCGGCGATGGTTTGCCCCAAGACGAATTGACGACCCAAGAGTTGCACCGCCCGCACGGTGGCGGCCACCACGGTGCGGGCACCGAGTTGGGTCAGCAAGCCCGGCTGCTGGCCGGCGTCGGGCAAGAGGTGTTTGGACAAGGCGATCGCCGACGAGGACAGGCGCGCCAAGGTCGAGTCTTCGCCGCCCTCAAAATCGGCGCGGCCGAGTTGGTCGGCGGTCAGGGCGATCGCGGTGTCGGCATCGGGCACGCGCAACAAGGCCTCGGCCAAACGCATCAGCGCCAAGCCTTCGGCGCTGGAGATCGGGTATTCCTTGAGCAGGCTCTCCATGGCCCAAAACGGCGGTGGGTTCTCGCGCACCGCACGCACCCAAGGCGCGGCCACGGCCGCCGCCGCGGCCCAATTCAGTGCGCCGGACAAGGCCTGCAGGTGGCGGTTCAAGACCTCGGTTTCGGGGCGTTGGGTCGAGGGCAGTCGGTCGTGGGTGCGGGTCATGGGCGTCTCCGTGTTTGGTGAATGCACGGAGTCTGCTCGCCAGTCAAACAAATTTTTCACCAAAATAGCGATGTTTTGTAGAGAATCCTCCCATGACCGAACCCCACGAACTGGACCGCATCGACCTGCGCATCTTGGCCGCGCTGCAAACCGACGGCCGCTTGCCCAACCTCAAACTGGCCGAGGCCGTGGCCCTATCGCCCACGGCCACCTTGGCGCGCACCCAGCGCTTGCAGCGCGAGGGTTTCATCTTGGGCTACGAGGCGCGGCTGAACCCCCTCAAGCTGGGGCGCGGCATGCTGGTGTTTGTGGAGGTGCTGCTCGACCGCACCACCCCCAATGTGTTCGACGCGTTTAAGGCCGCGGTGCAGGTGCACGGCGAAATTTTGGAGTGCCACATGGTGGCCGGTGGTTTTGACTACTTGCTCAAAACCCGCAGCGCCGACATGGCGGCCTACCGCGATTTCGCCGGGCGTGTCTTGTGGCAACTGCCCGGGGTGCGCGAAACCCGCACCTACGCGGTGATGGAAGAGGTCAAGGACACGCGCCACCTGCCCTTGAGGGGTTGAGGCGCGCGCCTTCAGGTGGTTTTGGGTGGGCGAGTGCCGAAGATGGCGCTGCCCACGCGCACCATCGTGCTGCCGGCTTGCACCGCGGCGTCCATGTCGCCGCTCATGCCCATGGACAGGGTATCGAAGTCTGGCAATGCCAAGGCGCGCTGCAGGTCTTCAAACAAAACACGGGCGTGGGAGTGCACCGCCACCATGTTGTTCACCGGATCGGGGATGGTCATGAGACCGCGCAAACGCAAGCGAGGCAGCTCCAGCAGCGCTTGGGCCAAGGCCAAGGCGTCGTGGGGGGCCACGCCGGACTTGGTGTCGCCGCCGTCGATGTTGACCTGCAAACACACGTTGAGCGGCGGCAGGTGCGCCGGGCGTTGCTCGTTCAAACGTTGCGCGATTTTCAAACGATCAACAGTGTGCAACCAATCGAAATGCTCGGCCACCAGCCGGGTTTTGTTGCTTTGCACCGGCCCGATGCAGTGCCAGACCAAGCCCCCATCGGGCGCCAGTTCACGCAGGCGGGCGATTTTGTCCACCCCTTCTTGGATGTAGTTTTCGCCGAACTCGCGCTGACCGGACTGCCAAGCCTGGTGCACGGCATCGGCGTCGAAGGTTTTGGACACGGCCAAAAGACTCACAGAACCGGGCTCGCGACCAGCCGCGGCACAAGCGGCTTGGAGCCGCGCCAAAACAGCTTGGCGGTGTTGGGCAATCTCGTTCATGGTGGGCATCATACGGGTCCCAACCCGAAACCCGGCCCAACGCTGGGTCTTGGCTGGGGCTCTATCATGTCGCCACGCCGCTCCACACCGAGCTCCGTTTTACCCCCCACACAGAGAGACAGACATGAACAGCACCAAACCCCGCGCCTACGACACCATCGCTCCCCAAACCGTGGCCTTTGTGGGCCTGGGCGTGATGGGCCACCCCATGGCCGGCCACTTGGCCCAAGCCGGCCACCAGGTCACGGTCTACAACCGCACCGCGGCCAAAGCCGCTGAGTGGGTGCAAACCTTTGGTGGTCGCCACGCGGTCACGCCGCGCGAAGCCGCGCAGGGTGCCCAGATCGTGTTCATCTGCGTGGGCAACGACGACGATCTGCGTTCGGTCATGCTGGGCGCCGACGGCGTGCTGGCTGGTGTCAAAGCGGGAGCGACGGTGGTGGACCACACCACCGCTTCAGCCGATATCGCGCGCGAAATGTACGCAGCAGCCAATCAACTCGGTGTGGCCTTCATTGACGCCCCCGTCTCGGGCGGTCAAGCCGGCGCGCAAAACGGCGCCTTGACCGTGATGTGTGGTGGCGACACAGCCGCCTTCGATGCCGTGCGCCCCGTGGGCATGGCGTTCTCCAAAGCCTTCACCCGCATGGGCGAGAGCGGCGCGGGCCAACTCACCAAGATGGTCAACCAAGTGTGCATCGCGGGCTTGGTGCAAGGCTTGTCCGAAGCCATCGCCTTCGGTCAAAAAGCCGGCCTGGACATGCACCTGGCCTTGGACGTGATCGGCAAAGGCGCCGCGCAAAGCTGGCAGCTCGACAACCGCGGCAAGACCATGGTGGACGACCAATTCAACTTTGGTTTTGCCGTGGACTGGATGCGCAAAGACTTGGGCTTGGTGCTCGAAGAGGCGCGCCGCATCCAAGCGCGCATACCCGTGACCGCGCTGGTCGATCAGTTCTACGCCGACGTGCAAGCCATGGGCGGCAACCGACTGGACACCTCCAGCCTGATCAAGCGCTTGCGCTGACCCGGCCGAGCCCGGTCACAGTGGTTGACCGGGCGCGATGACCGTGGGGGGAGCAGGAATCGCCCCGGGCGGTGCGTTGGAGGTGGATGCCGCTGGCACGCTGGGCACAGCAGGCGTGGCGGGTGCTGTGGTCGCCCCTTTGGGCTGCAAGCCCTGCAGGGTGGCCTCACTGATCAGGTCCACCATGTTCACCACCTGTTTCACCCCTGAAGTGGTGCGCGCGATGGCGATCACGCGATCGGCCTCCCGCTGGGTCACCACACCCAAAACGTACACCGTGGATTGGTTGGTCGTGATTTTGAACGCGCTGGAGACCAAGTCTTTGGTCCCGATCAAGGTGGTTTGGATGCGCTTGGTGATCAAAGCGTCTTGCGAGCGTTGGCCGGCCGAAGCGTTGGGCATGACCTTCAATTCGCTGATGACGCGCTGCACGTTGTCGACCGAGGCCGCCACCCGCTCGGCCATCACCTTGTCTTCTGCGGTGGGTACCTCGCCGAGCAAGAGCACGCGCCGGCCATAACTCACGGCGCTCACGCGGCCCTTGTTGTTGGTGCTGGTGATCAATCGATTGAACACACGCAACTCGATGGCCTCATCCACCAGCTGGGTCTCGGCGGTGCGGCGGTCGGTGGCCACGTTGACCGTGCCAAAAAAAGCACCGCCCACCACCAAAGGCGCGCAAGCGCTCAGACCGCCAACCATCACCGCAGCGGACAAGGCAAGGGCGCTCAATCGAAACAAGGGGGACAGGGACATGGGTTCACTCCGTTTGTGAAAGGGGGGACTCGGGCAAGCCCAAGAGCTGGGCATCCACGCCGTCGCACACGCAGTGCAGCACCAGTTGCTGGACTTCGTGCACGCGGGCAGGCGATTCGTGCGGCACCGCGATGTGCACATCGGTGTCGCTCAAGGCGAGCTTGAGTGCACCACCTTGGGCATCGGTCAGCGCCACCACCGTCATGTCGCGGCTGTGTGCGGCTTTGACCGCTTCAATCAAATGGAGTTCCTGACCAGATCGGGCCACGATGAGCAACACATCACCGGCCACACCCAAGGCGCGCACGGGTCGAGAGACCACGGATGCCGCGTCGATGTCGCTGGTGATGCTCGAGAGCAAGGTGGCATCGGCGGACAAGGCCAAGGCGGCCAACTCAGGTCGCTCACGGTCGAAGCGGCTGAGGAAAGACGAGGCAAAGCTTTGGGCCAAGGTCGTGCCCATGCCACTGCCGCAGGTCAGCACCTTGCCGCCCCCGGTCACACAGGCCATCACCGCCATCACCGCCATTTCCACGCGCGGCGCCATCGACTGCGCGCACTGGTATTTCAGGTCGGCGCTTTCAATGAATTGTTGTTCGATGCGTTGCAAGAGCATGGCCGAATCATAGCGGCCCTCAGGCGCACGCGCCCTCAAGCCACCGAAGCGTCAAAAGCGGCAGGGATCCAGGTCACCGTGCAGGCCGGGTCGCCCATTCGGCCTTGCAACAACACCGCATCGAATCGACACGGCGGGGTGGTCGTGCAGCGCAGCAAGAAATACCGCGCCGCCCACACGATGCGCCGCTGTTTGGTGCGCCCGATGCTGGCCGCCGCACCGCCCTGGGTGGCGCTGGCGCGTTGGCGCACCTCCACAAAGACCAAGGTGCCATCGGGCTCGCGCATAATCAGATCGACCTCGCCGCCGCCCCGCCCTGGGGTTTTGAAATTGCGCCGCACCAATTGCAGCCCATGCGCTTGCAAGAAGCGCAAGGCCTCGTCTTCGGCGGCGTCGCCGCGTTGTTTTGAGGATGTCCACATGTCTGTTTCCCCGTCCCTGATGCAAGCGGTCGAAGATGCCGCCGCCCACCAGCAGTATCCGCAGGGTGCCCTCTACATGGTCGCCACCCCGATTGGGAATTTGGCCGATATCGGCTTGCGTGCCCTGCATGTGTTGGGCTTGGCCGACACGGTGGCGTGCGAAGACACGCGCCACACCGGTTCGCTCTTGCAAGCCTACGGTTTGCACAAGCCTTTGTTGGCGGTGCACGAGCACAACGAAAGCCAAGCCGCCCTCACCGTGGTCGAGCGCTTGCAAGCCGGAGAGCGTGTGGCCTATGTGAGCGACGCGGGCACCCCCGGCATCAGCGACCCCGGCGCGCGCTTGGTGCAAGCGGTGCAGGCCGCGGGCTTGCGCACCCTGCCCATTCCGGGCGCCAGCAGCGTGACCACCTTGCTCAGCGCCACCGGCCACAAGGGCTGGGACGGCCGCTTCGTGTTTGGAGGCTTCCTGTCCACCAAGGCCGCTGAGCGTTTGCGCGAGGTGCGCGCCATCGCCGCCGACCCACGCGCCTGTGTTTTGCTCGAAGCCCCCCACCGCATCGCCGCGCTGGCGCAAGATTTGGCCACCTTGGGCGAGCGCAGCCTGACCGTGGGGCGCGAGCTGACCAAACAGTTCGAGGACATCGCCCAACTCAGCGCGGCCGACTTCCCCGCTTGGCTGCAAGCCGATGCCAACCGCCTGCGCGGTGAGTTCGTGTTGGTGGTGCACCCCGATGAAGCGCCCGCCACCGACAACGGGTTGGACGCCGAGACGCTGCGCGTCTTGGGTCTCTTGCTTGCCGAGCTGCCGCTCAAAAGCGCGGTGAAGGTGTGCGTCGACATCAGCGGTCAATCGCGCAACGCGCTCTACGAGGCTGCACTGGCCTTGCGACAAGCCAGCACCGAGGACTGAGACCGCTCAGCGCGGGGGCCGATCTCGCTCGATCGAGCGCGGCGGCGCTTCGCTGACCTCGTGGGCTTGCACGTCCACCACGTCCTCGGGGTTCACCCCGGGCGGTGATCGCTGGCCGGGCCAAGCGCCGCCCTGGCGAAAGGCCTGCGAGGCCTGACGGAACTGGGTGTAGGTGGTGTAGATGGCGGGCTTGCGCCCGCGCAGCAAAGACCACAGCGCGGTGATCATCACCACCGCGATGGCGGCCAGCAAAAACGCCACACCCAAAGAAAAGGTCAGCACCAGCAAGGCCAGCTTGAATAGACCGCGCAACACACTTTTGAGTTCGTTCATCAGCCAATACATGGAGCCAACTTCTTTCGTTTCAAGGGTTCACATCGACGTCTTGGCCGTTGACCCGACGCTGCAAACGGTAAGGGGGCAAGCCTTGGAGCATGCGCCGCCCATAGGCTTGGCGCAGCAAACGGGGGTCGTAACAGACCACCACGGCTTGGTCGTTTTCGGTGCGCAAGGCGCGCCCGGTCCACTGCAACAAACGCGCGCCCGTGGCGGGCACCACCAATTCGCTGAACGGGTCGCGGCCCTGCGCCTTGACCCAATCGGCACGGGCCTGACCCACGGGGTCGCTGGGCGAGGCAAAAGGCAGTTTGGTGATGAAGACCCACTCGCACAATTCACCGGGCAAATCCAAACCCTCGCCAAACGACTGCAAGCCAAAGAGGATCGACGCCAAACCCGATGCCACGCGATCGCCGTGGCGCTGCAACAAGACGGTGCGCGAGGCATCGCCCTGCACCAAGACCCGCTCGCGCAAATCGCGGTTCGCACCTTGCTCCAAGGCCAACAAGGCCTGTTTCATTTGGGCGCGCGACGTGAACAAAACCAACGCCCCGCGCTCGACCTGTTGCAAGTCCACCATCAGGGTGGCCAGCATTTCGTGGGTGTAGGCCTCCACGTCCTTGGGGTCGGCCTGCGTTTGCACCACGACCAAGCGGCCTTGCTCAGCGTGGTTGAAGGGGCTTTGCACCTCGCGGGTGGACACCGCCGGGTCGCCATACAAACCGGACTCGCGCAAAAAATGGTCGAAGGTGCCGCAGGTGGTCAGCGAGGCCGAAGTGACCACGGCGGCGCGCACGCGTTGCCACAAATGGTGGCGCAGCAACTGCCCGGGTTGCACCGGACAGGCGTGTGCGCTGAGCGTGACCAAGCCGTTGTTGACCTGCGCCTCCAACCACTTGGCCAAAGGCGGCTGTTGGCCCACGGGCGCCTCCAACCAGCGTCGGGCGGTTTCTTCCACGCTTTGCAAGCGGGGCGCCAACACGCCCAAGCGGCTGTAGAGCTGCGCCAAACGCGGCGCGTCGCCGGGGTTGTCGCGCGCCTGGGCCTTGAGTTGCGTGGCCATGCCTTCGAACACCTTGAGCAAGGCGCTGGCGTCGTTTTGCAAGGACTCGATCCACGGCACCCACTCGCTGGGCAAAGCGCCTTGGTCGAGCCGGTCGATCACCGGCGGCGGGTGGTCGTTGCCCTCGCGGCGCTCGCCGCTGCGCGGGGTGCGAGAGACCAAGGCCGTCCAAGCCGGCTGCTGCGCGATGCGCATCATGCCCATGCGGGCGAGTTCGCCTTGCGCGCTTTTGATGGACTTGCTCAGCTGCGTCACGTCCACCCCAACGGTGTATTGGATGCCCGCGGCCACGTCTTCCACCGCCCGCGGCAAACGGTCGAGCCACTGCGTGCGCATCCAGTCCATGGCGCTGGTGAATTGGCCTTGGGCCACGCTGCTCAGGTGGTGGGCCTCGTCGAAGATGACGTAGCAGTCGTCCGGCGCGGGCAAAGCCCGCAAGCCCAAGGTGGAGAGCAAGAGGTCGTGATTGACCACGATGACCTGCGCTTGTGCCAGGCGCGCACGGGCTTGGTAGTAGCTGCAGCTGTTGTAGGCGGGGCAATGGCGCGCGGTGCAGGTGTGGCGCTCGGCGGCCACCGGGGCCCACCACTCGCCGCTGGGCGGCTCGGCCAAACGGTCGCGGTCACCGTCCCAATGACCGGCGTCCAAATCGGCGCACCAGCGTTCGTACAAAGCACCGCGCTCTTCGCGGCGTTGGCTGTTGCGCTCGCTGCTGGCCGCATCGGATGAGCCAACCATGTCGGCGTCGAACAAATCCACGCCGTCAGGGTCGGCGGTCGCGAGCTGCTCCAGCTTGAGGCGGCACACGTAGCGCCCGCGGCCTTTGGCCAAGGCGAAGGCAAAGGGGTGTGGCAAAGCAGCCGACAAGGCCGGCAGGTCTTTGGCGATGAGCTGCTCTTGCAGCGCCACGGTGGCGGTGGAAATGATGACGCGCTTTTGCTGCGCCAAGGCCAGCGGGATGACCGTGGCCGCGTAGGCCGCCGATTTACCCACACCGGTGCCGGCTTGCACCACAGCGATGCCGCGCACCGGGCCAACGCCTGCACTGGGCACCCAGTCGGCTTGTTGAGCGGGTTGTGGGGTGTCGTCCTCCCAAGCCACGTCGGCCAAGGTCTGGGCGATGTGCGCGGCCATGTCGCGCTGACCGGGCCGCGAACGAAAGCCCTTGACCTGCGAGACCATGTGGTCAAACGCGCCCAAGGCCAAGGCCTCACGGGCCAAAGGCCCACTCAGCGCGGGGGCGTCACCGCTCAAAGCGGCCGAATCATCGGGCGAAACTGAAGACACACACCACCTTTTATCGGGCCAGACCATTGGAGCCCAGCCCCATTGTCCCAGAGCAGCGACCGTTACCATTGGGGCATGATCCAACTCGACCACGCCGCCACCCACCAAGCCTTGCCTTGGGGCCCCCTCATCGGCGCTTTGCGCGAACGTTTTGCCTTGGGCTGCGAAGTCCCCGCCCGCCACGTGCACGACATCCCCAACCCCGGCAGCACGCGCACCACCTCGCTCATCATGCCGGCCTGGATCCCGGGTCGCTGCTACGGCGTGAAGATCGTGAACATCGCGCAAAGCAACCAAGCCGCGGGCTTGCCCGGCCTGCACGCGAGCTACACCTTGTTTGACGCGCGCACCGGCGCGCCCTTGGCCCTGATCGACGGCACCGCGCTGACCACGCGCCGCACCGCCGCCGCCTCGGCCTTGGCCGCGTCCTTCATGGCGCGCGAAAACGCCCGTCACCTCTTGGTGGTGGGCGCCGGCGCCATCGCACGCTGTCTGCCCGATGCCTACCGCACGGTGCGCCCGATCGAGCGCGTGAGCGTGTGGTCGCGGCGCACCGACCAAGCCCAAGCCCTGGCGCGCGACTGGTGTGCCGCCGGTTGGGACGCGCAAGCCGTGACCGATTTGCCCAGCGCCTGCGCCGAGGCCGACGTGGTGAGCTGCGCCACCATGGCGCAAGAGCCGTTGATCCACGGCGCTTGGTTGCCCGAGGGCGTGCACCTGGACCTGATCGGCGGCTTCACGCCGAACATGCGCGAGGCCGATGACGCGTGCTTTGTGCAAGCCCGCTTGATGATCGACACCGAAGAGGCTTTGGTCAAAAGCGGCGACCTGCTCAGCCCGATGTCGCGCGGCGTGTTCACCGCCAACGATGTGCGCGGCACCCTGACCACCTTGTGCAAAGGCGTGGCCGTGGGCCGCAAAAATGCCCAAGAACGCACGGTGTTCAAATCGGTTGGTACCGCCTTGGAAGATTTGGCTGCGGCCATGCTGATCGTTTATCCGGCCGAGCGCTGATGCACGCCTGCCGAAAAGCGGGGACACCCGGCGGTCCCTAGCCCGTCAGTGGCGGGCCTGTCGCATCGCGGCAGTGGCCGCGGCCCATTGCGCGGGGAACTGCTCGGCCAAGCGACCGGCTTGCGCCACGTCCTCGTCCGGCAAGGTGTTCACCAAACGCTTGACCACCAAGATCGACGGCGCGTGGTCCTGCGCAGCCGACATTAAAAACCAGCTCAGGGCGGCCACGGGGTCCGCGTCCACACCGTCGCCATCCAAGTACATGGCACCCAAAGCGAACTGCGAGAGGGCCAAGCCTTGAGCGGCCGCCACGGCGTACCAGCTCAGGGCTTGCGCTTGGTCGGTGGCCACTCCGCGCCCATGAAAAAAGCAAGCACCCAAATTGTGTTGGGCTTGGGCGATGCCGGCTTGCGCCGCGGTGAGGTAGTGGGCCTGCGCTTGGACCGGGTCGGCGCTCACGCCTTGGCCTTGTTCGTAGGCCACGCCCAGGTTGAAGTGCGCCGTGGGGTTGCCCCGCTCGGCCGCGGCTTGGTTCAAGGCAAAGGCTTTTTCCAGCGACACCGCCACGCCCCAACCCTGGCGGTACCACGAAGCCATGCGCAACATGGCCTCTTCGTGGCCGAGCTCAACCGCGCGGTCCAGGTAGGCAAAGGCCAAGCGGCGGTTGGCTTCGATCGGGGCCAAGCCCTGCTCGTACACATCGGAGAGCAAGACCAAGGCGGGCGCGTGGTCGGCCGCCGCGGCCTGTTCCAAGAGCGCCATACCGGCGCGCACGTCCAAGTCGGCACCTTGGCCCGTCAGGCAAGCGCGGGCCCGCGCCAGCGTGTCGTCGCCGTCGCTCATGAACGGTAAAAGGCCTCGACCACGCCTTTGAGTTTGATCATCAGCGGTTGGCCTTTGCGGTCCAAGGTTTTGCCCGCAGGCACCTTGACCCAGCCTTCGCTGATGCAGTATTCCTCGACATCGAAACGGTCCTTGCCGTTCAAGCGCACGCCAATGTCGTGGGCCAGCACCGCGGGGTCGTGGTGCGGGCTGCGGGCGTCGATGGAGAGGTGGTCCGGCAGGGCCGGGCGGTCGGTGGAAGGGGTGCTGTTGTCGCTCATGCCCCTATTGTCCCAGAGACCGGCGGGGAAGTTGGGGCCTTGTTATGCTGGCTTGGTGCACATCCCCACTCCATGAAAACCGGCTTCAAAGGCAACAAACAACACCTGCCCAGCAAACCCTGCGCGGTGTGCGGCCGCGACATGACGTGGCGCAAAGCTTGGGCCAAGAACTGGGACTCGGTGCTGTACTGCTCCGACGCCTGCCGCCAACGCAAGCGCGAAGCACCCGATCGGAGCCCCGCATGAAAGCGCCGTTGCGCCACCTGGTCTTGGTGCTGGGCGACCAACTCAACGACGACGCCAGCGCCTGGGCCGACTTCGACCCAACGCAAGACGCGGTGTGGATGGCCGAGGTGATGGAAGAGTCCACGCACGTGCGCTCGTCCAAGGCCCGCACGGCCGTGTTTTTGAGCGCCATGCGCCACTTCGCGGCGCGCTTGCGCGCCAAGGGCTGGACGGTGCACTACAGCGAGCTCGACGACCCCCACAACACCGGCAGCTTGGCCGGCGAACTCACCCGCACCTTGGCCGCCCACCCCGCTCAGGCCTTGGTCATGACGGCGCCGGGCGATTGGCGCGTGCTGCAAGCCTTGCGCGGTGTGGCCAAAGCCCAAGGCTTGGCGCTGGAACTGCGCGACGACACGCACTTTTTTTCTACGGTACGCGAATTCGCACAACACGCCGAAGGCCGAAAGTCCATTCGCTTGGAATTTTTCTACCGCGAGCTGCGGCGCAAAACCGGCCTCTTGATGGACGGCGACCAACCGGTGGGCGGGCAGTGGAATTTCGACACCGACAACCGCGGGGCTTTTGGCGCCCAAGGCCCGGGCTTTGTACCGCCGCCCAGCCGCTTCGCGCCCGACGAGACCACACAAGCCGTGTTGCAACTGGTCTCGCAGCGCTTGGCGGACCACCCGGGCAGCCTGGCCTCGTTTGCTTGGCCGGTCACGCGCGAACAAGCGCTGCAGGCCTTGGCCGATTTCATCGAGCACCGCCTGCCCTCGTTTGGCCTGTACCAAGACGCGATGTGGCGCGGCGAGGCTTGGCTCTACCACTCGCACCTGTCGTGCGCGCTCAACCTCAAGCTGCTCAACCCGCGCGAGGTGGTGCTGGCGGCCCGGGCCGCTTGGCAAGCCGGCCTGGCGCCCTTGCCAGCGGTGGAAGGTTTTGTGCGGCAAGTCTTGGGCTGGCGCGAGTACGTGCGCGGGATTTACTGGACGCACATGCCCGATTACGCGGCGCGCAACGCGCTCGACGCGCAAGGCGCGTTGCCCGGTTTTTTCTGGGACGGGCAAACCGACATGGACTGTTTGCGCGACGCCATCGGCCAAACCCTGGAGCACGGTTACGCGCACCACATCCAGCGCTTGATGGTCACGGGCGTGTATGCGCACCTTTTGGGCGTCAAGCCGCAGGCCGTGCACGAATGGTATTTGGGCGTGTACGTGGACGCGGTCGAATGGGTGGAATTGCCCAATGTGCTGGGCATGAGCCAATACGCCGACGGCGGCCTCATGGCCAGCAAACCCTACGTGGCCACGGGGCAGTACATCGACCGCATGAGCAACCACTGCAAAGGCTGCCGCTTCAAACCCAAAGAATCCACCGGTCCCAACGCCTGCCCCTTCACCACCCTGTATTGGGACTACCTCTTGCGCCACGCCGAGACCTTGGCGCGCAACCCGCGCATGGCCTTGTCGCTCAAACACCTGGACCGCTTGGGCCCCGTGCAACGCCAAGCCATTCAAACCCAAGCCACCGACCACCGCCGCGCGGTGGGGAGCACCCCATGAACGACACCCCCACCGACACACTGACCGTGCTCTACGACGGCGCATGCCCTTTGTGCCAACGCGAAATTGCGCACGTGCGCGGCCTCACCGAGCGCCACCACTGCGCTTTACAGTTCGTCGACATCAGCCCCGGGTCTGAGGCTGCGGGGGTGTCGGATGACGAGCACACCGCTTTGATGGCGCGCTTTCATGTGCAGCGCAGCGACGGCTCTCGCCTGAGCGGCGCGGCCGCCTTCGTGGCCATGTGGGCGCGCTTGCCCGGCTGGCGTTGGTTGGCGCGCTTGGCACAACTGCCCGGTGCCATGCCCGTGCTGGAGTTGGCCTACCGCGGCTTCCTGCGGGTGAGGCCATGGCTGCAAGCGCTGGCTCGGCGTTGAACCGAGGGGCGAAAAAAAAGTCCAGAGGACAAACGAACTGGGCATAGCGATCCCCGGTCCTGACCAGCCATTTGGCTGAGTGCCTTCCCCTTAAATCTGGTGATAAAAATTCAGGCAGCTTGACGCAAGGGTGTGGCCACAGCATGGCTTGAAAAATAATCCATGGCCGCTTGCACGCCAGAGCCGGCCAGCTTGATGCCAGCGAGCTTGAGGCCCATCTCGCAGCCTGCCAACGCACCCAACAGCGTGAGATCGTTGGTGTCGCCAAGGTGCCCAATGCGAAACATGCGGCCCTTGATGCGGCCTAGCCCAGTGCCCAGCGAGCAGTCAAACCGCTGATGAATAATCTTGCGCACCGAATCGGCGTCTACACCCTCGGGCATCATGACGCCGGTGAGGATGGGTGAGTACACCGCCGGGTCGGCGCATTGGATTGACAGGCCCCAGGCTCGGACTGCGGCACGCATGCCCTCACCCCAGCGCTTGTGCCGGGCAAACACCGCATCCAGACCATGGGCCATCAGCATGTCGCAGGCCTCTGAAAGGCCGTAAAGTAAGTTGGTGTTGGGCGTCGTCGGCCAGTACCCCGTCTGGTTCATCTCGATCATTTCGTCCCAAGCCCAGAAGGCCTTGGGCAGCGTGGCTTGCTTGCTGGCCGCAATCGCTCGCTCAGACAAAGCGTTAAAGCTGATGCCTGGCGGGAGCATCAGACCTTTCTGCGAGCCGCTGATAGACACGTCTACGCCCCACTCGTCGTGTCGGTAGTCTGCAGCGGCGAGGCCCGATATGGTGTCCACCAAGAGCAAGGCCGGGTGCTTTGCTGCGTCGATAGCGCGGCGCACGGCAGGAATATCGCTGGTCACGCCCGTGGAGGTTTCGTTATGGACAACACACACCGCTTTGATGCGGTGATGCGCATCGTTCTTCAGGCGCTCCTCGATGAGGTCGGCGCGCACCCCGTGGCGCCAAGCCTCGGAGCCGCTCAGCCCCATGACTTCGGTATTCAGACCCAAGCGCTGGGCCAACTTATTCCAAAGCGCTGCAAAGTGGCCGGTTTCGTACATCAGCACATGGTCACCAGCGCTGAGTGTGTTGACCAGCGCAGCTTCCCAAGCACCCGTGCCCGAGGACGGGTAAATCATCACCGGCTGACGGGTCTGAAACACTTGCTGCATATCGCCCAGCACCTTCAAACCCAAGGCCGCGAATTCCGGCCCCCGGTGGTCAATCGTGGGCAAGCTCATGGCACGCAGCACCCTGTCGGGCACGGGTGAAGGGCCTGGAATTTGAAGGAAGTGACGGCCAGTGGGGTGGTAATCAAGGGTCAACATGCAAGGGTTCCAAAAAATTCTTTTTTGCATACAAATTACATTGTTCAGCGCCAAGGCTTGAGGCGTGATGGTATTTACCCTTGAAATTAATGAAAAAATATGGGTTGAGGGTTGGCCAGTTTGTATTGACTACCCTAATTTTTGCATGCAAAATTTGAAAATGAGCGCTCACATCATCCACTTATCCGCCATTTCACGCCCCAACCTGCACGAGCAAGTGGCTCAGCGGCTGCGCGAAATGTTGGTCGAAGGTCGCATTGCACCCGGCGCCAAGCTCAACGAGCGCGAGCTCAGCGAGGTGCTCGAAGTCTCGCGTACGCCATTGCGCGAAGCCATCAAGATGCTGGCCGCCGAGGGTCTGGTGGAGTTGCTGCCAAACCGCGGCGCCATTGCGCTGGAGCTGAGCGAGGCCGACGTGCGCCACACCTTTGAAGTCATCGCCGGCTTGGAGGCCCAGTCGGGCGAGTTGGCGGCCGAACGCATCACGGAGGCCGAGCTGGCCGAAATCAAGGCCCTGCACTACGAAATGCTGGCCGCTTTCACGCGGCGCGACCTGCCAGTCTATTACCGGCTCAATTCGGCCATTCATGCGGCCATCAACACCGCCGCCAGAAACCCAGTGCTCAGCGCCACATACCGGCAGGTCAACACCCGCCTGCTGGCGCTGCGCTTCAAGTCCAACCAGGACGAAGCCAAATGGCAGGCCGCCATGCAAGACCATGAAGACATGATCACCGCCCTGAGCCGGCGCGACCCGGCGGCGTTGCGCGCCGTGCTGTTGGCCCACCTGTTCAAAAAACGGGATGTGGTGATGGCCCAATTGGCCGAATTCAGAAGCCAACCGCCGGCGGGCAAGGGATCGCAGGCATGAACGCCCCGCTAACCGCTGACGTTTCGCGCCAAGCGCAGGTCTATGACAAAGTAGCCCGCGCCAGCAATGAAGTTGCTGCCAGCTTGGCCGCCAGGCTGGCCAGCCAGACACAGGGAGAAGTGCTTTTCTCGGCGGCCGACCGCGGCCGCTACGCCACCGACGCCTCCATCTACCAGGCCATGCCGGTCGGCGTTTTTGTGCCGCGCAGCAGTGCAGATGTGACGCTGGCACTCGACATCTGTCGCGACCTCAAGGTGCCCATCGTGCCGCGCGGCGGTGGGACCAGTCAGTGCGGCCAGACCGTGGGGGCTGGTCTCGTGATCGACCACAGTAAGTATGTGCGGCAAGTGCTGAGTGTGGACACAGCAGCACGTACAGCCCTTGTCGAGCCCGGCCTGGTGCTGGATCACCTGAACGCGCAGCTTAAAAAGCACGGACTTTGGTATCCCGTGGACGTATCCACCAGCGCTCAAGCTTCGCTGGGCGGCATGGCCGGCAACAACTCTTGCGGCAGTCGCAGCATTGCCTACGGCAATATGGTTCACAACGTGCTGGGCGCCCAGGCTTGGACCTCGGACGGTACCCTGCTCAAACTGGGCGACCATGCCAGCAGCAACGGACCAGCCCGAGCGCTGGGCGAGTTTGTGAAGGGCCTGGCCGATGAGCTGAGCCCCGAGCTCCAGGTGCACTGGCCCAAAGTGATGCGCCGCGTTGGTGGGTACAACCTGGACATCTTCCACAACCAGAACGAGCGCCCCTACACGGCCGATGGCTCGGTCAATTTGGCGCATCTTCTGGTGGGTAGCGAGGGGACGCTGGCCCTGACCAAAAACCTCACCCTTCAGCTCAGCGAACTGCCCCGCGCCAAGGTATTGGGCGTGGTCAATTTTCCCAGTTTTTATGCGGCCATGGACTCGGCGCAACACATCGTCAAGCTGGGCGGAGGGCTGTCGGCAGTCGAGTTGGTGGATCGCACCATGATTGAGTTGTCGCTGCAAAACCCAGCCTTTGCGCCCACGGTGCGTGCGGCCCTGCTGGGCCAGCCCGACGCCATTTTGCTTGTCGAATTCTCGGGTGCATCCAAGGCTGATTTGCTGCCGCAAATGCGCGCACTGGTCGAGCTCATGGGCGACCTGGGCCTTCCTGGCTCAGTGGTCGAGATGGTCGAGGACGCACCGCAAAAAAACCTCTGGGAAGTTCGCAAGGCAGGCCTGAACATCATGATGAGCTTGAAAGGCGACGGCAAGCCGGTCAGCTTCATCGAAGACTGCGCGGTACCCCTCGTCCACCTCGCCGAATACACCGACGCGTTGACCGAAGTCTTCAAAAAACACGGTAGCAAAGGTACTTGGTACGCCCATGCATCGGTGGGCACGCTGCATGTACGACCCATTTTGGACATGCGCCGCGACGGACCGTCCAAGATGCGCGCCATTGCCGAGGAAGCCTCGGCGCTGGTGCGAAAGTTCAAAGGCGCCTACAGCGGTGAGCATGGTGACGGCTTGTGCCGGGGCGAATGGATTGAATGGCAGTTTGGTCCCCGCATCACACAGGCCTTCGGTCGCATCAAGGCCCACATGGACCCGCTGGGCCTTCTTTGCCCTGAGCGTATGGTGAATCCGCCCAAAATGGACGACACCTCGCTCATGCGCTTCGGCCAAAGCTACCGCGTGATTCCCATCAACACCGCCCTCGACTGGAGCGCCTGGGACGTACAAAACGACCCGATCACCGAGCAGATCAGTGCACCAAGGACCGGAGGTGATCCGGCCCAGGGCTTGGCCAAGGCCGTGGACATGTGCAACAACAATGGTCACTGCCGCAAGTTCGACGCTGGCACCATGTGCCCGAGCTACCGCGTCACACGCGATGAGCAGCACACCACACGCGGCCGCGCAAACACATTGCGGCTGGCGTTGTCAGGACAGCTTGATGGCGTCAACGAGCCTGACGGCCTGAGCAGCCAGGCCGTGCATGAAGCGCTGGCGCTGTGTGTGGGTTGCAAGGGCTGCAAACGCGACTGCCCCACGGGCGTGGACATGGCGAAGATGAAAGTGGAGGCGCTACACCACTACAAGGCCAAGCACGGGTACACGCTCAAGGACAAGCTCATTGCCAACCTGCCTGACTACGCGCACCTGGCCAGCCGCTTCGCGCCGCTGCTCAACCTGCGCGATCGCGTGCCCGGCTTGGCCAATCTGAGCGAGAACTGGCTGGGTCTGTCAGCCAAGCGCCAGCTACCGCAGTGGCGCAGCCGTACCAGCTTCAACACAGCCCACAGTGGGTCCAGCCGCGAGCAGTTACTGGGCGCAGCTCGGCCTGTGGTGCTGTTTGCCGACACCTTCAACGGCACCTTTGAAGCCGACAATGTGTCTGCTGCGCTCAAGGTGCTGCAGGCCGCCGGTTACACGGTCCACATTGCCACGAAGGCCAAACCCGACGGCCGCCACCTTTGCTGCGGACGCACGTATTTGGCCGCCGGCATGGTGGAAGAGGCCCGCGCCAAAGGCCGCGAGTTGATAGAGGCGCTGCTACCCTTTGCCCAACAAGGCATCGCCATCGTCGGGCTGGAGCCCTCTTGCCTGCTCACGCTGCGCGACGAACTGCTGGTCATGGGCCTGGGCGAGGACGCGCACACCGTGGGTGCGCAAGCTATGATGTTCGAGGAATTTCTCGCCCGCGAGGCCAAGGTCGGCCGGCTCGGTGAACTGAGCCAGCAACTCAAGCCAAGCACTGAGCCCATCTTGCTGCACGGCCACTGCCACCAAAAAGCCTTTGGCGCGGTCAGTCCCATCTTGGACGTTATCAAACTCATCCCTGGAGCGCAGCCGGAACTGATCGATTCCAGTTGCTGCGGCATGGCCGGCAGCTTTGGCTACGAGGCAAAGCACCATGCGGTGTCGATGCAAATGGCCGAGATCAGCTTGCTGCCTGCCGTGCGCGCTCGACCTGACGCCGTTGTCGTCGCCGATGGCACCAGTTGTCGCCACCAGATCAGGGACGGCGCTCAACGCGAAGCGGTGCACGTGGCGCAGTTGCTGGCCAGTCATTTGTGAGGTCTCGTTGTTGTGGGTAGGGCGTCAAAATACGCGCCTCTTCGCCAGACCTCCCTGTTTGGATCCCCGCGCCAGCTTGGCGGTCCATTGCGGCCCCCTGTACTGTCATTACCTGCTTCTGGTTGATTGACACAAGAAAAAGGCCGCTGAGCAGTGATGCCTAGCGGCCTTTGCCGTTGCGTGTGGTGGAGCTGGGGGGATTTGAACCCCCGTCCACAAGCCTTTTTCGTACAGTTCTACATGTGTAGTCGTCTGATTTGGATCTCACCGGATGTATCGCGCAGCGACACGCTACACACCCCGCCAGCACCCTTAGATCTCACACCACCCCAAGGTACCCGAGGTGATGCCAGCCCATATGATTTACCTTGCAGCCTGGACGGTCTTGCAACCGCCCTTGCCCAGCCTATCGGCCAACTGTTGCAAGGCTCGCTGGATTAAGCAGCGAGTGCGAAACGTTCGTCGTTTGCAGTTAGTTTTTTTTCTGCTGTTTTACGAGGATCAGAACCTCGACATGCCCTGCGACGCGTCCGAGCCCATGTCGAAACCAGTGCAGCCCCAGAATGGCCATTGTATGCCCAGGCGGTAATGCTGTGCAAAGAACCGTGGTGGTGCGGCTGGCGGGGATCGAACCCACGACCCTTGGCTTCGGAGGCCAATACTCTATCCACTGAGCTACAGCCGCACACAAACTCGATTCTACCAGTCACCCCCCAAGAAGACCCCTGTTTGAAAGGCCCGGTTCAGCGCGCTGGCTATAATTGGAGGCTGTATGGCATTTGACCAGCGACCCCACCATTCACGGCCTTTTGGCCTCTGCGAGGACATCATGAGCGACGCACACGAAGACCACACCGGCCCCATCAAAACGCCCACCCAGTTGCTCTGGACATCGTTTTTCTTTTTTGTCGCACCCGTTTTCATCATCATCGGCTTGGTTCACTTTGTCACCTCTGGTAACAAACCCGCGGCCGGTGCCGACACCTCCGAATTGGCGGTGGCCCAACGCATCGAGCGCGTGGGCACCGTGGAAGTGCGCGACGCCAACCGCCCCTTGGCGGCAGGCGCTGAGGTTTACAAAGCCCAATGCGCGGCGTGCCACGACGCCGGCTTGGCTGGCGCACCGAAGCTCGGTGACAAAGGCGCTTGGGCTGGCCGTTTGGGCCAAGGCTACGAGGGCCTGCTGACCTCGGCCCTCAAGGGCAAAGGCGCCATGGGCGCTCAGGGTGGTGGCGCTTACCGCGACCCCGAAATTGGCCGTGCCGTGGTGCACTTGGTTAACTCGGCCGGTGGCAACTTCCCAGAGCCACAAGCCCCAGCTGCTGCACCTGCCCAATAAACACAAGCTCGGTGCAAACGACAAGCCGGTCTCAGACCGGCTTTTTTTTCGCCTCGGCCAGGGCCTGAGGGCTTCGCACAAAGCCGCCCAAATTGGGCAACGCGCACGATGACCACGTTTGCAAGTCCCACTCACCATCCTCCACCCGCTGGGCGGCTTCGAGCATGTCGGCGGTGTGCACCAATCCCCATCCGCGTGAACTCACCAAGTACAAACGGCCACGCTCGTCGCACCCGGCTTGTGTGATTTCCACCGCCTCACCGGTGTGCGCACACACCCGGCCGTCGGGCATCAGCCGCCAGATCCACGGCGTGTCTTCCAGCTCCACGTACACGCGCTGAGGCCCGTTTTGAAAGTACCACTGGCCTTGTTCATCGGCCATGTAGTTGCGCCCAATGAAGGCGATGAGTTTGTCGTGCTGCAAGCGCGAGCCTTTGCGGCCGTGAGTCTGCGCGGCTTCGTCGCGCATGTACCAATCGCCCCGCGCATCCAAACCCAACCAGCCGTAACAATCCGGCACGTTGGGCCACTTGGCCATGGCGGCGACCACCAAGTCATCCATGCGTTTGCTCCCACCAATGCGCCACGGCTTCGGGCAAGGCCCGCACATCGCCCGGCCAAGCACCGCGGGCAAAACCGACGTGCCCACCCTGCGGTGGCTGCCACAAGGTCACGTCGGGACTGACATCGCCCACTTGCGGCAAAGAGCTGGTCGGCACAAACGGGTCGTTAAGGGTGTTGATGGCCAAGGCAGGCAGCCCGATGTGGCGCATCACGGGTTTGGCCGCGGCCCGACTCCAATAGTCGTCGGTGTCTTTGAAACCGTGCAAGGGCGCAGTGAAGACGTTGTCAAAATGGAACAAATCTTTGGCGCGCAGCGCCGCCTCCAGATCGAACAGCCCGGGGAACTGCTGCCACTTTTGCACCGCTTTGGGCTTCATGGTCCTGAGGAATCGCGGTGTGTAGACCCAGCGGTTGAAGCCGCGCCCAATGGCGTGACCGCTGGCGGTGAGGTCCAGTGGCGAGCACACACTCACCACCGAATCCACCACCCTCGACGCGGCGCCGCCGTGTTCGCCAGCCCAGCGCATGAGCGCATTGCCCCCGAGCGAAATGCCCACGGCGCGGCGCGAACGCTGGGGGTGCTGCTGCGCGAATCGCTTCAAGACCCCATCGATTTCTTCGTGATCGCCCGAGTGGTAGGCACGGGGTGCGCGGTTGATCTCGCCCGAGCAGCCGCGAAAGTGCACCAAAGCGAAAGCCCAGCCGCGCTGCTGCGCGACCGTGGCCATGGCTTGCACGTAGTGGCTCTCGACATTGCCCTCTAAGCCGTGGAACATCACCACCAAAGGCGCTTGTTCGTCCACGGCGTGCTCGCTGTGATCGATGTCGATGAAGTCGCCATCGGGCGTGTCCCAACGCTCCCGGTGCCAACAGGGTGCCGCTTGGGGCTCGTGGCTGTGCGCCACTTTGGCCGACCAAATGGTTTGCGCGTGGCCTCCAGGCAACCACCAAGGGGCTTGGTACTGCATGGCGCCTTCAGTGCAAGACCGGTGTACTGATCGAGACATCCGGGGGTTCGGTGCGCGTGCCGGGGCTGGCGTGGTGCGCGACCATGCGCCAGCCTTGTGCAGTTTTGGCATAGACGTTGGTGGCCACCACCCAGGCTTGTTGCACACCGTCGTCGCTCATGACCTCAACGCGCTCCACCACGCTGTGCACGCTGCAAGCGCCGACGTCGGCGCGCCGCACTTTTTCGGGGTGGGCCATGACCGGGCCGTTGGCAAACAAGGCCTCAAAGCCGGCGCGGACCTCGGCGTGCCCCACCAAACGGGGACCGCCCGGGTGCACGCAGATGACCTCGTCTTCGTCGTTCCAACAGGCCATCAAGCGGTCGATGTCGCCTTGTTGCAAGGCTTCGTAAAAAGCGACTTCGGTGTCGTCCGGGGTTCCCGGTGGGAGTTTGACTTTGGGCATTCGCGCATTGTGTCACGCGCCGCGCAGACAACAAAAAACCGGCAAGGGGCCGGTTTTTTGAGGAAACGATCCGCAGGAATCACTTCTTTTGGCGGTACTTGCGCAGGGCGGAGAGTTGGGCGGCCAGGATGGCGAGCTCGGACGTGGCCATGGCCATGTCGATGTCGCTCTTGGCGTTTTTCAAGGACTCTTCGGCTTGCTTGCGCGCATCGTTGGCCTTGGCTTCGTCCAAGTCTTTGCCGCGGATGGCGGTGTCGGACAAGACGGTCACATGGTGGGGTTGCACTTCCAGAATGCCACCCGCCACGAACACGAATTCTTCGCTGCCATCTTCTCTTTCGATGCGCACGGCGCCGGGCTTGATGCGCGTGATGAGCGGCGTGTGGCCGGGCATGATGCCCAGTTCGCCAGACTCACCAGGCAGCGCGACAAATTTGGCCATGCCCGAGAAGATCGACTCCTCGGCGCTGACCACATCAACCTGGATGGTGCTCATGGGTTCTCCTGTAAAAAGCCGCGATTAGGCCGCGAGCTTTTTGGCTTTCTCGAAGGCTTCGTCGATGGTACCGACCATGTAGAAGGCCTGCTCGGGCAGGTGATCGCATTCACCGCTGGCGATCATCTTGAAGCCACGGATGGTTTCTTTCAAAGGCACATACTTACCAGGCGAGCCGGTGAAGACTTCAGCAACGTGGAAGGGCTGCGACAAGAAACGTTGGATCTTGCGAGCGCGGGCCACGGCCAGCTTGTCTTCAGGGGCCAATTCGTCCATGCCCAGAATCGCGATGATGTCGCGCAGTTCTTTGTAGCGCTGCAAGGTGCCTTGCACGGCGCGGGCGGTTTCGTAGTGCTCAAGGCCCACGACCAAGGGGTCCAACTGACGGCTGGTGGAGTCCAGTGGATCGACCGCAGGGTAAATACCCAAGGCAGCGATGTCACGGCTCAACACAACGGTGGAGTCCAAGTGGGCGAAGGTGGTGGCGGGCGATGGGTCGGTCAAGTCGTCCGCGGGCACGTACACGGCCTGGATGGAGGTGATCGAACCGACTTTGGTCGAGGTGATGCGCTCTTGCAAGCGGCCCATTTCTTCGGCCAGGGTAGGCTGGTAGCCCACGGCGGAAGGCATGCGGCCCAGCAAAGCGGACACTTCGGTACCGGCCAAGGTGTAGCGGTAAATGTTGTCCACGAAGAACAACACGTCACGGCCTTCGTCACGGAAGGATTCGGCAATGGTCAGACCGGTCAAGGCCACGCGCAAACGGTTGCCTGGTGGCTCGTTCATCTGACCGTAGACCATGGCCACTTTGGATTCGGGCAGGTTCTCCAAGTTCACGACGCCGGAGTCGGCCATCTCGTGATAGAAGTCGTTACCTTCACGGGTACGCTCACCCACACCAGCGAACACGGACAAACCGCTGTGCGCCTTGGCGATGTTGTTGATGAGTTCCATCATGTTCACGGTCTTGCCCACACCGGCGCCACCGAACAAGCCCACCTTACCGCCTTTGGCGAAGGGGCAGACCAAGTCGATCACTTTGATGCCGGTTTCCAGCAGCTCTTGCGAAGGCGACAGTTCGTCGTACGCAGGGGCTTTGCGGTGGATGGGGGCGGTCAGGCTCTGGTCAACCGGGCCACGCTCGTCGATGGGTGTGCCGAGCACGTCCATGATGCGGCCCAAGGTCGCCTTGCCCACGGGCACGGTGATGTTGGCGTGGGTGTTGGTGACCAACATGCCGCGGCGCAGGCCGTCAGAAGAACCCAGGGCAATGGTTCGCACCACGCCGTCACCGAGTTGCTGCTGAACTTCCAACGTCAGGGCGGAACCTTCCATTTTCAGTGCGTCGTAGACGCGGGGCATTTGGTCGCGAGCGAACTCGACGTCGACCACTGCACCGATACACTGAACAATCTTGCCTTGTACTTGAGCCATGATTGAAACCTTCTCTGTTATCTAAATTCTGTTGAACGCTGCTTCAGACCGCTGCGGCACCGGCCACGATTTCTGAGAGCTCTTTGGTGATGGCGGCTTGGCGGGTCTTGTTGTAGACCAGCTTGAGTTCACCGATGACGCTGCCGGCGTTGTCGGTGGCCGCTTTCATGGCCACCATGCGCGCCGACTGTTCGGACGCCATGCTTTCGGCCACCGCCTGATAAACCTGCGCCTCAATGTAGCGAACCAACAACTCGTCGATGACGGTTTGTGGGTCGGGTTCGTACAGGTAGTCCCAATCGCGTCCGCCCGCACCGGCTTGCATTTCTGCAGCGCTCAAAGGCAGCAATTGCTCGACGACCGACTCTTGCTTCATCGTGTTGATGAACTTGGTGTAGCAGAGGTAGACGGCGTTGATTTCGCCGGCCTCGTACGCGTCGAGCAGCACCTTGACGGGGCCGATCAGGCGTTCCATGTGAGCGGTGTCGCCCAAACCGATGGCGTGCGCCACCACTTTGGCACCCACCCGATTCAAGAAGCCAAAGCCCTTGTTGCCGATGGCCACGGTGCGGACGTCCAAACCTTGGGCTTGCACCTCTTTGATTTTGGTCGTGGTGGCACGTAAAACGTTGGTGTTGAGGCCTCCGCACAAACCTTTGTCGGTGGTCACGACCACAAAGCCTGCGGCTTTGCCTTCGTTTTTCACCATGAAGGGGTGGCTGTACTCGGGGTTGGCCAAACTGAGGTTGCCCACAATTTGGCGCACTTTTTCACTGTACGGGCGGGTTGCGCGCATCCGGTCCTGCGCCTTGCGCATTTTGGAAGCGGCGACCATTTCCATGGCTTTGGTGATCTTCTTGGTGTTTTCCACCGATTTGATCTTGCCGCGAATTTCCTTACCTGCTGCCATTGCTGCTCCTTTGTCGGGTCAATGGGCCGGTTCAGTACGTGCCGGTTTTCTTGAAGTCGGCGATGGCGGTGGCGAGCTGGGCTTCAGCGTCCTTGTCCATGGCCTTGTCGGTTTCGAGCTTGGTCAACAAAGCGGCGTGCTTTTGCTTGAGGAAGTCGTGCATACCGGCTTCAAAGGACAGAATCTTCTTGACGTCGATGTCGTCCATATAACCCTTGTTCACGGCAAACAGCGTCGACGCCATCAAACCGATCGACTGGGGGCTGTACTGGGCTTGCTTGAGCAATTCGGTCACGCGGGCACCGCGGTCGAGTTGCTTGCGGGTGGCTTCGTCCAAATCGGAAGCGAACTGCGCGAACGCAGCCAATTCGCGGTACTGGGCCAAGTCGGTGCGGATACCACCGGAGAGGTTCTTGATCAGTTTGGTCTGGGCAGCACCACCGACGCGCGACACCGAAATACCGGCGTTGATGGCGGGGCGGATACCGGCGTTGAACAAGCTGGTTTCCAAGAAGATCTGACCGTCGGTGATCGAGATCACGTTCGTGGGCACGAAAGCCGACACGTCACCCGCTTGGGTTTCGATGATGGGCAGTGCGGTCAAGGAACCGGTCTTGCCTTTGACGGCGCCTTTGGTGAAGGCTTCGACGTAGTCGGCGTTCACGCGGGCAGCGCGCTCGAGCAAACGGCTGTGGAGATAGAACACGTCTCCAGGGTAGGCTTCGCGGCCTGGTGGACGGCGTAGCAACAAAGACACTTGGCGGTAAGCGACGGCTTGCTTGGACAGGTCGTCGTACACGATCAGGGCGTCTTGGCCACGATCGCGGAAGTATTCACCCATGGTGCAGCCAGAGTAGGCCGACAGGTACTGCATCGCAGCGGATTCAGAAGCCGAAGCGGCCACGACGATGGTGTAGTCCATCGCACCGGCTTGCTCAAGGGCGCGCACCACGTTTTTGATCGACGAGGCTTTTTGGCCAATCGCGACGTAGACGCAGGTCATGTTCTGACCTTTTTGGTTGATGATGGCGTCGATGGCCACGGCGGTTTTGCCGGTCTGGCGGTCGCCAATGATCAATTCGCGCTGGCCACGGCCCACGGGCACCATGGAGTCGATCGACTTCAAGCCGGTTTGCACAGGCTGGTCCACCGATTTACGTGCGATCACACCCGGCGCGACTTTTTCGATCACGTCGGTCATCTTGGCGTTGATGGGGCCTTTGCCGTCGATGGGCTGACCCAAGGCGTTGACCACACGGCCAATCAGCTCAGGGCCCACGGGCACTTCCAAAATGCGGCCTGTGCACTTGACGGTTTCGCCCTCAGAGATGTGTTCGTACTCACCCAAAATCACGCAGCCGACAGAGTCGCGCTCGAGGTTCAGGGCCAAGCCAAAAGACGGTACGCCGTCTTTGTTGGCGGGGAATTCCAACATTTCGCCCTGCATCACATCGGACAAGCCGTGGACGCGAACGATACCGTCGGTGACGGACACGACGGTGCCTTGGTTGCGCACATTGCTCGAAGCGCTGAGGCCTTCGATGCGCGACTTGATCAATTCGGAAATTTCGGCTGGATTGAGTTGCATGGCTCTTTCCTTCTTTCGTAAGTTGTGACGCTGTAGACGCTAAGGGGCTTGGGCCGCGCTTAAGCGGTCAAGGCCACTTTCATTTGTTCAAGACGGGCTTTGATCGAGGTGTCGAGCACTTCATCGCCCACCACCACACGAACACCACCAATGAGTTCGGGTTGCACTTCAACGCGCAGGTTGAGCTTGCGTCCAAAACGCTTTTCCAAAACACCGGACAAGCCAGACAAAGCCGCAGCATCCATGTCAAACGCGCTTTGCACCACAGCATCGAAGCTACCGGCTTGGGCGTTTTTCAGGACGTTGAACTGTCGGGCAATTTCAGGCACAGCAGCCAAGCGACCGTTTTCAATCACCAGACGCAAAAATTGGCGCCCTTGTTCGGACAGTTTGGCCTTGGCCACGCCCGTGACGGTGTCGAACACTTGGTCGACGGTCGCTTTGGGGTTGTCGGCAAACTGGCGCAGTTGGTCGTTGGCAGCGATCGCAGCGAGCTCTTCGAGCCACGCCGCGGTGGCGGGTGCGTCGGCCTTGGCGGCTTGGAAAAGCGCTTCGGCGTAGGGACGTGCAATGGTGGCGAGTTCGGCCATGGTGGGTCTATTCCTGACGGGGGATCAGAGTTCGGTCTTCAGGCGATTGAGCAAGTCGGCGTGAACACCGGCGTTGACTTCTCGCTTGAGGATTTGCTCGGCACCCTTGACGGCCAAGGCAGCCACTTCTTCGCGCAAGGCCTCGCGGGCTTTGACGATTTGCTGTGCGGCTTCTTGTTCGGCGTTGGCCACAATCTTGGCGGCTTCCATCGTAGCTCGCGCCTTGGCTTCTTCAATGACGGTTATGGCGCGACGTTCGGCATCGGCCAGGCGGGTGGCGGATTCGTTGCGCGCTTGGCTCAACTCTTCCTCGACACGCTTGTTGGCCACGGCCAGTTCGGTTTTGGCCATTTCTGCAGCAGCCAGACCTTCGGTGATTTTCTGAGCGCGCTCATCCAAGGCTTTGGCGATGGGAGGCCACACGAAATTCATCGTGAACCAAACCAAGATCGCAAAAACGATGGCTTGCGCGAACAGGGTTGCATTGATATTCATCGCAACGCCTTTCTGTCTGATAACAAGAGTGTTGACTCAACTGCTGCAACGAGGGTGCTGAAAACAGCTCGGCGATTTGTGCCACCGACCCACTCACCACGCACCCGCGTGGTGCAGCAAACCCAATTACAGCGTGAAGGGGTTGGCGAACGCGAACAGCAGGGCAATGGCCACGCCGATCAGGAAAGCCGCATCGATCAGACCAGCCAAAATGAACATTTTGGCCTGCAAGTCGTTCATCAACTCAGGCTGACGAGCCGAAGCTTCCAAGAACTTGCCACCCATCAAGCCGATACCGATCGAAGCGCCGATTGCGCCCAAACCAACGATAAGACCGCAAGCCAGTGCGACGAGACCCAGAATGTTTTCCATGATGACTCCTTTGAGTACGAAAGTTAAAAAGAAAGGGAACGAAACAGAAACACAGTACGCGAGTTAAGACGCGTCTTCAGTGCGCATCATGCGCTTGACCCAGATAAATCAAGGTCAGCATCATGAAAATAAACGCCTGCAAGGTGATCACCAAGATGTGGAAAAGGGTCCACACCGTGCCGGCGATCAAGTGCCCGACGAAGAACACGCCACCGCTGATGGACAAGGCAGCAAATCCACCCAGCAACGCAATCAGCATGAACACCAGTTCACCCGCGAACATGTTGCCAAACAACCGCATGCCGTGCGAAACGGTCTTCGCCACGAACTCGATCATTTGCATGAAGAAGTTGATCACACCCAAAATCAACGCCCAGAAGGGGTTTTTGCTGGTGCCGAAGGGCGCCGACACCAATTCGTGCGCCCAGCCGCCCAAACCTTTGATCTTGATGTTGTAGAACAAGCAAAGCAGAAGGACAGAGACAGAAAGCCCCAGGGTGGTCGACAAGTCGGCGGTGGGCACCACGCGCAAGTAATCCTTGAAGCCCATGGCCGGACCAGCGCTGTGCCAAATTTGGGGCAACAAATCCACGGGGACCATGTCCATGAAGTTCATCAAGAAAATCCAGACAAACACCGTCAACGCCAAAGGAGCGATCAATTTGCGGCTGTTGGCGTTGTGAATCACGCCTTTGGCCTGAGCCTCGACCATTTCAACCATCAGCTCTACCGCCGCCTGAAACCGACCCGGGACACCAGCGCTGGCTTTGCGAGCCGCCGACCACAGGACGAAGCACATCAACAAGCCCAAGACGACGCTGACCACAATCGAATCCACATTGATGACGGAGAAGTCAACAATCGATTCTTGATTCTTGTTCGTCAAATGAACAAGGTGGTGGCGAATGTAATCACCCGCGGTGAGAGTTGCACCTTCAGCTGCCATGTCTGTTACACCAATTTATAAATCAACGACGACGTTTGGTTTGAACATACAGAACCCAACCAAACACCTTAAGAACCACCACCAAGCCAGCCACCAGTGCCAACCAGTTCACAGCTTCCATCAGCACCGGCGCCAACCCCAACAGGACCAACACCAGCACCAGCTTGATGCCTTCCCAGAGGAAAAAGTTCGCCAACGAAGCCTTCGCTTCGCCCGAAACCTGACGGGCCAACGCACTGGATGTCACACCCCAGGCCATCAAAGCGGAAGGCAACACCACCGCTGCAGCGCCATACAACACCGACTTCACCACCACGGGATCCGACGTCAGCCATTCGGCCAACACCACCAAAACCACGGCAGACAACGCCTGCCACACCAGAAGCCAGCGCAAGGACAAAGCCGCTTGCGAGCTTCGCCACTGCCTCGCTTCTTCGCGTGTCAATGGCTTGAAATTCTCTTCTGCCGCCCCATCTGCATACACAGTATCGACGATACAAGGGTTCGCCAGGCTGTTCTCGGACTTCTGCGCCGGGTGAGGGATTGTGTCCATCTCAAATTACAGCCAAGTTACAGGATATTCAACGCACATTCTAAGCCAGCAGAGTCCGTGATTATACGTATAAACCCGGACCAAAAGTCAAGCATCCAACCGATAATTGCTTCATGACCCGTTCGCACGACATTCCGCCTGAGCAATCCCTCATTGAGTACCCCTGCCGCTTTCCCATCAAGGTCATGGGCAGCAACTCGGCCGAATTTGTGGCGGCCATGACCCACATCGCCCAAGCCTTCGAGGCCAGCTTTGACCCCGATCTCCATTTGGAACAGCGCCCCAGCCGCGCGGGCAACTACATGGGCTTGACCGTGTCGATCCACGTTCACCACCGAGAACAACTCGACGAGGTGTACCGCACCTACACCACCCACCCGATGGTGAAATACGTGCTGTGAGCGCCTTGCAGATCCGCGATTGGGGGGTGATGGATTGCGCCACCACCGCGCAGGCCATGGCCGACTTCACGGCCCAACGCAGCGATACAACCCCGGATGCCCTCTGGGTTTGCGAACACCCACCGGTGTTCACGCAAGGTTTGGCGGGCCAACTCGACCACCTGCTCGCACCGGGCGACATCCCGGTGCTCGCCACCAACCGCGGCGGCCAAGTGACCTACCACGGCCCCGGACAGGTGGTGGCCTATCCCCTCATCGACCTCAAGCGGGCAGGCTACTTCGTCAAAGAGTACGTCTACAAACTCGAAGAAGCCATCATCCGCACCCTGCGCCACTGGGACGTCACCGGCCACCGCGTGAATGGCGCACCGGGCATTTACGTGCGCATGGACGATCCGTTTGGTCACGGCATGCTCGCACAACGCCCCCAGCGGCGCGAGCCCGGCAGCCCACCGCCCGAACCCGACTTCACCGGCTTGGGCAAGATCGCGGCGCTGGGCATCAAGGTCAGCCGCCACTGCACTTACCACGGCCTGTCGCTCAACGTGGCGATGGACCTATCACCCTTTAAGCGCATCAACCCCTGTGGTTATCGGGGCTTGCAGACCGTGGACCTTTCTACAATCGGGGTGAACGCCGCTTGGGACGAGGTCGCGTCGGTGCTGAGCCAACAGCTCAGCGTCACCCTCGCCCCCTGATGTTTCGGTAACCCCCACGCAGGCACAGCACATGAGCACCACCGACCAGCCTTACGACGCCACGGCCAAACAAAAAAGCCAGGCCAAAACCTCGCGCATCCCGATCAAAATCGTGCCCGCCGAAACGCTGAAAAAACCCGATTGGATCCGCGTCAAAGCGGGCTCGCCGAGCACGCGCTTCTACGAAATCAAAGACATTTTGCGCAGCAACAAATTGGTCACGGTGTGTGAAGAGGCCAGCTGCCCCAACATCGGCGAGTGCTTTGGCAAAGGCACGGCCACCTTCATGATCATGGGCGACAAGTGCACGCGCCGCTGCCCGTTTTGTGACGTCGGCCACGGACGCCCCGACCCGCTGGACGTGGATGAGCCGGACAACTTGGCCAAGACCATCGCCCAACTCAAGTTGCAATACGTGGTGATCACCAGCGTGGACCGCGACGACTTGCGCGACGGCGGTGCCGGGCACTTTGTGACGTGCATACAAAAAACCCGCGCGCTCTCGCCACACACGCAAATCGAAGTGCTGGTGCCCGACTTCCGTGGCCGCGACGACCGCGCCTTGGAGATCCTCAAGGCCGCGCCGCCCGATGTGATGAACCACAACTTGGAAACCGTGCCCCGCTTGTACAAAGAAGCGCGCCCCGGCTCGGACTACCAGTTCTCGTTGAACCTGCTCAAGAAGTTCAAAGCCCTGTTTCCGAACATCCCCACCAAGAGTGGATTGATGGTGGGCTTGGGTGAAACGGACGAAGAAATCTTGGCCACCATGCGCGACATGCGCGCACACGGCATCGACATGCTGACGATTGGCCAATACCTCGCGCCCAGCGGCCACCACCTGCCGGTGCGCCGCTACGTCCACCCCGACACCTTCAAGATGTTCGAAGCGCAGGCCTACGAAATGGGCTTCAGCCACGCGGCCGTGGGCGCCATGGTGCGTTCGAGCTACCACGCCGACCAACAAGCCCACCAAGTTTTGGCCGACAAAGCCTGAACGTGCCCGCCAACCTGCTCGCCTTGGGCGCGATTGCACTGTGGGCCAGCCTGGCCGCGCTGGGCGTCTCGCTGTCTCACGTCCCACCGTTTTTGCTCACGGGCATTGCGCTGCTCATCGGCAGCCTGATCGCCTTGCCACTGTCGGGTTGGGATTGGCGCCAATGGCGCGTGCCCGCCGGCGCACTGGCCATGGGCGTCTACGGCCTGTTTGGTTTTCACTTTTTGTTGTTCATTGCCTTGCGCAACGCACCGCCCGTGCCCGCCAATTTGATCAACTACCTCTGGCCCTTGGGCATGGTCGTGTTGGCGCCGTGGTTGTTACCGGGCAAACGCCTCACACGTCGCCACCTGCTGGCGGCCCTGCTGGGCTTTGCCGGTGCGGCCTTGGCCATCGTGGGTGGGCGTGGCGAGTCCGTGGATGTGGTTTGGGCGTGGGGCTATTTGCTGGCCTTGGCCTCGGCCTTTGTGTGGGCCACTTACTCCTTGCTCACGCAGCGCGTACCGCACTTCCCCACCGCCGCCATCGGCAGCTTTGCCGCCGTCTCGGGCGTGCTGTCCTTGTTGTGCCACTGGTGGCTGGAAAGCCCCGTGCACTTGACGGCGCAAGACTGGGGACTCATGGCCCTGCTCGGCTTGGGGCCCTTGGGCAGCGCTTTCTTTTTGTGGGACGCCGCACTCAAACGCGGCGACGCCCAACAGATTGGGGTGTTGAGTTTCCTCACCCCCTTGCTGTCAACCTTGGTGTTGTTGGGCGTTCGTGGTGAGCGCCCCAGCGCCAGCGTGGTGCTGGCGGCATTGATGATTGTGGGCGCGGCGGCGGTTGCGCGGCGCGCCGACTCAAAGATTTGACAACAGACCGCGCGTTTCAATGAAGCGCGCCACCTCATCCAAACCCGACAAGGTCTTGAGGTTGGTCATGACCCAAGGCCGCTTGACCGGGTCGGGTCGCATGCGCTCGGTGTCGGCTTTCATCACGTCCAAGTTGGCGCCCACGTAGGGGGCCAAGTCGGTTTTGTTGATGACAAACAGATCGCTTTTGGTGATGCCGGGCCCCCCTTTGCGGGGGATTTTCTCCCCCGCGGCGACATCGATCACATAGATCGTCAGGTCGCTCAGCTCGGGGCTGAAGGTGGCGGCCAGGTTATCCCCGCCGCTTTCAATGAACACGATGTCGGCGTTGGGGAAGCTCACCAACATGCGGTCAATCGCCTCCAGGTTGATCGATGCGTCTTCGCGAATGGCGGTGTGCGGGCAGCCCCCCGTCTCCACCCCCATGATGCGTTCCGCGGGCAAAGCCCCGCTGACGGTGAGCAAGCGCTGGTCTTCTTTGGTGTAGATGTCGTTGGTGATGGCGATCAAATCCCAGCGTTCGCGCATGTGTTTGCACAGCATTTCCAGCAAGGTGGTCTTGCCCGAACCGACCGGCCCGCCAATGCCCACACGCAAGGGCGGCAAGGTTTTGGTGCGGTTGGCAATGTGGTGCAAGGCAGTGGTCATGATCGAAACAGTCGTGAGTATTGGGTTTCGTGTTGGGCCGAGGCGATGGCCAACATGGGGCTGAAGTTTTGTCGGTCTTTGTCGGTGGTGGCCAGCGCCCGGGCCACGGCCGCGGGGATGTTGTGCACCAACTGCGCGAGCATGCGCTGCCCGGCGTTCTGCCCCAAGGGCACGGCTTTGAGTGCGGCTTGGGTCATGTTTTCAGCCCAGCCAAAGGCGTAACTGTGCAGAGCTGCCGAGGGTGCCGCTCCCGTTTGGGCCAAGGCCAAGGCCATGACCATGGGATAGGTGCTGGGCATGGCTTGGGCACAGGCTTGTTGCGATGGCGTCAAGCGTTCCAGGTTGCGCAACCAATCCAACAAAGACCGGCCCATCTGTTCGGTTTGCAAACGCATTTCGGCACTTTCTCGTGTCGCCAACACCCAACGGTTGAGCGCTTGCAAACGCTCGATGTCCATGGACCGCCAGGCCGACATGGCCTGCGCGATCAAGGCCATGTCGCCGCGCGACTGACTCAGGTTCAATTGGTCGACCAACCACCGCGTGGCGCTTTCGGCATCGCTCACCCAACCGTGCTCGATCGCGGACTCCAAGCCTTCGGAATACGAAAAAGCCCCAATGGGCAAAGCCGGCGAGGCCAACCACATGAGTTGCACGGCATCGGGTGTCATGGGTGCGGATGTGGGTGAGCATGGGCGTGTCCCAGCATGGCACTGTCGCCGTAAGCGCCACCTTCTGGCTCAAAGGGCGCGTGGGTCTCGTGCACGTTCAGGTGCCAGCTGCGCAGCAAATCGGCCAAGACGTGGTCGGGCTCGATCTGCAAACAGTCGCGCTGCAATTCCATGGGCACGTGCCGGTTGCCCAAATGGTATGCCGCCCGCATGAGATCAAACGCGCTGCCATGGACCGAACCAACCGTGATGCGCAACACCGCTTGTGGCGCGGCCTCTGCGCGCAACCACTGATTGCACTGGGAGAGCAAGACATCACCGCCGCGCACCACCGTGCCCCTGGGTAAAAACACCGCCACCGAACGCCCTTGGCTGTCGTGCGCATGGAAGCGGCTTTTTTGTCGGGTGTCCCAATCCAAACTCACATGCGGGCTGCGCCGGATCACGCTGGGTGCCAAGCCTTGGCCTTGAGACAAACAACGGTTGACGATCAACATGGTCTTAAAACAAAAAATAGCGTTGCGCCATCGGCAAGCGCGTGGCGGGCTCACACGTCAGCAGCACACCATCGGCGCGCACGGTGTAGCGCTGGGCATCGATTTCCATCACCGGCAAATGGGCGTTGTGCACCATATCGGTTTTGTTGATGCGCCGACAACCCTGCACCGCCACCGTGGTTTTGTGCAGGCCGTAGCGCTGCGCCACACCGGCGGCTTGCGCGGCTGGCGACACAAAACTCAAGCTGCCCTTGGCCAAGGCGCCGCCCAGCGCGCCAAACTGCGGCCGGTAGTGCACCGGCTGCGGCGTGGGGATGGAGGCGTTGGGGTCACCCATGGCCGCCAACGCGATGCTGCCGCCCTTGAGCACCACCGTGGGTTTGACGCCAAAGAAAGCAGGCTTCCACACGACGATGTCGGCCCATTTGCCCACCTCGATCGAGCCCACGATGTGCGAGATGCCGTGCGCAATCGCCGGGTTGATGGTGTATTTGGCGATGTAGCGTTTGACGCGGAAGTTGTCGTGGCGACTGCTGTCGCCGTCGAGCGCGCCGCGTTGGCTTTTCATTTTGTCGGCCGTTTGCCAAGTGCGGATGACGACCTCGCCCACCCGGCCCATGGCCTGGCTGTCGCTGCTCATGATGCTGATGGCACCCATGTCGTGCAGGATGTCTTCGGCCGCAATGGTTTCGCGGCGGATGCGGCTTTCGGCAAAGGCCAGGTCTTCGGGGATGGCCGGGTCGAGGTGGTGGCAGACCATCAGCATGTCCACATGCTCGTCGAGGGTGTTGACGGTGTAGGGCATGGTCGGGTTGGTGCTCGAAGGCAAAAAGTTGGCTTCACCCACCACGCGGATGATGTCGGGCGCGTGCCCACCGCCCGCACCTTCGGTGTGAAAGGCACACAGCGTGCGGCCCTTGGTCGCAGCAATGGTGTCTTCGACAAAGCCCGATTCGTTGAGCGTGTCGGAGTGGATGGCCACTTGGGTATCGGTCTCGTCGGCCACGTCCAGGCAGTTGCTGATGGCGCTCGGTGTGCTGCCCCAGTCTTCGTGGAGTTTCAAGCCAATGGCCCCGGCCTCAATTTGTTCGCGGGCCGGCTCGGGCCGACTCACATTGCCCTTACCCAAAAATCCGATGTTCATGGGCAGGCCATCGGCGGCCTGAAGCATGCGCTCGATGTGCCAAGCCCCTGGCGTGCAGGTGGTGGCAAAGGTGCCGGTGGCAGGCCCGGTGCCGCCGCCGAGCATGGTGGTGATGCCCGAGGCCAAGGCCTCGTCCACCTGCTGCGGGCAGATGAAGTGGATGTGGCTGTCGATGCCGCCGGCGGTGACGATGTGGCCTTCGCAACTGATGATCTCGGTGCCCGCGCCGATGACGATGTCCACGCCGGGCTGAACATCGGGGTTACCGGCTTTGCCAATCGCCACGACGCGACCGTCTTTGAGGCCAATGTCCGCCTTGACGATGCCCCAGTGCTCGATGATGAGCGCGTTGGTCAGCACCGTGTCGACCGCGCCCTCGGATCGGGTGCGTTGTGATTGCGCCATGCCGTCGCGGATGGTTTTGCCGCCACCGAATTTGGCTTCTTCACCGTAGGCACCCGCGCGCAGCGTGAAGTCCTGCTCCACCTCGACCATCAAGCCCGTGTCGGCCAGTCGAACGCGGTCGCCCACGGTGGGTCCGTACATGTCGGCGTAAGCGCGTTTGTCGATGTGGGCCATCAGAGCTTTCCTTGAACCAGGCCGCGAAACCCGATCACCGTTCGGTCACCGGCCAAATCCACCAACTCGACCGTGCGTTGCTGGCCCGGCTCAAAGCGGATTGCCGTGCCACTGGCGATGTTCAGGCGCATGCCACGTGCGGCCTCACGGTCAAAGCCCAAGGCCGCATTGGTTTCGGCAAAGTGGTAGTGCGAGCCCACCTGGATCGGTCGATCGGCGGCGTTGATCACCACCAACACGCAGGTGCGCCGCCCAGGGTTGAGCGTGTGGTCACCTTCATCGATGAACATTTCGCCGGGAATCATGGCGACACCCTCACTGGCGCGACAACCACAGCGCCACGGCCACAGCCACCGCTAGCGCCACAAATCCAAACGCATCGCTGGCGTGCCAATGTCCGCCGACCCATCCATGGCCATCGTGAGCCCGCGTGGTCAGGGCATGAAAGCCGACCGTGGTGACAAAAATGTTTTTCATGTGGAGGTCCTTGGTTCAGGGAATGGGTTGGTGCACAGTGACCAACTTGGTACCGTCCGCAAAAGTGGCCTCGACTTGTATGTCGGGGATCATCTCGGCCACACCGACCATCACATCGGCGCGGCCAAGCACCGTGCGGCCCTCGCTCATGAGTTGCGCCACGGTTTTTCCGTCGCGCGCGCCCTCCATCACCGCCGCCGATATCAGCGCCACCGACTCGGGGTAATTGAGCTTGAGGCCGCGGGCGCGTCGGCGCTCAGCCAGCAGGGCCGCGGTGAAGATCAGCAGCTTGTCTTTTTCGCGAGGGGTGAGTTCCATGTCGAGCGATTCGCAACTTGTGTGCCCACTGGCCTAAGTCAACACACCGTCTGTTGCGCTCTGTTCTTGTGCGCCAAGAACCCAAGGGGTCACTCTTTTGGTGCGAAAGGCGTTCGATGGCCCACTTTGGTGCAAAACTTCACACCCGCCAAATCCGCGGTGGCGTCGCTGGCAACTGCCACGCCACGCGTCGCAACACCGCCCACGCCGATTGCAACACCGCCATCACTGGCTCCGCCATGGGGCCGAGCACGCGCACCAGCAAGACATGGTCGTTGGGCCAAGTGGCACCGGCGGCCAGCGGCGTGTTCGAGGTCGGCAACACCGCGCGCACCGCTTCCACCCAATCGGCCTGTGTGGGCGCGTCCATCGCATGCCCAGCCGCACAGAACAAGGTGCCCATGCAGCGCTGACCGTTCAAGCCCAGGGGTGAGTTCATCAGCCGATCGTCTTGACCATCGATCAGACCGCTCTCCAACCAAACCCCATTGACACGCATGCGCTGGCGAAAGCGACCCGAATCGAAGGGCTTTCCCGCCTGCGGCAAGCCCAAGGCGGTGACATCCCAGGCCATCGCGCTGGCCCCGGCAGCCAGGTCCATGTCCAAACTGTTCTCGGCCCAACATTCGGGATAGGCGATGGACTCCAAGGGCAACCACTCGAGCCGTCCACCCGCAGCGACGCAAAGGCGCACCCGCTGTTGCGAGACTTGTTCGCTGGTGTTGCTGTAAAAGCGCGTGGCTCCCGGCGTGGACAACAAGGCATGGGCATCGCTGGCCACATCCACCGTCACCTCGAGCACATCGCCCTCGACCAAGCCCCCAGGCGGGTGAACGATGACGTTGTGACAAATGCGGGGGCCTTCTGGGTAGAGGCTGCGCAGGATGCGCAGCGGTCCCTCGTGTTGGAAATGCAGTTGGGTGCTGTCCCCTTGACGGCTGTAATTCAGGTCGAGCCGTGCGTGCCAACTCATTCGGCGTGGCTGCTCCGGTGTGCCCAGCCGGTGGTTTGTTTTTCGATCCAGCTGAACAATTCGTACATGGCCATGGCCATCACGCCCACCACGAGCAAGCCGCTGAAAGCCAAGCCCATTTGCATGGAGCTGCCAGCCGAAATCAACAAGTATCCAATGCCCTCGTTGGAAGCGGTCATCTCGGACACGGTTGTGCCGACGAACGCCAAGGTGATGGCGACTTTGAGCGAGCCAAAAAAGTAGGGCATCGAGCGTGGCAAGCCGACCTTGGTCAAGACATCCCAACGCTTGGCGCCCAAGACGCGCAAGACATCTTCCAGCTCCGGCTCCAGCGTGGCCAAACCGGTGGCGATGTTGACCATGATGGGAAAGAAGCTGATCAAGAACGCGGTGAGGATGGCCGGGCCAGCGCCGATACCGAACCACACCACCAAAATCGGCACGAAGGCGGCTTTGGGCAAGGCGTTGAACGCGGTCATCAGGGGATAAACCGCGGCGTAGGCCATGCGAGAGCTGCCGATCAGAAAGCCCAGCAACACACCCACCACGATGGCGATGCCAAAGCCCACCATGGTCACCCAAAAGGTGCGCCAAGCATGGCCCATGATGACCTCTTTGAACTCCAGCGTTTGGTTCCAGATGCGCGAGGGGCTGGGGAATATGAATTCCGAGACACCGAAGCCACGGGTGATCAGTTCCCACATCGCCACGATGATGACCAACAACACCAGCGGTGACCAGCGTTCCATTGTTTTGCGTTTCATGCCGAGGTCCTCGCCTTCATTGGTTGATCACGGTGCCCGATTTGCGCATGGCGCCAATGTGGCCGCGCAACTCGTGAACGATCTCGGTGAACTCGGGGGTGTAGGTCACTTCGAGTTCGCGTGTGCGCGGGATCGGGATGTCGCGCTTGACCACGAATCGACCCGGGCTGCGACTCATGCAGTACACGGTGTCGGCCAAAAACACGCTCTCGCGCAAATCGTGCGTCACCAAAATCACGTTGAAACGCTGCGCTTCCCACAGGTCGCGCAGGGTGCACCAGAGCTCTTCGCGGGTAAACGCATCGAGGGCGCCAAACGGTTCGTCGAGCAAGAGCATCTTGGGCTCGTGGATCAAAGCCCGGCAAATGCTGGCGCGCTGCTGCATGCCGCCCGACAACTCCCAAGGGAATTTCTTCTCCATCCCACCCAGACCCACCGAGGCCAAGAGTTTGAGCGCTCGCTCCTCAAACTCCTTGCGCCGGTCTTTGAACTGGCTGCGGTAAGGCTCCACGATCTCCAAGGGCAGGAGCACGTTGTCGAGCGTGGTGCGCCAAGGCAAGAGCGACGGCGCCTGAAACGCCATGCCCGAGATTTTCAAAGGCCCGGTCACGGCTTGGCCATCGATGGTGATGGTGCCGCGACTGGGCATTTTCAGACCCGTGGTCAGCTTCATGAACGTGGACTTGCCACAGCCCGAGGGGCCCACGATGGCGATGAACTCGCCTTGTCGGACCTTCAGGTTGATGTCTTCGACCGCGAAGGTGTTCTGGGCCAACAACTCTTCGTTGTAGGCCAACCAAACTTGATCGAAATGGACGAAGGCATCGCCGGTGGTGCTGTTGTTCATACCGCTGTTCCTCTGCAGGTGGGTCGGTGGTTTATTTTTTGGCGGGCGGCAACACGTTGAGCTCGGCCTTGCTGGGCAGCATGGAACCGTTCCACAAGGCCGTGGCGTTGACCGGCGACTTGGTGGCGTAGGCTTGCGTCACTTCAGAAGCCATCTGGGTCAATCGCGGCATGTCCACTTGACCAAAACCTTCCCGACGGGCGTCGGGGCTGGCAATGACGGAGTCGATGGCCAATTGCAGTCGGCGGGTTTCCAGTGGCACGTTGATGATGCCGTCGCGGGCCTTGACGGTTTCAATGGTGGCCGCGGGGTTGGCCATGACTTCTTTGGCGCCTTTGGTGAAGGCCAACAAGAAGGCCTTGACCGCGGCTGGGTTCTCTTGGATCAGCTTGGGGTGCGCGATGATCACGTTGCCATAGAGCTTCACGCCATGATCGGCAAACGGCAAGATCACCACGTCTTCGGTTTTCACGCCGCGGGCTTCCAAGTTCAACAGCGAGGTGAACGAAAAACCAGTGATGGCATCGATGTCGCCACGCACCAACATGGTTTCACGCAGGGGTGGGTCCATAGAGGTCCAAGCAACGTTGGTCACTTTGTTGGCTTTTTCAAAAATGGGGAAGGCTTTGCGCCCCGAGTCGAACACCGGCGCGCCCAGCTTCTTGCCACTCAAGTCCGCGGGTTTGCTGATACCACTTTTCTTCAAGGCCAGCACGGCGGCGGGGGTGTTGTTGTAGACCATCATCACGGCCACGGGCTTGTTGGGCGTGTCGGGGTTGTTGGCGTGGAACTCCATGAGCGCGGCCAAATCGGCAAAGCCCATGTCGTAGGTGCCCGAAGCCACACGCGTGACCGCGGCGGCAGAGCCCGTACCAGCGTCGATCGACACATTCAAGCCCGCCGCCTTGTAATAACCCTTGGCTTCGGATTGCAAAAAGAGAGCGGCAGGCCCTTCAAAGCGCCAATCGAGTTGGAACTTCACCGGGGTTTGGGCGTGGGCCAAGCCCACAAAGTTGGCTGTGCACAGCAGGGCGGTGGCTTGAAGCAATTGGCGCTTGTTCATGGGTGACTCCTAAGGACAGGTTGATTTCAACGACGAAGGTTCGATGGGCCAGCGCCAACGCTGCTACCCACCTCGAAAACTCAGCAAGATCGATGCCATGGCCGCGTCCACGCGGACCAGATTGAACACATCTTTGTATACATTCTTAATGGGAACCAAAAGCGTGCCTATCATGAGAAACCCTAGAAATTGGCACCAAATGTGTGCCCAACTGCACCTCCAGGTGTGTTTTCAGGCCCTCAACAAATCCAGCAAGGTTCGCGACACCACCTGCGTCGCGCGCTTCAAGTCGGCCAGGTCGATGCGCTCGTCGGCGCGTTTGGCGTGGCTCTCCAGCACGGTACGGGGGCCGGCGCCGTAAATCACGCCGGGAATGCCGCGCTCCACGTACAGGCGCACGTCGGTGTAGAGCGGTGTGCCGATGGCGGGGATGGGCTCACCAAACACCTCGCCGCCGTGTTGCTGCAAAGCCTTGACCAGCGGCTGGTTGCCGGCCAGCGGCACCATGGCGCGCGAGAGCAGCAGGCGTTTGACATCGACGCTGATGTGCTGGCCGCCGCGCGGCGGCTTGAAGCTGGCCGCGGCTTGCGCGATGGTGCGGCGCAGGCTGGCTTCGACCTCGGTGGGGTCTTCTTCGGGGATCATGCGGCGATCCACCTTGAGCACCACCTTGCCGGGGATGACGTTGGTGTTGGTGCCGCCTTGGATCATGCCGACATTGAGGTAGGGGTGGGTGATGCCCTCGACCTGTGACGTCACCTTCAGGTAATCGGCGTTGAGCGCGTACAGCGCGTTCAAGATGTGGTTGGCGCCTTGCAAAGCGTCCACACCGCTGTCGGGGATGGCCGCGTGCGACATCTCGCCGTGCACCGTCACCTCGAGCTGCAAACAACCGTTGTGCGCCACCACCACTTGGTAGCTGAAACCGGCGGCGATCATCAGGTCGGGCTTGGTCAAGCCTTTGTCGAGCAACCAGCCCGGGCCGAGCTCGCCGCCGAACTCTTCGTCGTAGGTGAAATGCAGTTCGACGCCACCCTTCAAAGGCAAACCCAGTGATTCGAGGGCCCGCACCGCGAAGGTGAAAGTGGAGAAATCGCATTTGCTGACCGCGGTGGCGCGGCCGAACATCTGTCCGTTCTCAATCTCGCCGCCATAAGGCTCGTGACGCCAGCCTTCACCGGGTGGCACCACGTCACCATGGGCGTTCAGGGCAATGGTTTTGCCGCCATCGCCGTAGCGGCGGCGCACGATCAGGTTGGTGACGCTTTGCAAGCCCGCGGCCTGCACTTCAGCGGCCGGCACGGCATGACGCTCGGCGTCGAACCCCATGGGCGCGAGCAGCTCGGCGGTGCGCTCGGCATGCGGCGCGTTGTTACCCGGGGGTGTGTCGGTGGGCACGCGGATCAGCTCGCGCAAAAACGCGACCTGTTCGTCGAAGTGTTGTTCGACCCAAGCGTCGAGTTGTTGGTGGGCGTTCATGCGGTCTCCGTGGCGAGTTGGTTCAACAAATGGGCGAAAGCGTCGACAGCGAGTTGCATGTCGTCGCAGGTGGTGGATTCGAGCGGGTTGTGGCTGATGCCGGCGTTTTCACCGCGCACGAACAACATGGCTTGCGGCATGACTTCGTGCAGCTTCATGGCGTCGTGGCCCGCGCCGCTGGGCAGCTTGAAGAGCGGCACGCCCAAAGCGCTCACGGCGCGCTCCCAGCGGGCTTGCCATTCGGGCGCGCTCGGTGCGGCCGATGCGCGCATGGCCAAGTCGGCGCGCCAGCGCAGGGCGCGGCGCTCGGCAATGGCTTTCAATTGGGCCAAGACATCGGCCTCCAGCGCATCGCGCTGGGCGTTGTTGGGCGCGCGCATGTCCAAACTGAAGGTGCAGCGACCGGGCACCACATTGATGGAACCGTTGGGCACCTGTAACTGGCCGATGGTGGCCACGCTGTCACCGTCTTGGGCCGCGCGTTGCTCGAGGTAGAGCGCCAGTTCGGCCACGGCACAGGCCGCGTCGCGGCGGCGGTCCATGGGCGTGGTGCCGGCGTGGCTGGCGGTGCCGATCACCTCACATTGGTAACGCACGCTGCCGTTGATGGACGTGACCACGCCCAAGGGCAGGTTGACCTCGTTGAGCACCGGGCCTTGTTCGATGTGCACTTCGACAAAGCCGAGGTATTGGGCGGGATCGCGGCGAAGCGCGGGAATGTCGTCCAAGTTCAAACCCACATGCCGCATGGCCTCACGCATGCTGATGCCGTCGGTGTCTTTTTGATCCAACCACTCGGGCTTGAAGTCGCCGATCAGCGCGCCAGAGCCCAAGAAGGTAGCCTTGTAGCGTTGGCCTTCCTCTTCAGCAAACGCCACCACTTCGATGCCAAACGGCAGGCGTCGGCCTTGCTGGTGCAGCTGCTGCACACAGGCCATGGGCACAAAAATGCCCAAGCGGCCGTCGTACTTGCCGCCGTTGCGCACGGTGTCGTAGTGACTGCCGGTCATCAGGGACTTGGTGCCGGCGGTGGCCGCGTGGTAGCGCCCCACCACATTGCCCATAGCATCGATGCTCACTTCGTCAAAGCCCACGTCGCGCATGCCTTGTGCGATGTCGCGTGCGCACGCCCGGTGCGCATCGGTGAGGTAGGTGACGGTCAGTTGGCCGTGTTCGGCATAGCCCGGCTCGCTGTGCTGCGCCAAGGTTTCTTGCCAATCCCACACGCGCTGACCGAGTGTGGGCTCGACACCGAATTTGTCGTTCAAGCGAATCTCGACGATGCGGTGGATGTTGCGCAAACACTCTTGCAATTCAAAGTCGGGGTGGCCGTGCAGGCGACGCTCAAACGCCTCGATGATCTGCGACTTGTTCAAACCCACGCCGCGCGGGCCGCGCACGGCCAAGATGAAGGGCCAGCCGAACTTGCTGTTGTAGTCGGTGTTGAGTTGCTGGATCTTGGCGAACTCTTCGGGCGTGCAGTGGGTGAGGCCCGCCTTGGTTTGTTCGTTGGTGGATTCGGCGGTGAGCGTTTGGCTGACCATGGCCTTGCCCGCGAGCTCCGGGTGGGCGCGGATCAGGCCCAGCTGTGCATCTCGCCCGGCCCGATCGAGCACCACACACATGGCGTGCTTGAGGTGGGCCAAGGAACGAAAAGGCCGCTCGCTCAAGGCCTGCTCGGCGATCCAAGGCGAGTGCTCATACAAACCGTCGAGCAGCTTCGCCGCCTCGGCTGGGCTGGCGCGGTTGAGTTGTTCCAACGTGAGGGGCATGGTCACTCCTTGAACGGGTTCACAGCCTTCCAGTGGCGTGCGATGTCGATGCGCCGCGCCACCCAGACGCGGTCGTGCGATTGGATGTGGTCCAAAAAGCGCTGCAGTGCGGTGATGCGGCCCGGGCGGCCGAGCAAGCGGCAATGCATGCCGATGCTCATCATCTTGGGGGCGTTGTCGCCGTTCGGGTCGCCTTCGGCATACAGGGCATCGAAGGTGTCTTTCATGTACTGAAAGAAGGGGTCGGCGTGCGAGTAGCCTTGGGGCAAGGCAAAGCGCATGTCGTTGCAATCCAAGGTGTAGGGCACGATGAGTTGCGGCAACACGCTACCGTCGGTTTTTTTCACCTTCATCCAAAACGGCAGGTCGTCGCCGTAGTAATCGCTGTCATATTCAAAGCCCCCAAAGTCCGCCACCAAGCGGCGCGTGTTGGGGCTGTCGCGGCCGGTGTACCAACCCAGTGGCCGCTCACCGGTCAGGTCTTGGATGATCTGCATGGCCTGGGCCATGTGGTCGCGTTCGGTGGCCTCGTCGATGTGCTGGTAGTGGATCCACTTGAGTCCGTGGCAAGCGATGTCGTGGCCCAAGGCTTTAAAAGCCGCCGTCAGCTCAGGGTGTTTTTGCAAGGCCGTGGCCACGCCGAACACGGTGAGCGCCAGACCGCGTTTTTCAAACTCGCGCAGGATGCGCCACACGCCCGCGCGCGAGCCGTACTCATATATCCCTTCCATGCTGATGTGGCGATCGGGGAATGCCGCGGGGTTGAACATCTCCGACAGGAACTGCTCGGAGCCGGCATCGCCGTGCAGCACCGAGTTTTCGCCACCCTCTTCGTAATTCAACACAAACTGCACCGCCACGCGCGCACCGCCGGGCCATTGCGCGTGCGGCACCTCGCGGCCGTAGCCGATCAAGTCGCGAGGGTAGGGACGGGTGGTGTCGTAGTGGCTCATGACAGGGCGTGTGAAATGTCGTGGCTGGGGATTTTTCTGTCGAACGTCAATGTGGCTTCGACGTGTTGCAAGTGCTCGTCCATCAGGCGAACGGCCAAGGCCTCGTCCCGCTTGGCCAAGGCGTTGACGATCTCCACGTGCTCGTCGGTCGAGTGCTCTGCGGCCAAGGTGCTTTGGTACATGAGGGTGATCAGGGAGCACCGGGAAATCAGGTCGCCCAGAATATCGGCCAGCACCTGATTGCCCATGAGTTCGGCCATGCGCACATGGAAGTCGCCCAGCAATTCAATGCGCCCCGACACATCGGTACTGGCCACGGCTTTGCGCTCCATGGCCAAATGATCTTTGAGCGCCTTGATCTTGGCCGGCGTGACTTGGCGAACAAAGGCCCGCGTCATCTCGGCCTCGAGCATGCGCCGCACGGCAAACACCTGTTTGGCTTCCTCGACCGAGGGCGATGCCACAAACGCCCCCCGCGCCGGCTCCATGCGGATGAGCCGATTTTGGGAGAGTTGAAACAAAGCCTGGCGCACCAAGGTGCGCGAGACCCCGAAATGGTCGGCCAGTTTTTGCTCGGCCAATTTGGTGCCGGGCAAGAGCCGATGGTCCACAATCGCTCGCGTGAGCGACTCCACGATCACATGGGTGCTTGATGTCGTATCCATGGGTTCATGATAGCCAGAAAAACCAAAACTGTATACACTTTGGTCGACCATCCAACAGGAGCAACCATGGGCTTGAGCACACACGTTTTGGACACCATGCACGGACGCCCCGCCGGCGGCATGGCGGTGTCCCTCTTCACGACCGACGGCGAGCGCGCGACCTTGATCAAAGCCTTCACCCTCAACAGCGATGGACGCAACCCAGACGGCCCGCTCTACGACAACGCCAGCCTGAAAGTGGGCACCTACCGCTTGGTGTTTGATGTCGCGGGCTATTTCGCCGCCCAAGGGGTGGCCCTGCCCGAGCCCAATTTCCTCAACCGCGTGTCACTGGACTTTGGCGTGGCCCACGCCGACCAGCACTACCACGTGCCGCTGTTGGTCAGCCCGTGGAGTTACTCCACCTACCGCGGCAGCTGAACCCGCACGCATGCACACCCTGTCCGCTGATGCGCTCGCTTGCGCTGAGCGCCTGCGCCACGGCCCGGCCATCTTGGTGTCGGTCGAGCAGGGGCAGGGTTCGGTGCCCCGAGAGAACGGCGCATGGATGGCCGTCTTTGCCGACCAGGTGATCGGCACCATCGGCGGCGGCCATTTGGAGTGGTCCGCCATCGCCTCGGCCCAAGCCCAACTGCCCACCGCCACCGAGCCTTGGCACGATGAAGTGGCCTTGGGGCCCAGCTTGGGGCAGTGCTGCGGCGGTCGTGTGCGCTTGCGCTTTGAGCCGATATCGGCCCAAGACCGTGAACGCCTAAGCGCCCGGCTATTGCCCACCTTGCACCCCGTGACCTTGTTCGGCGGCGGTCATGTGGGCCACGCGATTGTGCAAGCCTTGGCCCCCTTGCCTTTCGCGGTGCATTGGGTGGACAGCCGCGACGGCGTGTTTCCCGACCACCTGCCGAATCAAACCAGCACCGAGCATTCCGAACCTGTGCACCTGGCGGTGCGGGACATCGCTCCCCATTCACGGGTGTTGATCATGAGTTTTTCGCACGCCGAAGACCTGGACATCGTGGAAGCCTGCTTGCAGCGCCAACGCGAGCGCCACGACCTGCCCTTGGTCGGCTTGATCGGCAGCCAAACCAAATGGGCCACGTTCTCGCGTCGCTTGCGCGAGCGCGGATTCGGCGACGCCGAACTGCAACACATCACCTGCCCGATTGGTTTGCCGGGCATCACCGGCAAAGCCCCGGCCGTGATTGGGGCCAGCGTGGCCGCACAACTGTTGATGCACCTGTATACAATCTGAACACCGGTCGCAGCGGCGCCAAAGACACCCGTCTTTTGTTCGCGACCCATGACTGCTCACAGCGCCCGCGGTGGTGAGCAGGTTGGAGACTGCTGGTATGGAAGCGTATCTTCTGGACTGGGCCAACCTGCTCTTGCGTTGGCTGCACGTGATCACCGCGATTGCCTGGATTGGCTCGTCGTTCTACTTTGTCTTTTTGGACAACAACCTCCTCAAGCCCACCTCGCCGGACTTGTTGGACAAGGGCGTGGATGGCGCGATGTGGGCCGTGCACGGCGGCGGGTTCTACAACCCGCAAAAGTACATGGTGGCGCCCCAAAAAATCGACAACAAATTGCACTGGTTTTATTGGGAGAGCTACTCCACCTGGCTCAGCGGCTTTGCGCTGTTCACGGTGCTTTACCTGTTCAACGCCGGCACGTTTTTGATCGACAAAACGGTGTTCGATTGGTCGCCCACCGTGGCCATCCTGACCTCGCTGGGGTTTTTGGTGGCGTTTTGGTTCGTCTACGACGCGGTGTGCCGCGTCTTTGGCTTCAAGAAAAACGGCGAAGCCATCGTCGCGGGTTTGATGATCGTGGTGGTGGCCTTTGCGTCTTGGCTGGCGTGTGAGCTCTTCGCTGGGCGCGCGGCCTTCTTGTTGGTGGGGGCCATGATCGCCACCGCCATGAGCGCCAACGTGTTCTTCTGGATCATCCCCGGACAAAAAACCGTGGTGGCCGCCATGACCTCCGGCCAACCCTACGACGCCGACGGGCTGGCCATCCACGGCAAACGCGGAAAACAGCGCAGCGTGCACAACACCTACTTCACGCTGCCGGTGATCATCGCGATGTTGAGTAACCACTACGGTTTTCTCTACACCGCCGAACACAACTGGGTGGTGCTGTTTGTGCTGATGTTGGCCGGCGCCTTGATTCGCCAGTTTTTTGTGCAACGTCACGGCTGGCACCACGGCCGCGCCAAGAACCCTTGGCCCTTCGCCGCGCTGGGCTTGGTGATGCTGGTCGCACTGATCGCGTGGATGCGTCCTGCGCCCACCGCCCCCGTGGCTTTGCCCGCGGTGGTGGACGTGGCGCAAGTGATTCAGGTGGTGGAGCAACGCTGCGTGATGTGTCACGGTGCGGCCCTGCAATCCAAAGGCGTTCGCTTGGACTCGCCGCAGGCGCTGCAACAGCACGCACAAGCGGTGTACCAACAAACCGTGGTGACACGTCAAATGCCCATGAACAACAGCACGGGCATCACCGATCAAGAACGCGCTTTGATTGCTCAGTGGTTCAACAGCGGTGCTGCGGTGCGCTGACCGGCACCGACTCAGTCGTTCAACAAGGACGCCGGGTCGTCGGCTTCAAGCACGGTGTGTGCCCACACACCCAACCGCTGGGCGTCACTGCGCAAAATCTGCTGCTTGACCGCCAGGATTTGTGAAGGGTGCATGGAGAAGCTGCGCAGTCCCAAGCCCAAGAGCAAACGCGTCATGGCCACGTCACCGGCCATTTCGCCACACACGCTCACCGGCTTGCCCTGCGCACGGCCCTGCGCAATCACATCGGCCAACAAGCGCAGCACCGCGGGGTGCAAAGGGTCGTACAAATGCGCCACCGACTCGTCTGCGCGGTCGATGGCCAAGGTGTACTGAATCAGGTCGTTGGTGCCGATGGACAAAAAGTCAAAGTGCTTCAAGAACAGCGGCACGGTCAATGCGGCGGCGGGCACCTCGATCATCGCGCCCAGCTTGATGGGCCCATACACGGCGCCTTGAGCGTCGAGTTCGTCGCGGGCGCGCTGCAACAAGGTCAGGGTTTGGTGAATTTCACTGGCGTGCGCCAGCATCGGCACCAAGACATGGACCTGCCCGTGGGCTGCTGCCCGCAACAAAGCGCGCAACTGAATCAAAAACATGGCCGGCTCTGACAAACACCAGCGGATGGCGCGCAATCCCAAGGCGGGGTTGAGGTGTTCTTCTCCGGTGCGCGCAGCCACCCGATCCAAGGGTTTGTCGGAGCCCACGTCGATGGTGCGGATCGTCACCGGCAAGCCCTGCATGCCCTCCACGGTGGCGACATAGGCGCGGTACTGCTCCTCTTCGTCTGGCAGTTGCCCGTTACGACCCATGAACAAAAATTCGGTTCTGAACAAGCCCACGCCCACCGCGCCGGCTTTCAATGCGGCGACGGCATCGCTGGGTTGCTCGATGTTGGCCAAGAGTTCGATGCGCTGACCGTCACTGGTGACCGCCGGAGTATTTTTCAGGCGCGCCAAGCGTTCACGTTCGCGCTCACCGGCGCGTTGCTTGACCGCGTATTCGTCCAAAATGGCCGGCGAAGGATTGACGACCACCACGCCCGCATCGCCATCAATGATGACCCAGTCGTCTTGCCTGACCCATTGGCTGGCGGTGCGCGCGCCGACCACCGCGGGGATGTCCATGCTGCGCGCCACGATGGCGGTGTGGCTCGTTTTACCGCCCACGTCGGTGACAAAACCTGCGAACACGCTTTGCTTGAACTGCAGCATGTCGGCCGGCGACAAGTCATGAGCAACCAAGACCAAAGGGTCCTCCCGGTGCGCCACGGCCTTGCCTTCGTTGTCGAGCACGGGCGGCATGACGGGTGAGGCGTTGCCTTGCAACACGCGCAACATGCGCTCCACCACCTGCTCCACATCGGCCTTGCGCTCGCGCAGATAGGGGTCGTCCATTTCGTCGAACTGTCGCGCCACCACCTCGAGTTGCGCGGTCAGCGCCCACTCGGCGTTGTAGTGACGCTCCTCAATCCACTGACGCACGCTCTGGTCGAGCTGCTCGTCTTGCAGCAGCATCAGGTGCACATCGAGCAAGGCCAAGAGTTCCGGCGGCGCACTGCCCGCGCTCATGGCCTGCACCTGCCCTTGTGTGCGCTCAATGTCTTGCACCACCACTTGGCGGGCTTGGCACAAGCGCTCAATTTCTCGCGCGGTTTGTTCTGGCTGAATGAAGTAATGCGCCACGTCCACGCGGCTCGACGTCACGATGACGGCACGGCCAATCGCCACACCTCGGGACACCGCTTGACCTTGGACCGTGAACGTCATGCTCACTCACCTTCGCCAAATTTGTCGTTGATCAGCGCCAACAAGGCATCCATGGCTTGGACCTCATCGGACCCGTTGGTTCCCAACACCACCTCGGTGCCCATGCCCGCCGCCAGCATCATCACCCCCATGATGCTTTTGGCGTTGACGCGCCGGTCACCGCGCGACATCCACACGTCGCACGCAAAGCCACCCGCCGTCTTGGTGAGTTTGGCCGAGGCTCGGGCATGCAAGCCCAATTTATTGCTGATGGTCACGCTCGACTGGATCACGGCTGGGACTTCTGTGTTGCAATTGTGGCGCGGTGGGCGCCACGGGAATGATGCCTTGCGTGGCGCCGGACATGGCCCTGGGCACCAGGGCCTCCAAGGCTTCGTACCGGTAGGATACGGCTCGCAAAAGCATGGGCAAATTCACGCCCGTGATGAGCTTGGTTTGACCACTGGCCAACAATTTGTTGGCGATGTTGCAAGGGGTCGCACCAAAGACATCCACCAACACCAAGGTGCCTTCGGTGTTGAGTTGTTGCTTGAGCGCTCGGGCATGCACCAAGGTGTGTTCGGGCGGCTCGTTGGGCGGCACATCCAAGGCCAACACGGCCTCGCTGCACTCCGGGAACACGTGCAAAGCACAAGCGCGCAAAGCCGATGCCAGCGGCGCATGGGCGATGATGAGGATACCGTTCATGGGCTTGAGTTTAGCGGCCCTGCGCGGCGGCCTGCCGAGCGCGTCGCCAAAACACGGCGTAAGCCACCAAACAAACCGCCGCGAACACCGCCACAGCGCCTTGGAACCTCGCTGCGCCTTCCCATCCCCACGCAGCAAAACCATCGACCACCAAACCAAAGCCCCACTGAACCACAAACACACCCGAGAAAATCGCCAAATTGAAAGCAGACAGAGCTCGACCAGCCGCTTGTGGAGGTAAAGCCAATGCGACCGCAGGTTGTGCCTGAGCCAACACGGTGCTCATCACGCAATAGGCCGCCCACCATGCCCACCCGGCTTGATCACCGAGCACCGCCATCGTCACCAGCAGCAGCACGCTCACCGGCACACCCCAGAGCATGAGGGTCTCTGGAGTCACTCCGCGGCGTGTCAGACTCGGGTTGATCCATCCCCACAGTGAAAACGCCACCAGCATGGCCAAGTTGATGCCGAACAAGCCGGCCGACGCTTGCGCAGGGCTGTAGCCTGCGACTTCCACCAACCAAGGCCCTGCCCAAAGGGTTTGCATGGCCACCATGCCGCCGTAATTGATGAAGCCCAAGGGCAACATCTGTTGGAAATAGGGGTGTCGCCACACCTCGGCATAACCCACCGGTGGTGCTGAAGCCTCATCCGCAGCCACGGATCTGCGCCAAGCCGGTGCGAGCCATGCAATGGCCGCCATCGACACCAACAAGCATCCGGCCATGCCCACGAACAAGCCTCGCCAGCCCACCCAGGGCATGAGCCACTGCACGGGCAAGGTCGCGGCCACCATGCCGAGTGAGCCGGTCATGAGCATCCAGGCGTTGGCGCGCATTTGTGTGGCGGGCGTGAGCCAACGCCGGTAACCCGTGAGGGGCGCCATCAAACACGCGCTCACGCCCATGCCTGTGATCACCCGCGCCAGCAACAGTGCCACCAAACCATCGGCCATGGCAAAGGCCAAACAACCCAACACCGCCACCGTCAAGAACGCGAGCACGACCTTGCGCGGGCCATGGCGGTCCAACCACCGACCCATGGGCAACTGCGTCAGGGCAAAGCCCAAAAAGTAACCGCCCGCCAGCAGCCCCAAATCGCTGGGGCTCAAGCCCAACTCGGCGCTCAAGACCGGCGACAGGGTCGCCGTGACCGCGCGAATCAAAGTCGATAAAAAATAAGCGCCAGCAAACACCAAAAACACGCCGATGGCGTGTCGGGTACCCAATGCATCCGTGTGGTTCATGGCAGCTTCAAGCCTTCCCAGAAAGGGGCCACCGGTGCTTCATCCCAAGGCGGGCCATACACAGCGGCTTGGTAGACCCGCTGGCCATCGGTGAAGTACACGGCTTGGCTTTGCACGGCTTGGCCTCGATGGTCCCGTCCCTGCATAGACCACCACGCCGTGTGGGTTGCGCCGCGCACCGCAGACAGGTCCATGGCCTGAGGAGCTTGCTCGCTTTGCAGCGATTGCGCACTGGCTTTTTGCCACTGCGCCATCAGCTGCTGTGCGTCGACAGTGGCTGGCACCGCCACCCACGCCAGTGCAAAACGCAAGCCTTGGTTGTCGCAGCTGTGCAGGTGCAACTCGGTGTTGGCCCCACCCAAATTCACCTCGCGCTGGGCCACGTCGGGCTTGCAAGGAATCATGGCTTGCACAGGTGCGCCGCCCGCCGACCAGGTTCGCCAGTTGTGGCTGGGACTGCACGCGACGAGCGAGCCCACCCACAAACCCGCGATCAGCCCTGCGCCGGGTTTGCCGCACAATAAGCGTTGCCAGACAGGCACTTTCGAGTTGGCCATTGGCTCTGTTATGTTCATTGTTGTTGTACCCACCATGACCTCATCTGTTGTTTTGAACGCCTCTCGCCGCCAAGCCTGTTTGGCCGCCACGGCCGTGGCCGGACTCTCGGCCTTGGGTCTGTCGGCCTGCTCGGGCCAGAACACCGCACCGCAAGCCGAATACCTGTTGATCGACGGCAGCCGCCTGTCCAGCCAAGCGCTCAGCGGCAAAGTCACCTTGATCAATTTTTGGGCCACCACGTGCGTCTCGTGCGTCAAAGAAATGCCCGCCTTGGTCGACACCCATCAAAAATTCAAAGACCGGGGCTTCGAAACGGTGGCCGTGGCCATGAGCTACGACCCGCCAGCTTGGGTCTTGAATTTTGCCCAGTCTCGCCAATTGCCCTTCAAGGTGGCCTTCGACCACAGCGGTGACATTGCCAAAGCGTGGGGCGACATCAAGCTCACGCCCACCACCTTCATCGTTGACCGCCAAGGCAGCATCGTCAAACGGTACGTGGGCGAACCCGATTTTGTGGCGCTGCACCAGCTCCTCGATCGGCTGCTGACGAGCGCCTGAAGTCCTCACTTGTTGCGGTAGGCGTCGTGACAGGCCTTGCAGCTTTGCGCTGCGGCGCCAAAGGCGACCTTGATTTGATCGATGTTGCCGGTTTTCGCGGCCGCATCCAGCTTGCTCAGCTCACCCATGGCCGTGTCGGCCGCGGCCTTGAACTTGGCTTGTTCCTTCCAGATCTCGGGCTTGGCTTTGGTCTCCCCCATGTCGGTGCCGGGACCAAAAGCGGCCCAAGGCAATTGACTCAAACTGCGCACCAAGGCCGCGTCGTCTTTGGCTTTTTGTGCATCAAAGGGCACGCGGCCGTTGGCCATGGCGCCGATTTGGCCAAAGTGCTGGCCCATCACCGTGAGGGCCGCTTTGCGGTACTTGATGGACTCTTCGGCGTTTTTGAACTGGGCCACAGCGGGCACGGCGAAGGCCAGTGTGGCGATGAACGCGACAACTGAAAGGCTTTTTTTCATGGAATTCTCCTGTTGATGTAAAAAGTGTGGGTTGTCACTCTCATTTGGATTTTGCATGAAAGCACGTGTGCGTGTTTGGGATTTACCCACCCGATGGTTTCACTGGGCCTTGGTGCTCAGCGTCATCGGTTTGGCCATCAGCGGCAATGTTGGCGGGCTGTGGATCGAGTGGCATTACCGCTTGGGCCAGTTCGTCATGAGTTTGCTGCTCTTCCGTCTCGCCTGGGGCGTGCTGGGTGGCCACTGGTCCCGCTTTGCGAATTTTGTTCGAGGTCCCATCACCGTTTGGCGCTATTGGCGTGGCCAAACACCCCCGGCCGTGGGCCACAACCCCTTGGGGGCTTGGTCGGTGCTGCTGTTTTTGGCCCTGCTATCGACCCAAGTGGTCACGGGTTTGCTCAGCGATGACGAGATCGCGTTTTACGGCCCATGGTCTGCCTTGGTCAGCAGCGACTGGGTGAGCTGGGCCACCAATTACCACCAAAACATCGGCAAATTTTTGCTGTTGATCTTGATCGCGATGCACCTCTTGGCCATGGTTTTTTATGCCGTGGTGCGCCACAAAAACTTGGTGCCTGCCATGGTCCATGGCGACAAATACCTCTCGCCCCTGACCACCGCCAGCAGCGACACCACCGCCCGTCGGTTCTTGGCTTTGGTGATTTGGCTCCTGTGTGCGGGTTTGGTCCTGTGGACGACATCCCTGTCTTGACCACCGTGAGCCCAGCGTCCGTGATCGACATCCATGCCTTGTCGCCCGACGACATCGATGAGGCCCGCGCCTTGCTTCGCGACTACCAAGCCGATCTTGGTATCGACTTGTGCTTTCAAAACTTTGAACAAGAGTTGGCCGAATTGCCTGGCGGCTACGCACCACCCCACGGTGTCTTTTTATTGGCCCGCGTGGACGGTGAGCCCGCCGGGTGTTGTGCCTTAAGACCTCTGCCCCTGAGCGACCACCTCAATGCCTGCGAGATGAAACGCCTGTTTGTTCGCCACTCACATCGGGGCTTGGGATTGGGCCGGCGCTTGGTCGACGCCACCTTGTCACAAGCCCATGTTGCTGGTTACAACACGGTCTTGTTGGACACCCTCAACGAGATGGAGATGGCGCGCGGCTTGTATCAATCAATGGGCTTCGTGGAAACCGAACCCTACTACTTGAACCCGCTGCCAGGCGCTCACTACCTCAAGCTTGCGCTGTGAGGCTCACATGCTCTTGGCTTGTGCCAATAGCGTGGCGGCGTCGCTGACCTCGAATTTGGCTGGCGCTTCGACGTTCAAACTCTTGACCACACCGTTTTTCACCAACATCGAATAACGGTTGCTGCGCAAACCCATGCCGCGCGCGGTCAAGTCCAAGGTCAGACCCGTGGCTTTGGCGAAATCGGCGCTACCGTCACCCAACATCCGCACCTTACCAGCCGTGCCCAGTTCGCGGGCCCATGCACCCATGACAAAGGCATCGTTGACGGCCAGACACCAAATCTCATCGACGCCAGCGGCGACCAAAGCAGCGTGCTGCTCCAAGTAGCCTGGCACGTGCTTGGCAGAGCAGGTGGGGGTGAACGCGCCGGGCAGGGCAAACACGGCGATGGTCTTGCCCGCGGCGGCGGCCTTGACGTCCACCGCATTGGGGCCGATGCTGCAACCGTTGCCTTCAACCTCAACGTACTCCATCAGGGTAGCGGCGGGAATCGTGTCTCCAACTTTGATCATGTGAGCTCCAAAAAAATAGTCTGACAAAAAACAAAAAAGCGATCGAATTATCGATCGCTTTTTCATTGCGTGCACCGGACGAACCGGCTGGCCTTACACCTCGCTGGCTTTTTGAACCAAGCGGGAGACGACCCAGTTTTTCGTGCGCGACAGCGGACGGCTTTCGGTGATTTCAATCACGTCGCCCATCTTGAAATCGCCGTTTTCGTCGTGCGCGTGGTACTTGCTCGACTTGGCGACGATTTTGTCGTACAGCGGGTGCTTGACGCGACGCTCGACCAACACGGTCACGGTCTTGGCACGCTTGTCGCTCACCACTTTGCCAATCAAGGTGCGCTTGAGGGATGTTTTAGCTTCCGTCATGGGTTCGCTCCTTATTTGGCGGCAGCGCGTTGCTGCTCGACCATGATGGTTTTGGCGCGTGCAATTGCGCGGCGGGTCTGACCCAACACCGTGGTGTTGGTCAGTTGTTGCGTGGCTTTTTGCATGCGCAAGCCGAAGTGGGCCTTTTGCAAGGATTTCACTTCTTCTTTCAAGCCGGCGGTGTCTTTTTGGCGCAATTCAGCGGTTTTCATTGTGTGTTCCTCCTGAATCACTGACCCAACATGCGCGTCACGAATGTGGTGCGCAAAGGCAATTTGGCGGCTGCCAGGGTGAAGGCTTCGCGAGCGAGTTGCTCGGGCACGCCGACGATCTCGTAGAGCACCTTGCCGGGCTGAATCTCAGCGACGTAGTACTCGACCGAGCCCTTGCCGTTGCCCATACGGACTTCGGCTGGCTTGTTCGAAATTGGCTTATCGGGAAACACGCGGATCCAGATACGGCCGCCACGTTTGACGTGACGGGAAATCGCACGGCGTGCGGCTTCGATCTGGCGGGCCGTGAGGCGACCGCGGTCGGTGGACTTCAAACCGAAGTCACCGAAAGCCACGGTGGCGCCGCTGGTGGCCACGCCGGTGTTGCGGCCTTTTTGTTCCTTACGGAACTTGCGACGAGCTGGTTGCAACATGTTTATTCTCCTTTGCCGTCCGCAGCTGCAGATGCGGGTGCGTCTTTACGAACGCGCTTAACGGCGGGTTTGGTTTCGGTGCCCGTGGCTTCGGCGGGTTTGTCGCTGCCATCGGCGGGAGCGGCATTCGCACCTGGGCGACGCACGGCGGCGCGAGCAGCAGGACCTGCTGGACGCTCACGACGTGGGGCGCGTGGACGGCGTTCTTCTTCTTCGCGGACTTCGGCCACGACGGGCGCATCGTTGCGACCCAAGGTGTCGCCCTTGTAGACCCAGACCTTGACACCGATGATGCCGTAGGTGGTCTTGGCTTCGGACGTGCCGTAGTCGATGTCGGCGCGCAAGGTGTGAAGTGGCACGCGACCTTCGCGGTACCACTCGCAACGAGCGATTTCAATGCCGTTCAAACGACCGGAAGACATGATCTTGATACCTTGAGCGCCCAAACGCATGGCGTTTTGCATGGCGCGCTTCATGGCACGGCGGAACATGATGCGCTTCTCGAGCTGCTGGGTGATGCTGTCGGCGATCAGCTTGGCATCGATTTCGGGCTTGCGCACTTCTTCGATGTTCACGGCCACCGGCACGCCCAACTTGGCGCTCAGGTCTTTCTTCAGCTTTTCGATGTCTTCGCCTTTTTTGCCGATCACCACGCCCGGACGAGCCGAGTAAATGGTGATGCGGGCGTTCTTGGCGGGTCGCTCGATCACGACGCGAGACACGGAAGCATTCTTCAGCTTGACTTTGAGGTACTCGCGCACCTTGATGTCTTCGGCCAGCATGCCGGCGAAGTCACGGTTGCTGGCGTACCAGCGGCTTGCCCAGTTGCGAGAGATCGCCAGGCGGAAGCCTGTTGGGTTGATTTTCTGTCCCATATGCTAGTGACCTCTTCAGTTGCCAACCGTCACATAGATGTGACAGGTGGGTTTGCTGATACGGTTGCCGCGGCCTTTGGCACGGGCAGAGAAGCGCTTGAGCGTGGTGCCTTGTTCGACGTATATGGTTTTCACCTTCAATTCGTCGATGTCAGCACCGTCGTTGTGTTCAGCGTTGGCGATGGCCGATTCAAGGGCCTTCTTAACGATGCCAGCGGCCTTCTTTTGCGTGAAGGCCAAGATGTTCAGCGCCTGATCGACTTTTTTGCCGCGAATCAGGTCTGCAACCAGTCGGCCTTTGTCGACCGACAGGCGCACGCCGCGAACGATAGAGCGGGTTTCCATGTTGAGTCCTTACTTCTTGGCTTTTTTATCAGCCGGATGGCCTTTGAACGTGCGCGTCAGCGAAAACTCGCCGAGCTTGTGTCCAACCATCTGATCGGTGATGTAAACGGGAACGTGCTGTTTGCCGTTGTGCACGGCAATGGTCAGACCGATGAAATCGGGCAAGATCATGGAGCGACGCGACCAGGTTTTGACAGGCTTTTTGTCTTTGTTGGCTTGAGCCTTTTCGACCTTGGCCATCAGGTGATGGTCAACGAAGGGGCCTTTTTTGAGAGAGCGGGTCATTTCGTCACTCCTTTACTTCTTGCGACGCGAAACAATCATGTTCTGCGTGCGGCGGTTGTTGCGGGTGCGATAGCCCTTGGTCAGGTTACCCCATGGATCCACTGGTGCTCGGCCTTCGCCGGTCTTACCTTCACCACCACCGTGTGGGTGGTCGATTGGGTTCATGGCGGTACCGCGGACGGTGGGTCGAATACCCATCCAACGCTTCACACCGGCCTTGCCCAATTGGCGCAGGCTGTGTTCGGTGTTGGAGACTTCGCCAATGGTGGCGCGGCAGTCAACGTGAACCTTGCGGACTTCACCTGAGCGCATGCGCACTTGGGCGTAGACACCTTCGCGGGCCAGCAACACAGCAGAAGCGCCAGCGGAGCGGGCGATTTGCGCGCCTTTGCCGACTTGCAACTCGATGCAGTGAATGGTCGAACCCACGGGGATGTTGCGGATCGGCAGGGTGTTACCCGCACGGATCGGCGACTCGGAACCGGAGAACAGGGTTGCGCCTGGCTCAATGCCACGGGGGGCAATGATGTAGCGACGCTCGCCGTCTGCGTAGCACAACAAGGCAATGTGTGCGGTGCGGTTCGGGTCGTATTCGATGCGCTCAACCTTGGCGGGGATGCCGTCCTTGTTGCGACGGAAATCGACCACGCGGTAGTGGTGCTTGTGGCCACCGCCCTTGTGACGGGTGGTGATGTGGCCGTTGTTGTTGCGACCGGCTTTTTGGAATTGTGCTTCCAACAAAGGCGCGTAAGGGTCGCCCTTGTGCAGGTGGTCACGGGTGACCTTCACCATGCCGCGGCGGCCTGGCGAGGTTGGTTTCATCTTAATGACAGCCATGATTAAACAGCCTCCCCACCGAAGTTCAACTCTTGACCAGGCATCAGGGTCACGAACGCTTTGCGCACGTGATCACGGCGGCCAACGGTCTTGCCGAAACGCTTGGACTTGCCCTTTTGGTTGAGCACGGAAACGCCTTTGACCTGGACCTTGAACATCAATTCCACAGCGGCTTTGATTTCAGGTTTGGTGGCGTCACGCAGCACTTTGAACAGCACGGCGTTGGTTTTTTCGGCCACCATGGTGGCTTTTTCGGACACGATGGGTGCAACCAGCACCTGCATCAAGCGGCCTTCGTCGAATTGTGCGGCGCTCATGCGAACATCTCCTTGAGTTTGTCGATGGCACCCTTGGTGACGATCACTTTCTTGAAGTGAACCAAGGACACGGGATCGGCGTAACGGGGCTCAACGACGAGGACGTTGGGCAGGTTGCGCGATGCCAAGTACAGGTTTTCGTCCACTTCCTCAGCGATCACGAGGACCGATTTGAGGTTCATGGCTTTGAACTTGTCGGCCAACTGTTTGGTCTTGGGGGAATCGACACCGATGGAGTCGATCACGGCCAGACGGCCTTCACGCACGAGCTGCGAGAAGATCGAAGCCATACCAGCGCGGTACATCTTCTTGTTGATCTTCTGGGTGAAGTTCTCAAAAGGCAGGTTGGGGAATGCGCGACCGCCTCCACGCCAGATGGGCGAAGAAGTCATACCAGCACGAGCACGACCGGTGCCTTTTTGCTTGAATGGCTTCTTGGTGGAGTGCTTGACTTGCTCACGGTCTTTCTGGGCGCGCGTGCCTTGACGGGCATTGGCCTGGTAGGACACGACGAGCTGGTGAATCAGCGCTTCGTTGTAATCGCGACCAAACACGGTTTCAGGAACGTCCATTTTGGACGCCGCTTGACCCTGGTCGTTCAGGAGTTCGACTTGCATCAGTTCGCTCCTTGGGATTTGATGGCGGGACGCACGGTCACAAAGCCACCTTTGGAACCGGGGACAGCGCCCTTGATCATGAGCAACTGACGGGCTTCGTCAATGCGCACGATGTCCAGGTTCTGCGTGGTGATGGTCTCGTCACCCATGTGGCCGGTCATGCGTTTGCCCGGGAACACACGGCCAGGATCCTGAGCCATGGAAATCGAACCTGGCACGTTGTGCGAACGGCTGTTACCGTGCGACGCGCGCTGGGAAGAGAAGTTGTGGCGCTTGATGGTGCCGGCGAAGCCTTTACCGATGGAGGTGCCTTGCACGTCCACTTTTTGGCCCGCCGAAAACACCGCTGTTGGGACCACATGCGTACCGGCAGGGTACTGAGCGGCCACATCAGAAGCGACGCGGAATTCTTGGATGATCTCGCCTGCTTGCACGCCGGCTTTGGCCAAGTGGCCAGCCATGGGCTTCACAACACGAGAAGCCCGACGTGAACCGAAGGTCACTTGCAGGGCATCGTAGCCATCATGGGCTTGAGTTTTGACTTGCGTCACGCGGTTGTCAGAAACGTCGACCACGGTGACAGGAACAGCGTCCCCATCCTCGTTGAACACACGCATCATGCCAACCTTGCGACCCAACAACCCGAGGGAGTTGCTAAGACTCATTGTTTTCTCCGTTCCCGACTTCAATTGGCCGGGGCTGATAAAGCACTGAAGCGGCGTGTGAACACACCACTACGTGCAGCGACAGGCGAAAAACCCACCCAATCGGCGGACCGATCCGGTGCGTCCACACGCCCACAAACTTGTTTTCAGGTATTAGCCCGAAAAGCCCGCCAGTATAACCGGCGGGCAAAACTTTTGCAAGCGCGGTTTATTGCAGCTTGATTTCGACGTCCACGCCAGCGGGCAGGTCCAACTTCATCAAGGCATCCACCGTTTTGTCGGTGGGGTCCACGATGTCCATCAAACGCTGGTGGGTGCGGATTTCGAGCTGGTCACGGCTGGTCTTGTTCACGTGCGGCGAGCGCAAGAGGTCAAAACGGCGCATGCGCGTGGGCAAAGGCACGGGGCCCTTGACGATTGCGCCGGTGCGCTTGGCCGTGTCCACGATTTCGGCGGCCGAGGTGTCGATCAATTTGTAATCGAATGCCTTGAGGCGGATGCGGATTTTTTGCTTGGTCATGGTGATTCCTTGAATTTAGGAATTAAGCAAAAATCTTGGCCACAACGCCAGCGCCGACGGTACGACCACCTTCGCGGATGGCGAAGCGCAAGCCTTCTTCCATGGCGATGGGGTTGATCAGCTTGACCGTGATCGACACGTTGTCACCCGGCA
>Ga0315907_10000257_pt1 | contig 79036 bp, 53 predicted proteins | sample LakEriMetagenome_3_FD_203525 | JGI IMG/M metagenome (GOLD analysis project Ga0315907, IMG submission 203525) | Freshwater fungal communities from buoy surface, Lake Erie, Ohio, United States - Buoy 12 MA123 | ecosystem: Environmental > Aquatic > Freshwater > Lake > Lake biofilm | place: USA...
GGCTGTGACAATAGCCTCTTCCATGAACTGGAGCTTATCCTTAAACTCCATAGTAGGGTAGAGATTTCTAATGTCTTGTATAATCTCTTGACCCTCTGCAGTAGATGCAAGCTCATTGTACAGGCTTACAAATAATGTAGGATTCTCGGCAGCCACCGCTCTTACAATAGCATGAGCAAATTCATGCAGTACTTTTTCCGGTGTAACTTTTCCTATTACTAGGTACACTTGACCATTGTTAAAGAAGGAAGCTTCACCATCATAGGCTGCACCGGCATTTTGTACAATGTAGGCAGCATCTGCTTCAGTAATAAAGGTTGCTTGAATACCTGTCTGACCCTTCAGTCTATCTACTAGTTTATTGATAATCTCATTTCCTCTAGCTTCTCTTAGCATTTCTTGCTGAGATTCAAGAGGAAGTTTTTGATTCATAGCGGATGACTCTAAAGTCACCACAGGGAATTCATCTGATACACCTGGCTCAGAAGGAGTAGTTTGATTCAAAGAATCTAGTTTATCTTTTTCTCTTTGATCAAGTTTAGCCTGCACAACTCCAGGATTGCGGATATCACCACTCTCCATAAAATCACGAAGTGCTTCAAAACCACCAACGGCCTTGACTAGATTCTTCCATTCTCTGGAACTTACATTAGGACAACTACTCATTACCTATTAAACTTTTAAAGCATTCTTTAAACTTCTCTCTTACTGTTTCATCTGTAACTGGTTGATCAGCAAGCACTTGCTGCATTAAAGCTTTACCTGAACCAGTGGTTTTTTCTACCCGGGTAAATCCGGGATTTACATAACCAAACTCCTCATAGAGTCTCTTACTCAAATATACGAAAGTTTCAGGGGCTGGAGCAGTTTCTAATACTTTATCCTTACTATTAAATCTCTGATTGAAACCAAATCCTAAGAACACATTGCCATATCCATTCTTATCAAACACAAGTACTTTACCTTCATCTCTAGCTTTGATAAGATTCTGTATACCTTTTTCAATAGTTTCTATGTTAGACTGGTAAGTTTTATCTGTAAGGAATGTATCACCTACAGTCATAAAGCTATCCGGTTTAGTAGCTATTCCAACAAGATTAGCAACTGGGATCTTGCCAGTCGAACCCATGTCTTTTAGATATGTGCTATTATATCTATTTCCGGCAAATGACTGATTTGTGTTAGAGTATTTAGTTGTACTTGTTTCAAATACAAATACAGTCCCATCCTTTACATTTTCTAGTATAGATTTTTCAAACTCTTTCATAGTTGCAGGAGTTTCAAATACTCTTACACTAGGGTCATACTCAGCGGTTTTTATAAACTTATCCGATACTTGTTCAGAAGGATAGTTATAGTAAGCCTTAAGTCTTGGTTTATTATTGTTAGTAAACTCATCGCTTATTGCATCAATGCCATCTTCTTCTAGAGCTGAGTTGATAGGATTAGCATACATTGCATCAAACAAAGTTTGATACTGTTTCATGAATATTGGAGCATACTCAGAATTAAGAACTTGATTCAGTGCCCAATTAGAAGCCACATCCATGATCTTAGCATACTTGTTAGTATTTACTATTCTGGCTAAGCTAAACTGACCTCTACCATCCTGACCTGCTTGGAAGAAAGCAAACATCGGGAATATGGTAAATAACTTACTAATGATATTGTTATCTAGTTGATTATCAACCTTTTTGAAATTCGGGTCAGCAAGCTCTTCTAAGTTTTCGTGGTAGATATTTATCTTATCTACATCAAGGAACAGCTCAGATAGTTTAAGATTTACAGCACCATTTCTTTCTACAGGGAATAGTGACTTAAGCAATGGATACTTTGCTGCAAGTTCAGGATGCATACCCGCGATATTAGCAGCTTGGTATGCAAAACCATAGGGATCCTTGAACATGAAGTCAATGTTCATTGTATTGAACAAAGCTGTATCTCTCAAGAACTCTTCATAAGCTAGTCTTTCTGGTTCTATGCCTCCGAGACTTTCCTTCTGAGTGTTTAATCTATCTACTCTGTAACCAAAGTCTACTGTCTTAGAATAATCATCAAATGAAATTGTGCTTCTTAAAAACTCTCTCTCGTATACAAATTTGAAATATTCATTTTTGTTTATCTGATCATTAGAGTTATTAAAATAGATTGGTTTTACTCTAGCTAGTTTTCTTATAGATTGATAATCTGCTGAATCATACAAACCTTTTTTAAAGTCTGTATTCATCTGATCCATATCTACATAGAGCTTTCCATTTTCTACAAAGGCGCCAAACTTTAATTTCTTTACAGGAACAACCTCTGTCTCTACACCTAAACTTTTATAGGGAGCTTTATAGTTGAATCTACCAGGATGCTTTAGGAACTGCTGCAATACAAAGTTGGTAAAGTCATTTCTCATAGCAGCAATCAATTGCTCTTTAGATATAAAAGACTTACCATACTTTTCTCTTACAGTAGTGTCTTGCATATTAGCAGTAGTTTTTGCAATATGATCAGTAAGTGCTTCATTATCCCTGAGCGGGAACAAATTAGCAATCATATCTAGCAAAGGCTTCTGTGTCTTAAAGCTACCAATAGGTGAGTTGTTTTCTATAAGGTCTACAATATTATCCGGTAATCTTGATTCACCTTCTAACTCTCCAGCTTTAGATAACTTTTCTCTTACTTCATATAAAGAAGTAAGCTTGCTTGTGTCAAAGTTCATCCCCAGTTTAATAGCTGTGGTAGCCTTTGCCATTTCCTCAAGCTCTATAAAATGTATAAATGCTTTTGCATCAGTCTCTGTGTAATAACCATTTTTAGCCTTGACATTCTTCTTAAGTGTTTCAATGCTAAAGTCTGGCTCTTCCTCTTTTAAGAATGTGGGAACTAATCTAGTATACACAGTTCTCTTGAGCATCATATTACCAAGTGCATCTATAGTCTCTCCTTTTTTATTTGTAGTATATCTTTCAAAGCCTTCGGGTAATATTCTTTCAATCAACTGTCTTCTAGCTTCTACTCTAAACATGTTTGTTCCTGCAGAAGGAACATTCATAGGTCTAGCAAAAGCACCCTTAATCTTTCTTTGGAGTTTTACATAGTCTCTAATAATAGGCTGAGACACAAAGTATACCGCCTGGTCAACAGGTACACCAGCTTGAATCATAAACAGAAGCGTAGATGCAATCTCAGGATTACCCTGGATGTCAAACACCCATGAGTCCTTAGCCACGTCTACCCAACCATTCATCATCTGAGAAATAACTGTAGATATTCTATTCTGTTTATTAGCATCGTACAAATTAGAAAGAGAAATAACATTATTATCACCAATAGTCATGGTGTTATGTGCCATTCCTCTTATTACTTGCTCAACTTTATATTTATTTTTTTGACCTAGTTCTACAAAAGCAGCCATGTAAGCACCAATACGGTTGAATACAGTATTGTAGCTGTTGTCTACAGCACCCATGCCCAATGTCTTTTTACCAATGTTGTTAGACTCTTGCTTGTATTGGTTATAACCAAGTTCAAAGATTCTGGTAGCTGAGATTCTATTTACATCTTTATCTTTCTTTTTATAGGTATATGCTGAACCGTTGTTTGTATCAGTGTCAAATGGATTGTAATCTCTTACATCTTCAGCCAAATCATCTGCCAGAGGCTTAACTAGGTAGGTTCCATTAGGAGTAACAAGATCTACAAAGTTGCTCGGTAAACTAATAATATCTACAACAGCAGCAAGCAAGTCATTCTCAATACCCTTAGATGATGAAGAAGCAATCTGAGTTTTCAGGTCATCTATTTTATCAAATATAGGATTCAGCTTAGACTCTTTATACTCTTTCATTGGAGCTGCAGCTGCCGCATAAAGATCATTGAGCTCTTCTTGTAGATTATAAATTTCTTCATACAAAGACTCTGGATAAATCTCACCGGTTTCCATCTGATCCCAGATGTCATTTTTAACTTTAGCAATGGCTTGCTTGTATGCACGCACACTGTCTTGGAAGTCTTTCTTTAATTCATACGGTATATTCTTTAGATAGTCCTGTGTGAAATTAAATACATCTTCCTGTGCATCGGTGAGTTGCTGATACAGATCTGTAATCTGCTGCTTAAGAACATCAGAATCTACTTTCTGAGCTAGACTCTTATTATGTTTAATCATAGAAACACCCTTAGATGTCTTAATCAGACTTGGGAACATCAATGACAGCTTATCAATATCAAAGTCAGAACCAGACTTGGCTACAATCTCAGCTGGTAGAATAACCATGTTACCAGAGTTCTCCGGTAAGAATTCAGCTATCTGCATGAATTCCATAGAGTTAAGTCCCTGTACTGGAATACGTACACCGGCTATAGTAATCATTTGCCCATTCTTGGCTAACCACGCCTCATCCTTGATTACCAAGTTAAGCGCATCAAGGTTTGATATACCCCTAGCTTTTGCCATAGCAATTACTTCAGGGTCCTTTAGTAACTTTTTAAAGTCACCCTGCAATGCAATTTTAACCTGCATTGCAGTGCTTGGATTTACCATTTCGGTAATCTCAGGCTTTAGACCTTTGATCTTAGCGTCAAGATAAGCTAGCTCAGTAGTTAGAGCATTTCTGTATCTATCGGTCCAGTAAGTAGCAGCAGATTCTTTAGCTTTTAAACTATTGTACGCAGCCTGGAGTGCACTCTTTTTATAACCTTTGTACTTATCATCAAAGTTTATAATGTCCTGTTGATAAGATGCCAGACCATTGGTACCATACTTGGCTATCTCTTCTTCAGTTGCTTTACGCAATGCAGATGGCTCAAACCCTGCACCAGATACCTGGATCAAAGCCTCACCATTGACCTTCTGTCTTACAATTCTCTTATAGATAAGAGATGTCAAAAGCTTCTCAATCTTTTCTGCAGAAGGATGGATACTTAAGTCATATACAAGATTACCTGATCTATCATATTTGATAAAATCAATCTCGTGTTCAGCAAGATCTTGTCTAGTAAGTTCCTTCTTTACAAAGTCTATAAGTTTCTCAGTAAGCTTAAACTGTCCAGTAGTAGCGTCAAAAGTTATATCAGCCTCTTTGATGAGCTCTTTTACTTTAAAGTCTGTAAGGTTTCTTACTAGTTTCTCATAGTTAATGAGTTTAGAGTAGTAAGTATTCTTAAGCCTTTCTTCTTCTGACAAACTATCCCACTCTTCTTTGCTTCCCTTGTAATCAACAGGCTTACCATTTTCCATCAGACCTTCTTCAATAAGCTTACGAAGCTGAGTTGAGAAGATAACACTACCCTTGTATTTATCAGCTATTTCTAGCTGATCTTTAAAGTAATCAAGGAAGATTTCATTTGGAGTAAACTCATAGTCAGGTGATGCAAATTCTACCTCACTGTCATACTCTCCTTGCTCATTCTTTAGAGTATTGTTCTTATAGAACTTATCTACTTTACCATTCTTAGTTATAGAGTTAATCTTAGAACCGGATTGGAATGTAGCATAGTCTATACCCTGGCTTACCATCTTATTATGCAGAATCTCAAGGTTAGTGCCCTTAACAACTGTAGGAATAAGTGGCATCAAAGAGAACTTATGGAAACCTACTAAAGGAAGTCCATCAGACTTAAGTGGTCCCCAGTACTGCATCTTCTTGATAGGGAAGAACTGAGCAATCTCTTCTACTGATACATCTTTACCGGCTACTATGTCTTTGTACATGTCATCTTGAGCCTTACTCCACTTACCAAGTTTGACAAGCAATGCTCTGTATGAGTCAAAAGTTATCCAGCCTTGTGCATCACCAATCTTCATCTCACCATACTCACCAAAAGCTTTTTCAATTTTTTTGTTTTCATCTGATGTAAGCTCTCTACCTAATCTTGTAGCCTCAGCTTTTTTAGCTGCACTGATATATTGAGCCATGTACACAGACTCTACAGCTGTATCCTGTAGGATAGCACTGTTAAATGTTTTACCCCATCTCTTATTTTTTGCTCTTTCATTCATTTCAAAACCAGATGCTCTGAAAGAAGCACTAGCGGCATACATGGGACTAAAATGCTGTTGCAATAAACTGAGCATCGATGTGTCAGTTCTAGGGAATGTACCTGTTGCACCAACACCGGCATTTCTTTTATGAAACTCCTCTTTTAGATGGTTGTAAAGAGCAACATCACCATAGAATAAAGATGTAGTTTCAAACTTGTGGATCCAGTCATTAACTACAAATGCTTTTATAACTGCCTCATCTACAAAGTCTTGACTAATAGATGTATTAGGAACAAGCTTTCTTACAGCACCCATTAGTTTAGCATTACCAAGAGCTCCGGCATCTGCAAGTTGATTTTTAAACTTAGTTGTTTGTTTGTCTATATAGTTTAGAATATCCTCAGTAATATCAGATCTCAGCTTAGCATCATCTGCTATAGCACTTAGGAAATCATCAGATATATACTTGTCCATAATTTTACTTATGGTTTCATTTCTAAGTATATCCTCAAACGCTAGTATCTTAGAACCTACTTCTTTATAAGTAGAGTCTCCTACTGTGGCTGTGCCCGATGGGTCATTGTTCTGCAGTTTATAAATGCGAGATACTTCACCCGACAGATATTTCATAAACTGGTTCACTGCTTTTCTAGAACCTTCTGTTCTTCTGCTTTCCTCTACAGCATTACCGGTTACATTTTTATAATCAGCAAAGTCAGAAATATCAATATAGTGTTTTCTATTTCCACCAAACAGTACTTTGTACAAGTAAGTCGTAGACTTGTCTGAGTGACGAGTTCCTTCTGCAACACCATACTGTAGCATTAAATAGAAGTTCTGCAGAATCTGAGTTGTCTTATCAGCTTCATTACTAGATATACCAAGAACATGGAACTCACCATCTTCAATCAGTGCAACACCAGATGAATTCTGAAGCTCTATTCTAACATCCTTAGATCCTGTAGTAAGTGTTGTAGCTTTTTGTTTTTTACCGGCACCCTTCTCCCAGAAGTTCTCACCAAACATTGCTCTCATGATGTACAGATCCTTTATAAAAGGATTTCTAGCTACATCCAAATGAGACATCTCTGGCATTGCAATAAGATCTTGATAAGACTCAGCCTTATTAAGGCTATCAATCATATTACTTACTGAGCTACGGAGACTAAGTTCAAACTGAGCATCTCCCTTAGCATTAGATACCATTGAGCTACCATACTTCTCTGAGTACTTAGCTTCAAGAGTCAATAGGTTTTTATACAAACCTGTCAAACTTCCCTGAGCACCTATTTCTAATTCTACAAGCTCAGATGGTTTGTGGACATAGATGTCTGCAGACTCTGCATATACTATGGCGTTATAGAGATAAGTAGTAAAATTAGCAAGCGGGCCTTTGTTAGCTTTTAGTGCATCTACAATCTCAGTAGTCTCGGACACATCCATGCCCAAAGCGTTTAAGAACCTAACAGGATCGGTCCTGTGTGTAGTTGCAAAATCCTTTCTTATTTTACCGGTAAGAAGAAATGCACCAGCCTTCTTACTGTTCCCTACAGATGTAGCTCCTGGAGTATATCTTCTAACATATGTATTAGATATACTAGGGTCAGCAAATCTGTTATCCCATGATCTCTTAATCTGATCTGTCTCTGCTTGAGCTCTACCTGAGTTAATAACTAGCTCACCAGTACCAAGCATATTTACAGTAAGCTGTGTAAGTGATATCCGTTTCATGGAGAACACATTATACAACCCTGTCCACAAATTAATCTGGGACATTACAGGAGAAGTCCCGGATTCAAAACTATTAGGCTTACCAATCTTACTAAGAAGGTGAGCCATCATTGGATCTTTCTTAGCTCTAAGAGACATTGCTTCATACATCTGATCAGCATCAGTTATTCCCTCAAGCAGTCTCTGCAGTCTGTTCCAAGAGACATCAAAGTCTTCTAACTGGTTGAAACCCAGCTCATTCATTACTGGAGTTAGACCGTCATATTTAAACAAACTTCTTAGAGTATACAGTACGTCATTAGAAGCTAGCTCTCTGGCAGATACTTCATTGCCGCTATTCTTATTGTATTCTCCTTTGCCAATTTTAGATTTATCCTCAGCATCCTCAACTACCTCAAACTTATCTTCAAAACTTAGATACTTAGATTTCTGCATGTGGTAAGCAATTATACCACGACCATCTTTTTCTGCAGCTAGGATATCATCTATAGTAACACCTTTCTCAGGGTCTCTTAAATAAGAAGGTGAGAAGTTTGTAATTGCTACCTCTAATGTCTCAACATTAGCATATAGATCAGCATACTCATCTGAGCTAGGATCTAACTGCTCTAGTTTTTCAGCTAGTTCATTGTACTTTTCAATAAATGCAGCAACAACTTTGTTATAAAGGTCAGCTCTTATTTTAGCAGAGCTTGCTATTTGACTAGTAGACTTAGCTCCGCTTGTTTCCAAAAAGTCAATCTCATCAGCAAACTTTGACCACAGTGAGTCAATGCTATTGACAATAAGCATTTGCTTTTTATAGGGAAGAGCATCAAGTCTAGCTTGTGACTCTGGATCTAATGCAGCAATTTTATCTAGCTTATCAAACTGTCTATTCTCATAGCCATAAGGAACTGGGTTAATATTACCCACTCTAAGATTTTTAAATACTTCATTAAGAGCTGAAGAGCCCTCGTAGTTGGACAGTGTATCCTCTACATTAATGTTAAACATTGCTCTTAGGATATCCAGAAGTTTCTGGAACCAAGACTTAGCAGATGGAATATTAGCAGCTCCTTTCTTACCATCAGATAGCATATACTTTCTGAATTCTTCCGCCAAGTATTCTTCTACTTGTAAATCATCAGCATCTTCAAACTTTATACTCTTTCCCTCGTAGTCTGTGAATGTACCCTTTTGTTTTCTAACATCATCATAGATCTTCTGTCTCTCTTTTGCAGACAAAAACATTTGGCTAAACGCATGGAATGCCTCATGGTAGAGGTCAGTCATGTTAGAGCCTTTGTACAATGTAATACCTGCTTCTGTCCATGTTGCCATAGATCTAGGGTTGCTGGTATTAATAGCATTGAACATTACAGTAAATGGAACATACTTGCTTAAAGGATGATTCTTATACCAGTCCTCAGCTTTCTTAATTTGTTCCTCTGTAATCTTTTCCCCGGCAGCTCTCTGAGTATCAAGCTTATTAAGCTTCTTTCTAATCTCTTCAATAGACTTAGTCTTAGGTGCTGCAAAACTTCTAGGTGTAAACTTTCCAACACTGGTAGATGGTTGAGTATCATAATTGGTCATGTCTTCAGATTTAATATCTTCTAACATTTCTTCATATGATGCAGCATGCCTATCTATTGTTTCATCAGATACATTTGCCCTGTTAACTCCTGCTGCAATATCTGCTTTTATTCTTTGTTTAGCTAATTCAGCATTTAAAGGCATTAACTTATACTGAATATTAGCACCAGGTATTGCTTTTTTAATAGCCTCTATAAATGGTCTTCTTTTTTCTTTAGTTAAATTGGTGGTATCAAAGACTACCTGTTTACCATTCTTTACAGCTTCTATAGTTCTTTTAGCGGCTTCAGTATAAATTTCTTTATCTTTAGATTTATTATTTATATCTCCTGTAAACTCAATTCTCATGTCGTCAGGAGAAATGACTACTAAATTTTCTTGAGGTAAACTTTTTATAAAAGTAGATTTTCCACTTCCAGAAGTTCCTATAGGTAAAATAACATTAGGTTTATCAGTAGATGGTTGAGTAGTAACTTTAGCCGGTTGTGCTGGCATTCCAGCCTCTAAATTTTTAACTCTTCTTAAAGTAATAGATAATCTATAACTTCCTTCATTGTAAGTTTTTCCGTCTAATGCTGTAGTTATTGCAGGCAAAAATCCATCTTGCTTAGAAGGAAAAGTTCTATGCATTACTTTTCTATTTTGCCCATTTAAACCAAAAACATATGAATCACCAGCATTAAGAGGTTTAACTTCATATTTTCCTGATTGCTCTACACTGAAATTACCACTACCACCTATGTTAACAACAAGCACTGGATAACCTATAGCATCAGCTGCCTCATCTACATCATTATGAGCTGATATAAAAGTATCATCTTTATAAAGATTTATAATAGCGCCATCATAATTTGTAGCATCTACACCTGTAGCTTTAGACATTAATTCTTTAATCCTAGGATTAATAGGACCTAGTGGCTGACCATTAATAGATACTTCGTAATAACCATACTTAGCACTACTTCCTGGTACAATAATATCTTTTATCTCAATAGCTTTATGATTAGGATTATTTGACTTATAATCCCATCTTAAGCCTAAACCAATCATTACATTAGCACTAGCACCTTTATTGGTTTTAGCTCCTTGCTGCTCAATGTAAGGTTTAAGAATATTAAACAGTTCTATCTGCTCTTCCTTGGTTAGGGCATTTCTTTTAATTTCAACCCCTGGAATTACTACTTCAGTTTGCTGCTTCCCTTCTTTAGGGCCTTCATCAGTTTCAGTATCACTTTCGCTTTCTGCGTAGAGCTCAGCTTTTGCTTTTTCAAAACTTGCATAATTTTTTAGTGTTTTAAATTCATCCTCTGTTAGACCTAATGGGAATACAGTAAAGAACTTTTTATCCTTTTTAATAAGATTAACCAGGGCATCAAAATTAATAGTCCCTTTCTCATCTACAATCCCCTTTTCCTGAAGAGCGCTATAAACATCTTCTACAACTTTTTCAGCATTAGTCCCAGCTTTTTTATCAGCTTTAACTCTAACAAAAGCTTTGGCTACAGTTGTGGTTAAGTCTTTTCCTGTTATTTCTCTAAATCTATCTGATAGATCTTTTGCTCTATTTGATCTCCCTTTCAGTCCATCGGGCCAGTCCATTATAAAATCAATTACATCTTCTGGTCCAATGTCTATACCGCTGTCTTCACTTGCGGCTCTAGCAATTTCATCTGCAGTATCTCCTTTCTCCCTAATATAGTTTGATCTTATAGAAGGGGTAATATTGTTTATATCTCCAAATCTTCTGAAGCTGGCTTCTGTAATTACAGGTTTTCCTGTTGAGTCCATAATAGCCTGTTCAATAGGAGAATACTTACCTTGCCCCATTGCATCTAAATACTGATTGGCAATTTCTATTGCCTGGTTGTTTAGATCTTCTTGACTTAGTGCCTCATCAACAGTGTCTGCTGTATTCTCTTCAATCTTTGTTACTGGTGTGGCAGCTTCTGTCTTTTGCTTAAGCTTTTCAAACTCTAGCTGAGATACAGAATAAGCAAAGTATGGGTTTACATCTTTAAACTCTCCATTCTCATTTGGTTGAAAATAAGTAAATGATCTTTCTAGGATAAAGTTTACATACTGGGTAGGGGTCATACCATCTTTACTAAGAAGAATCTTATCTCCCTTTCTTGTGTATGACGGAACACCCTTAGCATAATCCTGATAAAGGTTAAAGCTGTTTCTTGCTTTATTACCATCTTTCTTTGTGTAAGAAAGAAGCGCCTGTCTGATAGTTTCTCTATCTGTAACAGGAGCATTGTTAAGCATCAGTATACCGTTCTTGACCTTTAGGCTAAAGTTGTTACCAAAGAAAACTTTTCTAAACTGCTCTCTCCAATCTTTAAGACTATCATTCTGCTCCCCATCCATATCCAATACATTCTCACCAAGCAGAATATCAATAGCATCCTCAACAAATTGAGGGTCAGATTCTACGGCAAGTGCTTGAATAGTTATTGGTTGTTTGTATGTTCCTCTTGTAACTACAGTCTTTTGCTTTTGATTTGGGACTGCTACCACAGATATACCCACTGCACCTAACTGAGCAACGTATGGCTTTAGCTTAACAACATTGCTTTGACCAAACTCTTCTGCTATAAAACCATTACTTGCCTGGTAAATAGTTTGAACAATTTTTCTACCAGGGGCACCCATTATATATTTCTTCTGCAGATCAGTTTGTTCTTTCTGAGCCTTAAACTTTTCTCTTGCTTCTTTTTCAGTAATGCCAAGTGTTTTAGCTCTTTCCTCTACTGTCTGTAGTGTCTCCTCATTTTCTCTAACATTAAAGAATACAGGTCTCCCGTTTCCTGCATTTGTTGGATTGTAGCTGTCATCAAAGTACAGTATGTTACCATCTGCATCTGTAATTACATGAGCTACCCCACTTCTAAGTTCATTCCTTCTTACATCTTCCAGACGGATAGCCTCGGAGGCATTCATCATAGTTAAGAAGTAACCTGTCTCTTCAGATGTAACTTTTTCACCATCTGTCAAATGTCTGATAAAACCATAGCTGAAAGCCATGTCAGGATCCTTCTCATTACCTGTAGTGGTATGAAGGTTATTAGGTCTAGCAGAAAAGGTTGTAACAATAGGAGACACGGGATTTAGTTCCTCGTGTGCTATCTCAGCCTCATTCTGTGCAGTAGAACTAGTGTCTGTAATAATAACAGGAGCCTCTTTAACTAGGCCCAAGTATTCCCCTACCTTATCAAAGTCTTCAAAGTCTGCTTCTAGTTGAGCAAGAGTTGCCACTTGCTCTGGACTAATTAGCTTTTTAATACTTTTACTTGCTGATCTAGCAGATAATATATTAGAAGGAATAAGAGCAGCATAGGTTTGTGCCCGAGCTGGATCTTTAGTAATGTTATTTACTCTATCATAAATAGAACTAACATACTGCTTAATGTTGAGCGGGTTACCCTGCTCAATCATTGTAAAAAGATCCCTTGCTACTTTCTCTAATAAAAGCTCTAATTGCTTTGGGCTAAGTGTACAAACCATGTCTATTACTCGCAGTTTAGATTATTATCAAAATCATCATCAACATCTTTTTGAGACTTGTTTTCAGCATTGTTTACTATCTCATTAGTTTTTGCTGTGGGCATTTCGGATGCGCTATTAATCGCATCCTGTGCAGAAGACTTATCTTCTTGACTTACAGTAGTTTGAGTAGGAGTAACTTGTTGAGCCATCATCTTGTCTATTTCTTGGCTAAAGTTATTAAATTCTTCTTTATTCATAACTCTTTTTGCTCTCTTTTTTGCTAGCTCCGCAACCTCTTCCGGTGTAAGAACTCTTTCTGCACCATTAGCATCTTTTATTGTATACGCTCCTCTGATTTCTGGGTTATACATATATGCAGTAATGCTATCTATAAGATACTGAGAATTACCCGCATTTGTTATACTTCTTAGCGGAGTACTTCTAACTTGTTCTCTTTCAAATAGTTGTTGAACTGTAGCTTGGGTGTTTTTCTCAATGAGAGTTTTACCAGACATCTGTTGACTTACCCAATCAGCTTCCTGAGTGGCAAGATAGTCCTCTTTTCTCATTCGGTTGTCACTTAGCCACTTATTAAATGCTTTTACGCTTTCTTCTGGACTCATGTTTTTTCCCATGAATACAGCTTCTTTTTCAGCTGGAGAACTAGTGATATCTACAAGACTACTACCCTGCATATACCAGTTAGAGGTAATAATAGTTTTGCCCTGACCCTTAAGTCTTTCTATTTCTGCTTTAACCTCATTTTGAATATCAGCTCTGACAGCAGAAGGTTGATTTTGTATAGTCTGGTGAATAGTCTTACCTTCCTCTGCAGTGATATCTCTTCTTGCAGCAATTTTTTCTACAATGTCATCAGAGTTTACTACATCAAACTTTTCAAAGATCTCAGGATTAACTGTACCTGGTTGAGCCCAAATAACTTTACCAGCAAATCTTGAAGGCACTGCAGTTTTAGCAGTAGTAGTTGGAGTTGTAGAAACACTAGTAGGTTTAGAACGTAGTTGTTCTACTACTTCAGCTAATGAATTAGCATGTGATCCTTTACCTCTATCCATAAGTTTCTTAGAATAGAGAAGATTAGCACCATCTAATTTACCTTGATTAATTTGATCTAATATCCATGCTCTTTGTTCTGGTTTAACATCTTGAAACTTAGTACCAAGTAACCATTCTTTATAATTTTGTGCAGCTTCAGCTACAGAACTTGTTTTAATAGTTCCAGAATACCCTCCTTCACTCCAAGGATTACCAAAATGTTCATTAGGTTTAGCTGATTTAGTTCTCATTGTATTAACTCCTTCTGGAGTATACACAGGTCGTGATTCTAAATCACCAGACCATTCTCTGGATAAATCTATTGTAGGTTTAACACCTGTAGTAGGAGTTGGTGTTACTGGAGCTGATGGTGCTGGTTGAGTTTTACTCCACGTACCAATTACTTGCCCATCAATTGTTATTTGAGAATAATTATAACCTTTTGCCTCCATATTAGCATAAAGTCTTTTTTCTCCTGTATTATAGGCACTAGCATCAATATAAGATTTGTTATCTGTAAGAATAGTAGCTCCAGCATCTACAGCTTTAATTGCTTCTTTAATTGTCTTATCTTGTTCTCTCTTAGCAATATTAGCATTACCACGTTTGCCAGGAACAGATACAAATATTACATCATTAGCAGAGTAGTTACCAGTGTTAGCATATTGACCAGCTTGTTCTCTATAAATTTCGGTGGTGCTTCTTTTACCATCAGAACCTACAATACCTTCACCAAATCCAATATATTGTGTGGCAATACTAGCTTTAGCTTTGGCTTTATTATCTGATACTCCTTGCTGAGGAGTTACTGTAAATAAATTCTTCTTGTTAAATTTATTTTCTTCTTTAGCATCTGTAGCAGGAGCCGCAGGAGTACCCTTACCTTCTAAAGTAGCTAGTTGTTCTTTTAAAGCTTTAAGCTCTTCTTCTCCACTCTTTATATCTTTTTGAGCTTGAACAATTGCAGCATTACTATCTGTATCGCCCATAAAACGATAAGTAGTTTTTATTTGTTCTTCAACAGCAGAAATCCTTTTTTGTAGTTCTGCTTTAGGATCTGTAGCCGGAACTACCTCCCCGCTTTCAGCAATTAGCTTATCATTCTCAATTTTACTAGTAATATTCTTTTCAGGATATTTCTTTTTAAGTTCTTCTATGTCAGAATCTATTTTTTGTCTTTGCTCAGGAGTAGCTTTAGATATATTAGGTATAACGGACTTACCGGTTTTAAGTATATCAGCTTCCATTACTGCCAAACCTTGATTACCAATATTGCTAAAAAAGGATTTAATATCCTCATCTACATCTGTTGTCTCAGGTTTATATCCCTTAAGTTCAGCTACTGATGTTCTAGGTAACGGAGTAAGTACTGTATCCTGACCCTTTTGATTCTTGTGCATATCAAGTTCCACAGCCTGGAGTGTTCTGTCTGCAGTTGTTTTAGTAAGCAGGTTAAGAATATAAATACCAGAAATAGGTTTGCCGGTTAATTGCTCAAACAACTCAGCATATGCATTTTGCTGAATCTGGTCATTCTTATCATATAACTTTTCGTTAAGTCTTCTAGATTTAACAGAAGTCTTAAGGTCAATGATAAAGTACTTACCATCTTTCTCAAGAAGTAAGTCAATAGTACCACCATACATTTTACCAACTAGATTACCAATCATTGTTGGTAAAGAAGTATGCCATGTATAATCTTGGAATCTAAGAGCTAGATCATACAAAACATTGGACATATCTTTTATAAACCCTTCATCTATAGTGTACCTATTTTTTTCAGCAACTTTACCTATAGTAAGGGTATTACTAACCATAACTGCAATTTGCTGTTTGCTTTCAACAGCATTTTTACCTTGTATATAGTTATTTACTATAATGTCTTTTAGAGATAATTTATCTTTTGTAAAAGGTGTAGCAAAGTCTCTCAATACTTCATCAACAATATTACCTCTATCAGTTGCAGCCAACATAGTAGCTGTCATCTCTGGCTTACCTTCTTTTAAGTCAGATACTCTAAAAGACTCTTGACCATCTGTGCTTACATACTTAGTTTTATCTTCACTTAGTTTCCAACCAGCTCTTGCTAGTATATCATAGATTGGCTGAAGGTCTGGTGTTGGGCCAGCTATTGATTTAGGATTCTCTGCTGAAATAAGAGTACCCGTAGGCGTAGAAGTAGGAGTTGGTTTTTTAGTTTCCCCTTTCTTAACAGGCTCTACTCCTGAAACAATAGCAGCCGCTTCTGGACTTTCTTTCATCCACTCCTGGATATCAGAAGTTGCTCCAGACAAGATAGCTTCTGCATGTGCTGCTCTAAGTTTAGTCTGCATATCTGCAGGTAACTCAGATATAGGAGTGGTTACATCATAAGTTGTTTCAGTAAACTCCTCAGGCTCTTCAGAAGGAGGCGGTGGCTGTGTAGAAGTAACAGGTCCTGTTGGTGCTGCTGGCGCTGGCGGTGTTGGTGGAGCTACAGGTTTATTGGAGAATGTTTTACCTCTAAGTATTTCTTCTTCAGCAATAAGATCTATAATCTCCTGATACTTAGGATTAGTTTTGTCTATAACTGAACCATCTGTAGCACTCAGGAATATATCTGGGAGTTTACCATCTTTTCTGAATGCTTTGATAGAGTCTGGATCAAAGTATACTCCAATACCAAACAGTTTCTCAAGCAGGTCATTTACATCTTGGATGTTCTCTTTATAATCTGTAAGAGCCTCAAGGTGTAGTTCCTTTCTTCTAGTGTTTACTGTTTCCAATGCATTTTTAATACGAACACTCATATTAAAAATAGACATAGGGTCAGCAATAATATTAGCATACTCAGACATGTGTTTAGCCTGAGCATCAAGTTTTACATAGTCAATTAAATCTCCAAATGAGTTTTCTATACCGTCTAGTATAGGGAAAACATTATTAAGCTCCGCGATATTTTTTGCATACTTTGCATATTCATCATACAGCTTTTCTTTATAGAACTCATTTATGATTACATCGTCTGCAATTTCTTCAGCCTCATAATCACCATCAAAGTCAATAGCAAGTTGGCCGGTTAATGGATCAACATTATCACTTGTTCTAACAATATTCATATCCTTAGCAAAAGACCTTGCCATGTCTTTTACCAACTTCTGAACTTCAGCCTGTGCATCAGTACCTGTAAGTTTAGCCTTTTCTATTAGGAGCAATGCTGTCTTAAACTCTTTCTGAATATCTCTTAAAGCCTGAAGATTCTTGAGCTGAGTACTTTTCTTCTTAGCTAAAGTTTTGTCTTGAGCTGAGCCCATTGACAAAGCCTCAATTTCAGAATTCATCATCTCAACATGTCTACTAAATGCTATATCACTAGTATACAGTGCGGAAAATTCAGCGGCAGCTACATTACCCAAAGGCCCATTTGAAGCAGCATTATTTGCAAGGCTGCTTAGTCTGCTAAGGGTTCTATCAAAGGTGTACTCATTAAAGGCTATACTTTTCTTAGCAATTTCAAATGCTGTGTATCCTAGATGCTCTGCATTATATGCCTCTTTATCACGTTCTTTATCAAAGAAATCCGGATTGTATGGATTCTTAAATTTCTCATTTATTCTATCAAACCTTTCCTGAACATCTTTTGCTTTCTTAATAGCAGTCTCAAGTTTTTGTCTTGGTGACTTTTTATTCTGTTCAGACTTAGCATCATACTTACCAAAGGCTTCTTCTAGTTCAGTATCAGATAAATCTCTAAGGTCTTCTAGCTGTCCAACAAATCCCTCAAACTTACCTGTTTGAAGAAGGGTGTGGACGTGGTTAAATAATGAATCATCCCTAGTGTTCTCTGCTTCTTGTCTATTACCAGTTTCTTCTGCAAGCTGGTATCTTTCTGAAAGGTCTCTTTGAATTGCTACGTTTTCATCCAGCCAGTGTGCATACAAAGCTGGATTCTCTGTATAGCTGTTTACAGCATCAGCATAAGCCTGTAGTCTTTTCTTTTCCTCTTCTACATACTTCTCATACTTATCGGTACCTTTTGCAAAGTCCTCAATTTTCATTATACCTCTTTGCACACCAGGCATAATAATATTCTGGGCTCCACCAATCACGCCACCCATTAAGAAACCTTGGGCAAATACATCAAGACCCTGCATACTAAACTGCTCACCAAGACCTTTCATTATAGATGCTCCCATGCTATTCTTAGCAGCTAGGTATGGATCTTTGTATAGATCGGCAAAGTAATCATTCAAGTAGTAATCAGTCATACCAGACTGGATTGCTTCCTGATATGATTCCTGTAGACCTTCTGCAAGGTTTGCACTAAAGTATCTTATTCCACCACCAAGAGCAGTTCTAGCACCCTTGGCACTGAACGTACCTTTTAGTCTTGATGGTATTGCCTTTAGATAATCTTTGCTAAAGGTTCTTTTAGCACTGCTGAACAATCCTTTTTGGACTACCTCCATTGGTTTTTTACCAGCAGCTTTCCATCCATGATTACTAACAGTCTTAAATATGTTACTGCTAAGAGCTTCTTTGTTCATCATTCTCCTTATAGGAGCAAAACCCTTTAGAGCAGTACCAAGTACTAGTTTATTAGAAAGATAGATAGCCGGTACATTGAGCAGCATTGTTGCCTTACCTGCTGCAAATGCTTTGTCAGAAATAACCTTAGCCTCATCAGTATTAGGCATTCTGTTATTTTCTTTTATAAATGCGGCCAGTGCATCATTAGCAACTTTGTTCTGGACAAATCCACCCTCTAATCTTGACTCAGCTGTAACAGCATTTATCTCACGCATGTCTCTATAAAAAGCACCAAATGTTTTGGTTGCCTTAGCCGTGCCACTTAATCTATTATAGGCACTATTAGCATCAAGTGCTTGTCTTCCTATCTTTAGTGTTTCTGCAGGTAGAATAAAATTTGCTGCTGAGGTTCCGGCACCCTTAGCAGCTGTCCAAAATGATTTGGCTTTATCTGCTTTACTTAAAGTTTCTGCCATAACCTTCATAGACTTACCTAACCTAGCTAGATTACTACTAGTTCTCAGTGCTGCTAATGGAGATGTAGCTCCACCAGTCAATGCTACAGATCCCCAAAGCACAGCTTCTTCCGCTACTATTTCACCTATGATACCTACAGTATATGCACTATTAGCAAGGAAGTTTGTGGTCCAAGCACCTGCACCACCTTTGCTTGACATTGCTACTGACAGGTCGTGTTCCATTTGTGCTGCATCTTCTGCCTCACCAAATGCACCAAACTTACCCCAGTTTTTAAACATACTTGACCCACCTTGCCACGCTAATCCAAACCACTTAGAACCCATTCTTCTAAAGTCATCTGACCAGGTAGACTTAGCATTGTACAATGCTTCATTGTCTCTATAGATACTAAATCCTAGCTCTTTGAATTTTGGGTGAGAGTAATACCTATCATAGTTCAATCCATACTTAGACGCATTAAAAGATGTAGGTCTGGCAAAGAAATATGGGTCAGTTTTAGTGGCTACGTCTAGTTTAGACTTGGCCATCAAAGCATTTACATAATCTATTGTAGGTAAGTCAAGAGCTTTAAGACCTGGATTAGGTCCAGTCATGCCATCTCCAGAAATCAAATTCTGTACTTTAGGTACATCTGATGTTCCTGGATTCATGTAAGTTTTATACTTACTAATAAGCTCTGCTTGATCAGCGTGACCCTGAGCAATACCCGTTAGCACGGCTGGTCTGTTTGTATTCAGATAGCCGTTTATAGCATTCATTCTACTCCTTATATCTTCTGCAGTAAATTTTTGATTTGGTTGAGGAGTAGGTTGTCGCTCATTTGCAAAAGGTAGTTGTGGGATATTCTCAGCCATATCTTATTGTGGAACTAGTTGTGCAGGATCTTTAATCAAGTTAGGGTTTGACCGACGGATTAACTCATTAACCTGCATATTTTGTACATATAGTTTTTGAAGATCAGCAGCTAAACCTTGAGCAATCTCATCAACAGACGCCATTGGATTAGAAGCTTGACTATAAATCATATCCTGGAATGTTCCTGATTCTGGATCATAGAACTTCATTGTACCATTTACAAGATATCCCTGACCACTAGGATTAGGTGAAATATTCATTTGACCACCATACTTAGAGAACTGGTCAATGTTTACCTGTCCGTATGCTTCCATAAGTGTAGTGTAACTACCTTTATTTAATCTTTGATAAGCATCGGCTGTAACATCACTCTTATCCATTACAATAGTAATAGCGTCTACACCTGATGTTGGACCTTCTTTTTTACCTCTGCCTGAATTTTCTTCTGCAAACTCTGAATCAAGTTTAATTGTAAAACCTACTTTGTTTGCATTATTACCAATGATTGGGTGTACTGTCATATCAAACCTTGCTCTTTTAGCATCGGTTTTCTTTTTGCCTCCCTGTAAGTGACTGTAGATAAGATCAAGAGCTTCACTTGTTTGAGTTCCATCATTATCATTTAGAAACTCTTCATTTATTGCTGAGCCATCTGCATTATAAATTCTAACATCCTTATTACCTTTAAGAGCCCTTTGCATGTTTCTATAGATATCTGTAAAGTCACGGGCACCTAGGTCACCACGGAATGCTGAGTCTACACCACGAACTGTAATAGGGCGTGCTTCAACACCTCCTCCAGATAAATTTCTTCTATACCCAGCTGTAAGCGGTTTGTAGTCTTCAAACTGTATAACAGCCTTTTCAGCCTGATTGTAAACTTTATCAAACATCTCAGCATACTCATCGTAAAGCTCCTCAGCCTCATCAGCAAAGTCATCTTTATCATAGTAGTTGGTATAACCAGTTCTTCCACCGTAATCTTTAATTACATTGGTAGGAGCATTTTCTACATACTCTTTTACAAATTGTTCCTTTGATTTAATGTTTGCATCTTTAACAAAAGCATCAAGTGCTGCTGAAGCATGTCTAGTGTCTATCATATCTGCAGCAATCTTTCCTCTGTTACTACTAAGAGCCTTTTGAACACCATTTACATTATGCTTCATCTTATCAAGATTAGCAAAGTAAATCTTTTGTGCATCTGCTGCTGCTGCTCTTGTACTTACTAATGTGGGATCCTGCCCAAATAGCGTTCTAGCTGTTGGGTCATTATCCATAAAAGCATCTAATCTTTGACTTACATTAAACCAGTTATTCTTACTCTTGTTATCTGAAAATGAAATACTTTCTCTAGGATCAATTAGATTACCATTTGCATCAAGAAATCCGCCTACATTCTTTTGTACAGATACTTTATCTGGTATTAGCTCAATGGCCTTATTTTTAGCAGCCGTATACATCCCTCCGGGAAGAAACTCAGCAAGTTTGCTTAACCAGGACACCTCTTGTTTATTAGTTGCTACGTCTACTGTAGTTGTGGTTTCCTGTCCAAATAACTCTTTCTGCTTGTTCTTTGCCCAGTTAATCATGTCCTGGGTAATCTGAACTGTGCCATAATACTGACCAGGCTGCGCTCTAGCAATCTGATTTAGTTTAGTATTAGACTCTCTCATGTATGATACTAACTCAGCAGACATTGCGTCTGAGGTAGTATTGAATGCAGCTTGATCTGAACCTTTAAGGTCTACTTCTTTTGCAACACCACCTAGACCAGTTGGGTCATCCTCATATGAATTAGCATCTGAGTTAGAAGACATACCTAAAGGATTACTACCCTCCTCAAAACCTTTTTTAAGAAGTTCATTTGCTGTTTTACGATCCTCAAGAGCAACATCATAACCAAACTGCTTTGCCATTTTATCAAGTGCAAGGGCATGCTCATAGCCAGCAACAGCAAATGGGTCAGCCTTAACTTCCTGCTCACCAGTAAGCTCAGCATAAGTTTTAGCGGCATTCATTAGCTCACCCTGGAATAAACTATTTGCTACAGCAGAATCTATTCTTCTTCTTTTAGCATCAAGACCAACTATACCTATAGTCTCAGGATTTACAACATCTGCTGTCTGCTGATAGTGATCTGCTGCAGTAGCTGCAATCATTTCATCTACAAGACTTTGGTTATATGATGCAGCCAGCTTTTGGTCATCTGGATCATTAGGGTCTACACCTCTACCTTTTATCACCTGACCTGCTACACTTTGATTTGACTTAGCTAGGTCTATATCTTTCTCTGATGCTTTTTTAAGATCTTCATTGTTTGTATATAAATCAGCAGCCATCTGATCTAGGTAGTAATTTTCAGCTGCTTCTTCTGAACCATACTGGTCTAAGCTTGAGGCAATGAAATCTTTTCTAGATAGATATGCCTGAGTATTGTAATAATCTACGGCACTCTGGTCATTCTGGAATGTGGCTATAAATGCATTAGTCAAAGAAGGAATCATTTGTGTTCCATTCTTAGTTGTTACCTGGTATCTACCATCTGGTGTCCAAGTAACACTCTGCATGTTAAAGCCCATATCCTTAGCAAACTTCATAGCCTTCTCGGCTACATTGACTGCTGGGGTATATCTAGGGGCACTAAATCCTAATGACTCATCGGCACTAGATTTAGAAAAGTCCTTCATCTGATACTGAATAGCTCTTACACCACCTTCCCAATATTTACCACCACACTCTTTTTCATTAGTACAGTTTCTAAAACCATCAGCTCTTTTTAATTCATTATAGGCTTGCTTGGTATAGGCCATATCTTTTACGATATAGTCATTATCAACTAGGGGTTGAAATACTTTATAAGCAGCCTCAACATTTTGAGTTTTAGAAAGGTCTAGTGAAGATATTTTTTGAATCTCAGATGATATGTTATTAAAGAATGTATTTCTTAGTTCTACATTCTCCTCTCTAAGCATAGGGGAATTAAGGAGTGTCCCGTATAAAGCACTCAGTTTATTATAACCAGCTTTGTATTGAGCATCTTTAGTTTGTAAAACATTCTGAAAAAGATTAAAGTCCGGCTGAAACGGCTGAATCATCGGAATATAATCAACAACACCTTGTATATACTGGCTCATAATTAATATAAATATACAATAAAAATCTAGTAAGTTTAGAAAACTTTTAAAGTTTAAGCACCTTCCTGCATGTTAAACGGATACATAAGCTGCGAGTAATCAGGTATATACGGATTCCTAGTACTCTTTGTAGCATACTTACTAGCTAGTGCAGATTTAAGAATCTCTTTCTTGTCTTCATTGTTGTAACCAAGATCTGTAAGCTGCTTGTCAAGTATTGCAAGATCACCCATATCTGCATTTTCATTAGGTACAATCTGATCAGCCCCTTTGAAGAATTCAACGTGTCCACCACGAGTAGGATCTATATGGAAGTATGCAGAGTATGCATCGCTAAGAGTTTCTGCAGTAGCCTTATTAGTAATAGCTGTGTTGATCATTCTAGCAAGATCTGCTCTCTTCTTATTCTGAGCTTGAATTCTATTTACTTCATACAAGGCATTAGCATCAAAGTCTGCTTGAGCTAAATTATTATTGTATATAGCATTTTCATTTGCTATCTTAGCATTAATCTGCTGCGCATTATTAAAAATACCAGCATTAGCATTAGCAACCGCAAGATTATGCTCAGCAGAAGGTCTTGCTGATCTTCCTTGAATAAGAGAAAGAGAAGCATCAGCACCTTGACGGGAACCATAAGCATTAACACCCTGAGTGCTAATATTCGCAGCCTCCATAATAGGACTATAGTCTGGTACCAGATATGCAGGATCTACACCTTTAAATTGTAAAGGAGCATACCAGGTTTCTGGTACTGGTATTCTTTGAGCAGCTACTGTACTAATATTTATAAGATCCTGTGGAAAGTAACCACTTCTACGATCATATTCTTCAGCAACATCTAAAGGTTTTACTTTAATAGGCTCTTGTTTCTTTTCTGGCTCTGGAGTTGGAGTTGGCTCAGCTTCGGGATCTGCTTCATTAAAACCAGGAGCATTAAAAGTGTGCTCACCATAAAGACCATCAAACGTAGTCCCCTTTATAGTTCTACCTTTAGAATCTTTTATATCCTCAGTATTAAAGTAACAACCTTTCATTCCAAAAGCAGCGGCTCTTTCACAATACTTCTTTTGGAAGTCTGCTACATCGTCTGGGTTTTCTGGATCAAAATTAGGATGGTCTTTAAGATACCAAGCTTGTCTTTTCTTAAAGTCCTCAAAGAGTTCTCCCTTATGAATGTCTCTATCACCATAAATGTTTTTAGTTCCTGGTCTTAGACCCTGAGTACTTTGTCTTTGTCTTTCTTTAGGATCTGTAAAGCCTATTGCAAGTTCAGGTTTAATCTTCTTCTGTGTAGCTAGACCGGTATAATCTTTCCAGAAGTCTGGGTTACCTTCCATTACATCTATCTCAAAATCTGAAGATGCCTGAGGAGCAGCAGATACAGTAGATTTACTTTTAGCAGCTGCAGCTGGTTGTCCATTAGTAGCTACAGGAGTTGACTGCGGTAACATTATTCTATCCGCAGGTGCTGGTGTTTTCGGTGTTGTGTGACCAGGCCATTTGTTAGCAACTATGTTTGCTGTCAAAGGATCTGCCGGCAAATCTTGCTCTACTGTAGGTGGATTCCAAAAACCTCCAGTTTGTCCGGGTGTATTATAGCTCTGATAGCTGGGTAAAGATTTAATTCTAACTTTCATAGATCCGCCAAATTTTGCCATAGGTTGTTCCATCATCTCTTCTTGCGGCATTTGTTGTTGCATAGCACGCTCAGAAACTCCTTCTGAAGGAATAGGTAAAATCATTTCAGGACTGATTGCATTTACTTCTGTAAATGGTGCAGCAATCATAGGTATCCCTTGTGGGAAACCTTTGGTAGACTCTTGAGCTAATGCTAGCATACCCAACTTAAGGTTGTAGTTAGCAATCATTTTCTCAGCTGTTTCTTTCTGCAACTTGTCTGTATCCGGATCAGCTAGTATCTTTCTAAATTTATTTATGTCATACTTCTTAGCAATGTCTGAGAAGCTGGTAGGCTTAGTTATATCAAAATAAGGAAATAGTCTTTTATCTTTAAGCTTCAGTGCTTTACTAAATACAAAGCTATCTTCGGGAACATTCAAAGGAGTTCCTCCCTTGCTATGTGGTTGACCACCAATCTTATAATGAGCAGGAAGACCTCCATTGTTTAAGAAATAGATAGTCTCATCTTTCTCTGCTTCAATATTAGCCAGGTTTCTTGGTACTGGTTGTAGTGTATTTGATACTGCTATTCTAGGTTCAGATGTTCTGTCGGGTAAAGCATTTGGTGCCACCTGATTAAACACTCTACCACCATATGCCATATACTGACCACCATATGCTGTAATCGGCATATTAGGCGCCATTGCAAAATCTCCTGTAGATGGTACTGTATTTAGCATTCCAGGAGTAAAGCTATTCATACTATTAGTATCAAACGTACCCTGTGTAGTTGCAACAATAGGTTGTGAATTATGAAAACCTTTGACCGCCCTTGCAGCAAGATCTTTTTTACTATCTCTATCTATCATATTGGCGGCAATAGATTTCATGTTGTTAAAGTTCATGTAATCATCCATACCGCCTATACCTCTCAACCATTTACCAATCTTAGACTGCCCCTTTTCTGTTTGAGTACCACTTAAACCTTTAGGACCGATAGGACCAGGGTCTTTAACACCTTGAATTTGGGTTGCCGGTTCTGATTTTAAATCAGTATATATTGGTTGTTGTGCATTTGGATTAGCATATGGTACCTGGTCATTATAAATAGTCCCAACTGCTGAAGGAAAATTTGCAGCTCCTTGAAAAGCAGGGTTTCCTTGGTCCAGTCCTTGAACAGCATTGCCAAAAGGATCATCTAGCATAGAACCTGTTTGAGCAGGTGTAGTTAAAGCTTGATACTTTTTAACCTTAGGAGCTTTTGTAATTCTAACTTTCATTGTAATTAGTCTAAGAATTCTACTTGACCGCCCATTGCTATAAATCTCTGTAACTCTTCAGGAGTCATGTCTACAACATCTCCTGCATTGTATGAACCACCTTTTGCGTATGTTGTATAGCCACCATAAGCAAATCCTTCTGGCCCAGTTGTGTATGAAGGTGTCATCTCCATAATTCTTTGCATATCAGCTTCAGATATATTCTGAGGATTTGTCACACCAGCACGAGCACTTTCAGCTTTAAGAGCATCTAAGTACAGCTGCTCCATAGGAGATAGAACGCGGTCCTTTTTAGGTGGCATTATAATGGTAGTTCCTCCAACAGGTTGATTACCAATTTGTTGACGGTCTACAACACCTTGCATAGGTGTCCATTGAATATTAGGATCATTACTATCTATAATCTGTTGCTTCAACCCTTCTGACATTTCTTTACGCTTCAAATACTCATCAACAGTCATTGTACCTTTGAATGTAGTTTTTTCACCACGTTTGTGATCATTTAAAGGTACCTCGCGTCCACTAGGAGTTTTTACTGTACCCTGTGTATCTTTAGCTTGGTATTCTTGCTGACCACCAAACTTTTCAGTAGGCATGTTAGGATCAACGAAACCCTTATAATCATTCATCTTATCTTCTATTCTACCTCTTCTTTTGTCAATTCTTCTTTGTTGTCTTCCTCTCCAACCAGACAATTCTATGTTTTCATTTCCTAACTGATCTTGTTGCCAAGCTTTAAATGCTTCTAGTTCATCAAGTTTTTTACCTTGCCTTCTTAATTTATTTTGCATGCTCTGATTTCTCCAATCAGTAAACTCAGGATTCCACATTTGATAATTTCTTTCACTAACTCTTTCCTTACCCTCAACTTGTTGATCAGGAACAACATTAGTTGTACTACCTGGTTGCGGTACTATATTACCTTCTCTATTAAATAATCTACCAAAGAATCCCATACCCTTTCCTGGATCAGCTTGATTAGCAGGAGTTTGTTTGTCTGCTGTCACTCCTGTTCCAGATGCTTGGGGTGTAGTACCAGTTGTACCCGTACCCCCTGTAGTAGTACCTGTGCCAGTAGTAGTGCTAGCTGCGGGACCTTGTTGACCAGGTGCAGCAGCTGTAGATTGTTGACCGTATGGATCAAAGTGGTATGTTGTACTTGGACGTTTTAAGAACTGATACCATTTTGGAGTATTGTAAGTTACATCTCTCAAACCCATTTGTCTTAGACCTTCCAAACCATACTCATCTTCTAATGTTCCTGTTGCTCTATAGTTACCAAATATACCCCTACCACGAATATTAAAGTCACTTAGTGGTCTTCTTCTATACATGTAATCTGTATTATTGTAGTATTCGGGAGGAAGTTGGCCGTATGCTTGATTGCAGTTAGGATCTCCAGGAAAACAATTTGTAAAAGAGGGTGATCCATATCCTTGAGGACCAGGCCCATAGTAATAGTTATTTGTAGTACCCTTATCAGAATTAACATCAACTTTAGGAAGATCTATTTTTTCAAAGAGTGGGCCTTTTTTAGCATCCAAATCAATATTGTTAATTCCACCAGGCGTATCCTTAGTCTGATATTCTTTTAGATTGCCTCCCCATTTAGCTTGCTCAAATTCATACTGCTCTGGGTTCTTTACCTTACCGTATTTAGCAAGATTGCTGTTTAGTTTATTAGCAGCTGTATTTTTAACAGTACCTACAAACTCTAAGAGTTTACCGTTGACTCCCATCTTTGGTAGAGTTTGTTCTTCGGGCATATCCCCACCGTCTGCCATCATAAAGTGTGTACTTCTACCAGTGTTTCCATATGGGAAAGACATTGACTGAGGGTATGCTTCAGAGCTTCCACCCATAGCTTTATTGTATGGGTTAGGTACGTTTCCATAGAAAGGAGAGAAGAACTGTTCCTCTGGTTGTGCCATAGGGAATGCACCGCCATGAGCATAGTAAGTAGGTGGAACTGGTACCCCGTAACTAAAGAAGTTATCCATAGTAGCAGTTTGTGGATATGCTTCACCACCTCTTGCCATAAGTTTACTTATAGCACCACCATGTTTTATAAAGAAAGCTTCTTCTGTTGGGTACATTTCATAAAACTCTTTTTTAGTTTTAGCTCCCCCTATTCGCATAAATTCTTTTATCATATTAGAATTATTTGTAAGTCAAAGATAATCATTAAGGCAACATACCCCTATAACCACCAATATAGTTAAAATATCCCATACTTGGGGACATTCCTCCTGCTTTTTTCTTTTCTTTTGGATATGCCTGAAGTGTTTCATTTCCAAAAAATCCTTCTGGATTTACCACTACGGTGTTCTCAGGATCAAAAGCATACCCCATATAATTCATCCATCCTGTTGAATGATGCCTAGGTTTTAACCATTCACCTGTACCAGGATGCTGAGACCACGCATGGTAATAACCATCTTCTTCTGGTGTCCACTCATAACCTTGTTGTTGTTTAAATAATTCAAGAGCTTGTTGCCAGTTAGATGGTCTATCTAAAGAATCCCACATACCTCTTGTATTATAATCTTTCATGTCATCAGTAAATCTTAGATTCTCTGGTGCATTAGGATCATTTTTAAATTTCTGGTATTCTTCTTCTACGTTAGGTGTCCAGTCATACTTGTCTTTCCAAGATTGTGGAACCTGAGAACCATCCTGGTATTTCTCAAGCCATCCACCTAGTTTCTTTTTCTTTTGTTCTGTTTCATGTTCCTGATTAGTTGGGCCATATAGTTCTTCTGTCCCAAATAGATTTACTATTTGCTGCCACGGAATACTCTTAATTACAGGCTTTGCAAATTCATGAGCATATGATGCATATGCATACTTTCCAAATTTACCAAGTCCCGGAACTGCACTAAACATATCCAACTCTTCTTGCAAGGTGGGCGCCATCCTTCCTGATGCCTGCCATGAATCATATGCTCTTTTTGCATCATCGTGAGAAAACAATCCTGTAGGGTCAAGTACCTCGGCTACGTTTTCCCATGTAGCATCAGGTGCTTTATATGAATCTAGTTCTTCAGGAGTCATTTCTCTAAGTGTCTTGTTCACCTTTGACTGAACTTGCATGCTATTAGGTTTAGCATATTGACCCTGATTATTAATCCAAGGAAGATTGGCGGGAGGAGTAACCTGACTTTGTTGTTTGTCTCCTTGATATCTATCTAACCATCCACCATCTTTTTCTTTTTGAAGTGCCGCTGCAGTTCCTAAACCTATTGCTGGGGCTATACCTAACATTTTATTAAGTCCGTCAGCAAGTAATTTATAATTGGTTTCTGTAGGCTTCATTATATTAAATAACCTTAAGTATTTGCCTCCTCCTGTTTCATCAAACATTGCATCTACAAAAGTATTCTTCACCATTTCTGGAGTTACTTCTACATAACTTTTTGAAGGAATGATTCCTTGATCCATCATGTACTGCTGGACCTCTGCTAAAAAAGCAGATTTTTCTTTACCTCCACTTCCTGATGCAAAGTAATTTGTTGCTGCTTGCTTATTTGATAAATAGTTAAAAAATTGAGAGGGGTCTCTTTTAGTAGGTCTTTCTTTAAGAGCATTCCAATCTACTTCCTGTGGTGTTTTTCTAAGCTCCAAACCTTTTAATGACTCATCAATATCTGTTGTGATTTCTTTTGCAGCTTCAGAAAGACGTTGAGATTTTTTAGTCTTTCCCAATAAATCTGTCCACTTAAACTTAAATGCATCATTTAATCTAGCTCTATTATAGGCATCTTGTACAGAGTGTTCTATTTCATGTCTAGTTACATTTTTAAACTCAGGTAAATTAGGATTCAATCCAATTTTATTGTGCCAGTAATGACCTAATGTATTTTCATCGTTAACTATTTTTAACTTATCAAAAACATATTTTTCTTTTTCTGTAATACCTAATTCTTTTAATCTTCTTTTTCCTTCAGGAGTTTTTATTCTTGTCATAAAGTTATCTAAAACTTCTGACGCCTCCGGATTATTTAATTCAGGTAAAGTTGTAAATCTTATTTCTTCTTGTAACCAATCCATATCATCAGGATCAGAATCTACAGCACCTTTTTTTCCGTAATTAAAATCTCCAGTTCTAAGTCTTTGAAGCATATCATATTGCTTCTTTGTAGCCAGCCCATCTTGTTTTTTTACTGAGTTTATAATACCCTCAAAATATTTTTTAGACTGATTAGATAATTTATTAGTGCTGTATGAATCTAGCATCTTTTTAAAGTAATCTACATTCTTTACTTCATGTGGATACTTTGATAATCCTAGCATCATAGGACCAGGACCCATGTTATTAGCAGACCCTGGTAGTTTTGTGGGAGTAGCGGCAGCTACACCAATATCAACACCAGCATCTATCAATCCACTAGCAATAGCGGCTTCATTCGGAGATGTGCCTGCAAGGTCACTACTTACAAAATATGGGGACGGTGTTTCTCCCTTTAATGCTTCTTCAAATTCTCCTTTTACTGCACCTCTAACTAGGTTGGTAGGATATTCAAGTGGTGCTGCAAGATTACTAAGTGTTTCTAAATTAAAGCCGGGATTAGTAACTCCCTCAGCAAATCTTGATCCTACAGAAGGTTGTAGTCTATCAGCATACTCAGACTTTTCTATAAACTTTCTCTGCTCAGGAGTAAGTTTTTCTTTGTCTCCTTTTAGATACTGCTTAGCTAACTTATTGTAAGCAAACTGATTAGCTCTTTTAGTTACATTGTCTTTATCGTAGCCTAGTTTATCATACCAGTGTCTAAATACATTTTTATCTTTTTTAATGTACTCATCACGAAGTCTATTTCTTTCTAGCTCAGCTTCTGTCCAGTCAGGTGTAATAGTTACTTCTGGTTGACTATACTGTGACTCATATGTATCAGGTTCAGTTTGTGACTCAAAGAAAAGTTGATTAGGATCTCTTCTTATTTGACCTTGAGTATCATCGCTTTGATACTTATCCAACCAACCTCCTAGTTTCTTGAACACTGGTCTTAGCTTTTCTTTTCGCTTTGGCACACTAGCTTCTAATTCTTCTATGGGAGTATTAGCATATTTGTTCACCCTTGAAATATAACTCTCGTGTCCTTCAGGATATCTAGAGTCATAGAGAGCTTGGCCAGGGTCAATGTTTATGGGAATACCTCCAACATATGTGTCAATAGAAGGAAGGTACTTAAAGTTGGTTGAACTTATATCTCTTATATTTCCACTGTATAAATCTCTAAGGGCATCTACCTCACTTGAAATAGGCATTGTTGGATTATTATATCCAAGATTCATAAGCTTGTCAGTACCCTGGTTATAGGCAAGAATAGACATCTGGTGCAAATCTTCATCTGTAAGATTTAGCTGTGGATTGTTTTGACTATAAGCCTTAAACTGATTATAGGCATCTACATATTTATATACTGCAGCTTTTACTCCGGCATCATCATCAATATTTTCATCATTGATTCCTAAAAAGTATTTCATATCATCAGGAATAGTAGCTGTCTTTAGTTTACCAATACCTCTTGATATGTCTTTAATATCTGCAGATTCGCCAAGAAAGTCTCTTCTTGCCTTTATTTCCTCGATGTCTGCATCTGTAGGTTTAAGTTTTCCTAGACCTGTTTCTTTTCTAAGAATACCTTTTATATTATTTGCTATTTTTTCAGAATCAACACCAGGAGCTAAAATCTCTGTAAGCTCTTTAGAATAAATATTGATCTTATCCTTTAGTGTCTCTGGTTGCTTGCTGGGTTTGTATTTAGCCATTCTTGGCGCAGGAGTTCCAACCCAGCCTATAGTTAGATTATCATAAGGATCATGGTGAAGCTTGCCGTGTATATTGTGTGAGATTACAGGCTTTCCATCTTTTATTTCTGTAACAACACCAACGTGAGTGTTGTATGTACCTCTTCCATCTTTCAAGGCTGTCTGGTGCATATTACTGCCCTTGTAGTAAAGTCCTACTACATCACCAACCTGAAACATGTCAGCTGTAGCTTTATTGTTTCTCTTTACAGCCTCGGTTACATTTTTAAGTTGATCTTTACTTTTAACTCTTGAAAACCTGGGGTCAGTGTAAATATTATATTTTACTGTTCCACCATTAGTCTCAATGTTATTTTTCATTGTCCACGCGTCCCCAAGTACCCAACCATATGGTCTAGTTACTGATGATACATATTCAGCACAACCATCATAGGAACAAGTAGACTTTTCAGTTTCACCAGACAAGTCACCTACACGCTCTGCAGTTTTATACTTGAGATAAGCCTCTTTAGTTTTATCGCCAAACTTTCCATCTACTGCAGCAGGTCCAGGTAAAAAGTTTTTTGCAACAAGCTCAGCCTGAATTGCTTTTACCTGATCTTCATTTGACTCATCATACTTTTTGTAATAAGTATCAATTATCTTATTATCCTCAGCCCTTGAATATGCTGCTATTTTAGCATTATAGTTTTGTTTTTTACTAACTGGTTTTTTAGCAATCGGTTTTCTATTCTGCCAGTCCTCACGCTGTTGTACAGCAACTTTTTGTGCTAATCTAACCGCTGGTGTATCTGTTGTCTCAGATACTTCTGAGATATCAACTCTGCGCAAATCATCATCTGATAAAGCTTTGCTAGTTTTTACAGGTTCCTGATATTGACCCTGTGAATTAATCCAGGGCAAATTTGCCGGAACCTCTGAACCATCCTGATATTTATCTAACCAACCTCTAGACAAATTAGGTATAGATATATCTCCTCCATTAGCATATTTATTCAACCAGTTACCTTCTGGATTTCTATATCTACCTGGAACTATGTGCCCACCTTCTTTTTTTCTTGGGGCTATAAACTTAGGATTATTGCGATCAAATGGTGCGTAGTCATTTGTATTCCATATTCTACCATACCATGTATTATAATATGCATCAGATGGAGAACCATCTGGCTTGACATTAATGTTTCTGTAGTAAAAATCTCTTCCTTTGTTTAATAAAACTCTTCTGTCATTTTCAGATAACTTGGAAATATTTCCAGAATGCTCGTTCCAGATTTTATCTAATTCGGCTTTTTTAGTTTTCCACTTAGCTGCATTAACCGGATCATTTATATCAATGTTGTACGATCCTCTATTTTGTAAGCCAGACTGACCTATACTTTTAAGATATTGATCTAGCATATATACTCTAGGATCTCGCCCTGTGTTATATACAAAGTCAGTAGCTTCTGCTTGTTCTGTTGGAGAAGTAAAGTATGGATTAACAATAGGAACTGTATTTTGCATCATCCAATTTACAGCCTGTTGTTTTGTAGGATTATTACCTAGCGCAGGATTTCCAAAATTAGATAAACCTGTACCCGAAGCACTTCCTCTTGAATATTCATAGTCAGCTATTTTGTTTAACTGATGCGCTAAACTATCAGATGAAGTCTGCAAACCTTTTTGAGCAATAGGTATTTCATATACCGTCTTACCTGGAAATTTATAATTTTTACCAGGTTGCATCATAACAGGAGGTTGCCCAGGAACGAAGCCCATTACAGGATATGGAACACCTTCCATTGTTATTCTACCATTTTTGGTGGGGACTGCTGTAGGATAACCGGGATAATCCCACTGACCTCTTTCGGATACTATAAATTTATCTAGCCAATTCATTATCTTGGTGAGAATAGGTTCTTGTTATTAGATATCTTCATTAGCATTTTAGCATTACCCGAAACCTTTCTGGTAAACAAAACGTTGTTGTAGTAATGCCTAAACTTCTTTCTTTCAAATACTGATTTAGCGTAGTTTAGGTTAGCAGGATTAAGCTCTCTCTTGTATCCATCCCATCCGGTTAACCAAATAGGTCTTTGCACATTCACATTATATTCTCCTCTATCTGCAGTAACATCCCAGAACTGATTAACTCTAAACTTCTGTTCTACCTTCTCATACATAATATCAATGTGTGAAGCGGTAGGAGCAGGGTAGTTTAGTCTGCTAAAAGGATTATCCTTTGGTGCCATATTCAATCTCAATTGTCCAGATACTTGCTCAGAGTTATATACAGTAAGCTCATCAAAGTTAAAGTCTAATATCTGGAATCTATCAATACCATCTATATCGTAAATATACGATTCAAGGATATACTCTATACTCTTTAAAGTGTTTACTGTTTGTCCGGTATCTACTACATACTCTACCTGGAATGGATAATCTGTATTGTAATAATTACAGAAGCTATCTGTACGATCATTGTGTCTCCAGAATGTATTATTCTTAATAGTAATAAAGTTCTGGTTACTAGCAATCATGAACGTTGGATGCCAATCATGGAAAGAGATCCATGCCTTAGTTTTTGGGTCATATGAGATAGTCCATGATACGTCATTGAAATAAGTAGGATCGCCTAACTTAATCTTTGTACCCGTAGCCCTATTTCCAGAAGTAGCAATAAAGTCTATGCCACCCACATAAGTAACTGTGATGCCTGCAGGTAGATCTTTTTTAAGCTCATAATCTTTCTTGCTAAAATATACCATCAAGAAGTTATTGTCATATGATGCTTGACAACCTACACCAACAACAGGATTATCTATTGCTTCAAAGTTTGGAAAGTCATCTAAGATTCTATAAGGTAAAAATTTACCAAACCACCAGCGCATCCCACTAGCAGATATTTCTTCCAAACCTTGTCCAATAGTAAAAATCTTACCTAAAGACTGAGACACCCAGAAGATACCCATTGGTGTATTCAGAATAGAAAACTTGTCTTGACAAGATCCGTATTCATAAGACTGGTCAGTATTTACAAGAGCCTGTAATGGTTTGTTAAATAAAGCTCCATCTCCTACTGTAATCTTTGTACCCATGTCTGACTCAAGGGTTTCTGTACCCTGAATCTGAACCGGACTATCTCTATCAAAAAGCATCAGTGCTCCATTCTTACCTACAGGTCTGATAGCAGTTACCTTAGATTTGAAGTCTCTGTAGTTATTTGGTAAATATATTCTCCACCCATCTTTCTTGCCCTCAAGAACAGTCGGCAATGAGTAGATAACTCTGTTTGGTAAATACTTGTAACACAGCGCAGATACTATTGGATTATAATCTCTGTCTTGCATATTACCCCATGACACTACACTATAGTAAAGCTTTGACACTGAAACAGATGGGTCAATCTTGTAGTAGTTACCAAATCTAATAATCCTAGTGTCAAATAAATTTTTAAGATCAGAAAGTACCTCAAAGTGTTTTTGTTCTTCTAACTCTCCCCAGTCTCTTTGATCTACATTAATATCCGACTCTACATGAAAATCTCTTACACCGGAACTAAAAAGATACATGAAACCTCTTCTAATTGAAAAAGATAAACCATTTGATTGATTACCTCCAAGACCAGGAATAATAATCAAATTTGAAAGACTTACATTACCAGGTGCTTCTTGTTCTAAATTGGCTTGGTTGGCCGGAGTCTCCCACTGGTTAGGATCAGTTAAGTTTGTGATCATAGTAGGTATCAAACCATCTATATCATATTTACTAAAGTCTGCCCAATATCTAGGATATAGACCTAGATACTTAGCTCTATAGTTAATTGGTGTTTCATCTGGTTGATTATATAACCAATCATAGAAATAAAAAAATGTATTCTTTTCTGTGTATCTACCTATATAGGTATCTCCTCCAAACAATACACCGGTTTCATAAGAAACATTAAATTGTGTAACTGTTAATGGAATATTTGTTCCTGTTTGAGTTGATGTAATAGCAGTTGCAGGTATTGCTAAATTATTATTTACAATCTGAGGACAAGGTAGTGGAATTTGTCTAATGGCATCTAGTTGCCCATATTGATTTCTAAATCTAATTTTTAAACCAACATAAAAAGAAGATGCCGTGGTAGATATTGTTTTTACAAACTCTTCAGATAAAAAACGACCAGAACTATCTCTAACATTAGAACTGACATTTCTAGAAATACTGACACCTGTATTATCTAGAATAGCCGGTACTACTAGTTCACCAGGATTAGTTTTAATATTAAGAATGGTTGTTTTAAATCGGTTAATATGATTAATCTTATAATTGACAAACATATTAAATCCTTCATTCAAGTAAGCTGCATCATTTACATAAAAACGTCGCTTAGCTTGGGGTAGGTTATCTTTATGAAGAAAACCGTGAGACATATATCTGTAGACATAACTACGGGCTTTTACAAAAGCATAAATTAAGTCTAAAGTTCTAGATGCTGCTGCTGTAGCTAAAGTATATAAAGTAGGTCCAGCAGCAAAAAAAGCACCAAGAGTAGGGAGACCTGATAAAGTACCTTCTTTATGAACTTTAGTTAGCATTGGTCCGTGAAAACCACTACCTCCAGCACCGCTAGCAGTAAGGGCATTAGTAGCTTGTTGAATGTTATACGCTCTAGCATTATTTGTAATTGGTGTAGTAGCACCATCAAATATAGAAGATGCTCCACCTGTGGCTCCGGCTATTGCTATAGCTCCTGGCAATTGTGCTGTATTTAAACCAGCTACAGAAGCCTGAAAAGCCGAGCTTCCTCCAAAACCTCCTGGAAAATAAAAAGGTGCTCGCATTGCACCACTACCCCCAGCCCAAGCGGCTACTGTTGAAAAACCAATATTATTCATTCTAGAACCCTCGGCTATCCACTCTTCTTCACCTTTCATTGCAAATATAGCTTCGGCAATACCCAAGAGCAGTGCAGTTGTAGATGAGAGATTAGTTAACAGTTTTTCTTTAGGGTGACCAGGAACTGGTTCAAAAGTTCCTTTTACATTAGAGGGGTTTCCAAGTTCTGTGTAAATTTTTAATTCTTTTACAGAAAGAAAAGGTTTATAAAAACCAGTATCTGGAGAATGAAATGTTAAAAAATCATTTTTTACATGACTCCCGCTACCACTGTCTACTCCTCTAACAGGAGTATAGTTAGTACCGCTACCACTGACCTCAGTTAGAGATAATGTTGGATCTATTGAACCTGCTATATTTTTAACTGGGTTATACGGATAATTTGCATAAAGACCTCTTGTACCATCAACATCATTGTACTCCCGCATGTTGTTAATGATGCCCTTAGCTATTACAGATTTGTTTCCTGTTCTAGATCCTCTAAGTATTTCGTAACCAACTATGCCAGGAATAACCTTTGCAACACCATCATCATCTATATATACCGGAGGTTTGATGTTTCCAAACTTTACACCTACTACTTGTAAATGCGTAGCACCATTATATTTAACTGATCCCGCAGGAACAGGGTTACCATTAGAATCTAAAACAACAGCTCTAGAATAATTTACATTATTGTTAATAATATCTTCAGGCATCTTATGATGTCTGATTGGTTTATTACAAAGATCCCAGGTTATCTGACTTGTGCCCGATAATTTAGGATCATTGCTGGCATTCCAGATTTCCGGTTTTCTGTCAGGATACTTTTCAGTAGATTCCCAGTAACCCATTAAACCTTCGGCAATAACAAGACCACCGTCTTCAAGACTGTAAGAAGTAGTGCTGGTTATAGATGCTGTATTTTCTTTTTCAAATCCATATTCTAATTCAGTAGAATAAATACCAGCTGAACTGGTTAGATCTTTACTGTCAGCAATTCTTCCCGGAATATGGTATGATTTAGATTTCTCACCAGTTACATAAATCCACCTGATAAAAAATGAATAAACTTCATCACGCATGTAACCTGTGTTAGTACCTCCATCTTTATAGTAGTTTATTGGGTACCTTACTATAGCCCACTTAGTTTCAATCTGATTAGCAAGGGGTTGATAGTTAAAATCAAAAGTTGTGCGAGGACCTATTTTTAGTAGGTAACTTCCAGTTTCAAAAATAGAATCCGATGTCTCATACAATGGTGTTCTGATTGGCAGTAATTCAAGAGGTACTGTTGGCAGTGAATCATTAATACTGTCTAAGTAAATAGATACAGGAACATCAGAACAAGAGTATATACCTATTCTTCTAGCTACCGTTTGACCATTTATTGTTGCTGCTATGACTAACTCAAATTCTGTAAATGATTCATTTTCAAGATTTGAAATATCTACAGTAAGTGCACCGCCTAAATTATCATGGTCAAAAATAGATTGTATGTTAGAGGGGGATGTGTAGTCACCATACTTCTGCCCATTCTCTAAATATGCTACAAAAGCAACATATGAACCATTGGCTAAGTTACCTCCACCCTCTGTTGCACTTACTTTTACACAAGGTGTTCTTACTAGTTTATTTATTCGGATTTGATCACAGTCTAATTGATTTACAAGATCACAGATTGTGCAGTCATTTACGTTTTTGCAGTCTTTTACCCATTGCACACCTGGCCAAAGTACCTGATTCTGATAATAGTTATCACCCATGTACATTGTATCTGGCCATAAATCAGGATTACCTATATTAATGTATCTGTCTACATTTCTGCCGTCAGCAAAATAAACTGCCCACTGGCAATCAAAGTTTTCTTTAGCTACTCCTGTGACAAGCTTTAATCTCTTAAAGTTTAGACATCTTTGATTAACTACTGTTCTATAGCTGCAAAGTGACTCATCATATATACCAATCTCAGAGTCAGTATCATCAGTAGAAAATATTGCCCAGTAAGCATTGAACAAATGCACTCTACCAATTACTGTGTAGGGTGCTGTGCCACATAAATAGTTAGATGGTTCATTGCCTAAAACACCAACGTCACCCTCTTTAGAATTGTTTGATGCATTGCGTGCATATGGCCATGAGCTTTCAGGATCAAAGTTTTCATCAAAGTCCCTTACAAGACCTTTGGTAAAAGATCCTGAGTTAGAGCTAATCCCTGATTCGGGAGTTGTACCTTGTTTCTTTGCCATAATTAAACAGCGTTATTAACTCGTAAATTAACAGGATAGTAGTAACTCTTAAACATGTTAAAATATTTAGAGTACATTGCTTTTCTATTCATTGCCCATACCTTCATCATCTCTGAGAAGTTAGGGGTATTGACAATACTAAATGCCGCATTTCTAGCAACTCTGTGCTCTGCAGAAATAAGTTGGTATTGTCCAGTAACATTCACATTATCCATTACAAGATTCTCAAGAATTCTTTTCTTAAGTGAATATTCATAGTATTCATTGAGCATGGGATGGTCTGGCACAAGAAGATTGTTCTCATCATCAACCATATCCGCTTGGTAATTAATGTATATATTACCGTCAGTAAAGTTGGTATAAACCCAACCATCCTTAATATAAGCCTCATCTTTATTCTGCCAACGAGGTGAACAAGCATTTGGACAATCAACATCTACAAACTGAGAGCTTCTAAAAGTAATGGGAGAAAAAGTAGTATATTCTCTACGTACTGAGTTTACCATCTGGATAAGCTTATACGACTGATTACATTCAGTCATACAAGTTGTTTCTGGACAAGTTCCATTTACATCAGAACAAAGGTTAGCATCTATCCAAGGTCTGTATCCTGGAGTAACTTCCTGAACATTAGTTCCCTGTGGGGGAACTTCTACTACAACATAGTTACCGCACATAAGAGCAAAGTTCATTACCTGAAAATCTTCAGGTAGACGAGCCCTACCTTTCTCTATCTCAAGAACAGTCTCTTTAGTCTTTTGAATTCTAAGACCAAGATCATAGTTACACTTGCGTGCTACTTTAATTAACTGGGCAGGTTCAATACTTGTATCAGCTGACAAGTTTCTAAGATCCATCTTAACATCCTCAAGAAGAGAATCAAAGGTCCTGTATTTCAGGGTATAGTTGTAATCCATTATCTTAGAATGTTTTGTTTGTCAGAGTTGTTAGTATCATTAGGAACCTGAACTGTTCCCATTAGCTGTGCCATTACATTTTGCTCTACTTCAGCAAATAGATCATCTGGTATACCTAATACCTCATCTTGACGAATCTTGCAGATTCCATTAGAAGCACATGTAAATATTGCAATGTCCTCTTCAAAGATTCCTTCAAGAAGGATGCTTTCCCATTCAATGTTAGGCAAATACAGGTAACCATTCATGTACCAGTAGTACTTCTGCTTGTTGTACTTGAAAGCAGTAGTCTTAGTCATAGATGTAAATTGGGCAGGTTGTGTTCTATAAACTTCAACTGATCCATCTATGGATGAGACAGTTCTAATAAAGGCACCATATGCACCTTCAAATGGTGCAGGAATTTTTTCCTTTGTGCGCATTACTTTACATGTATCAGGTAAAGTTCCACAACAAGCTTCAACTCTATCAGTCTCTATCAGCTCTACACAAGGGAGAGTTCTAAAAAGACTAGCAAACTTAAGTCTTACATTAAGAGCATCTTGTCTCTTAATCAACAACTTAGCATACTTTACAATCAAGCTGTAGATAAATCTATCAGTCATAAAAGCATCTTGCTTAGCTGCTTTCACTAGGTTTCTAACCCTTGATATACTTTCTCCTATTGTAGTCATCAGATATCAAATTCGTTATAGTTTAGAATGATAGATGAAGTCTCTTTCTTCTCTATGTCCTTTGTAACCAGTTCATTATACAGTTTAGAGATTTTAAGATTATCTGGTACTTCAATATACTTCTCCCAGTTTTCTGGATAACTCTTAGCAACCTGTCTTTTAAATAAACGACATGGGGCAAAAGTCCAAATTTCTCTATCCTTTACTTTATACTTTACAGCATAGTTCGTATAGAAGATCTTAGCAAGTTTACCATCTGAGATAAGGTTGTTGTTACTAACCTCAAACCCGTACTTGATTGATTTACCGTAGTTTATGTTTTTTCTCTTAGGGTTCTGTGATGTACAGGTTCCTATAAAAACAAAACCCAAACTCTCGGGTAGTTCTACACCATCTCTATAAGAGATAATCTTTTCCCAAAGCTTTTGGTTACTCAACCTAATAATCTTCTTAAAGTCCATGTAAGTAAGATCTTTATACTTCGGGTGCTTCTCCTTGAATTCTTTCCAGAGTTCTTTGTTTAGGACATTGAAAGCTTTTGGTCTGAATCGGGGAGCAGCAAGATCCGGTTTTCTAAAGTTCCTCATCATAATATAATTTAGTAAATTTTAGTTGATTATAAAAACAAATATACCAAAAAGCCTCGGTTTTACCCAAGGCTCTTTGTAGCAGTCTTGCTTAAACCAACAAAAGCTAGACTCATATTTATATTAACAAGCTGAAGTATCTGTATAAATTATTGAAGTTATGTACTGGATGTCAAACTTATTTACTGGAAAAACACTTCCATAAGTACAGCAGTTTACTGGACTTGTAGTGTTGGTTAGTGTCGCAGTTGCAATTTGAGGACCATCATCTGTGCATTGAGTATAATATACTTCTATAGAAGTAGGACCTTCTTCTGGAAACTCTATTTCAACCTCGGCACCAAAACATGTACAGCAGGTAGCTTTAACACCAGGAGTAATTTCTCTAAGAGACAACAACTGAAAACAAGTACCTTTATCTACAGAAGGAATTGAAATGGTTAGTTTACCATTCTGTGCAGTTATTTGATACGTAGTTCCTGCAGGTGGGTAAATACCTCCCGGACAAGCTACTGGTATTGAGTTTCCTATACCCGAACTAAAAGTAATAGTAGTAAGAAAAGTGGACTGCATTATAAAAGTAAACTCATATATTAATCCATTTGTCAATATAGCATTAGGTGTTGTTGAGATACCAGTACTGGTATTTTCTGGAACATAAAGAGTGTCTCCGGTAAATGTGCAAACACTAACAGGATTCCATTCAGCACCTCCACCATCTGTCCATTTTACAGGACCAAAAGGAAAACTTGGTAATATATTATCTCCGTAAATTGTTGCAGTTACAGTAGAGAGTTTAGTTATTGTATAAGTAGAGTTAGGTGTGTTTTGAACACCGTTTCCTTCAGAACATACATAAACAGTATTATCAGGTATGCTCTCATTACCTCTAAATGCATATTCAGTTAAGTCATTTATACCTGTACATCCTGATGCAAAACAGTTTGACTTAGTAAACGTACCGCAGTTAGAAGAATTACATTTTACAGAGTAGAGTCCGCAATCTGTTGTATAATACTGCACACAATTAAGTTCTACTCTATTATCTAGAGCCTCTTCATTAGTGCAGCATGGTTGTATATAACCTGTAACTATTATAACATCGTCACAACTAGTTGGTGGAACAGTAACCAAACACTCTGCATAATCCTGCAAATCAATAGTAACTGTTACGGGTACACCGACTTCAAAAGGTCCATCAGCTTGATAGTAACAATACTCTTCTTGAGTAGTACGGAAGTATATTCTATGACAAGTGTCAATTTGAGGAGTAAACGTAACAGTATAATTAGAACCAACTCCTTCTGCGGCAACAGAGTATTCTTCAGTACCTAATAAGTTACCAAGATCATCTATAAACTGTATTTCCTGTAAACCCGAACTTGCCTCATCAGGAATTAAGAACGTTACAGAACATGCGGGAGTAGTATCAACGCTTAATATTGTAGCACTGATTCCTCCTACAAGTAACTCACTAAAATCTGGACTTACTAAGTCACAGTTAGGATTAGTAAAAGTAACCTCGTCACCAGGAAGTGCACAAGCAATAGGTTCAAAGCTGTTTTCTGTGTCAGCACAATTTTGAACTGTAAAGTCAAATTCTTTTAAAACTCCTGAAGAACCTTCAAATACTACTTGTACATCAACAGGATAAAACGGTGCTGGTGAAGGTACAGGTATTGCAAATACAATAGAGCAAGGTAAGGGAAGAGTTGAGTTTAAAAGTGTACCAGGACCTATAGAAATACAACCTGTTGATCCAGGGTAGCAAACTTGAATATTTGTAACACTAGTTGCAAGTGTGCAACCGGTATCCAATAAAGTAACTTCATCACCAGGACATCCGGATGTTTGTGAAAGATACGAAGGTAAAGTATCACCAATAGGTAATTCTTCGGTTGTGATTATATTGTCTTCACAATCTAGGAAAGTAACCTCAGCAAGACTATTAGGCTCTGTATCACAAGGAACCTGAAAAGATACCTGACAAGGGTTAGTAGTACTTATTGTAGTATATACTACTTCGGCACCATTAAAAAGAATTGTACAGGTATCTGTTAATACTTCACAACCAGGATCTGTGTATGTAACCTCTTGGCAAGGAGATGGATTCTCAGGACCAAAAAAGTTAGGAGGACTTACAGGTATACTAATTACACAGGTCTGTGTGCCTATAGTTATGGTAAACGTTGCTACACCACTAGTAGTAGGGGTACCTGTAACAGTATATATTAGTTGACCAGTAGGATCCGTTAATATACCCGCAGGTGTAGTAGCAGTTAACCCAGTAATTCCAGTAGAGTTGCTACTGTCTTCAGGATAAGGTTGTTCATTACTTCCCTCGTAAGGAATTGTAATAGTTACACCATCAGCAGGCTCGTTTATTACTAATGATCCAGTTATAACAGCTTGGTCACAAAGTAGATCATCAATAATAGGAGGTGGCTCTGAAACAGTAATTGTTAAATTACAGGTTTGGTCACCTACTTGAATATTAGTAAATGTGATTGTTCCTGATACAGTGGCTGTACCTTGGATGGTAAACGGAACAGATCCTGAACCATTATTAAAATACCCATCGTCAATAGTTAACGTTAATCCATCTACAGTATCAGTATAAGGATCATAATATCCTCCGTTACCATTGGTATAAGGAATAGCTCCTGTTATAAAAGTAGAAAAACCTTGTACAGGAGTAGCACTAAATGTAGCATTTGCACAGTCAAGATCTGCTGTTCCTGGTATAGGATCTACTATAAGTACTACTGTGCAACTTTGATTAGCTACTGTAATAGGAAACGTAGCAGGACCTGATCCAACTGGTGTTCCTGTTACAGTATAAGTAACAGTTCCATTTGGTTGATTAAATAATCCAGGAGCTAAAGTAGCAGTAAGTCCTGTTACAATGTTAATTGAGTTAGCAGAGTCACCCAGATAAGTACCACCATTGGAACCGGAATAAGGAACTGTAAATGTTACACCCGATGCCGCTGAACCATTAGTTAAAGTTCCAGTTACACTAATGGATGAAGAAGTACAGTTTAATGTGCTTATCTCACCATCAGGTGGCTCAACAGTTACATCAAGAGTACAACTACTGCCACCTATTATAACATCAAAAGAAGCCGTACCAGAACTTTGAGGTGTACCTGTTACTGTTAGCTGCAAAATACCAAATCCTACTGCAAACTGACCAGCTTCAAGAGTTGCGGTTAAACCAAGTACTCCACCTAATACAGAAGTAAATGTTGCCGCAGGGTATGATCCACCATTACTATTACTATAATTTATATATAGTATAATGGGGTTGTTTACAGGTATTGGATCAGGGTACGTAATTGTACCAACAACACTTAAACTGTTACAGTCTAGGTCTGCTGTACCGTCTCCAATTGGAGGAGTTAGTGTAAGAGTACAAGCAGGTGAACCTTCAGGAAATGAAAACTGAAAAGTAACTGGTATAAAACCAGCGGGCATTGTACCATTAAGGCTTAAACTAAGTGTTCCAGATCCAACAAGAAGTGTACCTGGAGACAAAGTTGCAGTTACACCTGGAGGCGTAGATTGTAAAGTCTGTGCGTTGTAAGTACCACCATTACCTCCTGTATATGGCACTGATAGTGTAATACCATCTACAGATTGTCCTGAAACAACTTGCGTACTAGTAGTAGCGGCTCCACAATCTAAATTTGCATCCCCCGGTAATTCATTTATTCTTAATAAAATCTGACAGGTATAGCCGCCAATACTAATATTAAATACAGCAGTACCGGTGCTGGTAGGTGAGCCAATTATTGTAAAAAGAATACTTCCTGGCGCTGGTGCAGAGGGTGTTCCTGCAAAGTTTCCTGCAGGAGCAGACATAGTAAGACCACTTGGACCTTGTGCTCCATTAGCATTAAAAATCAGAAATGGGTAAGCACCACCATTTCCAGCAGTATATGGAATGCTAACGGTAATGTTATTTGCTGCAGCATAACTTCCAGGATATAAAAGAGAAGAACCGTTTGTAACTACGGCATTATCGCAATCTAACTCACCCCCTGTTGGGGTAGGATCTATTATTGGTATTTCTAAAACACAACAAACTGCACCCTCTCCCTCATAACCACCAATACATATATCAAAGTATGCTGTACCTACTTGCGCTGACGCACCAGTTATAGTTCCTGTAAAAGAACCAGAACTAACAACAGTAGTAGGATCTAAAGTAAGTGTTAATCCAGTAACTCCTGTTGATAAAAATGCATCACCCGCATACTCTCCACCTTCAGATGCTGTATATGCTATAGATATGTTTTGGTTTAGTGGTGTATCAACATAATAAGGAGGGCTATCGGGAGTATACGTAGCACTGTCACATCCTAAAAATGTAAGTGTAATTGGTGGTTCAACATCTAAAATAACAGTGCACTCTGCACCTAAAAAACTTATGTTAAAAGCAGCAGTACCTCCAGAATCGGGAGTTCCAGAAAGCGTGTATGTAAGTGTTCCAGAACCAACACTAAGATTACCAGAACTTATTGTAGCAGTTAAACCAGTTACACCCGTAGATAAAATTGTCTGACTGGGATATGCTTGTCCATTAGCATTTATATATGATATATTAAACGTAGCGCCTGAAACAGGAATTCCTGCACTAAGAGGTCCTCCAATAACAAATGCACTTTCGCACAATAAAGTAAAAGCACAAGTAAAAGTAACAGTGACCTCAATAGGCTCTGTTAAATTAGTATAAGAATAGTTATTACCAGAACCTGAAATAGAACCAGGGCCATCGGTTAATTCAAAAGAAGCAATTGCCGATCCATCCGGAATAGAAAGAAAACTTACATTTTCACCATAAAGTAACTCTACTGTATATGTAGTATTACCTGAACCTGAACCTGTAAAAAGACTTGTGTCACCTGTTGTTGTAACAACACCAGTACAAGGATCCTCAACAATAATTACAGTTACTGGTACAGGAGGAATAACCAGCCTTATAGAAAAACCCTGTGTTTTGGGAGCGCTAAGGTTATTATAGTCACTAGCTGTATTATGACCTAAAGCGTAAAACTCTCCATTAGCACCAACGCTATCATTTATCCAAAAATTAGCAGCATTACCCCTACCTGAATATGATCCATTAAAACCGGAACGACTGCCTGCAGGAAGACCTGAAAACCCAGTAAGATTGGTTGCTCCAGTATTTGGTGAATTCCATTCTGCAAATGGGGTAGGTGTGTTTGATTTTAACTTACCTCCTATACTTCCAACAGGTGCAAGACTACTCACATAATTGCGTAATCTCGTTTTTTCAACAACAGTCGGGACTATAAATGGGGAACCAATTGCATTTAAAAAGGTATTAATATTACTAATTGCATGCCAGTTATATAAGTAACCATATACACAATTGAGCTCTTCAGTCCACGCATTATAATTAGTATAAGCTCCGGTAGTTTGATTTATCCAAAGAGTATCATCAGAACCACTGGGATTGTCTCCTATATATATAAGAGTAGGATCACCAAAATTTTCAACAAGGTTAGAAGCTAACCATGTTTGGTTTCCTATAACAACAGTAGGATAAACTACTTGATCAAATGTAACAGCACCGTATGCAACCGGAGGTGGTGCTAGAGTATCTGCTGTAGTTAAATCTGTGCAGCCTACCCACAAAGAAAAAACACAAGGTACTGCATCAAGCAGAGTTAAAGTAAATTCAGCATAACCCGCTCTGTCAGGTGTTCCTGAAAATGTAAGTGTAAGTTGTGTAATAGTTGCGTTAAGAGTGCCTGCTGGATATGAGTAAGATATATTTTCAAAACCTGGTGTTGTTGAAAATACTGGTCCTACGGCAGGGTAAGATGCTCCTAAACCGTTAGTAACATTAAAAGTCCAAGTATTACCGCTATTAAAGGGAACTCCAACCTCATAGGTTCCTTGAGGTGGCGCACCATAAGTAGGACAAAGTAAATTAGGCATGTTATGCTGTGGTTACAATTATACTTACTGAAAAACAAGTGTTATTATTTCCGTCAGAATAAGTAGGTCTGACTCTTATCACATAAGAGTTCATTGCTAAAAGACCTGTTATTGTAGCTGTAGTAGTACTTTGCAATGGAAGTGATGTCCAGGTGCCTATAGCTGGATCATTCAGTTTATACTGAACTTCATATGCAGGATCTCCACTAGGGTTAGCATCTGACGCTCCCCAAGTAATACTTATAGTAGAGTTAGTAACATTTGTGCTTTGAAGTGGAATCGGTGAGTAAGATACACCTGCTGCTGTAACACAACCCGGGTTAGTAATGGCAAGAATCAATCTTTGAAAAACAGATTCTACTGTATCTCCTTTTTCAATACTATACTGTTGGATACTATCATTCATTACCGCACAAGCAGCATTTAGATACTCCATGCAGTTTCCCGCAACTTTTGACTCACAAGGAGGCGCACATGCAGGTGCTACTTGACTAGTAGGAGTACATCCACAACCACATCCGTTAGTTGAACTTGTACTTGTATTATTTGAGCATGCCATTTTTATCTTTTTATTCTAGTTAATTAATTAAAGTCCAGGAGCAGGATCATTAATATTTATAATATCTCCAGTATTACATGTTCTAGAAACACCGTTTTGGGTAACTGCTGTAATAGTTAAACTAACTGTTGAACCACATTGTGCATTTACTGGTAGCGCATATGATGTACTAGTAATACCGCCAATTGTGCCAAGTGTTATAGTGTTAGTTGAAGTTGTACCTAAGGTATTCGTATACTGTAGAGTTCCGCTTACAAATGCAGTACCTGTCACACCTGGGCCATTAATAACAAGGAAGTTACCTAGATTAATAGTTATACCTTGACCATTTGAAGGACAGGTTGTAGGCAGAGGGAACGGTGTATATGTAATATTAGGTGACGCAGCGCTCCACAATAAAGGACAATTTGCTGTTAAAGGATTATTTATTGCCTGACCGTTATTAGCTGCAGATACTGCACACTCCTGATTAGTTGTAAGATTTTGCCAATAGAATGTTCCTGTTGTAGTGACGCCTAATGAGTTACTTATTCCCGAAAGAGTTGTAAGTTTATTTTGAGTAGATCCGTCATAATATACCTGAGAAGCTGGTGATGCAGGTAAGTTTACTGAAATTGGAGATGTACTACCATTTGCAGATGCAACAACATTACCTTCAAATCTTACAAGTCTCCATTCTTGACCAGCAATTGTAATACTAGTATTAGATGGGCTAACTGTAGCACCGCTTCCTGCCGATACAACAAAGAACAGATCATTGGTAAGGGCATCCTTATTAAGTTGGAATGTAGGTCTGGGTAAATTAGTAGGACAAGCAACCTCTGGAGCACAACATTCATCTAATTGTGCTTGAAGATTTGTAAGACCTGTTCTAATGTCACAAACAACAACCCAAAGATTTTGAATTTGCTGATATGCAGTTGTAGCATTGGGGATCCATAATGGATTATTACCTATAAGTCGACCCGGATCACCCATCTGTAAATCATTACCAGTAACACATGCCGCAGCTGATGATGCGCTAGTAAATTGTGGAGTAGTGCCAGTAGTACCCTGCAGCTCACAAAAAGCAGCATCAAGCACATTAATATATTCTTGTAGGGATAAAGTCGATTGACTTAGGCAATCACTAGTTACATTAAAACTAGTACCGCCACCACCGCCACTAGTATTGTTTTCAAGATTTGTTACTCTTGTATCTAGAGCATCGATCTGATTTTGAAGATTAGCAATACTAGTAAGTATTGTACAAATTCTGTTACCAATCAGAATTACATAATCCTTGATTGCAAGAGCGGTAACGGTATTTCCTAAATTATCAGTGTACTGAAGACAAGGTGCTACAGCTACCTCACAATCAGATGGGCAACCTGAAGTAGTAATACCCCCATCTGCAGCATTTGGATTTTCTAGCGCACAAATCTTATTAAGGATAATTTGCATTACATCCCTAAAGTTCTGTGGAGTAGGATACAAAGGATTAAAACAAGATAAGTCTAGAAGACTAATATCTGTTTGACTAGTTATATCGCATAACTCTGTTGCCATTTTAGCAATGACATCACTAACCGAATCCCCGGTACATAAGTTGATGCACGGAATATTTGGTCCTTGCCATACAACGCAGTTAGATGAAATAGGGTTACAACCCTGCTGCGTGTTGTTTGATTTAATAGGAACTGCCATATCTTTAATATACTAAATATTTTTTTATTCTGCTACTACATTTTCAGGTTCGTTGCAATTATCACATGGATCTGCATCATAGTAAGAACAGTCTACTGTCCATGTAGATAACCCACAGTCAGGTGACAAACACGCTGACTTATTTACAACAACCCACTGGTCATTTGTGCCAATAGGATAATCACTGTTTATCAGCAATTTAGCTGCTATGACACCGGTGTCTTCATTAACAATTACCCAGTAACTATTCTGAATATCCCAGTATACTATACCATTTATGCCTGTATCACGAGTAAACTTAAATGACCACTTGCCATTTATAAAGTCATTGTATGTTGCAACCTGAGAACCACAGATATCATTTCCAGTAACAAACACACATAGAGTAGGAAGAATTACCTGACAAGTGCTGTAGTTAATACTTTCTAGATCAGCAATCTCTTTGTCTATCCACAACTTATCATAGTCTATTCCAGTACAGCAACTGTGTACACCGTGTCTGATTCCCATGAACAACTTGTAATAGTTGTTTGCAAAGTTTGTATTTGCTTTAATCTCAGCATCAGATACTGTTATTCTAAAAAAGTCTTTTGCTGGTTTCTGAGTATACTTAGGTATTTCACAACAACCAGGAGGTGGTGGAGGTGGTAAACAACACTCACAAGTGCTATATGCATTTGCTATAGTGTAAGTAGGTCTTAAAGAGGCTCCTTCGCCCGGTGTAAATGGTCCTGAGACTTTATAACAATTTTCTGTATCACCCTCAAGCTTAACAATCATGTCTGTATATAAGTACAGATCACTGGATGTAACTAAAGCTGATAGAGGTGAGTTTACAATACTATCTATGTTGTTATTAGTAACTACTACATTAGCTAGGCAGTTAGTAAGCACATAGACATCATTATAAGCATTATCAGTAGGACATGTTGCTTCATTAGATTTAATCCAAAAGTTTATAGAGAGTCCTGCATCATCTTGTATTTGATTAGGTGAATCGGTACATGCTCTACATGCATCAGATATTACACCAGGTATTGTACAAAAACTTTGGAAAGTATAATATGTCTCAGGAAAGTTAGCTGCATCATTAATTTCAATTAACTGACCTTGAGCTAATCCTGTAAGAAAAACAGTTTGCGTAGCTGACTGCTTACACGTATAATAGTAAACAGGCAATCCTGTTAAACAACTATTTAGAGTTACGCATATGCAGGAAGTAGTCATTTCTTTTATTTTAACAATTTACACAAGGTTCACAACTAGCAAACTCTTCTGTTGGGGATATATTTAATATACGTAAAGTACATGCTTCAATAGTAATATTTCCTGGGAAAGTAGGATCTACTTTTTGCCAAACGCTTGTTATCGGGCAATCTATATTAAAGTTAGAATAAAAATAGATACCTTGAGTACTTGGATTATAAACTTCCCATCTTAGCTCATTACTATCATATGCTATAACAATAGGTAGATTATTTACAGTAGTAAACTGAAAATACGGTTTACCATTAAAAAGATTCTGTTCTTTATCAATATTATAAACCTGCCCATTAATTGTTATTTTTAAACAATTACAAGGATTCTCTTCTACTGTAAAACAAAGACCTGGAAAATTATCTGCTTTGATTACCTTACCTACATAAGCTGAGAGATCAACTGTAGATAGTACAGATACACCATTTACACAGTTTGTTAAGCCATACTCTTTAGGGTCGCATTGCTCACATGTTTCATATGGCTGACCACTTACAGTAAGATCCTCAAAAGGTAAAGTCTTTTCGTCATTAGGACCAACCTGCCAGCAATCTCCAGGATACTCTACAAGATTTACAGTTTTGCCTATAAGTTGTCCAAATGATGTATTAGTTGTTTGAATTGTTACATTAGAATCTTTACAGTTATAAAGCTTATAGGATACAAGACAAGTTTCACAGTCGGTATAAACTTGAGTTACAGTAACTTCTATTGCATCTTGATTACAAGATGTGTCACTTCGGGATATAGAAAAACATCCTTCTTGACCAGCAATATTTACAATTTGTCCGTCATATTGAGATAGATCTGTATTTGAATATACCTCAGTATCATCTGCGCAGTTTGTTAGCTTATAACAACATGGGATAAAATTATATTGTATAGTAGATTGGCAATACGCGACGCCTGTGTTAGGATCTACGTATACAGTAGCACCCTCACAAGTAGGTGCAGGTATAATCTGTTCAGTGCTAGAAATACTATCTAAAATATTTTGAACAAGTGTTGCCGCTGTGTCAAAAGCAGATTCATAGTAAAGAAAATTACCACTATCATCTAAACTAGGTACTGGTGGTCCAGAAAGTGTACCATTCCATGGACCACTAAATGTAGAGTCAAAATAATATCCAGCTGGTTGAACTAAGCTATTAAAAACCCATTCTCTTTCTTGTACTGTACCTAAAGCAACAAGTATAATTTTTACACCTTGCTGTCTAATCTGTTCTGCAAGAGCTCTTGCATCATTTGGAGATTGTCCTGTATATGTATAAGGTAATGCAGAACAAGGAGCAGTAGCAGTAGGAAAACCATCTGTTATAAGTATTATGGTTTTATTAGCAGCTGGATCTCCAGTTATTAATTCAGCATAAGCTTCACAAAGACCTCTACTGGTACCTGTACCTCCTCCAGTACTTTGTACACAAATGGAATTATTTATATCTGTTTCGTTAGTTGTTAAGGCTATCCCTGTACTTGCACTACTAGCCCAGTCAACAATTCCTATTTGAGTATTTCCTGCAGATAAACTTGCAGATAAACCAGAAACAACATCTAACATTAATGAATTCATTTGCCCCCACTCATTGTCTGCAGGAGACGTAGAGCAAAAAGGATAAAGGGCTCCACTAGATGGACTATTGGGTGGGCCAGGTTCCCGGTCATTAACAGATGTAGAGTTGTCCCTTGCAAATATTATGTCATTAGGAGTAATGGTAGATGGTCCAATGCAAGTACGATTAACAGCATCATAAGTCCAATCTGGCGGACATAGGGGTCCTGATAATTCAGTGTCTTCACAAAATCCTGTTTGGGGATTAAACTCTGTTTTACCAGGACACTCACCACACTCATAGTCAAGTGTGGATGATAATGCTTTTGCAATACCTGTGTAATTTGCTTCTTCATTTAAAGTTGCACCACCATTTTGTGTTGTGTGAATAGTAGTAGATGCGCTAGTAATACCAGCACCAATAAATATAGCATTTGAACCACTGAAACCAAATACAGCTTGTTCTAAAGGAGCGCCAAAAGGATAGTTACCTACTAAAGTATATCCGATACCTCCTCCAGAACTATAATAAATATCTTGATTAGAATCGATTATCCATGTACCTGCACTTTGACCCGCTGTTGATATAAAACTAGTATTAAGATCTATTACTGGTGTTGCTGTTGAAAGAGAGAAGCTAATACCACCATCTGATGAAACATACACACCATTATCCTCAACAAGAGCAATAACAACATTGATATCATTAAAATGTATAATTCCAACAACAAACTTTCCAGCTACAATAGGTGCGTCACTATTAGTGGATTCCCAAGTAAGACCTGTGTTATAGGTCTTATAGATTTTATCAAAAATAGAAGTAAACCCTATGAAGTTTGAACCAAAATGTACATTTCTAAAATATATGTTTGGTCCTGCAGATCCGTATAAAGATGCAGGAGTTACACCAGTTAATGTAAATGATGTACCTCCATTAAAAGATCGGTATATCTGTGAACCAACTGCTACAATTCTAAGACCATCAAGATAATCTACCGAGTAAAGTGAAACACCTCCAGTTCCAGGAACTTGAGTAAAAGAAACACCACCATCTGTTGTAGACCATAGTCCTTCACTAGATGATGTTATAAGAGCTTTGTAAGGATCAAAAGTACTAGCTGCAATAGAGGTAATATTTGCAAGATTTGACGGATAACCTGAGGGGGTAATGGTTTCCCATGTCAACCCCTGATCATCAGATACTTTTAAATAATTAGCTCCTGTTGCTAAAACATACGATCTTGTTGCCATTATTCTTTCTTAGTTTCAGTTTCTTTTGCCTCTGCTGTAGAAGTTTGATTAACACATTTAGTACATCCTATTTTACCATTAGAAAGTACTTTCTTTTGACATCCGCAGCTCATAGCTGCTCCGCAATTTGGACACTGTGACATAATATATTGGTTTAATTAGTTACACGATGAACAACCGCAACCGCAAGCAAGTTTGTTTAATTTCTTTACTACATATCTGTACATATCCATACCTTGATCTATACTGTTGCAGTATTCTACTTTTGCTTTAGCCGCTTTCAAAAAAGTATCAAGCAATTGAACTTCTCTTAGTTTATCTTTTACAGGACCTTGTGGGTCACATGCTTGCAAATTTAAGCAACAAAGTAAATCATTTATCTGGTTTAATGCAGAAGTAATTCTTAAATGATTGTACTCAACATAGATATCTGGATTATCATTGATACTATACTTGACATTGTAGACACCATCTGCAAAGTCATTATAGGTATTCCCACAGTTAGCTGTCTGCAGGCCAATATTGCAAGCGGTAAGGTTTGCAATAAAACCAGTCTCTAAGTTAGACATATAGAATGGAGATGTAAACCCGGGAGGAGTTATATCCAATCTAGTGCAGTCTACTACTCCAGCTGAGCTATAAATACTAGCGTCAACTACTCGGAATATGCAACCTGATAAGGTATCAGGAATATCTAAAGCTAACTGATGTTTCTCCATGTTTATATAAATTAAAAAGGAGAGGAGAGTATAACTCCCTCTCCCTTTTTATTATTAGTTTAGTTTATTATCCTGCTGAAGGAGGAGTACAAGGTGCAAAACAAGCATACTCTGTAAGAGTTACGCAAGAGCTGCCAGCGTTTGTCAACCAATCTGTAACAAAATCTTCAAATGCAGTAACCTCACCATCAGTTACAATTTCCAACAAATATTGGTCATTGTCAAATGTACCAGTAGGATTGTTGAAGCGTGGAACACTGTGCTGAAGGAAATAACGAGTGTACTGATTACCAGGAGCAATTCTAGTAATTGTAGAGTTTACATCGTAACCCTGAGTAATCTCACGAATACGAAGATCTCTACCAGTATAGAAAGGAGTTTGTGCATAAGCTTCTGAAAGAATCAGTTCGCGAATTACATTCTCACCATATCCTGAACCTTGAACTGGCAAACATGTATTTGCTACACAAAGGCTTGCAAAAGCACAAGGATCACCATTGTAGTCTACTTCAGAAGCGTAGATTTTAACAGGCTCCAAGTAAGCTTGCAAAGCGTCAGTTGGGTAGAAAGTACAATCACCAAACTGAGTGTCTACATAAGCACCAGTGATGTATATACCAGCAGCAGAACCGTCAGCAGGAGAAGCATCAGCTACATAAGTGTTCCAGTCTTCGGTAGAAACATTTACGTTATCCTTAGTCATTACACCCAATGATGCACCAGTAATATCAAAAACTTCAATCTGAATAAATGGATTAATCAGAGGAGAGTTCAAGAATTGCTTTGCCCATGCAATGTAAACAATTGTTGGGTCAACAATAGAAGGACTATCTGGAGTAGCGCAGCAACCTGTGTAAGCACTAGCTGTAAAGTAAGAGTTACGAGACAAGAAGCGCAATGCAGGTGAACCTTTCAAATCAAGACGCAAGTAGTAAGTCTCATTGCATTTGAATTCTGGGTTACATACAGTCTGACCAGGAATAGCCCACTTTGTAGAATCCTCAGCAAGACCATCAGTATCAGGAGTCAAACCTACTGATACGGTAGCTTGTTGAAGAGGACATGGATCAACTCTGTAGAATGCAGTTACATACTTTGGGTTGATGATCTTAGATTTGCTAGATTCTTGGTAGCCACCATGAAATGGACCAATTTTGTCATTAGCGTAGATTGACTTAGCCGCTAAAACAAGTGGACATCTAAGAGTTGTACCGTTAACAATACCACCTGCTGGTACAAGCCAGTCAGAAGGTTGAACAAAAGTAAATTGACCAGCAGTAAGTTCTGTAGTAGCGGTTCCTGCAGTTCCTGCAAGACCTCCGGTACCAATGAATACCTTATTAAAGGCGTGATTAAAATATGCCATTTTTAAAAAAATTTAAAGGGTTACAAACAAAAATATATACTTAATATAGGAAATGATTGGCTCACTTCCAAATTATTTCAAGAAAATTAGTTTATACTTGGTGCCGTTAATTAGTGACTTGACATTGTCTAAGTCATTAATAATCTCAGAATAAGCACAAGCTTTTTGAGCAGCATCTACCTTTTGGTAGAGGTCATTCAAAAAGTTTACGCAGTCTCCTGCACTAGTGAAGGAAGCTTGTGGAGTAGCTGGAATATTTAACAGCGTCTCGGTTACTCCCTGGTATGACTCAGCAATAGAGTCAGCAAGATCACCAATTTCATCATAAAATGCACCCATTGCTGTATGTGCAGCATATGAACCAGGACCTGTAATTTTGAGATGAGCTTTGTGTACAGAAGTTACTGCTTCTAAAAATTCTGAAACAAGTTTACCCATGTCAGCACCTTTGCTGCTAGAAGACGCGCTCTGTGATTGTTGTGATCCAGTTTTAAGGGATCTTTTTAAAACATTATTGTCCATAATTATGTATTATTTTCTGATTGTTGAGATGTGCGCGTATACTGACTAAATGATTCTATATCAGCTGCTAAGATAGATGCTGCTGCATCTACAATTACCTCTGCAATATCATCTCTGAATTCACACTCTACATCTGTACTTGTTATTGACCCAGTATATGGATCACCGCAGTTTGCAATAGCAATACGTCTGGGTTGTCTATAGTACATCAGAGTGATATCTCTAATATCAAACTCTCTGTTTGTATAGACCCTAATTGCATTATTTACAACTGTGCAAAAAGTCTCCGCCCACTCAAAGTTGGGTTTGCGGAGTTCATCTCTTAGGAGTACACTACTATTAACTTCCTCAACCAGATAGACTATAAGTTTCTTAGGATCAGTACAACAGTCTTTTGTAGCTGTAATATCAATCTTATGATACTCTAGATAGTTATCTGGTAGAGGCTGAGTTAAATAGTAATCACCAGAGCTTATAGAAGTTAAAGGTAGGGGTGTAAGTAGATTTTGTAAATCATCAATCTTTCTTACTGTTTGCTCAGCACCTGCTTGTGCAAGATTACGACCCATGATCTGTCTACGTACCCACTCAATCTGAGCCTTATTAAAAGCTTCAACAATCTGCCAGCACTCGATATTATCATAGTCCTGACTAGCGAGTTTATTTAACCGCTGTTGAATCTTTAATCTAAGGGTACTGTTTAACATAATTAACTACAAATCATTTGACCATTAAAACCTCTACGACATGGTTTGCCAGCATTCTTGGCAGCATGTTTATTTGATTTACCATGACCCCTATAATCAAAACCTTTGTTATCACCAATCCCAGTCACTCTTTGCACAAATCTGCCAAATCCTGTTTTTGGACGCCAAGGTCCATCACTGCTAGATTGACTTGTACCGTAACCAGATACTGGTTGGTTTTCTACATCGCGAGACATAGAAGCCCCTGTGTAGAGACCACCCATGTCCATCTTAGGAGTTTTCTTTTTCATTACTTAACGTTTTTCTTCTTGCTCTTAGGCTCAACAGAAGCTGGTTTGTTACCACCACCTACACGACCACCTGCCTTCTTTTGAGCTTCATTAATCTTAACACTTTTAGTAGTACCGGCACCTTTAGAGCCAGCTACTTTTTGAACAGCTTGATTGCCATTCAGCTTTACATAAACACCACCTGATTTTTTCATTTTATATAAGTTTAATAGTTATCTTTTCTTAGCCATCTTCCTAAGAGTAATGGCAAGTGCCTTTCTCTTAGGAGTACAAGTAGATTTAGTCATAGGCGTACAGTATCCTTTATGTGCAGGATTGATAGCCTTCTGAATCCACTTTTTATCTTTCTTGGCTGCCATTACTTTTTCTTTTTAGATTTTATAGCACCACCTGTTTTTTTTATTTTAGGTTTGCCATAATTAGGTTCCATTAGTTTTGGTTCAGGAGAAGTATACTTAATTGTCTCATTCATTTTTTTTACAAGAGCCTGTACTTTAGGGTCTTTTGCAAATCTAGCAGCGTCATAACTAACAGATGTTTTAGTAGTATCAGATTTAGTCTGACCACTAGTTGTTTTAGACTGGTATTTTTTGATCTTTTTCATATCACTTCTTCTTTACAGATCCACCTTTTTTGTAACCAGCTTTGATAAGAGCATTCTTAAGTGCGGTACCGCCAGCAGTACCACCTTTTTCCATTTTAGTTTTTGAAGAACCTTTCATAGATCCTCCGCAAGACATACATTTCTTTGCCATAGTATTAGTAATTTACGTTAACATTTCCATTTACGCAAAGCTTTATTGATCCTGCTATCTGGATCATTAGCTGTTTTGCTAGAAGTAAGTTTCTTTTTCATCCCTGACATTCTTGCACAAAATGACTTTTTTCTAGGTCCACCTTCTGGTTGAGGGGGTTTAATATCATGACCTTCTTTTTTAAGAGAAGCTCTACCCTTAGCGTTAAGTCCACCACTTGGTGACTTACCCTCTTTTCTTTGCCATGCAGGTGACTTTGCCATATTACTTTTTCTTCTTTTTGTACTTGTAATCAGGGTTATCCTTGTGCCACTTTTTAGTGGATGCTACACCTTCTGCTACTGTCTTTGCTCTACCAATCTTAGTTAGGTTTATGGTATCCCACTTACCTTTATCTTTAGTAGGGTGGTTTACCATAATATCACCGGGTTCTCCTTTACCACGTTTAGTAGTCTTCTTATAGACTACATGCTTCTCACCACCCGCTGTTACTTTAACTTTTCTTGCCATTACTTTTTAGGGTTAGCAATACCACCTAACATTTTAATTTGCTCTTGAGCAAGTTTCTTTACATCACCCATCATCTTAGCATCCTTACGGATCTCATCTGCTCTACGAAGTGTGTTCATAGCAGATTCTACCTCCCACTTACGCATCTCTGCTTTAGATGACATAGATACTGTAGGAGAAGACTTTTTAGTGGTTGACTTTTTAGTAGCCATTACTTTTTGGTTTTTGATTTAATTTTCTTTTCTTGTTTCAGCATCTCTTTGGTAGGCTTCTTACCAGAACCAGCATTTGCACGGATGTTATCCCACAGCCCTCTTTGACTGTAGGATCCATCTTTGCGCTTAATCATTTGTTTTTTACTTGCTGCCATGATTACTTCCTTTACTATAATTTAGTAAATTACCAGTAAGATCACTAGAATTTCTTAAAGAATTTGTAGTTGCTGAGTTAGTATACTTAGCAGTTTTATCGCCTTTGATAATACTTTTATTATCAGAAGCTTGGTATAGCATGTTTCCCATTATTGATTCCAGTATTTTTCAGTTGACTTCAACAGATCTTTTAGGATCTCTTCATTCAAAGGATTCTTAAGATACTCTAAAACATCTGATGGGTTTCTACCTAACATAGTAGATGAAGATGTATGGTAAATAAATCCATCAGGTTTTGTAGAAATAAATCTCAGGTAGCTAGCATCTCTGATAACTGCCTTAAGTTTTAGTGTCTCCATATCAAGGTTTACGGTATCCAAGAAAGTTTGAGCAGCTCTTGTTTGACTCTTCTCAGAACCTTCACCATTGATATAGATATCCATGTTATCATAGATAACATCATTAGGTGTAGACTTCTTGTACTGTACACTATTGATATCTACAATCTTAGCTACGTACATCATCTTAACTGGATTCTTATCAAACAACTTCTGAAGTTCAGCAAGAGCTTTGTTACGAAGTTTCTTGATTTCAGTTTTGCTTCCAGCAGTTTCTTCATATTTATCCAAATAGAATTTAACTGGAGTAGGTCTATTTTTAGCATCCTCATAGCTCTTTGCTATAATGCTAAACCCACCTGCTTCAATAGCATAAAGTCTAATTCTATCAAAAGGATCTTTTACCGGATCAAGAAACATTGGGGTGTTTCCACACCTCAATGTAATCTTGGTCCAGAAATCATCATTCTCAGGGCGTAATAATTTTACTTTGCTCCAGAAATGTGGGTCAGAAACCTCAATTGGATTTGCTGCCATTTCTTTTTCTAGTTCAGATACAGCAGAGCGAATCTCATGGATTCTAGCTTGTTTCTGATCCTCATCTCTAATCATTTTAATCTCAGGAGCAAATTCATTCAGACCTGTAATGTATCTCTTCACACCGTTCTGCTCAATACATGCAAGTTGTTCCTCATGAAAAACTCCCTCAAATAAAGATAATCCATACTTCTCAAGTCCCATGTTAGAGACATTTTGATTAAAGAATGGACGGATTGCAATAGGTCCAGATTTAACACCTGGAGTTTGCACCATTGTAAAAGTATCACTCATTTTGTTGTTGGTTTATAAAAGTTATTAATTCAAAGCTTTCCAATCTGTACTAGCGCTTGTTCCTGTTGACACATATACCTTAGCATTAGTAGTGTCAATAAACAACAAACCTACTTTAGCAGGAGTTGTAGTAGGTGCCGCAGTACCTACTGTGTGTGCAAGCTGTACATTGTTACCATCCACAATGGGTTGGTTAGCTTGCTGCCACATTTTCTTAATTGGATTTTTATACTCGTTCATTGTTTTAAAAGTTAAAAGGTTTTACAAATATAAAAGAGGGGAGGTTTCCCTCCCCCTTTTATAGTATAAATCATTAGAATGATCCACCGGTTACAGGGTTTCTCATAACAATTTTCAACACCTTGGTTGGGTCTTTTACCCAAATCGCAGGCATTGTTTGTGTCATATATACACGGTATCCATTGAACTGTCCAGAAGACTGGAATCCTTGGGTACGACCCATGTAGTCCATTGTACCGTTTTGGTACCACCACTTCAATTGGTTATCCCAAGACAACTTCAACAAGAAGATATTGTCGTTAGTGTTGTCAGTGATATCAAAGATGATGAAGTTGTAAGATGACAATGGGAAACCATCAATGATTGGGTTTTCAATGTCATTTGTGTGTACGTTGTCAAAAGCAGGGTTCAACACAAACTTCACGTTTGCCAAGAATGGGATAACGTAAGAAGTGTATGCAAAACCAAATCCGAGATCCATGCCCTTACCAGTGATAGCACCGATACCAGCATTATCAGCAGCTTGGATTACAAGACCTGAGTTAACTGCCTCTTTCTTGATAGCTTCGTTAACCATTCTCATACCACCCATACCAGTTTGTACAATCAGTTGACGCTTAGGATCTGGACCCTTGAACTCAACCTTACCAGCATAGAAGTTGTAGATTTCAGAACGGAACAAATCAAGGTTGAAACCAGACTTGTTGTACACGCGCTTGAATGAGTTATCAAGCTGCTTCCAAAGACCCACAGACAATCTTACATCATCTGGACCATCCTGACGAACTCTACCACCTTGTCCCCACATCAAGTAGGTTTCAATGTCGCTTGCTACTTTGGTCAAGTGAGCAGCTTCCATTGTGGTCAAGAAGGTACGAGAAAGGTTACCATTTGACATTGCCTTTTTAACATACTCCTTACCCATACGGCTAACCATGTTCTCAAGGTTAGTGATAGAAGGATCCATGTTTTGGTCAAAGTTTCTCCAGATTTCAGTTACAGGTACAGTACCATCTGCATTCATACCACCCTTGATCATAAGATCAGCGCGAGATGAAATAGAGTAGTGTACGTGAGCTTCAGCACCACCTACAAAGTTGTAGAATTCACGGAAGCCTGACTGGATCTGAATATCAGAGAATCTCTCACCATACTCTCCGCGGGCAGAACCCTTACGGAATACTTTAGTACCAGAAGCAAGATACTTGTTATCCAAGAACTTAGTGCTGTCATTGTTTACAAGTTGTACAGTGTAAACAAAACCATCACCAAGTGGAACAATATCCTGATCAGGAACAATGTACATTTCCACACCGTTGTACTTATCATAAGTGATGATATCACCATGACCAAACTCACGACGTGAAATTTTGATTTTGAAGGTTGTGCCATCAATACCCTTAGTCTCATTTGCAGACTCAATGTCCTCAATGATGTAAGGAAGGTCTTGTACAACTGGGGTCTGCCACTTGTACTCACCTCTTGCGTTGTCAACCATGATCACATTCTTACCACCAAAGCTAGACATTTGGTAAAGAGGCATTTCGACTTTTTGTGCCATTGCCCACAGATCCACTGGACCCATGTCCATTGGTTCTGCATTCTTCAACATGTTAACTAAGTGGTATGAATCTACGTGTGAACTAGCTGCGTAGTTGGTATCTCGTAGAAATATACCATTATTTAAAACTGGAGTTGCCATTTTAACTTAAATTATAAAAGGTTAATTAATTAGCGTTTAAAAAAGTTGTTGTTACGTTTAATAGTTCTTTGCTTCACTTCCTCTTTCTCTACAATAGGAGAACCTGTGCTTCTTCTTGCTTCTTCTGTCTTCAGCATACGGGCAGTTTTTTCAACCTGTACTTTCTGAGCTTGATCCATGATTCTACTTCTGTAAGAATCTGGGTCCGCTAGCAACCAAAGAGCTTCTGCAATCAAACCGTGGTTAGGTTCTACATATTGGTATTTTTCCAACAAGTGACCTAGTAAGTTAGTGGGTCTACCACTAATGCTGGGATATGATGGCTGCACCAAACCGCCATACAACATTTCTTGTGTTTTGCGATCTAGTTTCAAACCATTAAGTTCACCAGGAGCAATAGTATTATATACATTTTGCATATAAGCCTGTGCTTGTGCAGCTTGTTGTTTTTTCATCTGCTCTTGTTGTGCAAGTTTTTGCTGCACAACTTTAGCTTGCATTGCATCCAACTTTGGTTTGAACTTGTTAGCCTTAGCTTCAAGGTCACCTCTATCCTTCCAGCTATCAATTTCTTCCTGAATTTCATCAGGAGAACCAAAGTTTGTAGCTGATAGATATTCTCTTACAATCCTTTCTTGATGATTTGGCTCATTAGGATCTAGCTCAAAGGTTTCCTCCACATGTGACAAAACTTTAAACAGTCCCTTGAGATCCTGACCACCATCAGCTACATATTTAGCAGCTACTTGCAGTTCTTCAGGAAGTGATTCAAAGAACTCAGCAGGAGTAGATTGTCTTATTGTATTCTCTCTTTCTTCAAAGTTTGCTTCTAAAAGTTCTTCAAAGTCATTGAGAGTGTAATCTTCAATAGGCTTATCATCATCAAATGGAACAATCTTACCAGCATCAATTAGTTTTTTAACTAGTTCTACTGTACCATCTTTTGCAACCTTAGCACGTCCAGGAGTTTTCTTAGGTTCATCATCACTAGATTGTAAACCTAATGATGCATCTTCTGGGTCCAGGTCTTTAAGTACATCAGCAAGGTCTGCTGCATCCTTATCTTTATTTTCACTAGAGTCATCTGCAGACCCCGGTTTTTCAATAAAAGATAAATCCGGTTTGCCTGCAGAAAATACATTTTGTTTCTTTTCTTCTGGGAGCATTACGCTCTCAGCTCCAGGCATACCAAGTATGTTGTCCAGGTCTAAATCAACCTGCTCAACAACGGTATTATCTTGTGTGTTACTCATATTTTTTGTTGGTTTAATTAAAATCTACACTAGTAATATACGCAAATATATATACCTAAACTTTAAAAATTTTTTGCTTTAGGTAAATAAAGCGGAGAATATAGCTACTTCTTCTTCTTTTTATCCTTTTCATCTGTTTTATTAGGTACATCAAACCTGTTTTTATTCTCCTGTGCAACACGAAGCTGTGTATTTGCTATCTCTCTTTGAGCATTTATCTTCTCTCTTTCAACATTCAGCTTCTCTCTAGATGTCATAATCTTATTAGCTTCCTTCTCTCTATTGAGATCCATAGTGCTCTGATAGTTTTCAGACTTCTGGATTTGATCCAAAGCATCCATATAATCAGACTGCATATTCTCATTAATATCTTGCATAGCACCATATCCGGCAGATCTGATTTGAGCAATAAGAATATCTGCTTGTCTATCCTTATCTTTTTCAGATGCTTGGAACTCTAGCTTGAGTTGTTCTTCCTGCTGCTTAGCTTGAATCATTTGCTCTTGCATTTGCTGCTGTTGCTGCATTTCTTGCTGTCTAACTGCATCCGATTTCTTCTCTGCTGCTTTGAGTATGTGCGTAACTTCTGAAATAGAATCAGACTTAATAATATTACCCAAATCGTAGATACTAGCGCCAGAAGTATTATTGCTAAGAGCAAGCTGCTTAAGCTGTTCAAGAATAGCTCTCTGGTTTGCTTTAGTAGTAGCAAACACATTAATATCACGGAGCAAGAAATCAGTACCATTTATCTCAAAGTTTTTTCTTTCATCAAGAGAGGTTATGTAATTAAGTCTTGCAGATGGTTTTGTAGAGTGATAATGCTGAGCCAAGTCAGTTCTCATTTGATGCACTCTAGGCATTAAGTAATCACAGTGCTGAATAAAGTATGTTTCAGTCTGAGCATAACTAGCATTGATAGATTGCTCTACACCTGTAGCTGTTTGTCTAGTAATTTCCTGACCCAAGCGCTGTGGGGTAATGCCAATTACCTCAAATGCTTGCTGCTTAAAGTACTGAGCTAACTGAATCCTAGACATCAAACGCTCAGTCTGTGACATATCCAGTTTCTGGAAATGGTTAAAGTTTAGAGCATTCTCAGTGTTAGTAATAGACGTATCCAGAGGTAGCATCTGGAAGTTCTTCATTGCCACATATGCTTTAGCAAAGTTACCCTTTCCCCAGTCCTCACCCAGTGAGTGTCTTGGCAAAGAGTTTTGATCGAGCATAATAACAGTTCCTAACTCATCTACCAGGATATCCTGAATCTGGTTATTTACAATATTATAGGCAAGCTGGAAAGGTTTCATCAAGTCAACAAGAGACCTTGAGTAAGTATTCCTATCAGAGAATACAGAACCTTCTACAGGAAGTTTACATCCATAGAGTGAATTGTCACCTTTAAATTGAAACTTAAGTGGTCCAATATGATTTTGATTTACACCTAAGTAGATAGGAGTAATACCACCAGGGTTATTTGTACCCCAGAATGTAGGTCTATTTGGGCCAATCTTTACACCACCCCAAACCTGGTTAATCCAGATCCAATCAATGTGCTCACCAAATATAAGCGTGTGCTTAGTTTTATTTTTTATAAGTGAGGTGTTGTACTCAGGTTTATCAGTAATTGTATAGTCTTCATCAACAATCTCTGTAATAACATCACCAGATAATGTAATCTTGGTAAGATGTCCTACACGTCTTTGTGACTTCCAATACACTGTAGTAACACGGAGAAGGTTGGACATACCCATGTCTAGGTAGTCTTCATTCTCCATCATAATCCAGTTTACAATATCACCTCCATATTGAGCACTGTCCCACATAGAGGTAAACTGTCTGTAGCCAAGTGACGGCATGTTTGTATTCCATGCATGTGACTTAGTACCATCATAGTATGCACCATCATTTTGATAACCCTGAATAGGATAACCAGCAGATCTTACCGGGTAGATAAGTTCTATTGCTTCCATTTGCTTATCTGTCATCAACCAACCATACTTGTCAATGACATCAGCAACAGTCATCATATCATATTTACCAACCCAGTTACCATCAGAAATATATCTAGTCTCTGGAGCTTTTTGGTAGAATGTTAAAACAGGATTCCACAACTCTACATCATAGTCATCCTCCATCATTTTAAAATGCCAGAATTCTCTATCAGCAATAAGAAGATCACGGAAACCACGCTCCTCTAACTCATCTATATGAAAACGTTCAGTATCAACTCTATGCTGATGTTCCGCCCACTGCTCAATCATTGAGCGGTAGTCTTTCTGATAAAAAGCTTCAATTTCAGGTAGACTTCTTAAAGATTCTGGAGATGTTTGTTCCTGAAACTCAGGGCTTTCTGGGTCTGCACCCATCATTATCAATCTCTCAGTAATCTTTCTTTTAGCATCAGTAACAAGTAATTCTTCAACTTCAGCTTTCTTTTGCTCCAACATTTCATTGTAGGAGTATTCATCTACGGCACCATAAGTTACTCTAGTAACTCTTTTAGAAAATTCAGAAGTAAGAGTATTAACTACATTAGGGATAATAGGATAAAACTTAAGTTCTAATGCAGACACATCCTCCTTTGTAAGAGTATCAATTAAATCAGCATACTCATTATCTTCCTCAATTACATAGTCTGTTCTATCAATAATACCTTTAGCAAGTTTGTAGTTCTTCATAAGGCGCCTAGCATTTCTGCGCACCATCTTCAACCCTTGCCACTCCAGCCAGTCTAAACACCAAGCTGCCCAATCTTCATCTTTTTTAGATCTAGGTAAAAATTGTATAGGCTGATTGAGAGTACCCATTTTGTTGTACTCTGTCTTGGCACCTGCCTTAACTTGTAGGGCGTTATATACTTGCATATTATCTTAAATTTCTAAACGGTTGTTTTGGAACCTTCATGCCAAAAGTATTACCAGATCCACCAATATGGCGAAATGGGCTCCTAATTAATTTACTGAATTTATTGGAGTTATCCAACTTTTTTACATTCTCGGTTTCCTCATATCTCTTTTTATATCCCCTATTTGCCTGCTGTACTCTAGCAAAGGCAATCAATGCTGCAAATGATACAAGTCTATCCACGTTTACTCCATCTCTATACTCAATCATTTCTTTTAAAAGCATAGGGTCTGGTATCCTTTCTATACCATAAGTAGTTCTTACAATTTTACCTTCTGATGTAACTTCCTGGTCTAGCTCTTCTGTCAAGAAATCAATAGCGTAACTAATCATGTGACTCTTAAACAGGGTACCTGTATTTCTCCATCCGTATTCCTGATAAACATTGGCATTAGCTCCTATATCTTTTAGGAATAATATCTGAGATCTAGGTACCAAGTATCTCTGCTTTTTTCTATCAATCATGTAGGTGATAAACTGCGGGATGTTATTTTCAACTATTGTCCACGCATTATACCACTCTATAATCATTTCAAGTCTCTCATGTGTCTTTTTAATATCATCAAAACGACCACACCAAGCAGCTACAATTTTGTCTCTTTCTATATAAGTCTGTATCTCGGAACCATTGTTTTTAGTTACCTCAACTGGAGTTTTGTAAACATAAATAGAACACAGTGATTCTGAGGTAGTTGTCTTACCTTCTGACACGGGGTCAATAGAAGCATAGTACATACCAAACTCAGGATCCTTTACAGGTCTTTCCCATACCACCAGTGTACCTGTTTTATCCTCGGTATTTTTAGTAACCGGGAACTCCATGATAGGCATCTTATTAGTAGTCTGTACATCAACCCCACCCTGTATATTTCTGTATATATCTAGAAACTCATAAGGATATTCTTTATCATCTATTCTATGCATTTGACCTGTGACCAAATGTGAAGGGAATAAAGACAGGGTTCTAAAGTCAAATGCTTCTTTTACATTTCTAGGGTGCTGAGATATACGAAGCTGGTACTCCTGAGGATCTAGTTCTTTTTTCCATTTGGCGAATAACTCATCAAGTGCTTTAAGTGCTTCAGGAACCTGTGAATTACCATACTTATCTACATAAGGTGGCATTGACCATTGTTCTGGTATAAATAATCCAGTAGTACCAATAGTCCCTTTATCATCAATTAATACAGATGGTACAGCGTATATATCATTTGCTTCCGGGTGTAGAATCAGCTTTTTAAGTGGATCACACTGACTCAAGTCACCGACAGAACCAGCTGCTATAAAAGTACCTGTAGTAATCATACCGGATCTAAGAGCTGGTCTCAGGTATTCATAGGTCTGATTCATCTTAGGAGCAATACCAGCTTCCTCGTGAAAGAAGTATTTAGTAGGACCACCGACACCTGTTGTAGGGCTTTTCTCAAAAGACATTGCCTGAATTACACCCTTTAAACCTATCTCAGTCTTTCTCTTCTGTCCACCAACAAAGTTTGATATCTCAATCTTCTGCTGCCAGAACATTGTTTTGTTGGGGTTCATGGGTCTATACCAAGCTGTGTGTTTATTCAAGAATGACTCGTATTCATTCAAGAACTTCCAGCTACCCTTTTCATTGATATAATCCTTGAGGCTAGCTCCCATCTTTAGGGTAACCCCTTCCTCAAACCATATCTGGTTTATGAGTTTACCACAATGGAAATAAGAGCTAGCAATCTGACGTTTCTTTAGAATAGCACAGTGCTTATAGTCTAGTTCTGCAAGTATCTCATAAAGAGCCATGTGGTATTGAGCATCTCTTACATCAGCAAATCCGTACTTCTGTGTTTCCTTATTAAAGATTGGAAGGAAGTTTAACCACATGTAGTAGTCACGGGTAATATACCAAGCTTTGGTGCCTGATTTATATATCACACCCTTTCTACACTTTTCTTTTTCTGTATCCCAGTATTTTATAAAGTCTTTAGTTCCAGATGGTGCTGTACAATAAATTCCGTTTTTATTAAACAGTCGTGCTTGTTCATTAAACAATTTAGATGTTTCATCAAATTCATATTCCCCAGGTTCTTTAAAGATTGACAAGCAGAATTCATAGAAGTCTTTTCTACTTTCAAAATCTGTGTAGCTCCATTCTCCATCGCTGTAAGTGGGTATATGTTCGTAGATTTCAGTACTCATTTAATAGCTTGAGTATTTCATTTAGAGCCTCATGTCTATGATTCTCTGTAAGAACTATCTTATTTACAAATGCTGACTTTTCAATTTTAGGAATATCGTGAATAGCAGAGTCACTTTTTATCTTAAGGTCAATCTGCTGTAGATCACCTGTAAATATCATAATAGAACCCTTACCCAATCTACCTACACACATTTGTAGTTGTGCCTTGGTTAGATTCTGGAACTCATCTATTATACATACGGCATTCTCAAAGGTTCTTCCTCTAAAGTGACTTAGAGATACAAGTTCTATGTGACCCTCTTCTTCCATCTTGTTTAGGATATCAGGTTTGTCATAGACCTTTCTCATGTTAGACTTAATCGGAACTAACCAGGGTTCCATTTTTTCCTTCTCAGAACCAGGAAGAAACCCATTATCCTCAGTAGAAACTGTAGGTCTGGTTATAATAATCTTATTTACTCTTCTCTTAAAGTAAAGATCTAGTGCTATCTGTACGGCAACTAGAGTCTTACCACTACCAGCATACCCAATAAGAAAATTATAAGGTGTGCTGATAATCAGTTCTTTAGCTTTTTTCTGCTCTTCTGAAAGAGTAATTGAGAACTTGATCTCTCCTTTTGGGGGTGTCTTTTCGATGTTTGTCTTAGCCATACTATAAAGATAGCGGTTATCCTACGTTCTCAAAAAACTTCTTTACTAAAAATCCAAGAAGATAACTGTAAGGTTCATCAGTGTCTGCATTATGTGGCGTACCTATTCTATCAAAGGTAAACATTGCAGCATGTGATAATTCATGAATTAGCGTAGCCATATCATTGGCATCGTTTTTATCAAACTTATTTATCTTTATACTAATCACTCCATTATCATGCATCACTGTTTTAGCAAGATTAGTTTTCTTCATGTTTATGAAGTGCTCCATGTAATAGCCTAATTCAGGATCTTCTGCAGAATATAAAACATGGGCTTCAATAAGAGATATAACAAGATCTTCGTTATCCTGATTTATACTAATTAGAAACTGGCAGTTATACAGTTCTGCATCGATTACAAAAAACTTACCTCTATAACTGGTCGTATGCAAGACCTTGTCCTCCTCTGACTTGACTTTTTTGTTCATCCTGGAGGTCTTTGTAGGCACCTTTGTAGCTCTCGCGGATTTGTTGGAATTTTGCTGCTGCGCTGACGAGTGAATTGATATTGCCATCTCTACCGTGTGTTATTTCAGTTTTTTCCATGTAAGTAGCTAGTTTATCAAGCATTTGCTTGATCCCTTTGTATGCTCTGGACGTAGGTGTCTCATACATATCAGAGCAAAACTTAATTGCTCCTATTATATCTGCATCATCGGTAGAAAACTCAGCATCTATTTCAGCTAGGATTATCTCTTCTTTGTCTACCTCAGATAAATTAAAGAACGGGTTTGTATCTGGGTTCGGACATGTCATATAAAATATATACTGATAAATCTTAAGGTAATCATCCGGGTGATTATCCATTATCTTCTTTAAGGTCGTAAGAGTATAACAATGTTCTGTTGGTATAACTATCCCGTTCTGTATGTCAAATAACTTTACAATCATTTTCTGTCTAAGCTTATATTCTTACAAAATCTTATCTCTTTATTATTCAGTGTCCAAATCTCCCCATCATCCATAGCACAAGTAAATAATAAATCATGCTCCTGACTATAGTCTATAACTAAGAAAGCGTAACCTTCCATATTATCTGATACCCTTTTGATTGGGATCATCGGATTAAGCTGAATGATCATTTAGATGATTGATTATAGATATGACCTCTGTTTTTAAATAAGGTAGCTCATATCTCTCAACATTCTTAATAATAGGGTGTCCTTCTAAATCCAACCTATGTATTTTGTTACCCTTAGCATCAAGACCATCATCTTCAAATATCACATGGTCTAGGCAAAGCTTTCCTGGTTTCAGTTTTGGGTTGTGTTTTAAAATTATATAGAGGTATAGACTAAGCTGAAGAGCATAATGATTATAGTTACAATCATCAAGATGAGATACTGGATGAAGCATCTTTTTAGATATGCCTTCCCAGTTTTTGTACGATTCCTTCTTGATTTCTTTATTTGTCTTATAGTCATAGATATCAACTCTGCCATTAACCACTTCTACTCTATCAGATTGCCCACAAACACCTGCTGATTTTAGATATACAAAATGCTCTGGATAAATACCATCCTGGAGCTTTTGCTTAGGAGCTGTCTTTAATCCATCAACTTCCACAGACTTGATAATCTTTAAATCAAAACCATCTCTGTTGATAGTATCGCAGTCAAGTATATCTGATTCCCTTTGGTTGTGGTACCAGGTACCTAGTGTAATAGCTCTATCTGACTCATTCTTCCAGGCTTCTTTTATTTCTTCTGGAGTCATACCATACCACTTGCTCTTTTTATTTTTAGAGGATTTTTGAGCTATAACATCAGCATCAAAATGCTCCTTAAAATTAGAGACTACACTTGTAACGCTTGTCCATTGAATATTTTCAGATGGATCAACACTTACATATTTGTGCTCCTGTGGTAGAAATTTAACTGACATCCTTTTCAATTTTCTTAAGTAAATCCTCTTCCTCTTCACTTGATAGGACAGCTTGCCACTTGTCCGCTTCGCACTTAGATGCAAGAGACCTTTGTAAAAACTTGAGTGAACAACCGCATACCCCACAACAGGGCTGAGTTCCGGGAGCAAAACATTTGTCACCGCTTCTGTCAATATTAGGGCATTCTTGACATATTTTATCCCTTGCTTGCGCAACTTCTTCAACATGTTCATCTTTAAATATAGAGTTCTTGATTCCTTCAAGAATCTTTCCCTTCTTCTTCCACACTTCTATTAATGTTGCCATATCTGTCGGTTTTTATTTTTGTATGTCTATCTTTTTCAGCTTTAAGCTGTTCAGCAGCACGTTCTAATATTTCTAGCCTGTCCTTAAGATTCTGATATCTGAGATACTTAGAAAAATCTGGATTTTTAAACCCAGCCATTGATATCTTGTACTTAAGTATTGTCTTATCCAGCACCTTAGGTTTTAATTTAAACATGCCTAAACTTTCTATGTTTATTCTAGGATAAGCTATAGTAAGCATGCTTTTTCTAACATTAGACCAGTAAAAATCCATCACATCTGACATCAACTGTTTATCGCAATCAACCTCTTTAGCAATTTCTTCTAGTATATGCTTAAACTTCTTAGGATTCAATTCTTACAATTTTATAGTCTAAAAGTATGTTCCCTTCAGTTTGGATTTTTAGGTCAGGACTTATCTTAATCTTCTTCTTACCCTTACCCTGTTTTATAATCAGGTTTCTTTTTTCAGCTTTTGTAAGTGCATTTCTTACAGATTGGCTGCTGCCAAAAATTTCCTTCTCAGCAGCAGCCTGACAAAAATCTGTAAGCTCACGTTCACCTGATAAAGCTAGCAGGGTCAGGCAATTTAGATCAAGGGTAGAAACAGGTATGTCTTTTAACTGACAATGCACAGCGATCTGGAACTTAGTAATGTCCCAGATCTCCATGCGTATTCTTTTCTGTACTTGATTAACGATTGCCATGTTGGTTTAAGCTAGCAATTAAGACTTCTTCAGTGATCTCTTTTTTTCTCCGGAAGGTCCTGAAGCTTCTGGTTCTTCACCAGGTGCTTGAGGTTCCTGTGGAGATTGAATTTGAGCTTGGCGTACCATAGCAACAAGTCTTCTAAGACGGTGTTCCTCAATGTCAGCACCCAGTTTTTCAAACTCTATTTGTACATGCATAAAGTCAATCTGTTCTTTGTAAAAGTCCAGCATCTCTTGCTTTCTAGCTGCAATAATTTCTGGGGTAAGCTCAATACCTTGAGCGATATCCTCATCTGTCATAAATGTTTGATCCATTGTTTTAAGTTTATATATACGCAAATATACAATAAAAGTTTAAACTTACAACATTTAAAAAAAGAAACCCTTAGACGTTTCTAAGGGCTTCAGTTTAAACATCAAAACAATAATAACAAAACACAAAACAGAGCACAACGACTCAATCTTTCTTTGCCTTTAAATATCCTGTAAGTTCTGCTAATGACGCATTCATTGAATTTACTGAAGATGATATAGCGTCTATCTTAATATCTAGTCTTTCACTAGCACTTTTTTGTTCTTCTCTAAGTTCACCTATTCTTGTATAGATGTTCTGTTCTTTTTTGTTAAAGTCTTCTTTGGTTTCTTTTAGAGACTGGTTTAGAGCAGCCATATCTCTGGAGTGATTGTCTTGCATATTGATAAAGTTAGTACTTAGTCTGTCTACAGACCGTTTAAGTGTGTAATAAAGACCTGACAGTGATGCCACCCCAACTACTATAGTAATTACATCCCTTGTCTCAAAGAATACTGCACCAGTTCCCATAACAAACAAACATATATATACTACAATATACTAATAAAAATCAGAACAAAGCAAAATAAATTGTGGTAAATGTGAGCCCAGCTACACCTATGCTCAAACTTATATTTTGAGCTATGAGTCTTCTATTTCTTTTCTTCAAATCTTTAATCTGCATCTCCTTTTCTACACCTATTGCTTTCTCAATAGCTTGTTTATTATCATAGATCTGCTGAAGAGTTTCGTAGCTATTAGCTTGAATACCAGTAATCTTAGAATAGTAATGAACTTTAAGCTTCTCCATTTGGTACAAACTGTCTATCTCCATAGCGGTATTATACCAATACCACATGCTAGTGAAATTGAGATTCATTAGCTGAAGATCGTAGGTTGTAAGTTTTGGAGTAGAATCCACTTTTGAGGAGGGAGTCCGATTTTTGGAGGGTTGCGCGAAACTGAATATCGGCATCAGCATCACTACTGCTAAGAATGTTATATACTTCATTTCTATAGTACTTATTAGTTATTTCTTGTCGTTGAATAATGGTATCTGATATGATAGTTATAGAGTCAAGTTTTTCATAGAGATCATTAGCTATTCTGTTGTTCTCCTCTATAACATGATACAGACTATCATTTATCACATTAAGTCTATCTACAGCAGGATTAGGTGCAGGTTTTTTACACGCTCTTACACTAAAAATAATTGTCAGCAAAAGAATAGTAGCCCCTAAACCTATACCGATTTTTGTTAGTTTTGAGATTTGCCCCATCTTGTTATGTGTAGTTTTTTGGTTAATGGTCTTATTTTGTAGTACACCCCATCAGTAGTTCTACTATCTCTCATACCCTGTTCATTGGTATTACCCTCAATAGTTCTTACTGAGTATTGACCTATTCTATCTACAATACCTGTATGTGCTATACCTTTATATCTACCGCTACCTTGTCTGTCATTGTAACTCAGAGTCATAACAAGTACATCACCATCATTAAATGATTTATAGAACTTGCCATCTGTGTAAATAACATCTTTACGGTTATATGCTGTAGGTGACCAACCTGTAATAGTGTTAGGTACACCGCACTCATTCAGCATAGCCATCACAAAGAAGGAACACCAGGGATACCCTGGTTTCCATCCTTGTTCAACCATAAGTTGTCTAAACTCACGTTTAGTAAAACCTTTGTTGTTACCTCCTTTCTCTCTTACACCTACGTAGCTAGATGCGGTTACCCTTACGCAGTAGCCGTCATTACTAACCAGAGGATTACTAGGAAAGAGGAGAGCAATCCAAAGTAAACCCACAAGTACAATTTTATTCTTTGCCATGCGGTTAATTTGTTTTTAGTTTCTACTTTAATTTCTTGAGAATAAAAGTACTTCTGAAGTCCTCTAAAGTTAAAGTAACCCCCAAGGAATGCTACAAAGTTAGCAAACACTAGGATTAGTCCTGCCAGAAGAACTTGCTGTAGATACTCAATAGAGATCAATGGATCTCCAAAGTATACTGTACTTATATACCCAAAGTATACAAAAGCTAGAAAAGCTAGTGGTATAGACCACAATCCGTCAAAGAGTTGTAGTTTGTACTTAATTGATTTTAATAGTGTTCTCATCCGAAAAATTCTTTAGTCATTGTATCTAAATTAATAGCAGTTCCATTTGTTTCATTCTTTCCCTGTGCAGGAAGGAACTCATAATCAAACACCAGTCTGCTATCTGGTGGATATGTTAGCGTATTTGTAGCTGAGTCATAGGATACAGTTGTCCCTTTCTTCAAGTTCAGAGTTGTATCTTGATTTGATGCCATGAACTTATTCCAAGCAGTTCCATATACGTTGTCCCCAGGAGTCTTGAACTTATCATTGTATAGTTTCCATCTACAAACAAAGTCAGGAAGGTTTTTAAAGTATGAGCTAATCAAGCTAGTATATGGAATGTCTTTAGAAAGAATTCCGTTAATGTAAGCTTCCCCTTTGATTGTATCTTGATCTACAATAACTATATCGCTTGCAATGTTTAAGCAGTGAGTATCATGACTCTTAAGCTCAATCTTCCAAGTAGTTCCGTATGCTTCTGCTAGCTGGCGGTCTGTAAATCCAGTCTTCTTCTTAAGTTCAGCAATTGTATACTTAGGATAAGACTTGGTAAATCTAGTTGGGTTAGGAGTAGAGCTAGTCTTGATGTAAGTTCTACGGATAACTGACCTCCACATAATGTTTTCATCGTGTGGGTAGTATACGCCAAATGATACGTTGTTACCTTGCTCGTAGTAGAAGTTGTAGTCATACCCAGTTGCTGTTGGAACAATGCTAATCTCAGTCCAACCTACCCAACTCTTCTGTCCTGAACCAGGAGGAAGAGTTACCAGTTGTCCATTAGCATCCAAAATAGTATCAATAGTAAACTCTTTGTAAGGCTTGTACAATACAAATGTGTTATTATCCATGCTTACAATATCCATATCAGTTGAGTGCAAGTGTGCGGCTACAAGATTCAATGGGTACATACCAAACAAAGATTCGCTAGAGCTAACTTCATAAGTAAAAGTGGTCGTAGGTTCAAACTTCCCAGTTGTAGGGTTCTTGACCATTTTAGTGAAATCCATCAAGCAGTTTTCAATTAGAGCTTTTGTAACTCTTTTATTGATCTGTCCGTTAATCGCTCCTAGCTCTGTTGGGAGGTTAAGGAGTCTTAGTGATTTTTCTAAATTTTGCATTATTCTGGATTTATTGGTTCTTCTGGAATTATAGGTTCGGGATCTGGAATAGGTTCTATTGGACTATTTAGATCGGGAACCAAATTGTTGCATACTTTACAAATATAAGTTCTATATAAGTCAGGAGTTACTACCTCAACATCTATATACCCTATCTCTGTTGAGCATACGCTACAAGTCATTATTATCCTTTCCATATTATGATGAGAATGTACAGGTTCCACCAGCCCCACCCGCACTACCAGCTGTAGTTGTCGGTATAGCTGGGATAGCCCCTGAGTTACCTGTTCCGTTTACTTGAGTAATTGTATTATTTCCTAAGCATATAGCGGTTATTCTTCCACCACTTCCACCTTGTCCTCCTTGCCCACCAGTACCAGTTCCAAGACCATTACCTCCGTTACCACCTGTTCCTCCGTTAGCTGAAACAAAAGTAAACGATCCCCCTGTTATAGTTCCATAAACAAGATAGACGTATCCACCTCCTCCAGCTCCTGCACCACCAGATCCAGCTGTATTGTTAAATGTAACAGAAAATCCAGAACCACCATTTCCACCTCTTGATGCAATAGCATCTGAAGCTGTACCTGCTCCAACTATAATGTTTCTTGCATAAACAATAGTGTTTCCACCTCCACCGCCTCCGGCTCCTCCTCCCCCACCACTAGCAACTGCTGACGAACCTCCCCCGCCACCACCACCACCGTGTCTTCCTCCTACTGCCTGTGAAGTAGCTATCGTACCTGTTGTATTCTGTGTAGTTCTAGATAAAAATGCAAGGTTTGGTACAAATGTCCTAACAACAAAAGTACCTGCTGCAATAGCTTGTCCAGCTCCTCCCACAGCTCCTGTACCAATAGTACTATCTCCCCCTTCTCCTCCTGATCCCCCAGCTCCTCCTGTTACTGGAGATGCAGCCTGTGCGGTTTGAGAACCTGCTACTGCATTGTTTGTGTTTGCACTTGCTCCAGTTCCCCCATTACCTCCTCTGTAAAGTACGTTACCTCCACTACCTCCTGAATAATATCCTGAAGTAGTTACTCCATATCCGCCTCTTCCAAAAGTCCCCGCACTTCCATTAGATGCTCCTATAGCACCAGTTGAAGAAGCCCCCACATACCCATTATTAGATATTGCATTAGACCCTGCATTAGATAAATCTAAAGTACCATTTACAAATAGTCTATAACCAGCAAGGTCTATAGCTCCTGCACCACTAATGGTAAGGTCGGTGTAGTATGTATCTTCAGTTAAACTTATTGCTCCTGTAATAGTACCAGCTCCATTTGATCCATCCCCAAAAATAGAAATCTGATTAGCAGATAGTATTGCTGCTGATTGAACAAAAGCTGTTGTAGCAATCTGTGTTGTATTAGTCCCAGTTGCAGCGGTTGGAGCTGTTGGTGTTCCAGTAAAAGCAGGTGATGCTAATGGAGCATAAGCTGTGTTGTCGTAAGATATTGTCGTTCCACTAGCTGTCACAAATCCAGTTCCATTTAACTGAGCTTGTGGAGTATACCCCAGTATTGTGGATAGAGATGCAGTCTTCCACTGACCTGGAGTTCCTCCAAAGAAGTAAAGAACATCGTTAACTGTTGGAGACTGTGCCTGAACATTATGAAGCTCATCTAACTCATAACCATTTTGTACTTTAACATACATCCGTCCTGAGTTACCATTACTTGCTGTTGTTACAACACCAAGATAGACAAGGTGGTTAGGAGCATAGGGTTTAGTTTTTGTAATACTACCAGCAGTTGCTCCCAGGTATACAGGGTCTCCGTCATCCCAAGTGGTGTCGGGAAGAATATTTAATCCATCCAACAACCCTTGCAGCATAATCAAACCTTTTTGGTTTGCTCCAATAGATGTAGATAAAACTAATCCAACTGTTTGTGCTGATGTAGCATCTCCGGTATTGTTGGCAAGTTTTACAACCATTCTATCACCGGTACCACTAAACGCGTAAACTGCTTGACCTTTGGTTATTGTGATAGACTCTCCGTTGGTAACATAACCAAGAAGAGTATTGGGAGCTGTACCTATAACTTGAAACCTGTTGGTGGTAGAGTTATATATACACAACATTTCACCCCCATCTACAATATCACCTCCTATGAGAGCGCCATCATTGTTGCGATAAAGATCTACTGCTCCAAAACCATTGATATCTAATGTAGCACTAGTTGTATTACCATTAGTAAAACGAATAAGGTAGGCATCACCATCAGCATATGCGGTTGCGCCAGTAATTGTTACTGTATAAGTATCTGTTCCTGATGCTGTTCCATGAAGAATACCTCCACCTCCCCCAGTTGGAGTTTGCCATTCAGCTGCCCCAGTAGTATTATCAAGTAGAGTTAGAACATCCCCATTAGTTGCTGTAGTATAATCAGGGGTTTTAACTCTTAACTCTGTTCCTAAAAGTTCTATGGATGACTCATCTCCCGTTGCCGCATGTACTTGGTAAAATCTAGATTTAGAATTTTGTGAGTTTAATACAAGTTGTGCAGTATTTCCACCATCTTGTGTTTCAAATGAAAATGATTCTCTGGCGGTATTCGTAGAAGAATGTAGATCAGTAAAATTTAACTGATATACGCCACTTGCACCATCTATGTTTGTATCAACCAGTAATGTTCCACCAAGCTCTAAAACTCCAGCACCATATGTCAAACCATTCTGTGTAGTAAAAATGGGTTGGTATGTAGTTGCGGCATTAGTAATAGTCAGGTAAGTACTAGCTGCTGCCGATGTGGTCAGGTAGTTACTTAGTATCGTAGTTAAAGAACTAGATGTAACGTAGTTACTAGGGTTGGATGAGAGTGGGTAGTAAAGTCCATCCGCGGTAGTCTGATTTATAAACCCTGCTGGGTTGGTATCAGAATACGGGGTATATCCCAGAGCTGTGGTAATATCAGAAGCAACTAGTACAAGTGATCCACCTAGAGTAAGTGTAACCGAGGTAGTACCTGTCCCTGTAAGGGTAAGTCCTGATACAGTCCCCGTACCTGTTACATCTGTAACGGTACCCCCGGTAGGTAATGTCCAGGTTCTATCAGCACTAAGATCGTAGGTAACTCCATTAATAGTCAGAGTTCTGGTTTCGGGAACAAACCCGCTACCCGTCTGAGAAGCAATGTAGTTAATAAGATCTGTCTGGTTTAGAATATCCCCGGTGATAGTTCCCCAGGTAGCACCACCCCCACCCCCGGCACCAATAGCTTTTAATCTACCATCAGCTCCGTATACACGAAAACTACCAAGTGGTCCCGCTAGATATCCATTGGGGTTATTTATTGAAAATTCTGCCATTATCTTGTAGATGGAGTAACTGAACCGTTAACTATACAAACAGTACCATCATCAGAGTTATCTACAGAGATGGTGTCGTTATATTCTAGATTATACCCAAAGGTATCTACCATAACATCTCCCGCGGCAAGGGTGTAACTATACACCTGTACACTATTGCCAGAGGTACGGTTAATATTAACCTTTACGGTAACAGATACATCAGGGTTGGTAAGGGTTATTCTATTAACGGTAGTAATCCCCCCGGCATATCCTATAAACACATCGGTTACCCCCGCCTCTAATACACCCTCATATACAGTAGTACGTATAAAACCAGTTCTTGTAGGCATACTATAATATACTTATTATACTACAAATATACAAATAATCCCTGGGATATGATCCCCCGGTATGGGGAATTTATACCTGTGTTGCAGAGTAAGGGATGTATATAAAACCAACCCCCACCCATTGCCAGAGTGTGGGGTACCCCCTATGCTTTGAGAGAGCCTAAACACTTTATCAGATAGAAATTAAAATTTAAAGCTATGGAAAAAGTTTTGCATCCCGTGTGTGCCTGTGGTCAACCTGTCATGGTTCATGAGTCTTGGTCTCCTTGCTATGATGATGGTGGTGGAATGGACTCCATCGACATTGATATATCATTTGATACTGAATGTCATACATGCTATATAAAGCGCATGGAAGAGAAGTACATCAGCAAACAGATAGTCATTGAACCAGATGAAGATGATTTGCCCTTCTAGGGCATTTCATCTTTTATGATAGATAAACACTTGATAATCAATAAATAATAAATCATATGAAAAAGTTATTCTCAATCTATTGGAAAGTATGTGTTGTGTTCCTGGGTGTATTCATTACACCTGCAGCTATTGCAAGTATCATAGC
>Ga0315907_10000259_pt1 | contig 78863 bp, 45 predicted proteins | sample LakEriMetagenome_3_FD_203525 | JGI IMG/M metagenome (GOLD analysis project Ga0315907, IMG submission 203525) | Freshwater fungal communities from buoy surface, Lake Erie, Ohio, United States - Buoy 12 MA123 | ecosystem: Environmental > Aquatic > Freshwater > Lake > Lake biofilm | place: USA...
TTCCCATTCCGAACAGAGAAGTTAAGCCTGCTTGCGCTGATGGTACTGCCCTTTTGAGGGTGGGAGAGTAAGTCGACGCCGCTTTTATAACCCCGACATTCGCAAGAATCGTCGGGGTTTTTTGTTTAGTAATATTCTCTCAAATGAGAAATTGATATAATTAGGAGAGTCCTGACGCTGGGGTCAGGATGCTGACTATTACGTCAGCATAAATCGACGACGCTTTTATAACCCCGACATTCGCAAGAATCGTTCGGGTTTTTTGTTTGTTAACATGCTTCTCAAGGGTAAAAATTGACCGCTGCAGATTTGAGAGACAGAGGTTCCTTTCAGGGTGAGACAATTTTGAACCTTTAGTTTTTAATCAATTCTTTTACCTTTTAAATTATTTGTAAATCCGTCAGATCGTTCTTGGAACCGTTATTCCACTGATGCTTCCTAAAGATGGAATAAGAGCTTCTTTCGCTAACTATGTTGTATATTCTGAGCAATTTACCCTTTGATAAGAGAATTACTCCAATTGCTTGATCTGATCATCTCTTTTGGTGAAGGGTAGTTTTCGATATGTGATTTGTGAACTTTAATGCAATTGATTACTAAAGTAGATTAACATATTTATATACCATAGCACCACGTTGGACGGCTCGAAAAAGGATTCTTTTGTTGAATCTAGGGACCACAATTGAATCACCAACCGTATTCCTTGGTTAGTGTTAAACAATTATTTGCGTGAAGAAAATAGAATTTTAGTTGTCGATTAATAAAGGTTAATCTTCTTTTTAAGATCTGGCGAAATCCCTCCTTTGTGCAGATAAATATTAATCGTTTTTAACCGGAAATATTGCTCCGACACATATAGATATCCTTTGGGATAATTTCCAGTTCCCCATGAATTTTTAACCAATAAATACGTAGTTCCATTTTGATCCTTATACATCCCAACAATGTGCATCCCGTGATCATCCGTGGTTGTTTTGTTATCATACCCTTTTTGACGTAACGCTTCGGTAACAGAAACTTCTTTTGTTGGGCTAAGAAAAGCGTTAGAATTTCTATCCGCTCCCGCATCGTTGTAGTTTCTATTGTCCTTCCCAGAAACTTGTATAGTACTTGGGTCTTCTGGGACAATTGCGATGCCATTTTTAAAACTAAATCCTTTCTCGGAAACATCCGCTCCCCACGCCACAGTGTACCCATTCGCTAATGCATTGGAAACGGTAGCCATCAAATCATCTAATCCTACATTGTATGAATCTCCCCAATTATAGTTATCTGGAATGGCTAATTGACATTTAGCATATGGCGCATGATTCGTGAATGAGGTTAAAGACACGTAGTCATCCATTATTAATCCAATACTGTTGGCATACGATTGCGGGGTATACTTTTTACCTTTCCATTCAAATTCTTTAATTTCCTTCCCAAGGTAGGCATCCAGAATGCCATTAATAGCAGGTTTCCAACTGTTACTAATCCCATTTGAACTAGCACTCATATATTTTAATAAGCCTTGCACCGAACCATTCAATACTTCAAAAAACTCCGAATGGTCATATGCCTCATTTCCATTTAACCCATTGTAGACCTCGTAAGGAACAATGCCATAATTTTTAATGACCCAAGGGATGTCATGGAACGCGCCGCCTTCGCCAAAGTTGATTTTGCCATCCATTCGGATAAACTTTTCCGCTTTATTTTCATAGGATTTTCTTACTACAAACATTTCAGAAAGCGCATCTGGATTTTTGTTTCCTTTTCGAATTAATTCAGATTCAAAAAAAGAAAGTCCCGAAAAGCTCCAACACGTCCCGGTTTTACCTTGACTTTGCACGGGTGTAGCATCAAGATGATGCACTTTGGTGAATTTGTAATTACTGCCTTCAACATTGGTTACTGTTTGTGAAAATGCAAAAACGCTTAAGAAAAGCACAAGGGTTAATAGTATTGTTTTCATTGGGGTTATTTTAAAATCCATGTTTGAATGTTTAATGAGTGCGCTTTGTGGAGGATTGAATCCATGGCCTCTTCTGAAAATCCTTGACCAAGGGACACTTTATATAATGACCCTTCGTGAATGACGGAGCAATTAAACCCTAAACCCGCCAGTTTTTGTTCAAGTCGATGGGCATTTTCTACCCGAGAAAAACAGCCCGCAATGCAATACATCACGTGGGGTTCGATAACAGATATTGTCGGTTCATGGGGTGTAACCGTGGGGCTTATATGTTGCTCATAAGCATCCGTATAGGTCGTTTCAACGGGGACTTCCGCAAGCTTAGGAAGCTGAACCTCTGTTTCTTGGTATGCGCTGTTGTCTTGAGTTTTAAACGGATTGAAATCCTGGTATGAGAACATGCCTGATTCGAGTGCTGGTGTTTTTACTGGGATCCAATAGGAATAAAAGGCAATGGGTATTGCAATCGCTGCTGCAGCGGCATATTTCCAAACCTTTGTGTTGCTTGGAGTTTTAACAAGAGTAGGAATTTTCTCCAAAGGCTCTGGTTTCGCGGGAACAAAACGAATTACTTCTAAACCGTAGGCACTCATGAGCAGATTAAAGGAACGATCCTGTTCGAATTGTATATTGCCCTCGGAATCTTTCCAAAATTGGCCAATGTTAGAAACTTTAAGCGGTTTTCCTAGAGCAAGGGTTTCATTCCAGTGGCTTACTTCAAATTCAATATGGCGAATACTTGTAGCATAATCAAGTTGATTTAGAAGCCCGTAGCGATTAGCCAATAAGCCATCTTGTTCTCGTAACTGTATATTAAAGCCGAGTTCTTTGTACGGGGGAAGTGCCATTCCGTTTTCAAGATCAATGCGTGCACTTTTCTGTTTTACAATAAACCCGCCAAAAGAAGGAACAACAACACAGTCGTTGGATTGCAATAATTCTAGCAGGATTTCATGAATAGACGCCATGTGTCAAATTTACAAAAACTTAGAATGAAATAAAAATGTACCTAAAACAGCTTAAGAACCTGTTCGAGGTCTTCTGGAACATCAATATTCGGAGTTTCAATCTCAGTGCATATCGTTCTGATTTGATAGCCAAAATATAACCACCTAAGTTGTTCAAGCGACTCGCTTTGTTCAAGTTCAGTGACGGGTAAGGCAACGAGTTTTTGAAGGATTTCATTTCGGAATCCGTACAAGCCAATATGCCGCAAGGGTACTACCGAAGAGGGGTGCTGCACAAAGGGAATTGCCGCCCGGCTAAAAAGCAAGGCATCGTTTTTATGATTAACCACCACTTTTATTCGATTGGGGTTATTCAATGCTGCCATGTCGATGTGCTGTGATACCAATGTGGCGATGTTCACCTCCTGGTGATTAAATTCTTTAATTAACAAAGAAAGTTGACGCGGATCAACCAAGGGTTCATCCCCTTGAATATTAACAACGATGTCCATTTCCGGAAAACGTGCGGCAATTTCACCACAGCGTTCTGTGCCTGATTGGTGCGTTGACAAGGTCATCATTGCTTCACCGCCGAATGCTTGTACATGGTCAAAAATTCGGTCATCATCTGTGGCTACAATGACTCGGTTCAGGTCAGGACATTTGCTCGCGCCCTCATAAACCCGTTGAATCATAGTTTTTCCCTTGATGTCGATTAAAGGTTTACCAGGAAACCGACTCGAACCATAACGCGCAGGGATAATTCCTAATACCTTCATTAGAATTTCATGGCTAATTGAACTAAGAAGTTCCGCGGTGCTTGAATATCTCCAGGACGACTGGAAGTTTCGGAATTAAAAACGTTGTTTGCGATTACACTCACCTTGAAGGTATCGTTGATTTGATAACCTACGCGCGCATCGAAGACTAAATTTCCTTTATTATAAACACTTCGATACGCTTTGAGTCCAGGTAAGATGTAGGTGTTTGAACCAACAACAATTTCATCTTCGAATACCTTATCGATGTTCCTCATAAAACTGTTGTAACGATTAGATACACCGATACTCCACTTCTTGTAAACTGCCTCTACATCTGCTCTGACCAAATGTTTGAAACGGTATTTCAACATGTTGCTCGTGCTATCGGAATTGTACACGGAATATTTAGGGTCGTTATTTAAGGAAACAGGATTCATGTAGGTGTACCCAATCAAGGAGACAATTTCTACCTCCTTTATTTTTCCCATGCTATTGAAGGAGAGCTCAACACCTGTAATTCTTGCATTTTCAACGTTTTGAGCACCAAATCCAATGATTTGATTGATCGTGTATCCCAAGGTTTGCTGAACATACAACAATTCATTTTGACCGGCAGTTGTGTAAAGGTCAATTTGATTTCCATTGGAAGGATTATAAATTCCAAAGGAAAATTCAATCATATTACTGTAGTTGTTTACAAATCCTGAAACATCAATCATACCTTTCCAGTCCCCCATTTTCACGCCTTGTTTTATCCCGATTTCCGCGGCCCACCCTGTTTCAGGTTTTAAGTTAGCATTTGGGAAAATATTTAATGCCCCGACCGATGTACTCGTAAAGCGCTCTCCGACTGAAGGATATCGTATTCCTTGTCCGAAGGAAGCTCTGAAATGGGTGTATTTTTGCAGTTCATAATGAGCTCCTGCTCGAAAGACCGGATAAAATGGTAAGACTGTATTACCGATTTTAAAATCAGAATCTCCTTTTTTATTATCCATGGTGAAATATTCTGCACGCAGCCCTCCGGTAAAATCGAATTTACCAATGTGGTGATCATACTGTGCATAAGCTGCGGCATTATTTGAAGAATGGTCGCCAAATAAGTTTGAGAACACCACATTATGAGTACCAAATACACCAGAAACAAGGGTGCCTCCAGCTTTAAAATTGCGCTGAAAATTATAGTCAGCGATGTAAACGACGGCCCCGTTACTTTGCTGATCATTACTTATGTTCTGATTTGTCGTGAGGTAGGCTCTTGTTTTTAACGTATGCTTATTGTTGTGCTTATCGATGTACTTGACATAGGGGTCTATAAACAGGCGATTCGACAAGTTGTAGGTCAGGGTAGATGCCGGATTTGCTGTGTCGGCACCTCCACTGGGTGTATAGCCTTGATCCGCGCTTTGCCAAATCAAGAAGTTACCCGTTTTATGCAATTGATAATTAAAACTCACCCCTGCTTTTAGGCGTTCAATTTTTAGCGGACGAAGGTATAAGGTACCGCTAATTCTCCCACGCGTTTCCGTTTCACCTTGACGATACCCTTGATCGTTATAAAATACGGTGGATAGGGTATAACCCGTACGCTTAAACATTTGGCTGCGAAACACTTCCACTTGTTGGTTCATTGGGTTAAATCGTTGTGCGCTGTCTTTACCCCACCATTGCATTGATTTCCTTCTAGGATTATCATAGATTCCCGTTTGTACTCTAATTTTAGTTTCTGGCTTTAATCCCGGTTCCTTTTCTGACAAAGCAATTACGCCATTTAACGCGCCGCTTCCATAAAGCACGGATGCCGCTCCCTTTATTACTTCTACTTGCGATGCTTGTTCTATGGGAATCGCATTCCATTGTGCATCTCCTGCATATCCTGATAAGAGGGGTAAGCCATTCCATAACATCATAACCCGACTCCCCGCACCGTATGCAAACCCGGAACCACCACGAATGCTCACTTGCCCATCCATCGTGAATACGCCCGGGGTTTGTTCCACTGCTTGCTCTAAATTTACCATTCCCTTGTTTTCAATCAATCGAGGCTTAATTACTTCGAGTGAAATGGGAATTTCTTCAATTTTTTGGGCCCGTTTATTGGCGGATACCACTACCGTTTGCTCTGTTTTTTCATTCACACGCATCGCATGATTTATGGGGTCTAGGCTCGTGACTACCAAGGTGTCTGTTCGGTATTCTAATAAATTGAACACTAATTTTAATGGAAGTGTCGTATTGTTGAAACTAAATTTTCCATCGAAATCAGAGAGCTGCTTTTCACCAGTGGAGGCATATATTTTGACGCCATATAGTGGTTTGCCGGTGGATTGATCGGTAACTACACCATTAAGTTGAGCAATGGCAATGGAGCTAAATAAAAAGAAGGTGAAGAAAAATAAAATTACTCGCATAGGGTAGGTTTTGGGGCTTAAAGAAACAAAAAATTACAAAGCCAACTGCATTTGAAGAATGAAGTTTCTTGGGGCTTGAACATCGCCAGGCCTACTGACGTATTCCTTGTTAAAGAGATTATTAGCAATAAAATTAACTTTAAAGGCATCATTAATTTGATACCCAAAGCGCGCATCAAAAACGGCAACACCTTTATTGAAAACAGAACGATAGTAGGCCATACCTACCAGTAATTCCTCTCCTAGTACGCCGTCTTCAAAGACTCGGTCTATATTTTTCATGTAACTATTGTACCGAGAAGATATGCCTAAACTTATCGCTTTATATGTTGCTTGAATATCGGCCTTGGCCATGTGATTAAAGCGATATTTTAACAAGTTCGTACTTGGGTCAGAAAAGGAGAGTTTGTATAGGGAATCTTTATTAAGGCTGATGGGATACATGTAGGTATATCCGAGTAGGGTGGTTAAATCAACTTCACCAATTTTCCCCATGCTATTAAATGAAAATTCTGCGCCACTGATAAATGCTTGCTCTGCGTTTTGTGCCTGAAATCCTACCCAATTATAAAAGTAATTGATGGTGTCAGGGTTTGATGTTTGGAGCACGGTGATGCTGTCGGGCTTGTACAAACCGAAGGTAAATTCTGTCATGTTAGAATAATAATTTACAAAACCGGCAACATCGGCCATGGCTTTCCATCCCCCAATTTTAAACACTTGCTTCACACCAAGTTCTGCTGCATATCCAGTTTCTGGACGTAGCGTAGGGTTTTTAAAAATCACCACGCCGCCAACGGAGGTGGACACAAAGCGTTCGGCGATGGAAGGAAAACGAATCCCTTGTCCTAATGATCCTCGAAGGTGAGTTCCTTTAAATGGCTCATAATGAACCCCCGCGCGAAGAATAGGATATATCGGGGATTCAAATTGACCGACGGTGAATTTAGAATCCAAGGGAAGGGTATCTAATTTGCAGAATTCTAACCGTAAGCCGGTCGTAAAATCCCACTTTTTTGCTTTAATTTCAAATTGACTGTACGCTGCAGCATTCTCACTGAGGTGATCTCCAAAGACCCAACTTTTAACGTTATTGAGCGTGTTCGTTGCTCCTAAGGTAACATTGGTTCCCTTATTTATCTTCTTTTGAAATTGATAGTCGAAATAATACATTTGGGCAAATGAAGCATCATATACCTTGGTATCATTTCCCGTGGTAACCAAATAGTATCGCGTTCTAAAGTGGTGCTTATTGTTTTTTCGATCAATAAGTTTCAGGTATGGATCCACATTAAAGCGCACCGCCTTTTGTCTTGAAATGGTATTGTCCATGGCTTGATAACACATAGAATCATTTTTCCACAACACGAAAACACCCGCATCTTGTAGCTGTAAGTTGTAGCTGATACCTGCTTTCAATTTAGTGTTTTCTTTCAATGGACGATAGTAAAAGCTTCCGTTAATTCGAGCGCGTTTTTCTTGTTCACCTTGACGAAATGCTTCATTGAAAAAAACGTTTGCTCCGATGGTATATCCAATGTTCTTAATAGATTTTCCGTAATACAAATCTGCCATATGAAAGGTGGGATTGAACGCTTGCTCCTTTCCTTTGCCCCACCATTGCAATGATTTACGGTTCGGATTATCATAAACTCCACTTTGAATTTTGGCTTCAAGTACCCCGTCCGATCCAGGTTCACGTTCGTTTAGGGCAATAATTCCGTTTAATGCACCACTGCCATAAAGCACAGACGAGGCGCCTTTTAATATTTCTATCTGAGACGCTTGTTCCATAGGAACCGCATTCCATTTGGCGTCACCAATATCAGGCGAAAGCATCGGAACCCCATTCCACAGCAACAACACCCTGCTTCCCGCGCCATAGGCAAAACCACCCCCTCCGCGAATACTCACTTGACCGTCCATTACATATACACCCGGGCTTTGATCCACTGCTTGGGCAAGGTTAGTTAATCCCTTATTCGCCACCAAGGCGGGCTTTATTATTTCAATAGAGATCGGAATTTCTTCGATTTGTTGGTCGCGTCTACCAGCACTAACGACCACGGTATTCATTACTCGTTGTTTTGGTATTAACTGGACATTGAGCCTATCGAGTATCATTATTTCCAGTGTTTGTGCTATAAATCCATTCGCTCGGATGGTTAGGGTCGCCGGTAATGATACATGAGTGAGTGTAAAATTCCCTGCACTATCAGTTTTTACCCATTGGTTTGAAGGCTCATGAGTCACTTTAACCTCCTTCAAGGGTTTACCATCTTCAGCCGAAGTAACAATTCCTTGAAGGGATTGTCCAAATCCTTGAAGCACAAGTAGAACAGAGATGTTAAAAAGTAATAATCGCCGCACGTTAAGTTAATTTATACGTAAATTAGGGTTAACGAAGATATAAAAAAATGGGTGATGATGGGTTAGTGCAGAAAGTAGCGATGAGTTTTTTAACTGGTCTTGGTCCGATTCGAATTCACAGTATACTCTCTAAATTTAGTCCAGAACAATTTTTTTACCTGAGTATTTCTGAAATAAAAGAAAGGACCGGGCTTTCAATAAATCAATTAGCATCTATGGAGCGAAATCGGGCCTTAGAATTCGCCGTTAAGGAAATTGAGGCTTGTCGTACTTATGGGATTAGTCCTGTTTTTATGTTAGATTCAAATTATCCAAGAAGACTAAAGCAGTGCGTGGACGCGCCAATTGTATTATACTGCCGTGGTGAGGATATTTTAAATTCGCGAAGGATGCTAGCAATTGTTGGGTCTAGAATGCACACTTCTTACGGATTAGAATTAATCAAGGAATTGACATTAGGCCTATCTGAGGCGGGAGTAGTCTCTGTTTCAGGATTGGCCTTGGGAATAGACAGCTTGGCTCATGAATATTCCTTAAAAAATAACATGCCAACCGTGGCGGTATTGGGAAGTGGATTAACTCAAGTGTTCCCTAAACGAAACGCTAAATTAGCTCAAGAAATTCTGGAACATGGCGGGGCATTACTTTCCGAATATTCGGTGTTCTCTAAACCAGTTCGGGAAAATTTCCCCGTTAGAAACCGCATCGTTGCAGGGCTTTCTGATGCCACCGTCGTGGTAGAAAGTAGAGAAAAAGGAGGAGCATTGATAACCGCTGAGTTGGCTAATGATTATAACAGAGACGTTTTTGCATTTCCAGGTTCAGTGCATCAACAATATTCTGCCGGATGCAATGCGTTAATTCGACAACAAAAGGCCCACCTTGCGACAAAATCATCGGATATTTTGGGCATGTTGGGTTGGGATAAACCCCGGTCTAGGCAAAAAGAACTCGCCTTACCTGTGAATTTATCACCCGAAGAACAACACATTATTTCTGTTCTAAAGCAACATGAATCCTTATATATGGATGAATTGGTTCTTCAATCGGGTATGCCAACCTCTCAACTTCACGGCTTGCTATTAGGATTGGAGTTATCGGGGCAAATAGGCAGAACCTCAGGGTCAAAATATCGGATTAACTAAATATTGAAATAATCCTTGGAATAAAAATTAGGCAGCCGATGACCAAGGCAAAAAAGGAGAATATCAGTACAGCACCAGCACTTAAATCTTTAATTTTTTTGATGCTTGGATCTTGCTCCAAGGTAATATGGTTGCACAGCGTCTCCACCGCGGAATTTAACGTTTCAAGCGCAAGTACCCCTCCCGTTAAAATACTCACTACAATCCATTCCCATCGTTCAACCCTATAGGCAAAACACAGGCTGAATGCCACAACGCCTAACACAATTTGAATGCGAAAATTCCAACCAATGCTCCAGCTGTAGCACACTCCGCTCAAGGCGTAAAAAAAACTCTTTATAAATGACTGCATGTTTTTTTTTCTAAAATACACTAAAAACTCTTGGCACTCAGTATCATTTCTTTAATATCTCCTTATTTTTGTACCAGTTCTTTACAATTTAAACTTATGAAGAAAGGTGGAGGGATCGGCCCTATGAAACCTTGGCAACCTGTCTTCGCATAAGGTGCCAAATCCTATTCCTTCGTTGGAAAAAGATAAGTGTTGGCTTCTTGCCCTTCTTCCCTATATTTTATAATGACAACAATTGAAAAACAACTTTTAGACCGTATTTTAGTGTTGGATGGGGCTATGGGAACCATGATACAGCGATACCCCTTAGAAGAGGAGGATTTTAGAGGAGAACGTTTTGCCTCTCATGCTTCTTCCTTGAAAGGAAATAATGATTTACTGAACATTACACGTCCGGATATTATTTTTGAAATCCATAAGGCGTATTTGGCAGCCGGAGCCGATATCATTGAAACCAATACCTTTTCTGGAACCACCATCGCTCAAGCCGATTATCACTTAGAGGATGCGGTGTATGACATTAATCTCCAAGGCGCAAAATTAGCGAAGGAAGCAGCGGATTTGTTTACAGATAAACCCCGTTTTGTTGCAGGATCTATCGGTCCAACCAATCGTACAGCTTCTATTTCTCCAGACGTAAACAATCCCGGGTATCGAGCAGTGAGTTTTGACGAATTAAAAAATGCCTACAAAGAACAAATAGAAGCACTCATGGACGGAGGTGTAGATGTGCTATTGATTGAGACGGTATTTGATACACTTAATGCAAAAGCAGCCCTTTCTGCGGCGAATGAGGTGTTTGAGCGCCGAAATATTGCGCTTCCAATTATGGTTTCTGGTACGATTACTGACCGAAGCGGTAGAACATTATCTGGACAAACGCCCGAAGCGTTCTTAATTTCGTTGCAACATGTAAAATTACTTTCCATTGGCTTGAATTGTGCCCTTGGGTCAGAATTGATGGAGCCGTATTTAGCGGTGCTGAGCGAGAAAAGCCCCTTCGCTGTTAGTGCTCATCCAAATGCCGGACTTCCAAATGCTTTTGGACAATACGATGAAACGGCAGAAATCATGGCTCAAAAGGTAGATTCTTTTTTTAAGAAAGACTTGGTGAACATCATTGGTGGTTGCTGTGGAACAACGCCTGAGCACATTGCTAAAATCGCTGAACTTGCCAATCATTATTCCCCTAGAAAATTTATACATGGAACGAATTCTTAAGCTTTCAGGGTTAGAACCTCTAATTGCTACCAAGCAAACTAATTTTGTAAACGTCGGGGAACGAACCAATGTAACCGGGTCAAAAGCCTTTTTGCGTTTAATACAAGAGGACCGTTATGAGGAAGCCTTAGCCGTTGCGCGAGAACAAGTAGAGGGAGGTGCTCAGATCCTTGACGTGAATATGGATGAGGCCATGATTGATGGGAAATCGGCCATGGTTACCTTCCTAAATTTAATTGCCTCCGAACCAGAAATTGCTCGAATCCCAATTATGATTGATAGCTCCAAGTGGGAAATCATTGTTGCGGGGCTTAAATGCCTACAGGGAAAAGGGGTGGTAAATTCCATATCCCTGAAGGAAGGGGAAGCCGTGTTTATTCAACAAGCCAAGTTCATTCAATCCATGGGAGCAGCCATGGTGATTATGGCCTTTGATGAGCGGGGGCAAGCGGATTCCTATGAACGCAGAATTGAGATTTGTGCCCGGTCCTATGATTTGTTGGTGAATAAAGCCAATGTCCATCCAAACGATATCATTTTTGACCCGAATATCTTTCCCGTAGCTACCGGAATGGAAGAGCATGCACTCAATGCGCTTGATTTTTTTAGGGCGTCGGAATGGATTACGCAACACTTACCCGGTTGCCATATCAGCGGTGGAGTCTCAAATGTGTCGTTTTCTTTTCGTGGAAATAATGCGGTTCGCGAGGCCATGCATGCTGCATTTTTATACCATGCGATTCAGCACGGAATGAATATGGGTATTGTAAATCCAACGATGCTCGCCGTGTACTCCGACATCGACCCAGTATTGTTAGGACACATAGAAGATGTGCTTTTTAATCGCCGTGAAGACGCGACCGAACGCTTACTTAATTTCGCGGAAACGGTTAAGCAAGGCAAAAAAGAAATAGTGGCTGATGAGGCCTGGAGAGCATGGGAAGTAGAAAAACGCATAGAACATGCCTTAGTCAATGGAATTGATAAATTTATTGAATCCGATGTAGCGCTCTGTTTACCCCTTTATCCCAAACCACTTCAGATTATTGAAGGTCCCTTAATGGCGGGAATGAACGTTGTTGGTGACCTCTTTGGTGAAGGCAAAATGTTTCTACCTCAGGTGGTTAAATCCGCGCGAGTTATGAAAAAAGCAGTCTCTTTTCTTCAGCCATACATTGAAGCGGATAAAAATGGCGAAATACAAAAAGCGGGAAAGATTCTTATGGCCACCGTAAAAGGAGACGTTCACGACATCGGTAAAAATATTGTTGGAGTAGTCCTCGCCTGTAATAACTATGAAATTATTGACATGGGGGTTATGGTTCCTGGTAATCAAATTGTTGATCGGGCGATTGAAGAAGGTGTGGATATTATTGGATTAAGTGGGTTAATAACGCCATCCCTCGAAGAAATGGTCAAGGTGGCCGCGGATATGCAGCAACGAAATTTAAAAATTCCCTTACTCATTGGTGGCGCCACCACATCTAAAGTACATACTGCGGTAAAGATTACGCCGAACTATGAGGGGCCGGTCATTTATGTACCCGATGCTTCTAGGGCAGTTACCGTCGCCGAAAAGATGTTGGGAGGAGATTCCAAGTCCTATCACAATACTGTTTTGGAAGAATACGAGCGAATTCGCGCACACCATGAATTGCAGACAGCCACTAAGCGCATGGTTTCGATTGAAGCCGCTCGAAAGAATAAGTTAGTACTCGATTTTTCTGAACACACCTTGGTGAAGCCCCCTGCCCTCGGGGTGGTTGACGGAACGGTTGCTGTAGAAACATTAATTCCATATATCGATTGGTCGCCCTTTTTTAGGAGTTGGGATTTACACGGAAAATATCCCGATATTTTATCCGACTCGGTGGTAGGGGTTGAAGCAACTAAACTGCTGGAAGACGCTAAATCTACTTTGGCAGAGGGCGTGGAACGGGGGTGGTTTGAACCGAAGTACGTGTACGGCTTATTCAAGGCAAATTCCATTGGGGATGATATCGAAATTTACGACGAAACCGGACAACAGGTGTTGCATCGTTCCATTGGCTTACGCCAACAAATTGAAAAAACTCCCGGACAATTTAATCTGTGTTTATCAGACTACATAGCTCCCAAGGAACAAGGAATAAACGATAATATCGGCTGTTTTGCAGTAACGGCGGGGGATGTAACCGAAGTGTGTAAAGCATTTGAACAATCCAATGACGACTACACGAGCATCATGGTAAAAGCAATCGCTGATCGTTTGGCGGAAGCCCTCGCGGAATGGCTGCATGAACAAGTAAGGATTTCGCATTGGGGTTACGACAAAACCCCCCTTAAAAACGAGGACTTAATTGCTGAAAAGTACAAAGGGATTCGTCCTGCCCCAGGGTACCCTGCCTGCCCGGATCATTACGAAAAACTAGGGATTTTCAATCTGTTGGAGGCAACAAAACGCATTGGGATAAGCCTAACGGAGTCCTTAGCTATGAATCCAGCTTCCTCTGTTTCAGGCTGGTACTTTGCACATCCGGATTCTAAATATTTCGGAATCACAGCGATTTTAGAGGATCAGTTTTTATCGGTTTGTGAGCGTAGAAATGTGAATAAAGACGAGCACATTTCATGGTTTCCCTTCATGAAAAAATAATGTACATTTAAGCAACTATTTGCCTACTTTTGAAGTCCTTATTGGGCCTATGAAAAGTATCATTATTTCTATCGTTTTTATTTGCAGCACTATTTCCCTTTGGGCGCAAGCTCCAACGGCGAATTTTACGGCATCACCGCTCAGCGTTTGCGCAGGAGTTCCTGTTAGCTTTACCTCAACTTCAACGGCAAACGGAGGTCCAGCGATTAACCAATATTCTTGGAATTTTGGCGATGGGGTTACTGTAACCACACAGAATCCCACACACGTGTTTACAACAGCGGGAACCTTTACCATTACGCTTGTTGTTACCAATGCTAATGGGGCTGTTGATTCAGAAATAAAAGCAAATTACATCACAGTTTTGCCTGCACCAACAGTGGGCTTTAATGTAACCGGAATAGGCTGTGTAGTTCCCCTAACGGTAGGATTCACTAATACCTCTTCGAGTGGTGCAAATTTTTCATACGCATGGAATTTTGGAAACGGTCAAAACGCCAACACTCAAAATCCTGCGAATGTCACGTATAATTCTGCAGGAAATTTTGGGGTTCAACTCACAGTTACAAATACAACTACAGGCTGTGTCGCCAGTTACACCGACTCCATCGTGGTTAGTAATTTCCAAGCAGGAATAACTGCTCCCGCTGCAGGATGTGTTGGGACTGCCATTTCTTTTCAAGACAATTCTACGGCAGGGGCAAACGCATGGAACTGGAGTTTTGGCGGTCAGGGCAACAGTGCGCAACAAAATCCCTCATTTACTTTTAATGCCGCTGGAACCTATACCATTACACTAAGCTCACAAAACACAAGTTCTGGATGTACAGATAACGTTACTCACCAGATTACGATTCAAAATAATATTAATCCATCATTTACTGCCAATCCATTAACCAATTGTGCTCCATCAACCGTTACTTTTACGAATACTACTGGGGTAGCCGGAAATTATACCTGGAATTTTGGTAATGGTCAAACGTACACGGGCACCACTCCACCGCCTCAAGTATACACTTCTGGAGGTCAATACAATGTTACGCTTTCCGTAAGTACGCCATCTGGATGTACAGGAAGTACCACGCAAAATAATTACATCAACATCGTGAACATTGAGGCTGGATTTTTTGCAAATGAACCGGGAGGATGCACCCCGCATACGGTACAATTTACAGATACTTCCTCTACACCAAACCCAGCAAATCCAATTGTGAGTTGGCAATGGAATTTTGGAAACGGGCAAACCTTTAATGGACAAAATCCTCCAAGTCAAACCTATAATTTAGGGTTGTATGATGTTACCTTAGTAGTGACCTCTCAGTCGGGATGTGTGGATACCATGTTCATGAATGACTATGTAACGGTTGGGGATATAGATTTGGTAGATTTCACAGTCAGCCCTTTAGTTACCTGTGTGAAGCAAAATGTTAACTTCACGAATGGAACGGTAATATCAGTACCTCATCAAGCGAACGAAGTCACCTATTTTTGGGATTTTGGTGATGGTACTTCAACGCAAGAAAACCCTACCCACCAATTCACGCAAGATACGGGTTATATTTCCGTGCAACTCGTGGTTGATTTTCGTGGATGTAAGGATTCAATAACCATCGACTCTGCAGTGTATGTCTTGGCTCCAATTGCCGAGTTTAATCCCTCTTCGCAATTATTTTGTAACCCTGGAGGCTTTCCAGTCAATGTTTCCTTTACGGACAACGCGATCCATGGTGAACAACCTGACAATGTAAGCATGACTTGGGAGTGGGGCGATGGTACGCCAAACACAAACATAGGAAATGCAGTGTTGGACGGTGTAAACAATGGAAATACAACCCATAATTTTGCGACCTATGGGTCGTATACCGTGGAACAAGTGATCCATAACTACACTACTGGATGCAGTGATAGCATCACTAAAACAATTCACATTTCACAAATTGCAGCTCAGTTTACCATGTCAAATGATACGGTTTGTAGAAACGATAGCTTGTTGCTTTTTGATGCCAGCTCCTCTTGGAGTGCGCCCCCAAATTCGCATCCCTTAACGAATTGGTCTTATGCCATGGGGAATGGTCAAACCCTTACCTCAGGACCCAATCCAGCCTTTGTTTATACCACTCAAGGCCTTTACAACATCACCCTTACGGTGACCAATAGCGTTGGTTGTACGGCACAAATGATGCACCCTGTTCGGGTGTTAAATATCCCATTTCCAATAATTACTACCTTGAATACGGTAGGTTGTTCTCCTTTTCCAGTGACGTTTACCAATAATTCTTTGGCCGTTGGAAATGGTATGCCCCTCTCGTATTTCGTTACTACCTTTTCAGACGACAACAGTTCTGTGACCACAAACAATGTAAATCAGCCCATAAATCACACGTTTAATGGAAACGGCACCTACACGGCAACTATGGTTGTGTACGATGTCTTCGGATGTGCTTCAACACCGGCTTCTGTGCCGATCACGATCACTAAACCAACCGCTAATTTTTCTTTCCCTGCAGTTGTTTGCGATTCCGATACAACCCTCACCTTAAACTCATCTACAGGCGTAGGAAATTTATCCTATGTATGGTATGTGAACAACCAAGCAGTAGCCTCTGTAGAGGATACAGGAATTGTTTCTGTAGTTCCACCGAACCTACCGGTGAGTCAATTAAGCAGTAGCTTTAATTTATCCCTTGTCGCCATAGATTCCAATGGCTGTGAGGACACCTTAACTCAACTGGTTACCGTTTCCTTGCCACATGCAATTCCTGCATTTAGTTTTAGCGGTGCGGTTTTGAATGCCAATGGTGAATATGCATGTCCACCTTTATTTGGAGCATACCTCGATTCCTCCCAATCGTACGGAACGATCGCAGCATGGAATTGGGGCTTTGGTGATGGTAATAATTCAGTGTTAGAAGACCCGAGTAATACCTTTGTAATTAATGGCGCTTTCGATCTTACCCTGCAAATTACTGATCAATATGGGTGTGTAGATGACACCACAGTGGATAATCATGTGACCATTGGTGGTCCACAAGGCGCACCAGGATTCATACAAAACCCCAATTTGTGTGCCCAAGGGGCGGCATTTCTCGTACAAGCACCGGTGAATGTAGACAGTTTAATTTGGAACATGGGTGATGGGAACTACGTATACAACGAAACAAATTTCGTCTACAATTACGAAACACCAGGAACCTATCAGGCGACAGTTACACTAATCAGTCCCGATGGTTGTGAAATCACTACGGTGCTAGATTCCGTTACCGTTTTTGACGACGGATTGGATGCTGATTTTACGGCAACCCCGATGCTGGTTGATCAAAACGATCCTGTTGTGTTCGCTGATCAGTCTACCTTCATTGGAAGTCCAATTGTAAGTTGGACGTGGGATATAAATAACGATACCACATACACCCTGAATAACAACAGCGATCAAACAACGAGTTTCGCGTTAAGTGGTCCTTACACCATTACATTAACGGTAGTCGATCAACAAGGATGTGAGGATTCATATGCATTAGTCATTAATGTAAAAGATCCGGATTTAATTATTCCGAATGTAATCACTCCAAATGGAGATGGGGTGAATGATGAACTGGTGTTGTCTGAGCAATTCTTTAAAACCTATCAAATTCAGATTTTTAATCGTTGGGGTCATATGGTTTATATGATTGAGGATCAAACGGGTATTGCACTTTGGGATGGGGATACTTCAGATGGTGTTCCATGCACGGATGGTGTATACTTCTACCGTCTTATTGGAGAAATGCTTGGAGGTACAGCAGTGGATAGAAATGGATTTGTAACGGTTATCGGGTCAAAGTAACCCCGTTCCTTGGATCTTCTCGTACCCTTCGTCAATGCCTAAATTTGTTGACGTTGCCGCTTGCACTGCAAGCACATCACACCGTTCATTTTCGGGATGACCCGCATGGCCCTTAACCCAATGAAAATGTAGGGTATAGTTTGGATGTAGTTGAAGGTATTTTCTCCATAAGTCTTCGTTTTTCTTTCCTTTGAAGCCTTTTTTCTCCCAAGCCCAAACCCATTTTTTTTCAATAGCCTCAATCACATATTTTGAATCCGAATAAATATGAATGGGGTATTTGTTGGTATTTAAAAGCTCTAAGGCATGGATGACAGCCCATAATTCCATCCGGTTATTCGTCGTGAGCCGATAGCCTTTTGATACAGTTTTTTCATTGGCACCAAATTTCATAACAATACCGAATCCCCCCGGCCCTGGATTTCCTCTCGAGGAACCATCCGTATATATTTGTATGCAATTAATCATGACTTTTTCACGCGATGGGATTGATCTTTGATAAAACTCTTCCACCCACCTCCTTTGGCTTTGTTGTGTTCACCTACTCCTTTTGAAAACACATGGCACACCGCAACAGCCAGGCCATCCGTAGCGTCTAAGTACTTAGGCATTTCATCGAAGTTTAGTAAGGATTGTAACATGGCAGCAACTTGTTCTTTCGAGGCGTTACCGTTGCTTGTAATGCTTTGTTTTATTCTACGAGGAGCATATTCCTCAAAGGGGATGTTGTGATTCAAACATGCGGCAATTGCAACCCCTTGTGCCCGTCCTAATTTTAACATGGATTGTACATTCTTACCAAAAAAGGGTGCCTCAATTGCCATTTCATCCGGCTTATATTCTTCTATTAATCCATTGATTCGTTCCAAAATACGTTTTAATTTATCCGGATGGCTCGGTAATTTATGAAGTTGAATAATTCCAAAATTCACCAAGGACAGTTTACCGTTTTTTACATGGATCAATCCATACCCTAATACCGTGGTTCCGGGGTCAATTCCAAGAATTATTCTATCTTCAGCCATTGAAAATGCAAACGAACAGTAAAGCTACTCAATTTAATGCCACCCTTGAGGTCTTCATTCGATTTCTTTTACTCGCTTGCTTTGTGGTAATTTGCCATCAACTCCTCTTTAAATGGCTTTCCTTTGAAGTTGTTCGCGTAACGAACACTCTGTTTTTGTGGGGAGCGTTAGGATTGGCCCCAATCAACCTTTGGTTGGAATGGAAGCGCTTCCAATGGAGTGTAGCTCAACATGAGATTACTAAAAGAGAACAAAGGATTGCATTTTTACAAGGAGTAGTTGTTTCCTTTTTCACCCCGGCATTTATTGCAACAACCATCGGAAGAATGAGCATCAATCGACGAATGCAGGACATGCATTGGATTGGTTCAGGCGTGCTAACAGGCTTGGCTCAATTCAGCGTTACCATGCTCTTTGCCGCGGTAGGGTCATGTTATTTATTCCAAATGAGTCGCCTATACATGACTCTTTCCTTTGCAGGTGCTGTCCTTTTGAGTTTGACCGCCTATTATTTTACCCTCAGTTACCCCAAGGCTTGGATGAGGTGGAAGTTTATTCGTACACTTCAAGAATTGCCGCGTACTCCGTTGAAACATCAAATTTTAATGTTAAGTGCAATTCGTTACCTTGTTTTTTCTGCTCAATTTCACCTTATATTGCTCAGCTTTGGAGTTCCTTTTGAGCTAAAACAACTTTTTATTCTCATGTTAAGTTTCGGATTGATAACCTGGTCTCCCTCCATTTTATTTGGTAAAATTGTGTTGCGGGAACTCATTGCGGTTGCAGTGTTCTCTTGGTTTGCCTTTCCGAAAGAAGAAGTAATGTTGACGGCCTTTTTTACCTGGGCCTTTAATGTAGTACTTCCGGTGTTGTTTGCTATAATACGATTATCGAGTACATGGAAATCGAGATTTTTTTAATCGGATATGGTATCTTACTACTCTGTTTAGTAGGTCTTGGCGGTGCTTTACATGCGTCAAAGGCTTCGGTTTTAACGGATGAGTTGATTTCGTTGAAACGAATTTCAGTGTTAATTCCTTTTCGGAATGAAGCGGGTTCATTGCCGAGCCTCTTAGCTTCCCTGGAACAGTCAATACATCTTCCTTTGGAAATTATTTTCATTAATGATCATTCCGAGGATGATGGGGTTGCATTCCTAGAGAAGCATGCGAATACGCTACCGATTCGAGTGCTTTCATTGCTGCCGAATAAATTTGGAAAAAAAGAAGCGTTGAGAACGGGGATGGAAGCAGCAAAAGGAGATTTCTTCTTAACCTTAGATGCAGATGTGTTTTTTGGGCCACATTATTTTTCGCACTTAGAAACGTTACCTGCTGCGCAGATGTGGATTCTGCCCGCTATTCTAGTAGGTCAATCCAAGAGGCAAGTATGGCAAGAGGTGGATTTACACATCATGAATGCCATAAACGTGGGGTTATATGGGCTGTTTCGACCGGTGATTGCCAGTGGGGCAAATTTGCTGTTTAGTAAACGTGCATTTTTAAGGGTTGATGGGTACTCAACACATCAACATATTTCTAGTGGCGATGACTTATTTCTATTGAGAGATTTTAGAAAAAACGACATGGATGTCCGCTTGATTTCGGCCTCAAAATTTGCCGTTTACACTTTTGCACCAAAAGGAATTAGAGCGTTTTTACATCAACGCATGCGGTGGATTTCAAAAACCACCAAGGTAAAAGATCATTTTGCTACAAGCTTAGGGGTAATTCAAACCATATTATCTGTTGCGTTTTATACCTTGTTGGGGCTTTGTTTCTACAAGGAACAATTCGCCGAAATGTTGTTCTTATTAATCGTAAAAACTGGCCTAGATTTGCTGTTCTATGCACCCTATTTTTTCAGATTTAATCGCATAGGAGCGTGGTGTCTCATTCCCGCTTATCAAGTGATTTTCCCGATCTACAACCTGGTCATGGTGATAATGATTCCTGTATTTCGTGCCCAATGGAAGGGTAGAAATGTAGTGTCTTAAGGCCTTATCCATTGATTTTATCATACCTTTGCACATGCGCATTCTGATGGTTTGTTTAGGAAATATTTGCCGATCTCCAGTGGCTGATGGAATCCTGCGTAGCAAGGTATCTGAAAAGCAATTGCCTTGGGTAGTTGATTCTGCGGGTACGGCCGCATACCACATTGGAAACCCACCAGACGCTCGGATGATTCAAACCGCGAAGGTGAAAGGAATAGATATTTCAGAACTCCGTGCTAGGCAATTTACGGCACAAGATTTTGTGGATTTCGATCGGATATACGTAATGGATCAAAGTAATTACACCAATGTACTCCGTTTGGCGAATACGAAGGCAGATCGAGCGAAAGTGTATTTTCTTTTAGACCATCTTTACCCTTCCAAACAAATGGAGGTTCCTGATCCTTACTATGGGAGTCAATCTGATTTTAATGCAGTATTCACCCTAGTAGAACAGGCAACAGAAGCCTTAATAACAGACGTAACAAATGACAAATAAAAAAGGCATCCTTTGGTTAATCCCTAATACCCTAGGCGGGGAATCTACCGCCGATATTTTACCGGTACAGCTCACTGAAATCATTCGTGATTTGAGGCATTTTGCCGTGGAAGACATCAAATCTGCGCGGCGTTTGTTGCGCAAACTGGATCGTAACTTTCCAATTGATGAATGTACCTTTCATATGATGAATAAGCGTTCGTCGAAGGATGAGGTAATGCAAATTTTATTAGCGATACTTGGAGGAAATTCGGTCGGGGTAATCTCGGAAGCCGGGTGTCCCGGTGTTGCCGACCCAGGTGCTGAGTTGGTAGCGCTATGCCATTCTCAGGGTGTATTCGTGAATCCCTTGGTTGGGCCGTCCTCGTTTTTATTAGCCTTGATGGCTAGTGGTTTCTCAGGTCAGTCTTTTGCCTTTCATGGTTACCTTCCGAAAGAACGGAAAGATCGAATAAAGAAAATGAAAGATTTTGAAATGGACACCCGCAGAACGGGCACTACCCATTTATTTATGGACACCCCTTTTAGAAATATGAATGTGCTTGAAGATTTGTTGAACGAATTGGGGGATACCTGTGAATTATGCATTGCTGCCAATCTTACACTCCCAAATCAGCGAATTCAAACCATGAATGTAAAAGATTGGAGAGAACATGCTAAAGATCTGTCTAAATCACCCGTAGTATTTTTAATTGGAAAATCTCAAATGTCATGACATTTAAAGAAGAATTATCCCAAGGAATCCCGTTACATTTGCCAGAACACCCGGGTTTCGATGCTCAAGTAAATCACGCACCAAAACGTAAAGCAATCCTTTCAGGACCCGAAAAAAAGCTAGCACTTAAAAATGCCCTGCGTTATTTTCCTGCCAACATGCATCAGGTGCTTGCCCCTGAATTCGCAGAGGAATTATCCGAATTTGGCCGAATTTATATGCACCGTTATCGTCCTGCCTATCCAATGAAAGCCCGGTCCATAGATGAATATCCTGGAAAATCTTTGGAAGCTAAATCCATTATGCTGATGATTCAAAATAATTTGGACCCCCGTGTGGCACAGCATCCGCATGAACTGATTACCTATGGCGGGAATGGCGCCGTTTTTCAGAATTGGGCCCAGTATTTATTGACCATGCATTATTTGTCGATCATGACGGATGAACAAACCTTGGTCATGTATTCAGGCCATCCCATGGGACTCTTTCCATCGCATCGCAATGCACCTCGGGTAGTAGTTACCAATGGAATGATGATTCCAAATTATAGTAAGCCAGACGATTGGGAGAGATTTAACGCCTTGGGGGTTACTCAATACGGGCAAATGACCGCAGGTTCATACATGTATATTGGTCCTCAAGGCATCGTTCACGGTACCACCATTACGGTATTGAATGCGCTGCGGAGGTTTGCAACATCCAATAAGAATCCAAACACAAAATTATTTGTTACTGCGGGCCTTGGTGGAATGAGTGGGGCGCAACCGAAAGCGGGAAATATAGCGGGTGTGGTAAGTGTTACCGCAGAAGTTAATCCAAAAGCAGTACATACGCGCCATTCGCAAGGTTGGGTAGACGAAGTAATTACTGATATTCCTGCATTGTGTGCGCGTGTTTCACTTGCCTTAGCTTCGAATGAGGTGGTATCGATTGCTTACTTAGGCAATGTAATTGAGGTCTGGGAAGCATTCGCCGAACAACACATTTTTGTGGATTTGGGATCAGACCAAACATCCTTACACAATCCCTTTGCGGGCGGGTATTATCCTGTAGGGTTAACCTATGAAGATTCTAATCAGCTGATGGCGGAAAACCCAGCCAAATTTAAGGAGCTCGTGTATGATTCGCTGCGTCGTCATGTAGCCATAGTAAATCAACATACCGCGCAAGGCACCTATTTTTTTGATTACGGAAATGCGTTCTTATTGGAGGCGTCGCGTGCAGGAGCAGAGGTGATGGCTTCGAATGGATTGGATTTTAAATATCCTTCATACATTCAAGATATACTCGGTCCATTTTGCTTTGATTACGGTTTTGGTCCTTTCCGGTGGGTATGCGCCTCTGGCGATTCCAACGATTTGCAAAAAACGGATGAAATCGCACGGAAAGTCTTGGAAGAAATGCTTAGCGAAGCCCCCGATGAAATCAAATTACAACTGTTGGATAACATTCAATGGATTAAAGGCGCTCAAGATAACAACCTCGTGGTAGGTTCACAGGCACGCATATTATATGCGGATGCAGAGGGCCGAATGCGGATTGCACAAGCGTTTAATGAGGCAATTTCCCGCGGTGAAATTGGACCCGTAATTTTAGGTAGAGATCACCATGATGTATCAGGAACAGATTCTCCGTACCGCGAAACCAGTAACATTTACGACGGTTCAAGCTTCACAGCCGATATGGCAATTCAGAACGTCATTGGGGACAGTTTTAGAGGGGCTACCTGGGTTTCTATCCACAACGGTGGGGGTGTTGGTTGGGGGGAAGTAATCAATGGCGGTTTTGGCATGCTCCTCGATGGATCAGACCGAGCCTCTGTTAACCTTCAGATGATGCTTCATTGGGATGTGAACAATGGTATTGCCCGCAGGAATTGGGCACGGAATCCACATGCAACCTATGCGATAAAACGAGCCATGGAAATAGAGCCAAATTTAAAAGTGACCATACCTCATTTGGTGGATGACGAGTGGTTAGATGCTATGTTTTAGGAGGGATTCGCAGACCAACCACTAAGCGAATGGTATAAAAATATTGCCGATAAGTTAAGTTGGTAAATGCAACGGATTTGTTGTCAAAGTTCCCAGCAAGTAAAATGAACCGTTCGGGGGTTGAATATCCAGTAACGAATTTAATATCATACCGGGGTGCAATTCCCAGGAAACCTTGAGCTCCTGGATCGATGGTGTAAAATTTTGATTGAATTACTGGCCCGATACCCGCCCATCCAGAGAATTGCCAGTTGTTAATACGGTTTGCGTAGGCATATCCAGGAATCACACCAAAATCAAGGGCTGAATAGCTTTGTGCGCTTGTTTTAGATTGCTGTGGGTCTTGAAGCAGCGATGGAATGATTTCTCGGGAACCATGGGTTACTCCAAAGTAATTTAAGGTACCTTTTACATACCAAGTATGCACTTGTTTTTCAAAATGAGCACGCTTTCCTTGCAATGCATTCATTTTGAAATCATCGGTGTTGAAGTACCACAGATTTAACGCAAGATTCATGCTTCCTAGTGCTGGATATATGAGGTTTGGCGCATTAGCGGATAAGCTTGTGTCGAAAGCTAGGGCATTTTTTATCGCATAACCTTGAATAATTCTAAAGTCAATGTCGGTATAAAGCCGCTTAAAGTTATAATCGAATCCAATACCAAATTGCTTCGATTTTCCATATTTTTCAACGGAACGAACCCCAGGTAAGACGGGGAAGGAGACGCGCATGGAAAACCACTTGTACGCATACGCGAGGCCTAAAATGGGTTTAAAATTATTTTTGTATTTCAAAGGACCTTCTGCTAATTGGAAGGGATAACTGATCTGGAACGGTGCAGGACTAATCCCAATGTCTGTGAACAACACATGTTGATCTTTAAAATCTTTCACTGCCACGGGTTGACCTTGGCCCTGAACAAAGGCAATCAAACTCACATGGAGGAAAAAAAGAAAAGATTTCATGTTCATTTACTTCCATACGCCCAACCGTGCGATGGGTTGCAGTTTAAAGGACGAATTATCCACTTTTTTTATCGTAAATTTACCCTGTGAAACGTTTATATAAATTCTTGTTAAACACGCTTCCTCGTCCCTTGCTGATTCGATTGAGCTACATTTTCAAGCAGTTTGCACCCCTGTTGTATCGTGGAGATAAGGTAGCGTGCCCTGTATGCGACCGCAAGTTCTCAAAGTTTCTGTCCTATGGCTCGGATGTGGCACACCGAGAAAATGTGCTTTGCCCCTATGATTTGACCCTAGAGCGCCATCGGTTGATGTGGCTCTATCTCAGAGATTACAGTACATTTTTTACCGCACCCTCCTTAGCTGTTTTGCACATGGCACCAGAACAGTGCTTTATCGACCGCTTTAAACAACAATCCAATCTTAGTTATCTCACTGCGGATATTGTTTCTCCTATCGCTGATATGCATTTTGATTTGCATCACATCCCCTTGGAGGATAATCGCTTTGATGTGGTCTTTTGTAATCACGTGATGGAACATGTAGAAGACCCGAATCAATGCATGCGTGAATTGTTCCGTGTAATGAAGCCAGGGGGCTGGGCGATTATGCAGGTACCCCAAGATGTTTCCAGAGAGAAAACGCTAGAAGACCCAACGATAATTAGCCCCGAAGACCGTGAAAAATATTATTGGCAAAAAGATCATGTGCGTTTGTTCGGATTGGATTATCCAGATTACCTAAAACGTGCAGGCTTTGAAGTAGAAGAATTTTGGTTGAATAAACACCTGAGTCCAGAGATTTTTGAAAAGTTTAGGATTTCTGCTGATGAGGTATTATACATCGCTAAAAAAAGATAAGATGAAACAGTTAATCTCAATCGTAATCTTCGTTGCGGCATGTCATACAATGTCAGCCCAAAAAGACGTTTTTTTGCACATTAATCCTTTTTTTAATAATGGGCCATTTCAATTAAATACTCCCTATACGGGTATCGATGGTGTGGTAGTGAATATTGACCATTTTGATTACTATGTATCAGATGTTGTCCTCTTCCATGACGGAGGGGTACAAACGAATGTTTCTCCGGCGGTTTATTTATTTACCCCAGAGGAATTTGGCTTCTTCCTTGGAACCTATAACATTCAAGATTTGGATAGTATCCGTTTTTTAGTGGGAGTTCCTGCGCGCTTAAACACCCAGTCGGGAGTTGAAGCGGTGGATATTTCCAGCTATCCAGATACGCATCCCCTTAGTTTTCAGAACCCAACGATGTATTGGGGTTGGCAGTTCGGCTATATGCACATGATCGTTGGTGGTGAGGCCGACAGTAACAATGATCAAAATCCAGATGCATATTTTGAAATGCATAATTTGGGAGATCACAATACACGTATGATTCAAATGCCAGTCATTGAAACACAGACAAACTCAGGCCAAATGGATGTTTATTTGACATGCAATATAGACGAATGGTTGAGGGATATGCCCTTGTCAACGGTGGGGGTACTACACGGCCAGTCGGGATTGAATGAGTCTATCATGTCCAATGTCCAAACCTACAACGTATTCACTCAGCCGGCTACCGCCGACCTAAACACGAATCTACCTTCCTCCGTTTACGTAGAAGGGGCCACGCTGTATTGGGAGGATTTGGAACAGGCTTCATTCACAATTTTTGATTTATCTGGCCGCTTGGTTTCCAGCGGTTTAATGAATGAAGAATACGGCAGTGCTGCGTTGGATATGAATACGGGATATTATATTCTAAGGGTATACGATGCACAGCATAGAGCGCTGTTGACTCAAGAGTATTTTATTGTGAATCCATGATAAAATGGGGCTTCGTTTGGGGGGTATTAATGCTTGCTTGGTCCTGTGAATCGCCAGAGGATTTAAGTGCTGAGCATATGTTCCCGAAGGATAACCCACCGTCAGCCCAAAAGATTGAATTGGGTCGTGCGTTATTTTTTGACAAACGTTTGTCCCGGGATGAATCCATTGCGTGCGCTAATTGCCATAATCCCGCATTCGCTTTTACCGATCGAAAAACAGTCAGTGATGGAATTGACGGAAAGCATCCAGAACGCAATGCCTCAACCTTACTTAACAGTGTTTTTTTACAAACAGTGATGTTTGATGCACACCTCAAAACGTTGGAACTCCAAGTCCTTGTTCCGATACAAGAAGCCACCGAAATGGGGCATAATATGAAGGTCTTAATCCCTAAATTAAGAGCAATTCCAGAATATCAGCAGGCGGCAAAGAAAATATTTAATCGAGATTTTGATGCATGGGTTTTGACACGAAGTATTGCTGCCTTTGAGCGATCCCTCCTTTCTTTGAATAGCCCGTATGACCAATTCATGAAGGGGAAAACGCATGCATTGACCAGCGATCAACGCGCGGGATTGAAGTTATTCAACTCCCTGTATTGTACCACCTGTCACCCCGCCCCATACTTCACCAATTTCAAGGCGGAGAACAATGGTCTTTATCAAAACTATGGAGCGGATAAAGGCCGTTTTAGAATCAACTTGGATAGTGCCGACATTGGGTTTTTTAAGACACCAACCCTTCGGAATATTGCGCTCACATACCCGTACATGCATGACGGTAGTTTGAAAACCTTGGATGAGGTTATCGCGCATTATGTGCAAGGAGGTAAACGCCCGAAAGGTCAACATGGAGCAATTGTACCGTTTAAACTCACTGCTCAAGAACAGAAACAACTGGTTTCATTCTTGGAATCTTTAACCGATACAAGTTATCTTAAAAAAATCAGTACTTATGTTCCCTGAAGCACTTTCACAACGGCTGGGTAAACCTGTTCAAGAAATCACGATAGGGGAAGAGCGCTTGGCCTTGATAATTCTGGGGGATAGTCGGGGTGCGGTATTGTGTACAACGGATGTATCGAAATTAACCCTGCCCGTGCCGGAAACGTATCAGGCAGAGGCCGTCATTGAATTATATTTTTTACTTCCAGAGTATTGGCAGTTTGATTTGGAGAATCCCTTGTTTAATTGGGCAGCCAATCGCTTAATCGCCATAAAAAATTATTTAGCGAAAGGGCATTGGGCCATCTCAGGCCATACCTTTGGATTGGGGGAATTACCCGAGGGCCGGTTTAAAGAACAAGGGTTTGCCGCCTTGCTATTGATGAATCCCATTGCATTACCGGAATTGTCATCAACGATTGAGGTTGCGGGCAGGGAGGTTCAATGTAAAGCGCTTTGTCCGATTTTTATGATGGAAAAAGATGTTAAAGAGGCCCGTGGCAACATCAAATTTCTGCATCGATTAATGGATAAAGGAATCACAGAACGATTGGATGAATTTCGCGCCTCGGTAGTTAAACCCCGGTTTCTGTTTTGGAGATAAAAAAGGATAAGGAACAGTGGGCGGCGTTTGCCTTATTGTTAGTCAATCTGATTTATGGGGCAAGCCATGTGTTGGCCAAAGGGGTCATGCCCGTATTTCTAACTCCTACAGTCTTTATTTTATTCAGGGTAATTGGTGCGGTCGTACTTTTTTGGATGCTCATTCCTTTTGTAAAGCGCGCTAAAATACTTAGGCGTGATCTACTGCGATTAGCCGCGTGTGGATTATTTGGAGTAACGGTCAATCAACTGTTGTTTTTTCACGGGTTGAATGCCTCATCCCCAATGAATGCCGGAATTATTATGGCACTCAATCCGATTATGGTAGCCGTACTTTCATTTTTTTGGTTGAAAGAACGCCTGACTAGAACACAGTGGATTGGGATTAGCATTGGTGCATTTGGAGCAATTGCGCTAACGACTTATGGCACAAAAACCGTTCAGGCCCAACTTGGTGATTTATTTCTTTTGGGCAATTCGTTGAGCTATGCCGTGTATTTGTTATTAGTTAAGCCGCTCATGCAGAAATATCCCCCCTTGGTTGTGATCACTTGGGTTTTTACCTTTGGCTCCCTCTTTTTATTGGCCTTTCCCCCTTTGTATGGAGACCTTACACAAACGAACTTACACACGATTCCTTGGTTTATTTGGATTAAGATCATTTATGTGGTCGTTGGAGTAACTTTTCTTACGTATTTATTGACCGTAGTCGGCCTTAAACATGTGAGTTCTACCGTGGCAGCTGCATTCATTTATGTTCAACCAATCTTTGTGATTGCGTTTTCGTATTTGTTTGTTCGGATGGGATGGGCAGCAGATTACACCAATCAAATTACCATTCCTAAATTAGTATTAATGGCAGTTATATTTTATGGGGTGCATTTAACCCTAGGAAAGCGTAACTTTGGAAATAAAACTAATCCAAAATGAAATTTCATTTATCCCTGGTCGGTATATTTTTTATAATTTCTCTGTTGTCTGCACAACACAAGGAAGGATTGGTAGAGTATTCCATCACGGTAAAACCCGGCGACACAACAGCCTTACAGAAACAGCGTGCTGCATTGCTATTTGACAGTAAAATGGCTTTACAGTTTAATGATTCCCTGGCTCGAATGGATTTTAAAATGGGGAAAGGAATGTTAACGTCGGTGATTGTAAATAATTATTTGAAACAAGGAATCACATTAAGTTCAACCTCCGCTGGGAAGTTTGCCTTTTATTTAACAAAAGAGTATTTCGATCAAACGACGGTAGTAGATTCCGTGCAAGTGAAGCTAGTGAATGAGGAAAAAAGGATCTTAGGATATTTGTGTAAGCGGGCGGATTTAATGGCTGATGGCGTTATTACCACGTATTGGTACACCCATGAATTGAATTTTGATATTAAGCAACAAGCAATCGTCAATAAACACATCCCGGGCTTTCCCCTAAAGTACAACAGCGTGAAAGATGGGTTGTATATGGAATTCGAGGCTACCAATATTGAATTTAGTATCAAGAATCCGGAATCTATATTTTCTATGCGAATCCCTGAAGGATTTAAGGTAGTTAAATAGGCTCAGGGAATCACGATATCTATGTTAACGATTCTGTTTTTCGCATTGGAGGCAGCATCACAGGGCGAACAACGAATAATCGGATCGGTTTTACCTTTAGAGATCACCTGTAGTTTGTTCGGATCAACACCTCTTGAGACGAGTAGTTTTGCCACCGCTTTTGCACGCATCTCACCTAAATAACTGTTGTATTCTGAGGTTCCAATGTGATCCGTTCTACCCACTAATATTAATTTATAAGCGTTGTTTGCCGTTAAGAAAGCGATGAACTCCGACAGGCTGTCTGGAATTTCTTTAACGCTATAACTGTCAAAATCAAAGTAGAACACCATGTTTTTTACACTGACATAGGGAGCCCTCTGTACCGTATCCGTACTGTCCTTGATGGAAACAATTTCTGGGATTTTTGGGTAAACATATTTCCAAACATCATCGTCTCCGCGCCCTTTAAATCGATTAGAGGAAAAGATCATGGAGTCAGACGTAATTTTACACATACCAAAATCATCTGATGCGCTGTTAAGTGGGTAGGGGAGGTGCGAAACAGCTCCTTCTTCCAGGGTGCTAAGTGGTGCAGTATAGAGATCCAATCCGCCATATCCCATTCTTCCATCGCTGGAAAAGTACAGCAGGGAGTCTCCGCTAAATACAGGAAACACTTCATTTCCGGACGTGTTAAGTTGATTGATTTTACTTGGATTTGACCAATTCCCATTTACGAGTTCCACGCGATACAAATCACTATCTTTTTTGGATGTTGGTTTCGCGCTAAAGATTACCACATTACCGCCATCATTAATTGCAATACTTGTTGATTCTAAACTATCTAAGCCGAGAAATGGACTTAAATTCTCGATGGTCAGTTGTTCTGTAAGGGTGCCTTTGTAGTTTGTGGGTTTAATGTAGTTCCCTTGCTTATCGTAACCACTTACGTTACATACAACAAGGCCATTTTCACTAATAGAAATAGCGTTAAACGTCATGTAAGGAATGGGCTGATTTACTATCGTGATTTCTTTCCAAGAGGTATCTGATGAATTTACTATATACGGTACCTTGTATAAGAACTCCGAATTGGATAAATCGGAAAGTTTGTCGTTTGTCGCGGTTTTTGTTATTCCTTTTTCTTTTAAACTGATCAGTTTTCCATTCCACATGTCCTGCGACGCCTCTGCCCTAACACTATTGTTTGTAAATGATGAAAGATTTTCAATCGGTTCTCTACTCCAAGAATTAATCACCTCGGTTGCCTTGATTAATTGGTCTAGGTCCGTGTTTTTCTCCTTCGTTCGATAGGCCGTCAGATACGTTTTTGCAACGCTGTAGTCACCAATCGCATATGCTGAATACCCGTGTGCATATATAAAAAACGATTCAATGGTATTCATGTTTACCAACGAATCGGTTAAGCGATAGGTTTGGTTAAAATCCCCTACCGTGAAATAGGAAAATGCAAGATTTTTAAACTGTTTTAACGAAAGTTTTTTAGTTCCTTGAAGCTTTTCATAAGCACTAATTGCCTTCGAATATTCGTAGCGATTAAATAATCGATCTGCTTCTTCAAGGGTTTGCCCCAAACTAACAAATGCCGTAAAAATAAAAACGGAGAAAAGAACCTTCATTAATTTCCGGTATTGTAGATTCTGTTTCTTTTTAACCACGGAATTGAAGAGTCTTCGGTTTTCTTCGTTCGAATCTGTAATTCCAAAAAGACTTCGTGGGATCCATTAGAATATCTAGCAATATCAGATAAGGTATAATCATAAGAATACCCAAACTTGAGGGGACCAACCTGTCCACCAATTAATCCAACTACGTCTGCATTGTGTCGGTACGATGCGCCAATCCAGAAGTATTTATTAAATGTAAATAATAAGGTCCCATCCACTTGAAATACCCCAGCTTCAATGGCTTGTACCATTACGGTAGGTTTAATTCCAAAGTTTTTCGTTAGTTCAAAGTGATAACCTCCAAGGAAATAATAGTGCCTAACCAGAGGGCTATAAATACTCGAATCGAAATTGAATAAATCTCTGGTTTTCTCTACCAAGTTGTAGGCAGAAATTCCTGCGAATCCTTTGTTTTTATAATGATAGAAAATCCCTGCGTTGGCGTCTGGCACAAATTGGTTATTAAAGCCTTTAAGTACTGTTGGGTCGTTGTCGATGTACGTATCTAACTTATTTACATCGATAAAATGTTGGGTAAAAGATAAGCCTAATCCAAATCCTAATTTATGGTTATATGCTTTATCTAATTGAAGGTGATAGGCACCAGAAAAGGTGATCCCTGTTCTTCTGCTTGGGCCCGCCAAGTCGTTGTATATGTTTGCACCTATCCCCATTTTATTCGCAACTTTTCCGTGTGCCGTTAAAAATTGTGTGGTTGGAGCCCCGGGAAAATTAGTCCATTGTTTTCTGAAATTCAATTGCACAGGGGTGTAATCTTTTGAACCAACAGCACCCGGGTTAAGGATGTATTCATTAAAAAGATATTGAGAATTCAATGATACCTGCTGTGCTTGCAGGTGTATAGAAATTCCGAATAGTATTCCGATGGTGTATAGTGTATTTCTCATTTTAATATGTTAATCGTTCCTGTGATTGGGGCCCTGTCTAAATAATTTAAGTTAATGATGTAATAGTAGGTTCCCGCTGGCAAATCTCTTGCATTATAGGATCCGTCCCATGGGGTATAGTTTCCGCGTTGTTCAAAAACTAGATTACCCCATTTATTGAAAATACTGAGGGATAAGTCTGGATATAATTCCATATTATCAATTACCCATGTATCATTGATTTGATCGTTGTTGGGTGTAAAACAATTGACAGGGTCGATACAGGCTATCGGGTTAATTGGAACCCAAATGGAGTCTGTAGCGGTGCATCCTAAAGCATCCGTGATAAGCACAGAATACATCGCGCTCGCTAAATCCTCATTTAATGCGTCAGTAGTGCCATTTGACCAATTAAAGGTATATGCACCAACTCCACCACTGGCTTCAACGAAAGCGGTACCATCCGATTGATCTATACATGTCACGGCTGTGCTTGTTGTATTACCGGTAACTGGTGCGGGTTCTATGATCGTAAGTGCGAGCGAGTCGGTACAGTTTTTAGTATCACTAACCGTAACCTGATAGGATCCAGCTGCAAGGTTTGATATGTCTTCCGTAATCTCGCCGTTTGACCAAGTATAGGTATACCCTGGATTACCCCCAGTCACTGTAATGTCGATTGATCCATCTGTTCCTCCATGGCAGGTTACCACGACTTCTGTACTGGTAATATTCAGTGAATCCGGTTCTGGGAGAATCACGAAATATTCATAAAAACAGCCGTTAGAGTCTATAATTTCCACTTGATAGGTGTCTGTTGGGAAATCTATTAAATCTTCTGTTTGCGCGGAAAGCGCAAAGGTTGAATTAAACCACGTGAATTGGTATGGTGCAGTGCCACCGAGGGTGGTAAGGTCAATCGTCCCATCACTCAATCCGTAACAAGTTACTGGAGTAATTACCTCATTAATGGATAAGGCATCCGGTTGGAAAATAGTCATGGAGTCTGTTACGGTGCACCCATTAGCGTCTGTAACAAGAAAGCCATAAATTCCGGCAGTCAATGAGTCGTTGAGCGCATTTGTGGATGCATTCGTCCAAGCATAGCTGTAAAGCGGTGTTCCTCCCGTTACTGTTAAATTTACAATTCCATTACTACCATCTCGGCAAGTTACATCTGACGTAGTAAATGAGTAAGTGATTGGGAATTGAGGTTCCGTTAGTACGATTGAATCCGTCTTAGAACAACCGTTTGCATCTGTAATTAATACCGAATAAAAGCCAGCAGGAATCGCAGCCTGATCTTCGGAGGTGATGCCGTTATTCCATGCATAGGAATACGGTGCCGTTGCTCCAGAGGCATTGAGATTAATACTTCCTGTACTGTCTCCGTGGCACAGAATATTTAAGCCAATCAGCGTATTCGTTAATATAGTAGGTTGTGAAACCACAAAGGTATCTGAGATCGTACATCCATGCTGGTCAAGAACCACCATTACATATGTTTCTGCTGGAATATTCGTTAAATCTTCAGTATTGTAGGCCAAAATGTAGGTACTATTTGACCAATTGAATGTGTAGGGAAGGGTTCCACCCGTAACAGCAGTGTTAATGGCACCGTTAGTAAACCCAAAACACGTCACATCCGTTATCGAGTTCGTGATATTCAATGCGGCATTTGGTTGAGTCACATTGACGTTGTTGGTCAACACACATCCGAGGGCATCCGTCATGGTTACACTGTAATTTCCTGCATTTAAGTTTGAAATGGCAGCCGTGTTTTGACCACTCAACCAATTGTACGAATAAGGAGCCGTTCCCCCGGCCGCACTCACTGAAATGGCCCCGGTTGAATTACCAAAACACAACACATTGGTGATATTTGTCGTTGAGCTTAGGGGATATTCCGGTTCTGTAATAATTTGGTTCATAGAGGAAACACATCCGTTGGCATCACTAATTGTCACGGTGAAGGTATCGGCTGGTATTTGCTGTAAATTTTGTGAAATTGCGATGTTTTGATTCGCTGCATTTACCCATAAATAGGTGTATGGAGCATTTCCGCCACTAACACTCAGGTTAATGTTACCGTCATTTCCACCATGACAACTTACGTTGTTGTAGGTTAGGGAGCTGGACACAATACTGGGTTGGGTTACAGCGATGGAGTTGGACGCGCTACAACCATTGAAGTCAGTAATATTCACTGTGTAAGTACTTGCAGGTATATTGGCCAGTGTTGCATTGTTTTGCGCAAAAACCGTACTGGTATTTTGCCATGCATAGGCATATGGAGGTGTTCCACCGGTCACGGTGCTTCCTGCTATCCCATTCGAAAAGCCGAAGCAAGATACTGCAGTGGCGTTCATTTGTGTGGATATAACAGAAGGTTGAATAATGGTGTAATTCGAGGATTTTACACATCCTTTGTTATCCGTTATGGTTACCGAGTAATTCCCGACGGTTAGGTTGTTAACGTCTTGGTTGCTTGATCCCGTATTCCATAAGTAAGTGTAAGGTGCTGTTCCTCCCCAAGCTTGTAAATCGACAGAACCGTTAGTGCCTCCGTAGCAAGAGACATTGGTGATTACCGCAGCGTTGTTAAGCATTTGATTGGGTTGGGTAATTTGGTAACTGTTTGTAAAATTACACCCGTTATTATCAGTGATTTGAACGGAAAAACTCCCTGCGGGTGCGTTTGTAAGATTTTGTTGCGTAGATACGGTGTTACCCAACGCATTCGTCCAAACATACGTGTAAGGTGCGGTGCCTCCTAACGGAGAAATACTAACTCCGCCCGTAGAGCTGCCAAAACAATTTACCTGCGTTACGGTACCTGAATTACTAATGGGGTTTGGTGCAGAGACCACATATGCACCATTCACTGAGCACCCGGATACATTGTCGATGACATTGACTGTATAAGTTCCTATCCCTAATCCAAAATTACTTGAAGTATTATTTCCGTTCGACCAACTGATTGTGTAGTTTCCACTTCCTCCTAAAATTGACACCAAAGCAGAACCGTTGGACTGCCCAAAACAACTTACGTTTGATCCAGACATGGTGAGTGAAGGACATGGAGGAGGAGTATTATTCCCCCAAGTTAACATAATAATGAAAGAAAAATATAGGGTCTTTATGTACTTCATATTTAGCGAATAATGGTCAAGGTACCTGTAAGTTTTGATGTTGCCGTGTCGTTGAGTTCAATGATATAATAATATACCTCAGCAGGAAGCGGATTGTCCCTATAGGTGCCATCCCAAGGCGTATAGAGTCCTTCTGATTTAAATACGAGATTACCCCATTTGTTGAAGACTTGAACGGAGGCATTTGGATATAAATACATGTTGTCAATAACCCATGTATCATTAAATAAATCCCCATTAGGCGTGAATGTATTTACTGGATTAACACATGGAATGCTACTTGGTAATACTTCCACTGTGATTGTTGCGATGCATGAATTATCATCGGTAACGGTAGCAACATATACTCCTGCACTGAGGTTAGAAATTGTTGGAACGCTCTCACCGTTAGACCATACAATACTATACGGGGAGATTCCACCAAGCACCGTTAAAGCAATAGCCCCATCTGCTTGGTCAACGCAACTTACGTTGATTATTGCAGCATCAATGAAGAGCGAATCAGGTTGGTTAACAACCCCAGCTATAGAGTCAATACACCCTTGATTGTCTGTGATTTGAACCGCATAATATCCTGCCAACACATTGGATAAATCCTCGGTTGAGAATTGACCGTCATTCCAAGTATACTGGTATGGTGGGGTGGACCCTGACACGGTTAAGTCTACCATTCCTGTGGCACTTTGATAACACAGTGCATCCGTTGTTTGAATTGAAACGTTGAACGGCGTGGGTTCGTTTACTTGTACAATGGTATCCACCACACATCCGCGTTCGTCAGTGATTACGAACAAATATGAACCAACAGCGATGGAATCCAATCGCTCGCTTGGGTTGTTTAGGAGTATGTTGTTTTCATTCCCCCAATTAAAGTAATACGGCTGCGTACCTCCGATAATGGTCATTTCAATAATCCCGTTAGAATATCCGTAACAAGATGGGTCAGTTACATTTACCGACACATTTAATGCTTGTTGTGGTTGCTGTACATTTGCTCCACTAAAGGCGGTACATCCGTGATTATCTGTAACGGTTATCGAATAAGCGCCAGCAAGCACGTCGCTGATACTAGCTGCTGTTCCTCCGTTGCTCCAAGCGTATTGGTATGGAGCGGTACCTCCAACTGCCGTAGCACTTACCGATCCCGTACTCAACCCAAAACAGTCGATGGATGTAGTTTCGGTACTCACCGCTAATGGAGCAATGGGTTGTGTAACTTCTACAGTCATGGTCTCAGTACAACCGTTCACATCAAGCACGGTTAGCGTGTATGAACCTGAAGGGATTGCATTAAGGTCTTCTGTCAAAGCACCATTATTCCAAACGTATGAATAAGGTTGCGTGCCCCCAGCAACCGTTGCATTAACCGATCCCGTGCTGTTTCCATGGCAGAGCACATCAACCTTAGCATTGGAAATAGCTAAGGCAGCAGGTTGGGTTATACTTGCCGTAGATGAATCAATACACCCGTGGCTGTCTGTTACGATAGTAAGGTAGCTACCGATACCTATAAGAGTTAAATCTTCTGCCGATGAGGCATAAATTTGTGAATTCTGATTGATCCAACTTGAAGCGTAGGGAGCTGTACCTCCGGTAATCGTTGCATCAATTGAGCCGCTTTGATTGCCAAAACAATCAACCATAGTTGTGAGCGTTGATACATTAAGTGGCGCCGCTGGTTCTGTAATGGTGATGGATTGATTCGCCAAACACCCCTGTTGATCGGTTACAGTAATGTTATATGTTCCTGCCAATATATTTTGTATCGATGCATTGGTTGAGCCGTTAGACCAAGCCAAGGTATAGGGAGAAGTTCCCCCGGAAATCACTGCATTTGCAGCGCCAGATGCGTCACCAAAGCACAATACATTGCTTCCATTTAACGCAACACCTAAGGCCGCGTTAGGTTGTGAAAGAGTATAGGTAAAGGTTGCCGAGCAGTTATTTGCATCGGTGAGGTTAAGGGTATATGCACCAGCTGCTGCGTTGCTTAATACATTTGCACTGGAAGCATTCGACCAAGCGTACGTATATGGTGCAGTACCTCCACTAATTAGGGGTTGTATTGTTCCATTCGTGCCGTTAAAGCAAGTAATATTTGAAAGTTGAGGCGAAGACTGTAACGCTTGTGCTGGTTGGCTTATTGAAGCATTCAAGGTGCTGGAGCAACCATTGGCATCTGTTGCGGTAAGGGAATAGTTTCCGGCGGATAGATTTGATATATCTTCAGTAGTTTGAGGAATAACTACACCATTGTTCGCACTCCATTGGAACGTATATCCAGGTGTACCTCCTGTGGTGGTTATATCAATAAGTCCGTTAGTCCCTGCGTAACAAGATACATTGGTAACGATCGAGCTTAGGCTGATGGAGGTGTTTGGTTCAGTAACCACATAGGTTTGAATGTCTGTACAATTGTTGGTATCGGTGATGGTTAACGTGTAGGATCCCGCACTTAATCCTTGGATGTCCTCGGTGCTTTGTCCAGTACTCCATAAATATGAATATGGGGAAACACCACCTGTGGTAGTCACATGTATTGCACCATTATTTCCTCCAACACATAGAACGTTGACGATAGAAGCGGACTGTACAAGGTCACTCGGAGCCGTAATTGTTGCAGAATTATTAGCGGTACAATTGTTTGCATCCGTAACGGTAATCGAATAATTACCCGTTCCGAGGTTCGCTAGGTCTTGGGTTGAGGCCCCGTTGTTCCAACTGTAGGTATACGGCGATGTACCCCCTGAAACCGTTACATCCACGGATCCGTTTGAAACACCACTAAAACAAGTAACATTAGCTGATTGTGCATTAGCCTGCAAAGGATATGCTGGTTGGGTTACAATGTCCCCAGTCAACAATTGGCAGCCATTTGCATCAATGATTTGTGCTTGGTAAGAATTCGCTGAGACATTGGACAACGCCGCTGTGGTTGCCCCATTCGTCCAGAGATAGGATAGGGGGTAGGCAACATTGTTAAATGCTAAGGAAACTGACCCGTTATTACCACCAAAACAACTTACCGGGGTAGCTGTGGCTGATGCAGAGAGCACATCCGCGGTCATAGAAAAGGGACTGAAGGAATATGCTTGGAATCCTGCCAATGACCAAGTTTGGTTAAACCAATCATACGAAAAGGACCCAATGGGAATAGAGGTAGACCAAACGGGACCTACACTAAAGGTATATCCGGGCCATCCGATGGCGGGAATCGTAAACGCAGGAGTGCACGCTTGTGTGGAGCACCAATCAATTCCAAACCAATAGGCACCGCAGGGATAATAAATAGGAATACAAATTTCGGGGACATAAATCGCCGGAGTTATTTCCACTGCTGGGATACTAAATCCAAATGCTAACGCACTCATTAAAAATTCAAAACTCACCACATCATAGGTGTGATTGGTTACCGTTCCGTTGATGGTGTAGGTAGGGGTAATATTGACAGTTTCAAAATAACAGGGGAACTTATACTGTAAGCTCATGCCTACAGGAAAATTGATGATACTACTGGTTGCCCAAGGACCCGCTGTGTTGTTGGAGGGGTTTAAAATTCGATAACTAACAGGAACCGGAAATGCAAAAGATACATAAACGGTAGGGTCAAAATTAAAGCACTGGTTGTTCGTGATGTTGGCATCAAAACTTGCATCAAAAAAGTTCCAACTTACTTCGGCAATTCCAAAATCTTGAGATCCGGCTAAGTTTTCCATGACGGCACTAACATAGGGGATGTTCATGGCTCCAATTAAATCGAATACGTTTAAATTCAAATTAAAATACGTTGAATCTCCGCAGGCATCCAATTGCGTTCCGTTGATCGAACTTTCCGTACTCACATATGGAATCGTGATTTCTCCAGACAGGCCATAATCTCCAAGTGCCGCCGGCAGGGGATATGGCAAAAATGGCTGAGAAAACAACGGACCTATTCCCAAGCCAGAAAGCATTGAAACTCCATTCGCATTGGCGGTAACTATATTGATGGTTACAAGACCTGTATTAAATGCTGGGATAATGGGAAAGGTGGCACAGCTGAACACACAAACCGTTGCACTGGCCGAGGCCCCTAGTTGAAAATAAACATCCCACTTCGCCTCACCAGCAGAAGGATAATAAGAGGTGATTTCTGCGGCAGGGTCTAGGGTGTAGCTGGTAGCTACAGTGACTGTGTCTCCTTGATCGTAAGTGTTGTCGGTTGGAGTGGTGATGGTGGCGTCAATCGGATAATCTACATCAAGTGTTCCTGTGGTGAATCCAAGCAGGCTAATTTTACTCCCGATAACTCCTGATATAGATCCCTGTAGTGCTGCTCCAAAAGAGTATCCAGCTACTTGACCAATCATGGCGTTTCCCGTGTTAAAGGAGGTATTCCAAGGTACATTGAACAAGGTGATTTCTTGATCTATTGAAAACGGACTCCAGTTGGGACCCCACATGTTTTGGTTTGTGGTATTAAAGGGTACGTGGTGGTTTACTACCTGTTGGCTGTAAACGGTTTGCCCTATTAAAAGTAGAACAAGAATTAGTAACTTATTTCTCATCGCTTACAGGGGCTTTAATGGACTCAATAATCGCAGATACTTCCGCACTGATGAGTGCCTCAAACATTTTTGGATAGGTTATATTTAACCACAATGTTCTATTTAAATCACCACTAAATACTATATATCTAACATGGGGTATGTCATCGATTATAAAACTTGCTTTGTAATACCTTCCTGGAACATTTTCGCGGGAGGTAAATTCTTTTTCTTCGTTCAAAGTTAATCCATTTTGCGCAAAAAACTCTGGGGTCATACCTGCGCACAAACGAATAAAATTGATATGCTCTATGGAAGTCATTACAATTGAAGTGGCTGAGTTTAAATGGATATACCCATTAAAACTGGTTGATTCAATAAACCCCTCAGGAACTGTAATAAGTTTTAAGTCCGCCGGACATTGCACCGGGGCGGGAGAATTCCCTCCATTCTGTTGGCCATTAATGGGGTTTGTTTGACCTTGTACCTGTAATGCCTGCCCGCATGACAAGACTAACAGAAGCAGGTAGACGTAAACGGATTTCGGTGAGATGGGCATAGAATTTATTACAAAATTTTGCCAAAGTTATGTTAAATCTTTCGCATTAGAGGGGTAAATTAGTAAACAATCATTAATTAATAACTATTCACTGAAACTCTCGTGTTTTCAAGTTATTTAACGGATATTTGCGCTAATTTCCGCACCTAAAATTGGCATAATGAAACGTATTTTATTCCTAGTACTTCTGTTAATCAGCTTCTTAGCCAATGCGGGATCATTTTATTGGGTCGGGGGAAGTGGTTCTTGGTCATCACCTTTGAACTGGTCTTTTACTTCGGGAGGTGTTTCATTCGGATTTATTCCCGCGGCTGGTGATTCCGTATATTTTGATGCGAATTCAGGGCTTGTCCCAGCTAGTGTTGTGTCGCTAGACGTTCCGATTGATGTGGCCACATTCGATTTTTCAGGCGCAAATATCCCCTTTCAATTTCAATGTACCTTACCCTCGATCACCGTTTCAACCTCACTCAGAGGTTCTGTAAATCCTACCTTTCCAGGTTGGACAGGGTTTTGGAATTTGACCACGAATACCACGGGTACACTGATTTCAAACGGACGCATTTGGACCAACAATATAAAAATGGCTGGATCTGGTGTTTTGAATGTCAGTGTGATTTCCTCAAGCGCTGACTTGTATCTGGATGCCGGGACAATTAATTTAATTGGTACCAATTCAAACATCGCAAACTTCTACTCCTTGGGTGCATCGGTAAGAATGTTGAATCTTACCAATACGATCCTTACCCTTACAGGCACCGTTTGGAATGTTACACCAACTAATTTTAACCTCATCCATACCAACGGAAGAATATCCCTTTCGAACGCAGCGACGTCAGTATTTACGGGGGGTGGAAAAAATTACAACGAATTGCGCTTGAATGCAGGGGCCGTTACCTTGGTAAATAGCAATCACTTTAATCTAATCCAATCGATTCCTTCAGGAAACACCATCAATATTAACAATGGGGACACCTTATCCGTAGACTCGTTGATTACCCTTGGCACGTGTTCGAACAAAACTCAATTAAAGGCATCTTCAGCCATAGGCCCGGTCGCGAGGTTTATTAAAACTGGATACTCAGTGTTTTCAGGAGCATTTCTGTCTGTAAATCGAGTGCAAACCATTGTTGCACCATCTCAAGTGTATCAGTTGAAGCTTTCAGACACTGCAAATTTATCGGGTGGATGGAATCATCAAGGGTCTAAGTTCTATTGGATAGGTAATGCAGGGAATTATTCCAGCAGCACTCATTGGTCTCTTACCAGTGGGGGGGTGGCTACGTCATGCTTTCCAGGAAAAATAGATTCTGTATACTTTGATGCCTTGTCGTTCTCCCTCCCAAATCAGCAAGTCACCGTTGATGTAGCAGCTCAGTTTGCTTACATGTCTTGGGCATCAATCAACCAACCTACAATAGGGTTAATGCAAACCGATATGTATGCCTTTGGTGATGTAGTGTTAGACGCGCAACTTGCGTTAGTCCAAGGAACCCCCTCTGCCACCATAATTTTCAGGGATCAAGCGGCGTTAACGTCAAATAGTTCCATTATTAATGCAAACATAAGCGTAGTGATGTTGACCGCGAGCGATTCGTTAATATTGAACGGACCACTTCAAATGACGGATTCGGTTAATTTCTCGGTATTCAACGGGGGGTTCAATACCATGAATTTTAATGCGAACTTAGGCTACTTCTCTGTGAATAATCAGTTGTCAACTACCTTTCAACGCGTTCGCTTTGGTAATTCTAATGTTCATATCGCGAGAAATTTCACGTCGGTGGGCACTACAGCTAATTTTCAATTTTATGCAGGAACATCAAAAATTTATATCGGATCTCAATCTTCCGAAAACAACCTAAGAACAGCGAATCTAACCTTTAATGAGGTTACCTTATCTTTTCCTAAGTATGCAGTAAATGCCGGTGCGTTTGCGGTTAATCAACCTCAGAAAGTAGAAGGAAACAATGTGTTTAACAAACTCCGAATCTTAGCAGGCAGTCATGTACAAATGCAAGGAGGGTCTACTCAAACCATTATTGACAGTTTAATTATGGTTGGTAATTGTCAAGATTCTATTTACCTGTATTCGAGTAATAATGCGATTCCTGCAGTGTTTGTAAAAAATACTCCAGGTAACGTAACCGCCAATTGCATTGATTTCAAATCGGTTGGAGCCACAGGGTCTGCCACATTTACAGCCTATTTTTCTACGAACTCTGGAGCGGTTCCTGCTATAGCGAATTGGAACCTATCCGCAACTCCCGCGGTAACTGCGGCATTTAACACGCTTGGTCCATTTTGTTATAACGACACGACATTTTTCTCCAATACGTCAAGCAGTTTCTCCGGAAATCCGAATGATGTAAATTTTTTATGGTATTTCGGCGACGGTTCCAATTCCTTCTATGCCGACTCTGGATATGTTGGTGTTCCTACTCCTTGCACGCCCTGCGCCGGGGATAGCGTCCTTATTATTAATGGCGTAGCGGATACGAATGCCCATATTTTTGCGGGCTATGGCAGTTTTAATGTGATGTTGATTGCTGAGTACACAAACTTTTGTACCGATACCATGCAAAGTACGATTCAGATCAACAACCCCGATATTTTTGTGATTTGCTCTGATGCAGACACTACCATTTGTCAAGGAGCTTCGGTTTCTTTTACCATTGGTAGTTCGAGCAATACAAATACCTATGCCTGGTATCAAAATGGCAACCTGTTGAATAATCCCCCCTCGGTAAATGATACGCTACTGCAGATCTCTACGATACAAAACAACGATACCTTAAGTTTTACGAGCATACAGAATGGTTGTATCAGTGCGATGCAACCAACCTATATTTTTTCGGTTAATCCGGCACCCGTAGTCACCTTAACGTCGAATGATTTTGATAATATCATCTGTGCGCAAGATTCTATCACCTTTACCGCCTCGGGCGCTCAACAATATCGCTTCCTAAAAAATAACATTCCGATTTCTGGATTCACCTTAAATCCCAATTATTCCACGGCTAATTTGGTCAATGGGGATGTCATTAAGGTTATTGGAAAATACACGTCCACTGGATGTGTGGATACGTCTGTTGCACTTACAATCCAGGTAAATCCTCTTCCGATTGTTACTTTGGCTACTACGGCTGCAAGCAATGTGATTTGTGATAATCAAAGTGTAACCTTCACCGGTGGAGGTGCAAATACGTATCAATTCCTTTTGAATCATGTTCCAACCGGTGCCCCGGGAATTAATCCTTACACCACCAATGCCTTATCAACGTTCGATACGATACAGGTAATTGGGATTTCTGCTGCCGGATGTTCTGCCCTTTCCCCGCAATCCTATGGGTATGTGGTGAATAGTCTGCCCAATGTAACCTTAACTTTTAATGATATTGATACCTCCATTTGCCAAGGAACGCAAGTGAATTTTAACGCTGGAGGCGGAGTGCTCTACCAATTCTATCTAAATGGTGTGCCTACTGGACCTTTGAGCGCAACCAATACATACAATACAAATGCTTTGGCAAACAACGATCAGCTATTTGCCAAAGGGGTATTCAATGGATGTGAAAATTACAGCGATACGGTCTTGTTTGAGGTGTTACCGGTTCCAAATACTACCTTAATCTCCAATGATTTGGATTCAACAATTTGTCAAAACACCCCGGTGGTTTTTACCGCCTCAGGGGCTTCAAGCTATGAGTTTTTTGTTGCAGGGATTTCTCAGGGGCCTTCCAGTCCATTGAATAGTTTTACAACCAATGTATTGACGAATGGTCAAACGGTCTCTGTGGTTGGTTCCATCAATGGGTGTAATGTGGGAGCAAGCATTCCCTTTACTGTTCTCCCCTTGCCTACTGTTCCGATTTTCTCAAGCAATCCGCAGAACACTCTTTGCTCAGGTCAATCAATCACCTTGACTGGAGCTGGTGCCGTAAATTATCAATTGCTGGTGAATGGTCTTCCATTCGGACCTCAGCAGGCCTCAAGCACCTTTACCCCGGCGTTACCCGTGGGTTCAAATCAAGTAAGTATACAAGGAGTAGGTGCTAATTCCTGTGTTTCCAACAGCTTGCCACTTACGGTTCAAGTAAACCCAATTCCAGTAATTACTCTTCAAAGTTCGGATTTAGACAATATCTTTTGTGCCGGAGATACGGTATCAATCACTGCATCGGGAGCCAATCAGTACCAATTTTATTTAAACGGAGCCTCGCAAGGAAGCTTGAGCAATACAAACTTATTTACTTCGAATAGTTTTACAAACGGACAAACCATGACCGTACTCGGGAGTTCATTAGGATGTACGGCCACCTCAGCCCCCATGACCTTTACTGTGAATTCAATTCCTTCAGTTACCATCACTAGTAATGATCCAAACAATGTTTTTTGTCAGGGAGATAATGTGACCTATCAAGCCAATGGAGCCGCACTATATTCTTTGAGTTTAAATGGCCAATTACTTGGTCCACCAAGTGCACTGAATACTTTAATGATGCAAGCATATCCTGCAGGCTCGTATGCACTTCAGGTTGTCGGGACATCCAATGGGTGTTCTAATCAATCAGCAGTTGCTATACTCATAAACCCGAATCCAGTTGTTTCATTGCAAAGTAACGCAGGCGTTGCGGTTTGTAGCGGTCAAAATGTAACTTTTACGGCTTCAGGAGCCACGCAGTATCAGTTCCAATTGAATGGGAATAACCTCGGGGTACTTTCCGGAGTAAATACCTTACAATTAAATAATCTTGCGAATGGCGATATAATTTCGGTTGTTGGAACCTCAAATTTGGGGTGTTCAAATGCGAGCACCTTACCTGCATTGGTAGTGAATCAAACTCCGATTACTTCCATAACTTCAACAGAATTAGATCTTGCATTATGTGTTGGCACCCCTGTTTTATTCACAGCAGGAGGCGCCACTTCTTATGAATTTTTCGTGAATGGTGTTTCCCAAGGTCCAGCCTCCGCAACACCGACCATCACACTCAATAATTTACAAGACAATGACTTGGTAGAGGTTTTAGGCTCAAACCAGAATTGTAGTGATTATTCGCCATCCTTACTGTTCAATGTGTATAATTATCCGAATGTCAACATTGCCAATCAAGGGGGAAATCAAATTTGTATTGGGGATGCCGTAAATGCGATTGCATCCGGTGCAAACAACTATCAATTTTATGTGAATTCGCAGCCCATAGGTCCGAATTCTAATAACAATACGTTCACAGGCTTCTTGAATAATGGGGACACACTAACAGTAGTAGGTGAGACCTTTGGGTGTTCCTCCTCGGCCCCGAATCCTATTACTTTGGTCGTTTATTCTTATCCGCTGCTTAATTCGGTGTGTGATGACATTGATTTAAACATCTGTTTACACGATACGGTGAACTTCAGTGCTACTGGTGCTATGAGCTATACCTTTATTCACAACAGTGCAAATCCAACGGTTTCAGCGATCGGCCAGTTTACAATGAACGAGCTATTGAATGGAGATACGGTATTGGTTCAAGGATTTAATGGGATTTGCCCTTCTGCGATAGACACGTTTATTTTTGTGGTTAATTCCATGAATCTCACATTGGCTAGCCAGCCTGCCCCATTGATTTGCAGCGGAAGCACCTTAGACTTTCAAGCCAATGGAGGTTCTACCTATTTATTTTATTTAAACGGTCTGCCTCAGGGGGGATTTGGTCCAACAGGGCAATTCAGTAGCACAACGCTGCAAGACAATGATCAAGTTACCTTTACGGCGTTTAACCAAGGCACAGGATGTTATCAGCCATTTAACGATACCTTATTAATGGATGTGATGCCATCACCGATCATTACGAATAGTTCACCTCTTACGTTTTGCGAAGGAGATTCAGTGATTTTGTTTTCTAACTCAATTTCTAATAATGAATGGACCAATGGAGGATTTCCAGTAGCACAAAATACGGATTCTACCTTGGTGGTTTATCAAACAGGGAATGTAACATTAACGCAACATTCCTCGGTATTAAATCAAACCTATTCCGTTGGATATAACGCGAATGGCATGTTTGGAGATGGAACCAATCAAAGTGCGAATCAACCTACAGCAATGAATGCTAATTTAGCACTCGAAGAGCTTTCTTCCGGCTGGAATTTCGTGCTAGGTAGAGATGCCGCAGGACAAGTATACTCCTGGGGTGATAATTCAAACGGCCAGCTCGGAAATGGAACCTTTACTTCATCTAATACTCCGCTCTTAATGCCTTCCCTTTCAGCCGTTAAATCCCTTGCAAGTTCTGAAAATAGCGCCATGGTGGTAACGAATGCTGGGAGTGTTTATGTGTGGGGGAATAATACCTACGGGCAATTAGGCACGGGGAACACGTCAATTTATAATTTCCCATACCTAAATCCAGCGTTACAAAATATCGATACAATCGTTGGTGGAAGAAGACACTTTCTATGCTTGAAAACCGATGGTACTGTGCTCGCTTTTGGAAACAACACCTTTGGACAGTTAGGGCAAGGAAACCTTAGTTCTACTGCTGTACCAGTGCTCATTCCAAATCTGTCTGGCATTGAGAAAATTGGAGCCGGTGAATTTCATTCCTTTGCAATAGATTCTACAGGTAATTTGTTTGTTTGGGGTAATAACGCGAATGGGCAACTTGGATTAGGGGATAACCTTAACCGGGTGATTCCTACCATTTCTTCGTTCAAACAAGCGATTCAGATAAGCGGTGGCGCTGATTTTTCAGTGATCTTAAAATCAGATGGATCAGTTTGGTCCACCGGAAAAAATAATGTTGGTCAGCTCGGATTAAACGATAATGTGGATAGAAACTTTCCTGAGAAAATTGCAATTACAGGAGGTCAACGCGTTTCTTGTGGGCAATACCATACCTTAGTGTTAAGAAACGATTACTCGGTGTTTGGGTTTGGAGATAATACTGAAGCTCAACTTTCTACCGGAGTGAATACTTCTGCACCAATTCACATTTCAACATTACATGGAACAACATTCATTGAATCTGGTAAATCCACCTCACATGCCATAGCGGGAATCATCACAAGTTGTACCGCATCGACGGTCTCTATTACAGCAAATAGTGCACCGGTTCCGGTAATAACCATCAATAGTGGAACGCTTACAACAAGTGCAGTGGGAGCTTCATATCAATGGTATTTTGGCGGTCAAGAAATTCAAAACAGTAATTCGGCATCTTATGTTCCGATAACACCAGGGTACTATTCCGTAGAAGTTACCTACCCGTCTGGATGTTCCGCAACATCGATCCAATTTGCGTTTGGAATTCAGAACTTGGATGAACTTCTGGCGGCCAAAACACGAATTTATCCGATTCCAACGAATTCTGAATTAACGATTGAGTCCCTTACCAATGAAGTATTGACGGATGTTGAAATTCTCGATGCCTTTGGTCGCGTAGTATTGCGTATTCCTTCGGCTGGGATTGCCAAAGAAACCATATATGTAGGAATGTTATCACCAGGAACCTATGTGGTTTCTTTCAAGGATGGCGAAAAACTAAGGTTCATAGTTTCTCATTAATCCTTTTGTTCTATTTTCGTGCATGCGGTCTCGAATTTTTATCTTTCTAATTAGTTTAGTTGCTTCCTTAACAAGTCATGCTCAAAAGCAAGTAATTGATCACAATGCCTATGCTCGATGGAATCGAATCGAGAAGGTAAAGCTTTCTAATCAAGGTGCTTGGTTAACCTTTGAAGTGTTGCCCATGAAAGGCGATGGATACTTGCATTGGCAGCATGTTCCTAGCGGTGCTAAAGATTCTATGTTCGCTGCAAAAGAGTTGCAAATGAACGAATCTGGTTCCTTAATGGCTTGGCGACGCACTCCAGGTTTTGATACCTTGAGAAATTGCGAGTTGAATAAAATAGACAAAAAGAAATGGCCAAAAGATACCTTGGTAATTTTTAATTCCACCAAAGACTCCCTCCGTAAAGTGTCTCAGGTTAAGCGATTTGAAGTGGCGGAATCTTCGAATTACGTGGCGTATTTAAAAGAGCAAAACGATAAGCCAAAACCCTCAACGGTGGAATCTCCAAAGAAATGTTGGTTGCATCGAAAGAAATTGGCCACTCCGATTGCAAAAGAAATTAAATCAGACGGTTCTACCTTAGTGTTAGAAAATCGGGATGAGATCTTATTTCAAGAGAATAACACAACCGATTTCTTGTTGTCGAGGCAGGGGAACTTGGCGTACATTACCCAAGAAAAGGGAAAACGAGACACCTCTAGTCTTTGGGTTCTTACCCCAGATGCACTCTTACCCATCAAGGTAGGTAATCAGCACTTCAGCATTAAAAACCTTCAATGGAATAAAGAAGGGACTTTCCTAGCTTTTCTCTATTCTTCAGACACCAATAAAGTGAAGCAGTACGAATTGGGAGTTTACTCTTTACTCAAAGATTCCTTGATTACCTTCGGCGATTCAACCACCACGAAATACTTCGGTTTTAAGGGAATCAATGACAAGGTTCAGCCTATATTTTTTGATTATTTACCTTATGTGAAATTTACGCTCAGCGATCGAATAGTTTTTCAGAAGGATACCTTGTTGGAATCAGAAAAGGTACGCTTAGACCTATGGTCTCCGCAAGACCTAACCCTACAACCACAGCAACTACTGCAAATCAAAGACGGGGATAAGTCGGGCGAAATTGTGGCGTTGGATCTGCGTGATTTTACTATTAAGACGTGGTGCCCGGATTCCTTGCGAGCTTCTCTCAATGTTCATCGGCAAAGTAATTATAGCTTGGTATTCGATGATCGACCTTACGCCATTCAAGCGCAATGGAAAAGTCCTTCGCTGAACGATGTATATCGCTTAGACCTTCGAACAGGCGAACACATGCTGCTTAAAAAAGCAATAGCATATGATGGATATTTGTCGAACGATGGGAATTCCTTTACCTATTTTGACCCGATCAAGAAAAACCACTACCTCCTCGCAATTAACCAAGGGATGAAGGAATATTGCATGAGTTGTGTAGTGAACGAACCTTGGGAGGAAGACCTCAACGGGCAACCCATGGATCCGGGTCCCGCAGCTACCTATGGGTTCAATAAGGAGGGAAGTTTATATTACTATGGGTCTCGCGATAACATCTATGAATATGATTTAAGCCTACAAAAAAACCGTTGTTTAACCTTGGATTTGAACAATACGGATTTGGAATGGATTAAATGGAATTCCGATTCAATAAATATCTCGTGGAATAGCGGCTATTTTCAAGCAAGGGATCGCACCACTAAAAAAGTATCTATTTTTACCGCATCGCCTTCATTTTTACTTCAACTGGTGGATCGAGGAGATTTCAAACTGCTGTCGTTCACTAAAGCCAAAGATACTTCTTTGTATGTGTTGCGCAGAATGCGGGTCGATCAATTTCCGGATATAGAGGTAGGTGGAAATGTTAGTGTATTCAAACGAGTTTCATGGGCTAACCCACAGCAGTCAGAATACCTTTGGCCAAGCGCTGAATTAATTCGGTGGAAAAGCTATCAAGGATTTGATCTAGAAGGGATTGTTTATAAGCCAGAGAACTATGATCCTGCCAAAAAGTACCCGCTTTTGGTTTATTATTACGAACTCAACGGCGATAATTTGCACAACTATCGAAGTCCTGCACCCACCGCAAGCACCATTAATCCCACAGAATATGCATCTGCAGGATATCTCGTTTTCATTCCCGATATCCGATATAAACCGGGTTATCCCGCCAAAGGAGCGTATGATTGCATTATGAGTGGAACTGACTACATGCTAAAAAAATTCTCGATCGATTCTACACGAATGGGCTTGCAAGGTCAAAGCTGGGGGGGGTATCAAACCGCCCAACTCATTACGATGACAAACCGATACAAGGCGGCAATGGCCGGAGCACCTGTAAGTAATATGATCTCCGCTTACGGTGGGATGCGTTGGGGGAGTGGGTTAAATCGGCAGTTTCAGTATGAATCGAGCCAAAGTAGAATTGGGGCAACCCTCTGGGAACGCCCTGACCTGTACATCGAAAACTCGCCACTTTTCCATTTGCCCAAGGTCAATACACCCCTACTAGTAATGGCAAATGATAAGGATGGTGCTGTGCCGTGGTATCAAGGCATTGAGTTGTATACAGGACTTCGCAGGTTGGGAAAACCGTGTTGGATGTTAAACTATAACGACGATGACCATAACCTAACGCGCTTACCCAATAAAATGGATTTAAGCATCCGCATGCGTCAATTTTTTGATTTTTACTTAAATAATGGCCCACAACCCTTGTGGATGAAAGAAGGAATTGAAGCGCGAGAAAAAGGAAAAGAATTTAAGTATTAACGGATAATAACGATCATTATGGAATACCTAAAGAACTTTATCAACGGCGCGTATCATGCGCCAGTTTCTGGACAATATTTGGACAATGTAAACCCAGCAACCGGGGAAGTTTATTCGCAAATTCCCCGATCAGGAGCGGATGATCTAACGATGGCCGTAAATGCCGCTGAAGTTGCTTTCCCCATATGGTCTGGGATGTCCGTGAATGAGCGAAGTGCGATTTTACTGCGTTTAGCCGCAGGCATAGAAGCGCGTATGGATGAATTTGTTGTGGCAGAATCTCGGGATAATGGTAAACCTGAAAAGTTAGCGGCACATGTAGATATCCCGAGGGCGGTCTCGAATTTTCACTTTTTTGCCACCGCAATAGAACATTTTTCTTCGGAGTCACATTACATGGAAAAGGTTGGGATTAATTTCACAACCCGTCGCCCGATAGGAATTGTAGGGTGTATTTCACCATGGAACCTGCCCCTCTATTTATTTTCTTGGAAAATCGCTCCAGCTTTAGCAGCAGGGAATTGTGTGATCGCTAAACCCAGTGAGATTACGCCTTTTACTGCATCCTTGCTTGGAAAAATCGCTAATGAAGCGGGCATGCCTGCGGGGGTATTAAATATCTTGCACGGCACCGGCCCGGAGATTGGGAATGAAATGGTGGCTCACCAAAAAATTAAGGCAATTTCTTTCACCGGTGGAACCGCGACAGGTCAACACATTGCTCGCGTTGCCGCACCCATGTTTAAAAAACTTAGCCTCGAATTAGGTGGAAAAAATCCAACCATTGTTTTTCCGGATGTGGACATAAAACAGACCGTGAAAGAAATCTTCAGGTCATCCTTTTCTAACCAAGGTCAAATCTGCTTGTGCGGGTCAAGAATTTTTGTGCATCAAGATATTTATGAGGCCTTTAAAACCTCCTTTGTGGATTGGGTAGCTTCCGCGAACGTAAGTTATCCCGCAGATCCTAATGCACAAATCGGTGCCGTGGTTTCTAAGGTGCATATGGAGAAAATCCTCGGATATATCGAATTAGCTAAGGAAGAAGGAGGACGAGTGTTAACTGGTGGCGTACGTGTTCACCTGGAAGTACCCTATCAGGATGGGTACTACCTTGCACCAACCGTTATTGAAGGGCTTTCCAATTCCTGTAGAACAAATCAAGAAGAAATTTTTGGTCCGGTAGTCACGATAATGCCCTTTGCGGAGGAGTCTGAAGTTCTTGCCATGGCAAATGATACTAAATATGGCTTGGCAGCCTCGGTGTGGACCAAAGACTTAAATGTGGCGCATCGCATGGCTGATCGCTTAGAAATGGGGATTGTTTGGGTGAATTCTTGGTTGATTCGCGACCTTAGGACTCCTTTTGGCGGCATGAAAGATTCTGGCGTGGGTAGGGAAGGAGGATGGGAAGCACTCCGGTTTTTTACTGAACCCAAAAATATATTTATTAAGTACGAATAAGGAACGTACCTTGAATTAATCCTCAACGGAAATCACAGAGGTGACCTCAGGAACCGCTTTTTTTATGGTTTCTTCGATTCCACCGCGTAAGGTGGATTGTTTCATGGAACAGTCCTTACACGAACCCGTCAAGCGAACCTTTACAATGTGGTCCGAAGTTACTTCCACCAATTCCACATCACCACCGTCATCATTCAGAAACGGTCGAATTAATGAAATGGCGGAGCTTACTCTTTGTTCGATGCTTTCCATAGTAACTGCTTATTTTTTTATTGCGTTTAGCCGTGTTGTAAAAGTATGAACTAATTCCTCAAATGCCAATCCAATGGCGGAACCTTTCTGAAGTACAGCAGGGCGTCCCACATCTCCCGCTTCTCGGATGCTTTGAACCAATGGAATGGCACCAAGAAACTCAATTCCCATCCCATTTGCTAAATTCTTTGCGCCGTCTCTTCCGAAAATGTAGTATTTGTTTTCGGGCAATTCTTCAGGCGTAAACCATGCCATATTTTCAACGATGCCAACAATGGGCACGTTAAGTCCATCCACCCTGAACATGTTGATGCCTCGGCGTGCATCAGCAAGTGCCACTTCTTGCGGAGTGCTTATGATTACAACACCGTCTAAGGGTAAGGTTTGTAACAACGATAAATGGATGTCTCCAGTGCCTGGAGGTAAATCAATCAACAAATAATCCAATGTTCCCCAATTCCCCTCCGTAATCAACTGAGTGAGGGCCTTAGATGCCATAGGTCCTCTCCATACCACGGCATTTTCTTGGTCTGTGAAAAAACCGATCGACAAGAGTTTAACATTATAGTTCACCACCGGCTCTATCATGGATTTCCCATTGACCTCTACCATTGTGGGACGGTGACCAACCACGTCGAACATCGTGGGCATGCTTGGGCCATAAATGTCCGCATCAATTAATCCAACCGTGAATCCTGCTTGAGCTAATCCCACGGCTAAGTTAGCAGTTAAGGTAGATTTTCCAACCCCTCCTTTCCCAGAAGCAATCGCCACCACATGAGTAACGTCAGGAAGCACACTACGCCTGCCTTTACGCTCAACACCAGAAATTGCTCGAACCTCACATTCAATGGTTATTCCCTCCCCAAATTCTTTGCTTAATCTAAATCTAACCGCTTCTTCCATGCGTTTTCTGGCATGTAGGGCTGGGTTAACACTGTTTACTTGAACGAATATGCGCGTTTCATCGATTTCAATGTCTCCAAGTAAATTAGCGCTAACAATGTCTTGTTTGGAATCGGGGTCTGGTATGTTTGCTAATGCGTTTAATACGGCTTCTCTTGAAATCAATTGGATTTAATTTTAAAGGATTTTACTGACTTTTTCATAAGATCAATGACGGTTTTACTATCACCGCTTGCCTTGTTTTTTATTTCGTAATAATAATCACCTAGGTTGATTAAACTGTAGATGTGATAAGACACGTGTTTATATTTAGGGACATTAATGTGTTTAATTAATTGCCTTTTATAAATAATGCAATCCTCCTCATCGGAGATAATCGATACCTTGAAAACATCGTCTTCTTGAAGTGATTTTCGAAACTCCGCTAACTTACTCGCGTTATCCCCCCAATCTTCAATAAACAGTTGGAAGTTTGGTCCAGCCATGACTTTCCATTTGAATTCTTCCTCATGTTCAATTGTAGTTTGAAAGGATGCTCCAATTCCAGCCGTTTCATCGGGAATAAAAAAGGTGGCATTCAAGTCGTATGGACTCAAATCAACAACTTTGAATTGATAATAATCCTCAGCATTCGTTTGCCTATTCTCCTTGTTGTTGCATGACAACAACAATCCAAGAAAAATAAGAACAAGAAAATTCAGTTTCATGAGGTGAATTATATGTCAGCGAAGATATATACTTTTGAATAAAACAAGAGAATGAATCGAAAGTTGACGCTTATTGCCCTTATAATTTTTTCCCTTTCCATCGCCTTGGGCGCTTTCGGTGCCCACGCGCTGAAGGAGATTGTTTCCGCGAAGTGGCAGCTTGCCTTTGAAACAGCGGTGAAATATCAGATCTATGGAGCGCTTTTACTTTTAATCCTTTCCTTCCAGCCAACGTTTCATCGGCCCCAATTTAAACGATGGATTGTGTTCTTCTTAGTTGGATTAGCCTGCTTCTCTGGTTCCATTTATGGACTTGTTGCCGCCGAAATTACGCACGCTAAGCTTACATTTCTTGGCCCAATCACACCCCTAGGAGGATTACTGATGATCAGTTCTGTCTTGGTGATTGGAATTAAGTATGCTACAAATAAAGCTGATTAGTAGGCGAATTCCTTGTAATTTGATACCTTTGCAAACGACTAAAATCCGGAGCTAAAGATGGACAAAATTTCATATGTGGGGAACGCTGATGTAAATGCCATTGAGCATCTCTATAACCAATACAAACAAGACCCAACCAATGTTGATTTAAGTTGGCAAAAGTTCTTTGAGGGCTTTGAATTTGCACAAACTGATTTCTCAGCTGCTGGAGGTATCCCTGAGAATTTCCAGAAAGAATTTAATGTAATTAATCTCATAAATGCCTACCGAACCCGAGGTCATTTGTTCACCAAAACAAACCCCGTTCGGGAACGTAGAAAATATTTACCAACCCTAGAAATAGAGAATTTTGGATTAGCTCAAGCCGATTTGACCCTGATTTTCCAAGCTGGGGAGGCCATTGGTATTGGTCCGGCAACACTAAACGAGATCATTCAACACCTCGAATTAACCTATTGCCAATCCATTGGTATTGAATTTATTTATATGCGTCATCCCGAGCGTCTTGCCTGGATGAAAAACCGCATTGAATTAAAAAATAGACCCGTCCTCGATGTTACACGAAAACTAAAGATTTTTGAAAAACTTACACAAGCCTCAGCGTTTGAATCGTTCTTAGGCAAAAAGTTTGTGGGGCAAAAACGGTTCTCAATCGAAGGAGGAGAGGCATTAATTCCCGCCCTTGACACCCTGATTCACAAAGGTTCTGAAGCAGGCATTTCTTATTTTGTTATGGGAATGGCGCACCGTGGTCGCCTAAATACCTTGGCCAATGTTTTTAACAAAAAGCCGAGTGATATTTTCTCAGAATTCGAAGGAAAAGAGTTTGAGTTTGATATGTACTTTGATGGAGATGTAAAGTATCATCAAGGGTTTACCTCGCACATTACTCTAGAAAACGGACAAGAACTTGGCCTAACCCTAGCACCCAATCCTTCGCATCTCGAGGCGGTAAATACCGTGGTTGAGGGCATTGCTCGAGCAAAAATTGACCATGTGTTGCACAGCGAGGATAAGATCTGTCCCGTTTTAATTCATGGAGATGCTGCCATTGCAGGACAAGGAATTGTCTATGAAACCATACAAATGGCCCAATTAGATGGATATCGAGTCGGAGGCACCATACACATTGTGGTTAACAATCAAGTGGGCTTTACTACAAACTACTTGGATGGTAGGTCTTCTACCTATTGTACCGATGTGGCTAAAACTACACTCGCTCCGGTCTTTCATGTAAATGGAGATGATGTAGAGGCGGTTGTTCAGGCGATGGAAATCGCGGTGGCGTATCGCCAAGAATTCAAGCGTGATATCTTTATCGACTTATTGTGCTACAGAAAGTATGGACATAACGAAGGGGATGAGCCTAAGTTTACGCAGCCTACTCTTTATGACATCATCATGAAGCACCCAAATCCTAAAGTAATTTATCAACGTCAGTTAGAGGCGGAAGGGGTCTTGACGCAGGAAACGGCAAAACACATCGAAGAACAATATAATCAATTCCTAGAATCTGAATTTGAAATTGCCCGTAAAAACGACAAGGCTCAAGTTTTTGATTTTTTAAGCGCAATATGGGAAGGTTTCCGACACGGGAAAGCAGAAGATTTTGAGAAATCCCCTGAAACTGGCGTTGCAAAAGAAGTGCTGCTGGCATTGGGAAGAAAGCTAGCCACCCTTCCTGCGGACAAGAAGTATTTTAGGAAAATTTCAAAAATCTATGAAGACCGTCTGAACGCAATTGAAAACAATAGGTTAGATTGGGGTACTGCTGAAATGTTAGCCTATGCGACGCTCTTGAATGAAGGACACAGCGTTAGGCTTTCTGGGCAAGACGTTGAACGCGGCACCTTTTCCCACCGACATGCCGTGGTAAAAACAGAAGATACCGAGGAGGAAATTGAACCGCTGAATCTTTTAGGTGGGCACCAAGCGAAGTTTTATGCCTATAACTCCCTGCTTTCAGAATATGGAGTGCTCGGCTTTGAATATGGATATTCCTTAGCTCACCCATCCGGTTTAACCATCTGGGAAGCGCAATTTGGAGACTTTTTCAATGGGGCTCAGATTATGATTGATCAGTTTATCTCCGCAGGAGAAGATAAATGGGCAACTCAATCTGGGTTAATGATGCTGCTTCCGCATGGATATGAAGGGCAAGGTGCCGAACATTCTAGTGCAAGACTTGAACGGTTTTTACAGCAATGTGCGGATTTGAATATGCAAATTGTGAATACCTCAACACCAGCCAACCATTTTCATGTGATCAGACGTCAATTAAAACGTGATTTTAGAAAACCATTGGTGGTATTCTCTCCGAAAATGTTATTGCGTTATCCAGATGCTACATCTACCTTGGAAGAAATGGAAAAAGGGAGCTTCTACGAAGTCCTAGATGACACAGGGGTGGATGTAAATCACGTGGATACCGTGGTCCTATGTTCTGGAAAGTTCTATTATGAAATGAAAGTAAAGGCGAAGGAATTTGGCGTTCAAAACATGGCCTTTGTTCGTGTAGAACAATTATATCCGCTGCCAGAGAAACAAATCAATGAAATCGTTGGGAAATATAGTCCAAACCACGTGATTTGGGCCCAAGAAGAACCTGCGAACATGGGTGCTTGGACCTACATGGCGATGAATCTTAGGGCATTGAACTTAATAGGGATTCATAGAGGAGCAAGTGCCGCCCCTGCTGAAGGGTCCAAAAAATTGCATGAAAAACGCCTAGCAAACCTTTACGATTCGCTATTTGCTTATGCTAAATTAACAGTTGAAAAATAAAATTATGGCAATACTTGAAATGAAAGTGCCCTCTCCGGGGGAATCAATATCAGAAGTTGAAATCGCTCAATGGCTAGTCGCAGATGGAGATTATGTAGAGAAAGATCAAGCCATTGCCGAGGTAGATTCAGATAAAGCAACCTTAGAACTTCCTGCAGAACAAAGTGGTGTAATTACACTTAAAGCGCAAGAGGGGGATACCGTTAAGGTAGGGCAAGTGGTATGTTTAATCGATACCAGTGCCGCCAAACCTGCAGGCAGTGCACCCGCTAACGTGGAGGCAACTCCACCTGCTGCTGCCCCAGCACCAAAAAAAGAAGAAGTGGTAGTTCCAAACCCAAACCCGGTGGCATCCTATGCTGCAGGAACTCCTTCTCCCGCCGCTGCTAAATTAATGGAGGAAAATAAGGTGGATTCCAAACGAATTAATGCCACGGGTAAAGATGGGCGCATTACAAAAAATGATGTAATGAACGCCTTATCCGCAGGTTTTGATGCCACGGCCTCCGCAGGTTGGGGCGGTACCCGTGATACTCGTCGTGAGAAAATGTCAATGCTTCGTAGAAAAATTGCAGAACGATTGGTTGCGGTAAAAAGTGAAACAGCGATGTTAACTACCTTCAATGAAATCGACATGAAGCCGGTAATGGATTTGCGCTCAAAGTATAAAGATGCGTTTTCGAAACACCACGAAGTTAACCTTGGATTTATGTCCTTTTTTACCAAAGCAGTAACAGAAGCACTAAAATTGTACCCCGCTGTAAATGGTCAAATTGATGGAAATGAAATGATTTTTCACGACTACGCCGATGTTGGAATTGCCGTATCCTCTCCAAAAGGATTGATGGTTCCCATATTACGCAACGCGGAGCAGATGTCATTGGCCGAAATTGAACGTGAAATAAAACGCTTGGCAGTAAAGGCAAGAGACGGTAAAATTACCCCGGAAGACATGACAGGAGGTACGTTCACCATTACCAATGGCGGTGTATTCGGCTCCATGCTGTCTACGCCAATCATTAATCCGCCTCAATCTGCAATTCTAGGAATGCATAACATTGTGGAACGCCCAGTTGCGGTGAATGGACAAGTAGAAATTAGACCAATCATGTATGTGGCCTTGTCCTACGACCATCGGATAATTGACGGGAAAGAATCCGTTGGATTTTTGGTGAAAGTGAAAGAAATGCTGGAGAAGCCTGAACGAATGCTATTCGGAGCAAAAGATCCAGCCCAAATATTATTGGGATTATAATCCAAACCAACTTATGGCAAAAATTAGAAAGCAGGATGCGTTGGATTACCACGCGATGGGAAGACCCGGAAAAATAGAAGTAGTTCCAACGAAACCTTATTCTTCTCAACGCGATTTATCCTTGGCCTATTCTCCAGGGGTAGCAGAGCCGTGCTTAAAAATTGCAGAGAATAAAGAGGATGTGTATAAATACACCAGTAAATCTAACCTGGTAGCCGTAATTTCCAACGGAACGGCTGTATTGGGACTTGGAGATATAGGCCCGGAAGCATCCAAGCCAGTGATGGAAGGAAAGGGCTTGCTGTTTAAGATTTTTGCAGACATTGATGTATTCGACATCGAGATTGATGCGAAAGATCCTGAGTTGTTTATTCAAACTGTTAAGGCAATTGCACCAACGTTTGGAGGAATAAACCTAGAAGACATCAAAGCACCAGAAGCATTCGAAATCGAACGCCGATTGAAAGCAGAATTGGACATTCCAATCATGCATGACGATCAACACGGTACAGCGATTATTTCTTCCGCAGCATTGCTTAATGCCTTGGAATTAGCAAAAAAGAAAATTGAACGCGTAAAAATCGTGATCTCAGGAGCCGGTGCTTCTGCCTTGTCGTGTGCGAAGTTGTATGTGGCATTAGGAGCGAAAGTTTCCAATATTTATATGTTCGATTCGAAAGGATTGATCGGTGCCTATAGAAGTGATCTTGATGAAATGAAGTCATTTTTTGCAAGCCATAAGAAAGAGGTTTCGTTTGAAGACGCATTTAAAGGAGCGGATGTATTTTTAGGCCTTTCTCGTGGAGGCCTTGTAAACAAAGAAATGATTAAGAAAATGGCTAAGGATCCCATTGTTTTCGCATTGGCTAATCCGGATCCCGAAATCTCATACAAGGACGCTACCTCGGTTCGTAAAGACATCATCATGGCCACGGGACGTTCAGATCATCCAAATCAGGTGAATAATGTCTTAGGGTTTCCCTTTATTTTTCGTGGAGCACTCGATGTTCGAGCTACCACCATCAATGAAGAAATGAAATTAGCAGCGGTTAAAGCCATTGCATCTCTGGCCAAGGAAACCATCCCAGAGGAAGTAATTGAAGCGTATGGCGAAAAGAATATCTCTTTCGGAAGAGATCAAATCATACCTAAGCCCCTTGACCCGCGCTTAATTTATTCTGTTGCTCCAGCCGTGGCAAAAGCAGCCATGGATTCTGGGGTTGCAAAGAATCCCATTAAAGATTGGCAGAAATATGAGGCAGAATTAAAGGCCCGACTGGGATTAGACAACGAGTTACTGAGAAACATTACCGCGAAAGCCCAAAGTAATCCTAAAAAAGTGGTTTTTGCAGAAGCAGACAATGTGAAAATACTTAAGGCAGCCCAAGTGTCTTACGAAGAAGGTGTTGCCTTTCCAATTCTTTTAGGGGATCGAGAGGTGATTCTCGCGCTAATGGAAGAATATAACGTAGAGCTACCGGAGGTAACCATTGTTGATCCAAAAGCAGACACGGAAGAGGAGCGACGCACCATGTTCGGAAAAGAATTTTTTCAGCGCAGAAAACGAAAAGGCTTAACGGAATTTGAGGCGGTAAAACTCATGCGTGAGCGAAATCATTTTGGAGCAATGATGGTAGATATGGGCTTGGCAGATGCCATGATTACGGGGTTAACACGCTCTTACCGTTCTACTGTTAAACCCTTGTTGCAAATTATTGGTCTTGAAAAGGATGTTAAAACCGTTGCCGGAATGTATATTTTGAATACAAAACGCGGCCCAATGTTTTTGGCGGATACGACTGTTAATTTAAATCCAAATGCCAGTCAAATTGCAGAAATTACCATCAACGTAGCTAAAACAATTCGGAAACTTAAGGTGCAACCTAAAATTGCCTTGTTGAGTTATTCTAACTTTGGTTCTTCTCCAGGCCCGGACGCGGAAAAAATGGCCGAGGCTGTGGCTACCCTCCATGCCGAGCATCCTCATTTAATTGTAGACGGTGAAATTCAAGCAAACTTTGCCCTGAATTCGGATTTATTGCTAGAGAAATTCCCCTTTTCCACTTTGGCAAATAAAGAAGTCAATACCTTGATTTTTCCAAATTTGTCAGCAGGAAATATCTCGTATAAATTATTACAGCAAATGACCGATAGTGATGCGGTTGGACCAATCCTAATTGGGATGAGAAAATCCATTCATGTGGTTCAGCTTGGAGCTACCGTAAGAGAAATTATAAATATGGTGAAAGTGGCCGTTATTGACGCTCAAAACAAATAAATTATGATTGCACAATTGCAAGGACGCCTGGTTGAAAAACACCCAACAGAACTTATCATTGATTGCGGTGGAGTAGGTTACGAAGTTAAAATTTCGTTGAATTGTTTCTCTGCCTTGGGTGATTCTGAACAAGTGCGGGTATTTACAAAACTCATTGTACGGGAAGATGCGCATTTGCTGTATGGCTTTCACGCCAAAGAAGAACGGGAGATGTTTAATCACCTGATTAGCGTTTCAGGAATTGGGCCAAATACGGCGATGATTATGTTGTCGTCTATGGTCCCCGAAGACATTGCAAAGGCAATCCAAACGGAGGATGTGGTAACCATTCAAAAAATTAAAGGAATTGGCGCTAAAACCGCCCAACGGGTGATCATTGATCTGAAAGGGAAAGTCGTGAAATTATCCGAACAAGCACAAAATATGTTCAGCGCGAACAATACAAATAGATTTGATGCGTTAACGGCACTGGTTTCTTTGGGCTTCGATAAAAAAGCGGCGGAAAAAGCAATAGAACGCATCGATACGGGCAGTGAACCGGTCGAATCATTAATCAAAGAGGCTTTAAAAGTATTGTAGTGAATTGGTGTAAGAGAAATATTCTTTCTAGGGGGTTCTTATTGGGCTTACTTTTAGCCCTATACGCGCATGCATCTTTTGCCCAAGGGCCCGTTCTTCCTTTTCCGATTAATCCTACCTTTAATTCCTATAACAACAATCAGCAATCCTTCGATTTAGGTGATCCCACCAACATGCAACAAAGCATTGAATATGATCCTGAAACAGGACATTACGTCTTTAAGCAAACGGTAGGAGAAGGACTTCTCTTTCGAAACCCAACTTCTATGTCCCTGGAAGACTATCTGAAGTATAAGAATAAACAATTTGAAGGTCAAAATTGGGAACAACAAATCGAAGAAGAGTCGGTGGTTGGTAGATCCTTTGAACTTCCTATTAAAATTGGGAGTAAGGTCTTTGAAAGTATTTTTGGTTCGGGTGAAATTGTAATCCGTCCCCAAGGAAATGTCGAGGTCCAACTTGGAGTAAATCACTCGCGGTATGATAACCCGATCCTTCCCTTGCGTCAGCGTAGGATTACTCGCTTTGATTTCCAGCAAAACATCAACATGGATATTGTTGGTCAAATTGGAACACGCCTTAAAATTGGTGCAAAATACAACACGCAAGCGGCGTTCGATTTTGAAAATATTTCTAAACTTGAGCATACCGGCGACGAGGACCAAATTCTTCAGAAAATTGCATTGGGTATGGTCAGCTTGGATTTACCAACTTCTTTGATTCAAGGCTCGCAAACCCTATTTGGAGCAAAAACACAGCTTAAATTCGGCCGTTCAACCTTTGATTTGATTCTTGCTCAATCCAAAGGCAAGCGTCAAGAGATCAACATTACGGGAAAGTCTCAAGTGCAGAAATTTGAACTAACCGCGGATAACTACGAAGCCAATCGTCATTACTTTTTGAATTTGTTTTATCATGACGATTATGATTCTGCAATGACCTCCTTACCAAATGTGAATGCCACTCGTTACATCACACGAATTGAAGTATGGGTTACCAATCGCTCTAACATAACCGAGAATACGCGAAACATTATTGCTTTTTCTGATTTAGGGGAAGGTAAATCTACCAACTGTCAAGGAAATCCGGGGGGCTTCGGCACAGGCGTTGAACCTGCCAATAATGCCAATAGTTTATATCAATGGGCGGCAAATCAACCCCTGATTCGAAACTTCGCTACCGCAGTTCCTGCCCTAAACAATCAGGTGACAGCCCCGGGTCCTTTCCAACAAGCAAAAGACTATGAAAAGGTAGAGAACGCTCGTAAATTATCCGATCAGGAATTCAGCTATAATGCATTGCTCGGTTATGTTTCGTTAAACAATCCGCTCAATAACGATGAGGTTCTCGCCGTCGCTTATGAGTATACTTACCGTGGACAAACCTATCAAGTTGGTGAATTATCCACCGATGGTGCCAGCGGTCAAGAAGCCCTAATTTTAAAATTATTAAAGCCAACCATTACGAGTCCACAAAATAAGATTTGGGACTTAATGATGAAAAACGTGTATTCCATTGGAGCCTATCAAGTAGATCAACAAGGTTTTAAAGTTGATATTTTCTACAACAACCCTTCTACCAGTGTTCCCTTGCCGGTGTTTCCAATGGCCGGGTTAGATGATAAACAATTAGTGACTTTGCTAGAAATGGACCGTTTAAATCAGAATAATCAGCCATTTTCTGACGGAGTTTTTGATTATGTGCCTTTTACTGTTAACGGTTCAAAAATTGAAAACGGGGGAACAATTAATCGCAAGAATGGAAGAATCTTTTTCTCAACCGTTGAACCTTTTGGCAAAACATTGGCAAACAAGTTACAATCCATCGGCGTTCCTCAAACAACCATTAATAACATTGCTTTTTACGAATTATACGATTCAACAAAAACAGCCGCCCAACAAATTCCGAGTAAAAACAGGTTCCTGTTTAAAGGCGAGTATCAATCCTCTGTAAGTTCAGACATTCCACTGAACGCACTCAACGTGCCGCAGGGAGCGGTTACCGTAACGGCCGGAGGAATAAAGTTGACCGAGGGCACCGACTTTACCGTGGATTACAACCTCGGGAGAGTTAAAATTCTAAACACCGGAATTCTAGAGTCAAATACTCCCATAAAAATTTCCATAGAAAGCAATTCAGTGTTTGGATTTCAAGCCCGTTCCCTCATGGGGGGACATTACCAGTATCGCTTGAGCGATAAAATGAAGTTTGGTGCCACGTGGGTGCGAATGACCGAACGTCCAGTAACTCAAAAAGTGGATTTTGGAAGTGAACCCTTTAAAAACAATGTGGTTGGAATCGACTTTAGCATTCGAACCGACGTTCCATTCCTTACGCGCCTTGTTGATTTACTGCCCGTAATTTCAACCAATCAAATGTCTACCTTTTCTATTAATGGTGAAGCTGCTTATTTAATTCCTGGGCAACCCAAAGTGATCAATAAAGACGGTACTTCCTACGTAGATGATTTCGAAGCGTCTCAAAGTACAATTGATTTAAAATCAGCAACCGCATGGCGCTTAGCGTCTATCCCACAAGGACAACCCGACCTTTTCCCAGAGGCCTCCTCACAGAATTTATCCGCCGGGTTCAAACGGGCAAAAATGGCATGGTATACCATTGACCCGGTGTTCTACCAGAGCAATAATTTAACACCCAATCACATTAAGCAAGACGCAACCATGTTGGCAGATAGCCGCATGCGTCTCGTGAATTTTACAGACATCTTCCCGAATCAACAGTTGCAATACGGGTCCATTCCAAACATTACAGTATTCGACGTTAGTTATTATCCAAAGGAGCGTGGGATGTACAATTATGACACCACCGCAACAGTAGATAGCCTGGGTCAATTTACGAATCCTGAGAACCGGTGGGGCGGCATCATGAGGGCCCTATCAACGAATGATTTTGAGTTGGCAAACGTACAATTTATTCAGTTTTGGATGCTCGATCCTTTCAATGACGATGCGGAAAATCAAGACCCAAACACCACGATGAATGGAGGGGATTTGTATTTTAATTTGGGGAATGTTTCCGAAGACGTTTTACCAGACTCACGCAAAGAATATGAAAATGGCATTCCTCCTTTCGGTCCATCCATTGCAGATAATGTAGATACTACCCTTTGGGCAAGGGTTTCCAATGAACAGGTCATTGTAAATGCATTTGATACCGATCCAGAAGCAAGACTGAACCAAGACATCGGACTCGATGGATGGAATAGCGCTTCAGAGCAATCCGCGTATGCAAACTATGTGAATTGGGTTCAGAATAACCCTACTATTTCTCCTGTTGCGAAAGCTAGAATGATTCAAGACCCATCGAATGACGACTATAACTATTACCTCGATGACAACTTTGATAATGCCCAGTTAAATATTCTAGAGCGATACAAGCGATATAATGGCATGGAAGGGAATGCGCCTACCACCAATATGTCCGATACGGCCAATGCGGCAGGTTATCCTACTCAGGCCACGAATATGCCCGATTTAGAGGATATCAATCAAGACAATAACCTGTCAGAATCTGAGGCCTATTTCCAGTACAAAATGAGCTTGCGGCCAAATGATATGGTGGTTGGTAAAAACTTCATTACCAACGTTCAGTTGTATCAAAATGGAAATAAAACTGAAAAGTGGTATCAGGTACGTATCCCCTTGATTTCTTATGAGAAAAAGGTGAATGGGATACAAGATTTTAGGTCGATACGATTTATGCGCTTGTTCATGAAAAACTTTGATGAGCAAACGCAATTGCGTTTTGCTAAAATGGAATTTATGCGCGGTGAATGGAGGCCTTATTTACTTGACTTAACTCAGCCAGGAATTAGTGTTCAGCCCGATCCAAACTTAACGGCGTTCAATATTTCTGCAGTGAATGTGGAAGAAAACGACCAACGCACTCCGGTTAAATATGAGGTGCCACCGGGCATCATTCGAGAAATCGATCCATCACAGACCTATCAGCGTCAAATGAATGAGCAATCTTTGGTGTTGGACATCTGCAACTTAGAGGATGGAGATGCTCGAGCCGCATATAAAAATGTGGTTTTTGATGTGCGAACCTATAAAAAACTTAAGTTGTTTGCCCACGCAGAAGAAGTAAATCCATTGATTCCGTTTAACGATAAAGAAGTCACCTTGTTTGTGCGCTTAGGTACAGATTTCGTGGATAACTATTATGAATATGAGCTGCCCTTGGTTAAAACACCATGGGGTGTGACTTCACCTGATGACATTTGGCCTGCAGCAAATAATGTGGAAATTGTTTTTGATGATTTATTGAATTTAAAAAAAGAACGGAATCAAAAAGTAGAGGACGGAGTTACCGGGGTTTCTACCATGTTTGAGTACGCAAAAGACGATCCGGCAAACGCGGATCATAAAATCAAGGTGAAAGGTTCCCCTAATTTACAAGCTATTAAAACCATCATGATTGGGGTCAGAAATCCCCTTCAATCTGATCCGAGTAATAATTGGCCCGATGATGGAGAACCAGAATGCGTCAATGTATGGGTGAATGAATTGCGTTTAACCGATTTTGTGAGTGAAGGTGGAGGCGCTGCCGTGGGTCAAGCGCAACTACAATTAGCTGATTTCGCTACGATTTCCGCTTCTGGTAATTATTCTGGAATCAACTGGGGATCCGTTGAAAGTCGCGTCCAGGATCGTCAACGAAATCAAAAGGTGGGAGTAGACATGAACTCTACCGTTCAGCTGGGGCAATTCTTTGGTAAACAAGCGAAAGTATCCTTACCATTCTTTTACGGGTACTCCTTGAATGTGATTAATCCAGAATACGACCCATTCAATCCAGACATTAAATTAGCGGATTATGATTTAGCCACCCGAAAGGAGCGTGGAAAATTGGGTCAGGACTTTAATGAGCGCAAATCATTCAATTTTACGAACGTTCGCAAAGAAGCAAAAGCAGGGGCTAAGCCAGCATTCTGGCGCATTTCTAACTGGTCTGCAAGTTATGCGTATTCGGAGAATTTGAAACGTGATTTTAATACCAATTACGACCGAACGAAGAATTACACAGGAGCTTTAAATTATAATTACACGTTTACCGGCAAAGCCGTTGAGCCCTTTAAAAAATGGAAACCCGTTCAAAAATCTCAGTGGCTTGCCTTGGTTAAAGACATGAATTTTTACCTCATGCCGAAGAACATCACCTTTACCAATGATCTCTTACGGATGTATAACGAACGACAAGTTCGGAATAACTTGGTTCCAAATTATCAGTTTGATCCAGTCTTCTTAAAGAAATTTGATTGGAACAGAAATTATAACATTGGGTATGATATTACCAAGAATCTCAAGGCCTCTTTCGCGGCAACAAACAAAGCAATTTTTGCCGAAGGAAATAGCCGGGTGGATCGGAAGAATGATCCGTTTGCGTTTCAAGAATTCAAAGATTCAATCCGCTCTCAAATGGCTACGTTTGGTCAAACAATGGAGTACAGCCATAATTATAATTTGAGTTATACGGTACCCTTGGATAAGTTTCCTCTGACGAATTGGTTAACCTTAAATGCCAAATACAATGGCAGCTACAATTGGCAACGCGCACCCTTAGCCCAAACTAATTTTGGTAACATCATTCAAAACAACCGCAGTGTTAACCTTACGTCGCAAGCGAATTTTGTAACACTGTACAACAAGGTCCCTTTGTTTAAGCGCGTACTTTCTGATGGAAGAAATAATCGGGGGGCATTAAATGCTAAAAACAACCAAGGTCAAAACAACAACCAAGGTAATAAAAAGGTTGAAGAACAGGCTCCTAAACCGCCAAAACCGGTGGAGGAAATGACAAAAAAGGAACGAAGAAAATGGGATAAGGTGCTACGAAAATACGAGCGTAAGAAGAAGAAAGAAGCGAATGCCAAGAAGAAGGTGAATCCTGCCGTTGGTTTTGCTGCGCGCCTATTAATGACCGTTCGTAACGTTTCTGGTACCTACACGATTGATGATGGAACCATGTTGCCTGGGTCAAATCAAGAATCAAGAATTCTTGGAATGAACAGCAATAACCTTGGAATGAGTTCATTTGCCTTCGGTAAACAAGGATATGACATTTGGGGTCGTGAAAATGGATACAACATTGCAGAACTGTCTGCAAATAACGGATGGTTGGTTCAAAATGAAAATTTAAACAAACAATTTGCCACAACACATTCCACTAAATTGAATTTGCGCGCTACCCTTGAGCCGGTGAAAGATTTGAGCATTGAAATGAAATTAAACCGAAATTATGGATTAAACAGTGGTGAGTTCTTCCGATGGAATGAAACCAATCAGCAATTCGAAGGGCAGAGTCGGTTCCAATCTGCTACCTTAACCTATTCAACCATTACGTGGGGAACAGCCTTCCTTCGAGACAACAAAGACCGTTCTTCGCAAGTATTTAATCAGTTATTAGCGAATCGTCAAACGGTTTCTCAATTAATTGGTACAAATAATCCGAATTCATCCGTATTGCCTTCTGGATATTTTGACGGATACTCAGGGAACCAACAGGAAGTGGTTATTGGTGCTTTCTTAACGGCGTATGGCAATAGAGAGGTAAATGATAAAAACATCAACCCAGTACGCAACATGCCGCTACCGAATTGGAGTTTGACGTATAATGGCTTGTCCAAATTCGAGTTTATGAAGAAATATGTGAAATCATTTGTGATACGTCACGCATACAATTCCACAGTTTCGGTAAACGGGATGCAATCCAACATGGGAGCCACCACGGATGCCAACGGAAATCCAACGGCGTTGGATTTGAATAATAACTTTATTTCAAGCTTGCAGGTACAGAACATCACCATAAGTGAGCAGTTCTCTCCCTTAATTGGACTTGATGCCACATGGACCGTTTTCGGACAACCTTTAACCACTAAATTTGAATACAAAAAGGACCGCTTAGCGACCTTATCGCTCAATAATAGTCAAGTTACTGAAGTGAAATCAGATGAGATTGTGATTGGGATGCAAACTAAAATTGCAAAGGTTAAATTAATGGAGCGCATTCCAGCGAATGATTTGAATGCGGGAATTAACTTCTCTTACCGAGACAACGCTACCTTGATTCGTAAAGTGGTTGAAAATACCAATCAAGCAACGGCTGGACAACGTGTGATTTCTTTAAAATTGAATATCGATTATAATTTATCTCAGAACTTAACAGTTTCCTATTATTATGATCAAAATTTAAATACGCCAAAAGTCGCTACCAGCTATCCTACAGGCAATATGAGTACGGGGATTAAATTAAGGTTTAACCTTGCCGGTGTTCAGTAATGAATATTCGTGCTGCGCACATATCTGATGTCCCTGCCATTCACGGCTTAATTGTTGAATTAGCGGTATATGAGCGAGAACCGGATGCTGTAATCAATACAATCAGTTCCTTGGAGGCGGATTTATTTGTCCATAAACGCTGTTTTGCGATAGTTTCAGAATTAGAAGGTGAAATTGTAGGGTTTGCCCTGTATTTCTTTGGGTATTCCACGTGGAAAGGCCGAACCTTATACCTGGAGGATATTTACGTGAAAGAATCGCACCGAAAACACGGCATAGGTCAGGCCTTATTTACTGCCGTGGTTGAAATCGCAAACCGTGAAGGGGTTCGACGTATGGATTGGCAAGTATTGGAGTGGAACACACCAGCAATCGCATTTTATGAAAAAAACAACGCGCTACTCGATGGGGAGTGGATCAATGGCCGTCTGTATTTTTAGGTTAGTTACGATACTTGGCTTTTTTGTGTTTTTTACCTCATGGGCACAAGAGTTCCCTGATTCGATCCCGATGAATGATATTCGGGTGCTTGCATCGCACAACAGCTATAAAATCCAGCCTACAGCTCGGACGATGAAATTTATCAATCGATTCAAATCCGTGCTCGGCGAGGAAAACCAACCCTTTCAGTTAGCATATTCTCACGTTCCAATTTCGGAACAACTTGCTACGTATCACATTAGAGGCCTCGAGCTTGATGTCTACAATGATCCAAAGGGTGGTCGGTACTTTAAACATCGCTTGAATTTCTTCATCCCAAAACAACGCATCAAGGAAGAAACGTACAAGGCGCTTAAAGAACCTGGATTTAAAATAATCCATATTCCAGACATTGATTACCAAACCAATTATCTAAGCTTAGCTGACGCGCTGGAAGAATTGAATGCATGGAGCGTATCAAATCCAACGCATGCCCCGATTTTTATGAACATTGAATTAAAAGGAAGTGCCCTTGGTGATGAGGCAGGAATATTAAGGCTCCTTGGGTTTAAAAAAGCCATCCCGTTTGATCGTGCTGCGCTGAATCAAATGGATAGTTTATTTCAAGCTAGACTGAAAACGATGTACAGAACTACTGAATTTTTAAATCATGAGTTGACCTTACAAGACCGGATTCTACATCAAGGGTGGCCAACTTTAGGCGAAGTACGGGGTCGGATTTTTGTGATTATCCAGGGGAGTGGGGCATCAAATTATCCAGAACACGGCGGGGCATTCAAATACGGGAATTCTGAAAATCCCAATTGTATCTTTTTGTTATGTGATGATCCTTTTGCGAGTGAAATGCTCATAGTTCAGCAGCGTTCAACACACATCATTCGCACGCGAACAGATGCTGGAACCATTGAAGCAAGAAAAAACGATTATTCCCGCTTAAACAAAGCATTAGGAACGGGGGCTCAAATTTTATCTACAGATTATTACAAACCCGACCCAGCCATAGGTGCGTTTGTAATACCATTTCAAGGGTTTATTCCCTACTAAGAACGAATTCTTGGGAACAGCTTGCGGTTATCTACTACATCGGCAGACTTACGAAGTGCACCCATGAGCATTCCTTGAATGTTCCCTTTTAACATGGATGTTAATTGGTCCTTTTCTTCCTTGTAGGTAGCATTCGCAGGGGCTTTCTTAGTACTGTTTACTTTGATTACATAGACGCCACCTTTTCCTTTCAATGGAATGGTAGTTTGACCGTCTTTAACATACCCAGAGAACAAGGCACCAACGATTTCTGGCTCATAGCCCGTATTTCCAAGTGAAGGATTACTGAAGGTGATTTGAGCTTCTTCAACAACCGTGTTTCCTTTTTTCGCTAATGTTTGTAGATTTTTGGTTTTCGCCATCTGATTCATCAAGCGTTTTGCCTTTTTTTCTTCCATCAAATCTTTCATCATTCGGTCTCTTGCATCTGCTAAGGTTGGCTCACCTTTTTCGCGAATACTTCCCAACATGGCAATAATATACTTGTCTTTATCACGGATTGGTGCCGCTAATAAATCTCCAGACGCTGCATCTTCATTGTATGCGAGTTCGAGGATACGATCCATAGCATTCGTTGTCACCAATCCATAAACCCGTGGATTGTTATCTTCCAACGCGATTGGACGAACAAAGTATTTGTTTTTAGAAGCAAGCGTGTCAAACGCCGCCACTTTTTTAGACAAATCATCCAGTTTTGACAACGATTGATCTAATTTGTATAAAATACGATTTGCTTCTGTTTCCATATTTCCTATGGTAAGTTCGGACGCTTTAAACGATTTAACTACCGTAGTTAAGATTGGGAATTTTTTGGTGTCTCGTTCCAATACCTCAATAATGTGGAAACCGAAATCTGTTTTCACCACTCCGATTTTACCAATGGGAGCATTCGCACAATAGGATCCGAATTCCTTAACCATATCGCCTTCTAAAAAGTCAGCATATTCACCGCCTTTGTCCTTAGATCCCGGATCATCGCTGTGTTTTTGCACCAATTCAGCGAAGTTAGTTTTGTTTGCGACCATCAAAATACTATCTGCCGTTTGTTTCTTCTTGGCAATCACTTTAGCGTCCTTTGATCCATTGGTTGAGATTAGGATGTGACGGGCTTTAATTTTTGCAGGGGAGTAACCCATTAATTTTGATAAATGGAAATTCTCGCCAACGCGGTAAGGACCTACCAATTGACCAATAGGGGTAAGTTTGATGATGGTATCATAATCCATGGGGTAGGTCATGTATTGATTTGCCTTAGGATGTCCTTCTGGAACGGTAATTCCTCGCGCTCCCGGAAGATACGCACGCATTTCACTTTCATTCATCACCAACATGGAATCATTTTTAGAGTTCATGAAATCCATTCGAAGTTTAGCAATGGTTTTATTGAACGCCAGTGTATCTGCTTTAGAAGGTTTGATAGACACATCAAATACACGAACTTCTCTGTTATTCGAGCGATTCCAGTATTTTTTATCGCCTTTGTGTTCTTCGTAGTATGCTTCCAACTCGGAGTCACTTATTTTAATTTCAGCGTCGTTAATTTCAGAGTAACGACGAGCCACAAAAGAGATTGATTTGGTTTCCTTTTTCGCAAGGTACTCTTCACGAGCCTCTACTTTCGTTACATATATTCCTTGGCTAATCAACGAGAAATACTTTTCGTTTTTTCTTCGGTCCATGAAGTACTTTTTAGTGCCTTCCCACTGTGCTTTTTCTTCTGGTTTTTTAGCCGTTTTTAATTTGGTTAGAGTTTTTTGTAATTCAACACGACCTGTTTTCATGGATTGCTCTGAAATTGCTCCGGTAGCTTTATCCACGAAGAATTGATTTAAGTCTTGAAGTACCCCAAACCCTTCGGTAGCCATTAAATAGGCATTAAATTCACGCTCACTCACATCAATGCCTAAGGCATCATATTCTACTTTCGTCAGGGTTGAGTCCACCATGAAATTGAAGGCCTTATCGTTGGCTGCCTCCATGTCTTCGTCGGTAAATTCTTTTTGTTCTTGCTGCTTTTGCGCACGGTCTTGAGACTGAACACGCTCGCTCAATTTGTTGTAAATGTCAATGTTTACCTTCTCTCCATCTACTAATCCAATGCCGTAATCGCCTTCTGCACCTCGACCTGAATTCATAAAATCAAATAAGGATTGAAGGATGAAAATTACCAATGCTAATCCAACGATGGTGATTAATAACCAAGAATACTTATCTCTTAACTTCGTAATAATTGCCATTTAAATAAATTTTAAGGTGCGAATTTACAAATTACTGCGCACTATTAAAAACCCTTTTGATAAAAAGAGGGCTTATTTCCCACCGCCTTTTGCGGGTTTTGTTGGAACCGGCGTTTTTTCAGTACCACCTCCCTCTGCCGGCTTAGTTTCTTTTACCGGAGTTGGAGTCGTATTTGTGGCTGGTTTTACATCCTTCGCCGGTGTTGGCGTGTTGTTCGGTGCTGGAGTAGGAGTTACCGCAGGTTTTACTTCCTTCGCCGGTGTTGGCGTGTTGTTCGGTGCTGGAGTAGGAGTTACCGCAGGTTTTACTTCCTTCGCCGGTGTTGGCGTGTTGTTGGGTGCCGGAGCAGGAGTTGCCACAGGTTTCACTTCCTTCGCAGGTGTTGGTTTATTGTTGGGTGCTGGAGCAGGGGTTGGGGTATTGTTTGGTGCCGTTCCGCCACCGCCTTTATTTGGCGTATTTACAGGTTTCGGTTGGTTGTTTTGTGGACTATTTGTTGGTTTTTCAATGCCTCCGTTGTTATTGTTTGTGTTCGGATTATTGGTGGGAGGGGCAACGTTTGCCGTGTAGTTGATGGTAAAGGAAGTTTGAGTAGACCCGCATGCTGTGGTTACCGAAAGATTGAAATTATTCGCCCCCGCTTGAAGCATAACCGGAAGGGTAGCGATGCTACCTCCTAATGAAATACCCGTTAAGGTGCTTCCATTTTGTGTCAAACTCAGTTCATTTGCATTACTCACATTTTGTATGTTGAAGGTTAATACATACGCCGCGAGGGAAACATTGGTCACGTTTGAGGCTGGACTCACTAAACTAATAGTTGGTGCTTTACATTTGGTTACTGTATATGTTTCACTATCCGTGCCGCATGCGTTTGTTGCAGTGATTATTATCGTATTTAATCCGTCAGATAAATTGACGTTTTGGCTAATTGACCCGGTTGCCCATGAAAGGCCATTCACTACGTTACCATTCTTTGTTACTTGAACGCTTGTATTACCATCATAGCCATTCACTGATGCGTTGATCATGACCGAGCTTGCGGTTGAACTTCCGCCGTTGGCAATGCTTCCATTAATGGTGATTTCAGGCAGTGTACAATTCGCAAAGATAACCGTGGTCGTTTCAGTATCCGTACCACAGTTGTTTCCAGCGGTAATGAAGAAGGTGTTTGAACCGGGGTTTAAGGTAACATTTGCAGTTATAACTCCATTTTCAAAGGTAAAGGGTACATTTTGCCCATTAATCGTAAAATAAACCCCTTCAATATCGTAAACATGTTCCAAGGTGGCCACATATTGGTAATTGCCATCACTCGCTTGAAGTGCGGAAGTTACGATGATGTTCGGAGCTTGACAATGATTGTAATACACAGCGGCATTTTGAGAGGCACTGCCACAGGCGTTTGTCGCATTTAATGTAATGGTGTTGCCTTCATTGGCTAAATTCAAACTTGCGGTTAACACGCCATTAGAATAATTGAAATTTGAAATGTTTTGTCCGTTAAGCGATAAGGTAATTCCTTGACTGTTCGGCATGTTTGTAAGGTTGGCCACAAAGGCATAAATTCCTTGCGCTACCGTATCATTTAATTGAGATATACCCACCGTTGGTGCCGTGCAATTTTGATAGATTACAGTCAATTCCTTGTGGTCTGATCCACACGTGTTTTGAGCGAACAATACAATGCTGTTCGAACCCGCCTGTAAGGTAAGGGATGCGGTAAGGGTATTCCCGTTTAAAGAAATATTCTGAATTGGATTGCCATTGAGTGTCAAGGTAAGTTGTTGGGCGTTCACCCCATTTACTGTTGCATTGAATACATATGCTGCACTGGTAACAGTGGTATTTGTTCCCTGAAGAGTAAGGGTAGGAGCAGTACAAGGAACGTAGGTGACTTGCATGGATTTAGTATCGGTACCACATCCGTTGGTTCCTGAGAGCATGATGTTGTTCACCCCAGGTTGTAAGGTGAATGTCGAATTTATAGAACCATTCAAGAAGGTTAAGGGAGTAACTTGTCCGTTCAGGGTCAGGGTAAGGCCTTGTGCATTAGCAACTTCCTGTACGCTGGCGTTTATGGTATATGTAGCAGTTGAAACGGTTTGACCACTCAGGTTAGAAAGGCTCACAACCGGAGAATTGCAGGTGCTCAATTGAAGGGTTGTGGATGCCTGATCTACGCCGCAGCCGTTGTTTGCAAAAATCGAAATGGTATTTACACCATTGGTTAATGTTACTGGAGCGGTGAGTACACCATTTATTAATTGCACATTCGTGATTAAGTTCCCATTTAAGGTCATACTCACTTGGTTTGCCTGCAGCACATTTTCAAGTTGCGCTTGAACCGTGAATCCAGCGCTGCTTACACTTAATCCAGAATTGCTGGGTTGCATTATAGAAATGGTTGGAGCCTTACACGGGGTAAATACCAATGTTTTTGTTTTAACGTCCGTCCCACAACTGTTTGTTACCGCGAGTGATACTGAATTTGTTCCAGCAACTAGCGTTAAATTGGCGTTCAATTGGCCATTATTGAAGGTGAAAGGAACTCCAACACCGTTGAGTAATAAGGCAATTTGATTCACATTGGTAACATGCTGTATTACTGCACTTACCGCTAAACTTTGAGTGGAAGTATTAGAGGGAATTGGATTTGAGAGGGTAATTACCGGGGCAACGCAATTGTCGTAGGTGATATTTACATTGGCAATGTCTTTTCCACAATCGTTGGTTGCTGTTAGGGTATAGGTATTTAATCCAGGAACTAAAGAAGCAGTAAAAGACCCCACGCCATTCAGAAAGTTGAACGGAATCACACTGCCATTTTTTGTAATGACTATTTGCGACGATGCAGAACAATTTATCGCTGTAAATGAAACGTCTGTGGTATTTTGAGTGGTCGTAGCCGCGGCCTGAATCGGATTGGTGATTACAATCGAAGGAACCAGGCATTGCTTGTAGGTAATGTTGAGTGATTCGCTATCATTGCCGCAGGAATTCTTTACAGAAATACTTACGGTATTCAACCCTGCATTTAGAGAAAGGGATGCCGTTACGAGGTTGTTAATGAATTGAAATGGTTTAGCTGTCCCATTCACTTTGAAGGTAATTTCTGACGCGTTATTGACTCCGGTAAGCGCACATTGAACTTGGTAAACCGCTTCATTGACCGTGATTCCGCTTGCAACCGGTTGAATCAATGAAATATTCGGTGTAATGCAATTATTGAAGATAATATTTTGGGTCTGGGTCTGTGTGCCACAGCCATTCGATACCGTAACATTGAATACGTTTGCACCTGCCGCTAAGGTGGCAATGGACTGAATACTTCCATTGGCAAAGGTGAATGGAATAGCGCTTCCATTTTGTGTTACTTTGATCTCTTGTGAATTGGTAATATTTGTCGCATTCGCTGAAAACAAAAACCCTTGATTCGCAGTAGTGCCACCGATAGAGGTTATCGCGACAGTAGGTACGTTACACGGATTATACGTAATGTTGAGGGATTCAATATCAACCCCACAGCCATTCGAGCTGGTGATGCTTACAATGTTCAACCCTGGATTTAACGTAAACGAATATTCTAAGATTCCTGAGGCTGCGTTGAGGGTGTAATTGGTAATAATGTTGTTATTTACTATGAGGTTGATCGCCTTTTGATGTTGTGTTTTTACTTTTAAAGTAAATGGCGCTTTGCTTACAGTACTGTTTGCGCTGTTGGGGGTTTGCAAGGTAAGTACGGGTGCCTGACATTCTTGATAATTCATGGCTATAATCAAGGATTCTGAACCACAAAGATTTGTCCCGTTAATCGTGATGGTATTGTTGCCTGGTTTCAAGGTTACAGGGATTTCAATGATGTTGTTAACCCACGTGAAGGCGTTAGTTGCCTGTCCGTTAAGCAATACACTTAATTCCGTTTTCGCATTGAAACCGATGGTTTTAATTTGAATTTTTTGTGCCGCAGTACTTACCGTAATGCCACTGCTGGTTGGATTAATTAACTGGAGTTGTGGGGTAATACAGTTATTGTAAATCACTTCCGTTGCGGCGTAGCTTGATCCACAGGGGTTGGAAGCTTCTACCTTAATCAGATTTTTACCGGGGGTTAAAGCCACCGTGGCTTGAAATGTATGGTTCGCCGCGTTAAAGGCAAAAGCCTGCGATTTCACACCATTAACAAAAAAGGAGATGTTATTCAGCGTTGCATGCTGTATGAAGGCTCCCACATTAATCGTGTTGCTTAGTACGGTAACGCTTGAGTCTTGAATTGGACTCGTGAGGATGATTTGCGGGAATTGGCAATCATTATATGTAATTTGAATGGTCTCAGTGGCCGATCCACATTCGTTTTGAGCGTATACCATAAAGGTATTTACTCCAGGTTTTAATGTGGTGTTAACGGTGAGTTCGCGCGTGTTTGGGTTAAAGGTAAAGGGCACCAAATTCCCCAGTTGATCTTTAACCGTTAACTGATTCGACTGCCCGATTTGCGTAGTGCCAAGGGTAAAGCTTGCTGTGCTTGAGGTGCTTGTGAATTGTTTGTTACGAATAGATAAGGTTGGGGCAATGCAATTTGTTGTGAAATTATTAATGTTATTCACGGTATTTACTTGTTCATCAGGCTTTGGTTCTTTCTCTCGAGTTTTAAAGCGGAATTGCATATACCCAGAAGTGTAGTGATACCAATCATTTTTAATTCTGTTGCTTGAAACCACCCCGTCCCAATCATCCATTCCGGTGAAGGTAGTTTTATGCTCTATACCGATGGAAAAGCGCGGTCCAACAATATATCCTAATCCGATTCCCAAACTCGGCATCCATTTCGCATTCCACTTAAAACCGCTTAGTTGATCCAAACGGGTTTCGTAGGAATTATCCATGTTTGTGGTGATTGCGCTGGCAATATTTCCACCGGCAACCATGTCGGGGTAGTCGTATAAACTGCTGTCGTTGTAGCTTAAATTCCCCCATGTTTGTCGCCATGTAACCCCAATGCCTCCGAATATGTAGGGATCCCAATTGGTGCGTTCTGCAAAGCGATTGGCATGCAATACTAATTCAAACGCTAAGCGATGTTGGTCGTTATAAAAGTTATGAGCCGTCATGTTAAATGAATCTTTGTACGCGCTTAGCGGTCCGCTGATATAAGCATTAAGATTACTCGTATCGTAATCTTGTCCATACCAATTTCCATGTAAATACCGCCCGCGCAAATCAAAACTTACACGTCTTCCAGTTTTATAATTGAATGATTTTCCTAAGGTTAATCCCCATCCGCCGTTGGTTTCGTTCTCTACATCTGTACAACTCCAAGTTGCTCCTGCATTGATGCCAAAAAACCATTTAGAAGAATGGTCATAATCCAAGCGTTGACCCCAATGGTTCAAGGTTAACACTAAGAAAAAAATGGAGGTAAGGGTAAATTTTTGCATAACGTGGCTGTTTAATTTCTTCGAATCCCTTCGATAAGTATGCCAAAATTCGTAAAAAAATCGGTAGTTTGCACCTGGTTTAGGCTTTGGTAAGATAATAAGCCATCGAAAACCAGTAATTTTAATAGTAAAATCGTATTGTGTCGCGTCTTGTTATTGTTTTGTTAATGGTGATAAACAGCGCATTAGCTTGTGCGCAGTTTTTGATATTTCCTCCAAATGATACCATATGCCTTGGCGAAGGATTACAACTCAGTGCGAGTACGTCCTGTCAAGGAACGGCCTTGTATACGTGGTATGTAAATGGAGATTCGATACTAAGCAATGGTTCTGGAACATTTTCCTTGATGCCAACTCAAACGAGTAATCAACTTATGGTGATTTGTCGGTGCAATGTGAATGGATCCATACAGGTGGATACGGCGCAAACTTCGCTCACGGTAAGTAGTCCAAGTGTAGACGCTGGACCCGACCAATATGTAGATTCTGGAACAGTGGTAACCCTACAGGCTTCGGGCTTGTTGGATTCCGTGCGGTGGTCGCCTTCTTTTGAAGTGAATTACCCCACCTTGTTTAGTGTTCAGACCTCGCCAAGTGCTACTACAACCTATATGGTTCAAGGATTTTATGCGGGATGTGAGGTGTTCGACTACGTCACGGTGTATTTAACAAATGTGTTTAAAATCCCAAATACCTTTTCGCCGAATGACGATGGGTCAAATGATACATGGATTATTCCGGGAATAGAAAACTATCCAAACAATCGGATGATCATCATGAATCGCTTTGGCGATGTGTTGTACGAGTCAACCTCTTATAGTGTCATCAATGCATGGTC